>WNGP01001129.1_pt1 | contig 30327 bp, 32 predicted proteins | sample 5407671 | NCBI WGS metagenome assembly WNGP01 (sample SAMN13153381, study PRJNA577476) | soil metagenome | isolation source: 40 cm soil or saprolite under Garry oak tree replicate 2 | place: USA:California | collected 2016-06-15 | reverse complement strand
GTCAGCTACCAATCGCTTTACGAGCTTATTCCAATCTGGCAATGAGAAAGTGGAAACAGTAATTTTTCACCTTTCAACCAGGTGCTGGACAGAAGAGCCATTTATCGCTACAATCGGGATATGCAAAACCTGGAACCACACAAACTCATCGAAGCCAGCCCACTGTTTCGTAACTTGCAGGCGCACGAAACAGCGAACATCATTGCTCGTTTACAACCCATCAGCTTTACACGCGGCGAACGTATCCTGGAAAGCGGTGTCTGGCACGGTCAACTCTACATTATTGCCTCTGGCCTTGTCAGCATCCTGCTGCGCGAAGGCGGTCCGACACCGTCAACCGCGCTCGAAGAGCATGCGCCACTGGCCGTTGCCCAACTGGGGCCCGGCGAATGTTTTGGAGAAATGTCGCTGATTACCGGCGAACCGCCGTCAGCAACGGTGCGTGCTGAGCAGGATACCATGCTATGGGCCTTGCCGCAGGCAGATTTTCTCGCGCTCGTCGGGACATGTCCCACGCTGGTGCACAATATCAACGCTATTCTTGCCCAGCGCCTCACCCGCACCAACCAGCAGGTACTCCTGCATCGCACTGCCGAACGTATCTGGTTAGCCTTTGTGGATGATCCCGCTGCGCCCCTGGAACGTTCGCTAGCAGTGCATATCGCGGACGCCCTGGCCACACGCAGCCAGAAGCGTGTACTGCTGCTTGAAGTGTGTGCGCAAGATCAGGCCATAGGTTCGCACTTCGCAACCTATCCAGATCAGATACGCCCATCCCTGCTGGATTGCACCCTCGACCATAGCCGCTCTCTGGCCCATCGCGCTTCCACCAGGACGCCTGACGGTCAGCGCTACGCAGCCCTGGCGGCCCTCACCGGTGGTACCGATCTCGACGAGATAGATACCGGTATACTGGCGCACATAACCGAAATCGCCGGATTCTATGATTACCTGCTGCTTGCCACAACGCAAGCCACCCCTGCTTCCCTCCTCCAGGCAACTGCAGAACACTCTACCAGCAGCATAATGCTGGTTTCCGCCAGCGAGGATGTAGGGGCGCGATTTATCGCGCCCACATTGTCATCCGCGCCCACATCGTCATCCGCGCCCACATTGGCTTCAACCAATCAACACCCCCCGGCGCTCTTCGTGACCCATGTCCCCGAACGTCCTACCATTGGCGCGCAAGATCGCTACACCAGGCAGTTAGGCTATGAAGTGACTCGTCTACTGCCGGCAGATACGCCCTTGCTGGCGCAATGCTGGGAGCAACAGAAAACGCTGCGTCAGCACGCTGGCAGTGCCGAACTGACCAGGGCTGTAGACTTTGTGGCACGTTTTCTCGCACATCAAACCGTCGGGATCGCCTTTGGCGGCGGTGGTGCGCGCGGCTTTGCGCACCTGGGCGTCCTCGAACGGCTCGTGCATCACCAGGTGCCGGTAGATTATATCGCGGCCTGTAGCAGCGGCATCATCACCCCCGGCATGTACCTCATCGGCAAGTCGTTTGCCGAAAGCGAAGAAATCTTTTTGCAAATACAACGCAACATCGTGCGTTGGAGCCTCCCGCGTACCTCCATCTTCTCAAATGCCGGGTTGAAGCGTATGCTGCGTGACCTGTGCGGCGAGCTACGCTTCGAGGACCTCACCACTCCATTCTCCATGGTAGCCGTTGACCTGAGTACGCGGGCAGGGGTCGTGCTGAATCGTGGCCTGTTATGGCAGGCGGGCCTGGCCAGCACCGCCTTGCCGGGCATCTTCCCACCCGTACTCCTCGGTGAACACATCCTCATGGACGCCGGAATGCACGATCCCGTCCCCATCCGTCTCGTGCGCAAGATGGGCGCCGATATCCTGATAGCCTCAGAACTCGGCGGACAGGAACCACCCGCGCTCGAAGACGCCGCCCCCTGGTTTGAGAAAGGAGTGCGCGACCAGCAAAAACACGCCCGTTCCCCCCATATCATCGATTTGCTGCTGCGCACCTACGATTTAGCCATGGCAACCATCGGCATGCACAGCATTCGAGAAGCCGACGTAGTCATACGCCCGAAACTCCATCGCATCTCACTGCGCCAATTTTCCGAAGGACGCAAATTCGTAGCCGCCGGTAAAGAAGCCGTCGAACAATCACTTCCCGAACTAAAGAAACTATTGCCCTGGCTATAACTCCATCATCCTCCCGCCCGCTTCACCTTATACCCCAATTCCGTCAATTTCGCCTGCACCTTCTCACAATGATCGCCCTGTATCTCGATTACGCCATCCTTCACCGTCCCACCGGAGCCGCACAACTTTTTCAATTGTTGCGCCAGTGAAGCAATACCCTCATCGCTGGCAGGAACGCCCGTAATGACCGTCACAGTTTTCCCTCCGCGCTGCTTGCGATCATGCAGAACACGCACGATCCCATCGGTCTTCTTATTGGACATTTGGGATGACGTGCGTTCTTCACAACGACACTGCTTATAAGGTTTCCCGCAAACCGGGCAAGTAGAAACCCCTCCCCCGTCGGTCGAATAAACAAGACGATCTGGCATACACGTTTCCTTCTCGATTATACCCCTCTGTAGGGACGCGATTATGAACCCTCAAAAATGAAGAGGATATGTAGGGACGCGATTTATCGCGTCCAGGCTCCGGTTCAATGTGTGCCGAGGTGGACGCGATAAATCGCGTCCCTACATTTTGATCCCTGATTCATTGGTTCATGTTCATTATCGCGTCCACTCCCCTGGCAAAATCATACTCCAACTATAAGCATAGTATTCCTGCTCCAAAACGTCAAAGGAACAAATAGACCAGACAATTACATATATCAATACCTCTACTGCTCAAGCTCCCAACCGCACCAGTTGACCGGCCTCTATCCCAGCGGCACGACCTGTTCCAACCTGAGCGGAGCGGTCTACACCAGCAGCTACGATGCCTGGGGCAATGTCACCAGCCGCACATACAGCAGCACGACCGCCACTCTCTCCTACGACCTGCTCGACCGCTTCACCAAATGGTATGTCAGCAGCACCAACCAGGAGCAGTATGTCTACGATGCCAGCGGCAACCGTGCCTTGCGCCGCAGCACCACCAGCAGTGGCACCACCATGACCGTGTATGCCTTCGGCCTGCAGGAGCACCTCTACAGTGGCTCTGGTACCAACCAGGGCAACACCTACTACTACAGCCTGGGTGGGCGACTCCTCGGCTCGCTGGACGCCAACGGCACGGTCTTCTACATGACCGATACGCTGGGCAGCATCCTCGCCAGCTTCACCAATACGGCCAATGCAGCCTCGCTCAAGGGCAACCAGGTCTTCGGACCCTATGGCAACGCGCGTGATTACCAGAGCACCATCAACACCGCCAAGGGCTTCACTGGGCAGTACAATGACAACCTGACCGGGTTGGATTACTACAGCTCGCGCTATTATGACCCGGTGGTGGGGGTGTTTCTCTCAGCAGACAAGAAGCAAGGCAATCTGCAAGGGATGAACCCCTATGCCTATGTCAACGGCAACCCGGAGACGCACAATGACCCGACGGGCCAGTACATGGGAACGAGCATCCCGCTGTCTCAGAAAGGGGGAGCCATCGGCTATATCATCCCAGGCGCCGATCTCATCACCACGGTGATCAATAATCAATATATTGGCAGTATCACGGCGGTGGACGGACAATCGACCCCTACCACAAGTAGCCTCGACATGCATACCCAGACACTTGAATCAGGAGCCGATCCCTACAACCCCAACACCGATGCACAAAATAGCCCGTGGGCAAAATTCGCGCGAGTAATCGGCTTACCTGAACTCCAACAGACTTGGAGCAACCCTAATGCCACCTGGCTTGACAAACTCGGGGCAATCGGGAATTTCCTGGGAACTAACGCCAATAACGTCTTCCAATTTGCCATGATTTTGGGAGGCGGGCCGGAGGGAGAGGGGGAGGCTGCGGCCGCTGAGACGGAAAACGCACTCGCTGACGGGTTAAAAGTATGTGGAGGATTGAGCTTCGCAACTACCACACCAGTAGCGACGGCACGAGGCGAACAGACGATTGGCACGATGCAGGTGGGAGAGAAGGTGTGGGCCTACAATCCCAAGACGCACCACATGGAACTGGAACCAGTGCAGCATGTCTGGATCAACCACGACAACGACCTGGTGGATCTGACGCTGACTACCATCACCCCCACTGGGCATGGCAAAGCCGCGACGAAGACAAGCGAGACGATCCACACCAACAAGAAGCATCCCTTCTTGACGGAGGAAAAGGGCTTCCTGCCGGTGGGGCAAATCACGCTGGGGATGCACATGCTGCGCGCGGATGGGACGTATGGAGTCGTGACGGGCTGGAAGGTAGTGCCTGGGACGAAGACGATGTATAATCTGGAGGTGGCGCAGGACCACACCTTCACGGTGGGTAGTGGGCAATGGGTCGTGCATAATTGTGGAGGTTCTTCTCTTTTCGATGAACTGAGGAGTACAGGCACCAAATTTTCCGAGGAGAAGACTGTTGGTATCACTAGGATAGCCAGCGATGGGAGTATCGCCTGGCTTGAACAAGGGACCTCAAGTGCGGGTTTAGAACATATTATTAATAATCATGGCCTCCAGTTCGCACAGTTTGGTATCGGCGAGGAAGATATCCCTGGTCTAATCATGGATACTCTGAGCAACAAAGCTCCAACGCAGTATATACCAGATCTCGTTAAAGGGGGAGGACAATTTATATACAATACCTTAGGAGATGTTGAACATGACTTTTCAATTGTAGTGGGCAGCAACGGGTACATTATAACGGCTTTCCCTGGGTTATAGTTGCTAAATTACACAGATCAGGAGCTTCGATGGCAGAGTATATGACGGGCATTTTAACAGACAGTCAAGACGGAGCTGTATACAACGAGCATGTCTATGATCGCTTCTTGAGACTGCTTCTTCAGGATGGGCAGACTCTGTCTATATTTGATCCGCCAGGGCCATATGGTCCAATAAGTGCAGAACTGTCTACAGGTGAAAAGTATGAGATGGTATTGGCTGTTCTACCGATTCCAGGGTCAGTGGAATATATCACAACAGCCTCACCATCCCTACCGTTAGATATATGGCAGGGGACAATTATTGCACCGAACTGGATTCCTTCAATAGAGAGAAACTTTTTGTATGTTCATCGTTATTTGTGCGACCGAGAATGGTTACTTCTCTCAACTTCATATGGTAACCTGCTGATGAATCCTAGAGAACTTCCTTCCTCTGCTGAGAAAAAAAGGGAAATACGATGGAGAAATCTTCGTCTAGATCTTTGCGCTGTAGTTTGACTAAAGCCAGCTGCCAGATTGCAAACCAACTGATGAAGACATTTCCGTTTTTGGCTTAGAAAAGACATACCTCTACGTTCACTCAGAAAGTGAGCGATTTCCAGTCATGAAGGGAGGAGTATATCATGATCGAGCTAAACCAAAGCGATTTCTCACCCCTCGATAGCCCTGGATCTTTCCAGCATGAGATACAAACGATCTATCATCAAATGCCTGCATCTGAACGAGAACTGCTTCATCATCTCCGGCCCGAAAAGGCCAGGGAACTCTGGGAATATGCAAGCGAATATGCTACGGAACTCTCTCGATATCTCTTTTCCGATACCCTTGAACCAATCACCTCCTCATCACTCTATGAATGGATTGGGCATATCGACCTTAAGAACATGAATTGGTCTGGTAGACACGAGGTCGGTCAACGATCCTTGCAGGCACTACACTCGCAAAATGATCAGGTAATCATTGTGTTCTGGACTGTAGAGGAAGCTCTAGCTGTACCATGGCACATCTTCTATGCCTATTGGGATGACTTTTGTCGCATTAGTCTGGAAGATGTGCTGGCGTTCCCTCTCTCAGAGGAATGGTATCTTGTATTCTATCATGAAGATCAGATGGTTATTGGAAGGCCGCGACTGCCCTTACTCGATGAAGTAGCTCGAAAGACTCTTTCAGAGCGGACGAAGCCTTTGATCCATCAAGATGAAGTACTTCGTTTGCTCCTGGCCAATGAGAAGCTCTCGGCGATTAAACTTTATCAGCAAGAAACAGGTGTGGGATATAAGCAAGCGATGGAAGCTGTGAACAAGTTATTGAAAGACTTCCAATCTATGGCATGAGAAAAGAAAGAGGGTAAACAAAATTGTTGAAGCAAGTGACCATAGATCGGATGCCAAATGGGAAAGAAATAACTATACCTGCTGAGGTAAATGAAAAAAACTTTGACCAACAAATCAAACGGTTCATTGAAATTGCTGATTCTCGTTTATTTGATGGGCAGTTACATCTCTCGTTGTTTAGGACATGTCATGGTGGCCAGTGGACGCTGAAAATTCTAGATGCCGTCATTCGGGAATTGCTCAATCCAGGTATTGATTTACGTCTCTCCCAAGATCGAGGCAAGCTCCTCCCCTTTTTTGAGCATCAACGAGCAAGGCATGAAACCATGCGTGATGATGAATTTCGCCTCTCCGATAACAAACCCATGTTGCCTATATAATCGGTTCTCAGGAAAGCGTCTGGGCTCGTGAGTGCCTGCTCCCCTTTTTGCAGAGTGATCACCCTTTGGAGCGTTGGGCAAGCGCGATGTGCCTGGGTGCGATGAAGGAAGAGCAGGCACTTCCTCATCTTCTGCACATGCTCACAGAATTTTTCCCACCGAATTAGGTTATGAGTATTACTCATTCGCTGGTATCGAATGAAGCAGATCTACAAGGGGGCGATAATGGGTACCGATATCAATGGATATATAGAATTTCGAACGCAGAATCCTATTGAATCTTGGAATGCTGCAATCAATATCGGATCATTAGCTGAACGTTATTATAATCTGTTTGGCTATCTGTTTGGTGTTAGAGGACATGGTGATAAATTTCTCCCTGTGGCAGCTGGTCGTGGAATACCACCACATGTAGCAGAGGAAATATCTCTTGTTTTCTATTCGTTCGGAGGCGAAAATCCCACTTGGATTGATTGGCGCGAATTCCGGGATGCCATTATTGCTGGTTATAGCATACATGTGTATCAAAAGGATAATAATGGTCAACTGCGGGCGATAGAAAAACAATTCTCGCTGGCAAAACCTGATTATTTTACTACTAGTGAGCAGGAGCAGTTAACACAAGGGCTAGACGTAAAGAAAGATGACTATATTTACCGGTATGAGAATGATGGGCCGTTACCATTAGGTCCAGGTTGGCAACTGATTGTGGAACTGGGTGATCTTTTAGCGCAGCGTTATGGAGAGGAGCGCGTCCGTCTTGTGGTCTGGTTTTCTAGCTAATACCACATTCAGCAATGTACAATCTAGAGGTCGCGCAGAATCACACCTACACAGTGGTTACTGATCAGTGGGTTGTACATAATTGTGGTGGTATAAATGAAGTCCTCCAGAAACTGCAAGACGCAGGAATCAAATGGGGAGATAATAACCATTTTCCTCTAAGTACAATCACATTACTTTTTAGGCATTGCCCTGGCTCAATGAGCAACCATTATCCCGAAATCTTTGTGTGATTGTACTTAGGGCTTGGTGAACGAGGAAATGGCCTAACAGCGGATGATATTAAAGACATCCTATTCTTTTCGTTATGATGTTCCTTTGAGGAGAACAGATGAAACGTTACTTTAAATTTGATGAGAACCCGGAAGTTCGCGGTGTACTCTATTATGAGTATGACGACGAATACAACGTTCGGCAAATGGTGCTGAAAAATGGTCGCTGGCAATATGCTAGTGAGGAGTATCGCCGAGAGTATCTGGCTGATCAACCACTTTCACAGGATGATCCAGAGACGTGGAATCACGAAATATCCAGAGAAGAGTTCGAGGCTGCATGGAATGAAGCTATCAAAGAAAGGCAGAAAAAGCACTCCTTCAAAATGATCTTGCCAGAGGAAAAAGTAAGGTATTGCGAGTATGAGGGTGAAAATGCCGTTCGACAAGTAGACAGAACGAATGGCCAATGGAAACGATACAGTGAAGATCTCAGACGAGGAGAGCTCACGAAGCTGACTCTTTCAGAAAGTGATGCAGCCATCTGGAAACACGAAATCTCTGGAGAAGAGTTTGAAGCAGTGTGGAGAGAAGCCATCAAGGCAGAGTGGAAGCAAGCGCAAAAGTGAAGTGTCAATAGCATTCCTGTCGCACTGAAGAAACTAGTGGACTGACGCACTTCAAGTGAAAGAGAGGCATAGAGGCCGAGCAAGCTTCTCAGGCGGTTGCACATGCAAAAGTCGAACACCAAATGAAGTGCGTCAGCCCTCTAATGCAGAGTCAGTAGAGGTGATAGGGAATGTGATAAAATGAAAGGTGAGCGATATTCTCCGAAACGAACCTGATCTTCCATCAAATGAGCGTGCGGAGCAGGAGTGACTGGTCTGCCGAGAAAAACGGTGTGTTATGGGAACGGATATGATGGGGTGGGTCGAATGTAGGCGAAAACTGATTGATGATCAGACCTGGGAAGCAGTGATCAACCTGGATTTTGTGTATCTGGGCAGAGACTATCAGGTCTTTGGGCGTCTGTTTGGGGTGAGAAACACGGCCAGGGTTCAGCCTATCGCGGCCAAGAGAGGGCTTCCCGTCGATAGTTCTTCCCATGTCAAAAAGGAAGCTGCTGCGCCTGGCTTTTACGCGAGTTGCAAACGAGTGAGTGGGAGGCGGACCACTATTGGCAACCACTGATGAAGGTGCTTGAAATTTTGGCGAGCCTGCATGGAGAGGAGAATGTTCGCCTGATCGTATGGTTCGAGGATTAGAACAAGAGACTCTGCTTTAGATCCACTGGGTAGCCTCACTCCTGGCCGTATAAATAGAGCTTTACGGATCTTTTCCGATGTCACCTGGGGGACTTGACTCATATTTTATCACACACCAGCACAGGTCTATACGACGAAATGAGCAAGCACTTCTTGGAAGGAGCAGACTGACGAGTTGGCGAGAAAATACCTGAAACTGATGGCAGAGTATGGCAACTACACCCTTTGGGACGAGTATGGAGCGGTCAATCAAGAGACTTTTCCACTGAGTCCCCAAACAAAACAACGACTGTTAGCATGGGCTAAACTCTACCATGAAAGTCTCAATTGGCACGATCCTCTGGCGACAGAACCATGGAGTCAGGAGAAACGAAAGGCTTTTGAGGAAGAAGGACGTTCTCTTTGGGATCAACTCCGCTACGAGCTGGGAAATGAATATGACGTGACATATTGTTTGATGTGACGCAAGAGGGAAAACAATTACCAGGCAGTACTTTTCCCTGGGAAATCGAGTCGATGTCAGGCTATGTGGTCACCCCTACCAACGTGTATCGCTTCTGGCTCGACTGGTTCGAGGGACATTACACCCTTGGAGAAGAAGACGGTATTTGGCGAGAGATGGCCATCGAACTACTTGGTCGTGATACAGACGAGGTCATACAGATCCAACAGTAGTTGCGGCTGTAGTATCTGTAGGAAGGCAAATGATGACATCAGAATCTGTCAAAACTCTCTTGTCACTCCCTTTTCATGGAGGTAGAAATATGTCCTTTCAGGAGCTATTCAAACACATACAATCTACATCCGATTGTGAGGTCTCTGCTCCGACCGGGCTCCCGGTGATCCTGGATGAACACGTATTGCCTGAAGATCTTCAAGAATTTTACGGACTCTGCGGTGGTGTGAGTGTGTATCGGAAATCGTCCAGACGGTTTGGTATACTTGCTCCAGAAAGAGTCGTCCAGGCAAATCCACTACTCCTACCAGGTTTAACACCAGAACAATCTGCTTCAAGCGCTAACGATATTTCATGGTCGTGGTATATAATCGCTCATGATTATGGAGGAAATTACTTGACGATCGATTTGAGTAAGGACCGATTGGGAAGATGCTATGATAGCTTCTTTGATCGTCATGCTATGCCTGGGTATTGTCCGATCATTGCACGCTCCTTTACTGACTTACTCACTCGCCTCTTGGAAAATCAACAAGAATATCCGTACTGGGAGCTAGCGGATTTTGTGCCAATGGGAGACGCCTATGATGGCATCGATTACCTGGGCAATAGATGAGTTGAGGACCAGAATACGATGAGTCTGACCATAGAGTTCTATTCAGCAGAGCCTCAAGAAGTCCAGGCCCTTTTTTCTGCACGAAATGAAAATGGAGATTTTGAGAGGTTTTTTGAGAAGCTGGAAAACTATCCTAAGGCAGATTTTTCATTTCATGTGCATATTCCAGAAGACATGGATCGTCTGTGCCAGGCCTTACGAAAACAAAATGACCGTTTCCCCCCAACCTTCAGTGAAATAATGATAGAACAGTTATACGACGATGGTCTATCTGAATCACTAACATTGCTCAACCATAACTTTGCTATGGCGTTAGCCAAAATGAATGGAAGTGAAATGGAACAAGCGGCTCTCAATTGGGCTGCAACCTTTCCATATCAGGAACCACTCCAGCAAACTCCTGCGTATCAATCGCTTTTGCACTTGCGAGAAGTCGCTTTGGATGCCGTTACTCGAAATACTGCTCTTCTCTTCTATTTGGAGGGGAATCCTGCATTTTTCCGTTGGTGATGAGAAGCCCAGGTGATCAGCTTACTAGAACTCCAACAAACTTGGAGCAATCCCATACCATCTGGCTCGATAAACTCGGTGCAATCGGCAGTGCAGTGAGTTAATACCAGTGGTATGATCTCGTTTCTACGTATGAGACCACGTCCTGGTTTTAGGTGTATAGCTCTATGAGCAAAGGAGAATGGGATGGGAAGCGAACTCTTCTGTGAATTTCGAATAAACTCCAATCAAAAAAGCCCATACTGGTGGCCGCTCATCTTTGAAGCCATGCATTGGAAGTCATTTGTCTTTACCGCCCCAGGTGCACCAGAAGGAGAATAATATGCCTGACCTGTATAAGCAGTACCAAGTAGGACATTACCAGGAAGTGTATGATGCCCTGATAACGATGCAGGAACAGGTTTTTCTAGCGCACAACTACGAGGACGCTCTCCTTGTAGCAAGAGAGATCATGCAGCGGGTAAGATACAACATCGGTTTACTCATTCCTCGTTTACATGACCTGGGATATCAATTTGGCAAAGGCTTTTTCCAGGATATGTCTCCGGAAGAAAGGACAATGGTGGAAAATGATGCGCCAATTTTCCAAGAGCCCGGTCCAAAAACACCAGAAAAAGTTTTCGCGTTAGAAGAACTCGCAGGAACGCTGCCATTGTCTCTCAAGTGTTGGTATGAAGAGGTCGGTAGTATCAATCTCGTCGGCTTATTCCCAGCGGATCATGACAGAGGTCTCGATCTTGAATATGGATGTATTTTAGATCCTCTCTTCATTTACTCCATTGAGATGGCCAGCAAGATGGTGACTGATTATGTCAGAAGGGGTGTATGGAAGCGTGATCCATCATTAGCTCTTTCCCCCGATAACTACTATAAATACGGCTTTGGTGGATCAGGTGCTTATTCCATAGCATTACCTTGTAAAGCTTTTGATGCTCCCCTTTTGTTGGAGAGGCATCATACAACCTTTGTCAATTACCTACGTCTCTGCTTTCAATGGGGAGGCTTTCCCAGGTTGGAGTCTGATAATCGATTGTCGCAAAGGAAACTGGCTTTTTTAACGAAGGACTTGTTGCCTTTTTAGATCCACTGGGTAGCCTCAACGAGCGTTTGTGTTCACCACACACGCATGTTTTATCACGTTCAAAAGTAACCAGCCCATCCCTAATTCTGGTAAAGTGAAGAGGGACAAGGGCTGCGAGATCATCCATAAACGAGCCGTACGAGCCATTGTCGGAAAGCATTGCGTAGTAGTAGAACAATGTTCTTTCACTACGACTATCAATCACCCTCAGATACGCATAACCACCGCTAGCAAAGTTTAAGACTTCCCTGACACAGTATAGCTCATCGGTGGAGGGAACAGGCAAATCGATCTTACTTCTGGATACCTGTATGTTACTACTCATGAGTGTTTTTCTTTCATGCCGATTAAAAGTAACATGAATGTTATCACATATAAGTGATAACACATCTGGTATCACACGTCAAGAGGGATACCTGCTAGAATAAGCCCTAGCCGCGCATAAGAATGAGGTTATAATGATACGTCTGGTACTAAAGGAGCTACTACAAGAGAAACATATCTCAAGGGGCAAACTTTCACGAATGTCCGATGTGGCACTTATGACAATAAATCGTATGTGCAACAACCCTACTACCTATAGCCCTACACTTGATACCCTTCAAAGGATTGCAAAGGCTCTCAATGTATCTGTAACAGATTTATATGAAGACATACCGGATAACTAGCCTACAAACAACTCCTATCATTGATAACATGCTCTCTATAAACCACTGGGAACACTTACGGAAAAGACCTTCATTTTGCTTGGTCGGCTGAGTCGCTACCAGGAAGGAGATGAAATGCCTACAGTTGAGACGCTCTTTATTGATGCCAGTACCGGTAAAGCGATTGGGCAAGCGGATATCCCCGGAGAAACACTCCCGTCAAGCTTTGCCTTGGAAACGACCATGCATATTGAAGATGAGGATTGGCGGGTGGTCAAGGCAGAACCAATGACGGCTGAGGAATTCTTTCAAACGGGCAAGTTGGTTCTTACACTCCAAAAGGTTGCCAAGGTGCCGACACGAAATGTGCTATTTACTATTCCTATTACTACCGCCGTCGCCCCCACAAACGTTCAAGCACAATCGGCCCAATAATCGAGATAGCCGTAAATGCCCCATACGCTATAGATGCCCACGTAATCGTCTTGCGCATCGTCGCTTTATTCTTCTCTTGCATAGAAATGGTACTCCTATCTCGTCAGCTCCTCAAACAGCTTAATATCCTCGCGCACAATATCCAGGCTGGCACGCCAGAAATCCACCGAGCGGATATCGATCCCGAATTGTTCCGCCAGCGTAGCGGCATCGGCCAGCCCCGTACTCGAGAGCAAAGTATCGTAGCCCTGCTTGAAGGTCTCAGGGTTCTTAGCATACTGCGCGTAGAGCCCAAGACCGAACAGCAGGCCGAACATGTAGGGATAGTTGTAAAATGAAAGCCGACTGCTGTAATAATGCGGCTTCATAGCCCACATGTACGGGTGCAGCAAGTTCTCATCCAGCCCATCCCCATACGTCTCGCGCTGCACCTCGAGCATCAGCGCGTTCAATTCATCAATCGATAGTTCGCGCTGCTTTCGGCGTTCAAAGACACGCTGCTCGAAGAGGAAACGGCTGGTGATATCTACCACCACCTGGCATGCACCTTGCAGCGATGCCTCCAGGATGGCGAGTTGTTCCTGCTTTCCAGCATTACGTAGGGCCGCGTTGCGGATAATCGTCTCACAGAAAATGCTCGCCGTTTCCGCTAAAGTCATGGGCGTAGAGCGCTGCAGCATCGTGCGCTGCGCCAGGTTCAGGTTGTGATAGGCATGGCCCAGTTCATGCGCCAGCGTACTGACTCCGCCGAAAGCCGCCTTATAGTTGGCGAACACGCGCGACTCATCCCGGCGCAGCCATGTGCAAAATGCCCCGTCAACCTTTCCCGCCCGTGGCTCCGCGTCGATCCAATGTTCGCGGAACGCGCGCGCCGCGAAATCCGATAACCTTGCCGAGTACGCGCCGAATTGCTCGACGATGAAGGAAGCGCTTTCGTCAAAGCTCCACACCCTGTCCTCGCTGCCGATGGGCGCGAAGAGATCATACCAGGCGAGGCGTTCCAGGCCGAGCGCGCGCGCTTTAGCACGCAGGTAGCGGTGGAAGTCAGGAAATGATTCGCGCGCGGCAGTCATCATCGCATCCAACGTTTGACGGTCAATGTTATTGTCTACCAGCGACGCCTCCAGGGGCGATTCCCAGCCGCGTCTCCTGCTGAGTACGTTGACCTCTCCCTTGATGCTGTTCATCGCCGCCGCCAGCGGCACCGCCGCCGCTTGCCAGCCCGCAAGCTCCGCCTCATACGCGTGTCGCCGCGTATCGCGCTCAACTTCATAGGCCAGGTTGCGTACCATGCTCATCGGCAGCGCTTGACGCTCCCCATCCAGTTCCAGCGCTACGGTCAATTGCGAGGTGACATCGCTGTGCAGCTTCTCCCAGGCCGTCCCTCCACTCAAATTGAGTTCTGAGGCCAGGTTCTCTTCCGTGGGCGGCATCAGGTGCGCCGCCCGCACCCTGGCTTTGCGCAGCATAAAGGCATGCGCCTGCGCCATAGGCGAACGACCGATCAGCGCCTCTACATCCAGCGAGCCAATCCAGGCTGAGAAACGGGTGCCGAGCTGAGAGAGCGTCACACTCGCCTGCTGTATTTCGCTCATCTTCGCCTGCGCCAGCCTATCGAGCGTATTTGTCGTGACAAAGCAGGTAATATAAGTAATGAGCGTCCTGCTCTCCTCCATCACCTCGTTATAGCGCTGCAACACGCTCTCAAAGGCCTTCACCAGTTCATCATTGATAGCAACATGCTCCCGTTTCTCAATAGCATGTGCATCAAAGAGCTGCGCCAGGTCTTGAATATCCTGCACGACCCGGGCAAAGCCCACCTGAAATTCCCGCGATTCCAAACTCGGATAGACAACGCTCATATCCCAATGCGGCACTGTTTGTATAGTCGTCATACGTTGGTTACAAATCCTTCTCTGTGCGTTCTTCCTGTAGGGACGCGATTTATCGCGTCCACGAATCTCATTCAACCGGTTTTCACCAACCCATTTAATCGGTTTTCACCAACCTCAATCAACCGATTTCCTGTAGGGACGCGATAAATCGCGTCCGCCACTCTCATTCAGACGGGTTTCCCCAACCCATTTAATCCGCAAGTGCGCGGCAAATAAACTCAACCTCGTTCCCATCCGGATCATCTACATACATCGTACGGCTCGCCAGGACAGGATGTTTCCCTCCACGCGGCGTGTAACCCGCGGCCACCAGGGCGGAATGCTGCGCATCAAAGTCCGCTTCAGGCAGTTCAAACGCCATATGATGCAGTTGATAGCCCGAAGGTTTCGCCTTCACCTCTTCAGATTTCGGAACAAGCACAATCATCTGCGGAATCCCTGCATTTCCTTCTCCTGCTTTCAAAAAGGCATTTGGCAAGCTCGGCGGTGAAATCACCTCTAATCCGAGGAGGTCGCGATAAAACTGGAGCGCCCGCTCTTTATCTGCTGTCCACAGCACAATTTCGGAAATTCCAACAACCTGTTTCATGGAAATTCATCCTTTTCTCAATAGCTATGCTCTCTTCACGTAGTATCTCACACCTCTATCCACCTGACAACCACATTACTTCCAGGGGTGGTCGTGCCTCGTATAGGGTAGGGGCTGGGCTTGCCCCTGCCCTGGTCGTGTTTGCCCCCGCCCTGGTCTCGTGTGCCTCGTATAGGGTACGGGCTGGGCTTGCCCCCGCCCTTGCTCGTTAACCCCGCAGCATCAAGCGGAACTGCGGATTATAGCGTGAATCGCATTTGCTACAGGAAACCGCCTGCGAATAACGCCGGGCACGCGGATACTCCTTGCCGCAGTGAGGACATTCATAGAGGTAGCGAATCGGGCGTCGCTCGCGGCGCTGGCCCTCCCTGCGGGCGCTTTCCTCGTGCAACAGGCGTCGCAGCTCCTCCAGGTCATAACCGGTCACCGCCGCTTCATCGGCTGCAATGGCATCATACCCATGATGCCGGTGGCGGCGCGGCGTTCCCTTGACGCGGTCCGCAAGATGAATGAGTTCGTGAGCCACCGTCACCTCTATAGATTGCGGCTGCATATCTGGCTCAATAAAGATAAGATGGCGAGGTTTGGAGGAAAGCGAACGCGCCGCCACCGGTGCCGGAAGATAACAATAACAGCCAAGCGCCAGAATATTGAGTCGCTTTCCTGTCCAACGCATATACTCCTGGCGGTCTTGCGTAATCGCCAGCAGAGGCAGCTCCTGCGCCGGAAGTTCTAGTTTTTGCCAGTAATGGGTAAGCCAGCGGGAAATGATCGGACTACCGTGTATAACCGGGTCGGCTTGCCTGGGGGGAGGCGCAGCTCGTCGTGCGGCAACCATCGAAGCTGTATTGCTCCTGACTATTCTGTACTACGAAGATCATAGGTTATTCTGTCAAACCTCTAGAAGTCGCATTGCAAGTATATCAGGCAGAACCAACAGGCGCAAGGTACTTGCATCGCCGTGCGCTTGACACCCATTTCTTTGCGGCGTAAGATGAAGCCATCTATAGCTAGAGGTTCAAACACCTTCTCTTAGAAGGAGTCCTGTATGTCGTTTAAGATCTGTATCAAAACGGAGAAATCTCTGCAACAACTCGCCACAGAGGTACGCAATCTCTTCTCACTGCCACCTTTTAAGCAAAGCTCCTTTTCGGGCGAGCCATACTGCCAGTTTGAGGTACTGGGTTTGTTGATTCTCATTCACCGGGCGGATGAAGAGGATCGTGACCCGGAAGTAATGCACTATCCCTACTGTTTCGACCTGCAGATGTCCTTTGCCGATCACGAACTTGATACAGATTCCGTGGAGTATCGCCTCCAACCCTATTATGCGCAGCTTCTCAGCTTTCAACTCGGCCTGGATACCGCTTTTCACGAAAAACAGAAAGTGAATCGTGCCTGGCAGATACGCTACCGCTTCTGTTCAAAAAATCCTAAATGGAACCCAACCGTTTTGTATGGAGAGCCTGGTTGGCAACCAGCGGTACTCGAAGCTCCGCCCAGTTCCTGGCGTTCCATGCATCCTGTATTTTAAACATTTCCACACGGAGGCAAAAAGTGAGCATATTAGACACCGCCATTGGTCAAGAGCTTACTCCACTGGTCAAACCGCCTGTTACGCAGGAGCAGCTTCGTCGCTATGCGGAGGCATCGGGTGATTACAACCCCATTCACTTGAGCGAAGAGGCCGCGCACAATGTGGGGCTTGATAGCGTGATTGCACACGGCATGCTGAGCATGGCCTTTCTTGGGCAATTTATTCAGCAGCAGATTGCTGATATTCCCCAGGCGCTTTTGGCTCATCTCAAAGTGCGCTATGTCGCGATGGTACGCCTGGGTGATACTCTGACCTGTCATGGTGTCGTGAAACATAACACAAGCGTTGACGGACAAACCTCCATCTCGATTGAGTGCTGGGCACAGAACCAGAAGGGTGAGAAAGTCACCATCGGTGACGCTACCATCGTTGCCCCCCAGACACAATCAGCGGAGGTTGGAGTATGACAGAGAGTACGCGCGCTATGGAGATTGCAGACCTGCGTTTCCTCTACGACCTGTCAATCTACAACTGCCTGCATTACGGCGAATTTACCGCGCTGATCTACGAAGATTTGCAACAACAAGAAGTGCGCGAATATACCAACATCCAGATTGCTAGAGAAGCCACCCAACTGGCCGCGGGTTTGCGCGCACTGGGCATTCAAAAAGGTGACCGCGTCATCGTGATGATGCTCAATTGCCCCGAAGTCATCATCTCCTACCAGGCCATCGCCCGCGCGGGGGCCGTCATCATTCCCGTCCTGCCATTGCTCAAAGGTCCCGAAGTGCGCTACATTGCCGAAAACTCTGCCGCCAAAGCCATTATCACCAGCCCTATCCTGCTGCCGCTCCTGCAATCCGTGCTGACTGATCTCCCCTCACTGCGCTACATCATCTCCACAGGCGATGTAGGGGCGCAATTTAATGCGCCCGGTGAATCCCATCCCTACGAAATCCTTGCCTATAAAGATGTGCTTGCGCGCGGAAACTCTCATGAGGACGATTACCTGCGCGATCTGGAAGGCCTCTCCCTTTCTCCAATTGATACCGCCGTTATCCTCTACACCTCCGGCACAACCGGCAATCCCAAGGGCGTGGAACTGACCCACCGCAACGTGGTCTCGAACGCGGCCTCTAGTAGAGGTGCTGATAACGATGGGGAAATAAACCAGCGTGTTGGCGAGATGCAGCTGGCAATCCTGCCCCTGGCGCATGCCTACGGCCTGGTAGCCTCCAATGTCGGCTACTTAAACGGCACCAAAGCCGTACTGCATCCACGTTTTGATACCACCGCCGTGCTTTCGGCCATTGAGCGCTACCACGTGAACGCCTTCGCGGGCGTCCCGGCCATGTTTGTGGCCCTGCTCTATACTCCTGATACCGAGAAGTACGATACAAGCAGCCTGCACTATTGCGTCAGCGGCTCTGCCCCCCTACCCCTCTCTATCCTGGAAGGTTTCGAGCAAAAATTTCACTGCCAGATACTCGAAGGCTATGGACTCTCTGAGGCCAGCGCGGTACTCTCCGGGCATACCCTTGATATGCCGCGTAAGCCCGGTTCGGTTGGCAAACCCATCGCAAATGTGGAAGTCCAGATTGTGGATGAGAACGACCAGCCGGTTCGCGTTGGCGAGGTGGGCGAGATCATCGCGCGTGGCCCCAACATCATGAAAGGCTATTACAACATGCCGGATGCCACGCAAGCCACCTTGCGCGATGGCTGGCTGTATACAGGCGATATGGGACGCTTTGACGAAGATGGCTACCTCTATATTGTCGAGCGCAAGAAAGACCTCATTATTCGCGGCGGCTTCAACGTCTATCCACATGATGTCGAAGAGGCCCTCAACAGCCATCCCGCGGTGATCGAATCGGCGGTCATCGGCATTCCATCCCAACGTATGGGTGAAGAAGTCAAGGCTTTTGTGGTTGCGCGTGGCGAGGTTGATGCGGAAACACTCAAAGCATACTGTCGTGAAAAGCTGGCTAACTACAAGACACCCAGCGAGATTGAGTTTGTAAATGCTCTGCCACGCAATGCTGTGGGCAAGATCGACAAAAAGGAGCTAAGGAAACACCATGTCAATTGATACCCCGCTGGAACAGGCTTCACTGGTGCAGTTGCAGCAAACCCCCATCGACAACGTCCTGCATATCATTGATGAAGGGCTGGTACACCTGCCCACCTATCGCGAACTCTATTATCGCTGGGAGCGTCAGCAGTGGCGCGCCCAGGATATCGATTTCAGTGAAGACCGCCAGCAATGGGCAGGCATGTCGCAAGACGAACGCAACATGCGTATCTATGGACTCTCCGCCTTCTTCCATGGCGAGGCGGATGTCACCAACACACTCGCCCCCTATGTGCTGGCCATGCCCGATGAGGAGATGCGCATCTTTCTCACTACCCAACTGGTCGATGAAGCGCGCCATACCGTCTTCTTCGCGCGTTTCTTCAGCGAAGTCATGGGTGTAGAAACCGGTACATTAGAGGAAGCACTGGCCTTTGCCCGCCAGTACATGAACGAAAACCTGCAATACATCCTCATCGATGCTCTCACGGAAGTGTCCGAGCGCATTCGACAGGAGCCTGGCGACCTCGCCCACCTGGTCGAGGGCATTACGCTCTACCATGTCGTCGTCGAAGGCACCATGGCGCTTGCCGGCCAGCGCGGCATTCTGGAATTGTATCGCGCCCGTGGACTCTTCCCCGCGTTTCGCGGTGGCTTCACCGCCGTCGCCCGCGACGAATCACGCCATGTCGTCTTCGGCGTGAAATTCCTCCGCGAGATGATCCAGCGCGATAAAGCCTATGCCAATGTCATACACGCGGCCATTAACAAATACGCGCCCATCGCCATTGCCGCCATCATGCCCGCGCAGCAGCAGGTTCAACAAACCCTGGCGATAGGGGAAGACCCCTGGGTCACGCCCCGTTACGGCGTCGAATCGCTAGGCAAAAAACTCAAAGTCATCGGCATGAGCATGAAATTACCCGAAGTCCCACCACCGCCCATACAAGGCCTCTAAGGAGTTTCATATGATATCCGCCGTCGTCCTGATCAACGTACAACGCAATCAAATCAACGAGACCGCCCAGAGCCTCCTGGAAATCGAAGGCGTCGCCGAAGTCTACTCCGTCACCGGCGAATACGACCTCGTCGCCCTCCTGCGCCTCCACCAATACGAAGACCTGGCCGAGGTCGTCACCAACCGCATGGTACAACTCCCAGGCATCACCAAAACCAACACCCTGATGGCCTTTCAATGCTATTCAAAAGCCGATTTACAACAGGCCTGGGATATAGGAGTAGAGTGACGCATCACGTCCCATGAGTCAAGAACAATTCTCAGCAAGATATTTTCCGCTTTTGTCTTTCGCCCTTGTATAAGATTTCATAGAACATGAATACTGGTGTTCTAGAAAACGATACTGAGGAGTTCAAAAAACGATGAACGAAGACGAGGGACCAAAAGCATCCCACATTTCCCCATTTGAAAGCATTCGCAGGGTAGACGAGCAAGGCAACGAGTATTGGTCAGCCCGGGATCTCGCGAAAATACTGGGCTATAACGATTTTCGCAACTTCCAGGATGTGCTCAAAAAAGCGCAAATAGCATGTGAACAAAGCGGGCAGGCCGTATTAGATCATTTCGGTGATGTTACCGACATGATCAGTGTAGGCAAAGGAGCCAGCCGCAAGCGTAGTAATGTACATCTCTCGCGCTATGCCTGCTATTTGATTGTCCAGAACGCTGATCCATCCAAGCCCATTGTCGCGCTCGGTCAAACCTACTTTGCCGTACAAACGCGACGCCAGGAACTGGCCGACGAACTAGCCGCACTGCCGGAGGACCAGAAACGGCTCATTCTACGCTCCCAGATGGCCATATTTAATCGTCAACTTGCGGAGACAGCCCGACTTGCCGGAGTAATAGTGCCAGGAGACTTTGCAACCTTCACCGATCATGGCTATATGGGACTCTATGGTGGACTGCGAGAAGACGACATCCATACTCGTAAGGGTCTGGCATCTGACCAGCAGAAGATACTCGACTATATGGGCAGCGAAGAATTAGGCGCAAATATCTTCCGTGCCACTTAGACCGATGCCAAGCTCAAACGCGAAGATATCAAAGGTAAAGATCAGGCAAATCGCACACATTTCCGGGTAGGTCGGAAAGTCCGGCAGACCATCCAGGAACTCGGTGGGACCATGCCGGAAGACTTACCCACTCCAGACAGTAGTATTCAGCAACTTCAGAGAGAAGAGCAAAAGCGACTCAAGCAAGGCCCGCAAAGTTCCATGTTCGATGAGCAGAAGGAGATTGAGCAGTAAGTAGGCATAACTCGTCCCTTTACCTGTGTCTGCTAAAAGCTGCAATCTACCCACATTTGTGTTACCATTACGCCGTATAGCAGCAGGTCAGCATACAAAAGGGGTGAGTTATGAACACCATTCCCACCATTACAGAGCAAGACATTCGCAATATTATAGACCCCGCAAGTTTCCAGCGTGGACAAACCTATTACAATAGCGACGCCATCTTTAACACGAGGCAACAGGGCATGGCCTTGAAGGCACGCTGCCAGGGCTCGCGCTCGCAGGCGTACCGTGTTGAAGTGACGTTCAACAATGCGGGTATCGTGAGTAACCAGTGCTCCTGCCCCCTGGGAGGCCATTGCAAACACGTCGCCGCGTTATTGCTGACGTGGATACATGACCCCGAAAAATTCCTCGAACAGCCCGAAGTGGATCAACTGCTGGAAAAGAGCACTAAAGCAGAACTCATCTCGCTGATCAAAAAGATGTTGCGCCGCGAACCAGAATTGGAGTCATTGCTGCAAACTGTGAACAAACAGCAAGCAGCCGCCAACCCGGAGATATACCGTCGCCAGGTAAATAACGCGTTTCAACACGGCGGCTACGAATGGGGCGATACCTATGAGATCGGAGATGAGTTGTCGAGTGTGAAGGAAACTGCCGACGAATTCGTCCAGGAGGGAGAGTATGCCAGTGCCGTGACAGTCTACGAGAGTATCATAAACGGCATAATAGAAAACTTCTACTCCTACGAAGACGAGGAAGGTGAATTAGGCAGCGTCATCAACGACTGCGTCGAAGAACTGGACACATGCCTGTCTCACGTGCAAAATGACAAAGCGCTGCGCGAACACATCATGCAGGTACTCTTCACAGCTTACAATTTTGATGTAAAGGCCGGTGGCATTGGCGTCGGTGAAGAAGCCCCCGATATCCTGCTCAAGCACGCCTCGCCTGATGAACGGCGCATGATCGCCGGGTGGGTTCGCGAAGAGATTGCCAGGCCCGACAATTCAGGCTGGGGAACCAGGTTTCGCGATCAATGGTATGGCGGTTTCCTATTGGATCTGGAAGCCGATGATCTGGACGATGAAGCATACCTGCGTGTCTGCCGGGAAACAGGGCGTATCGGAGATGCTGTCGAGCGCCTTTTGACGTTAGGCAGACTGGAAGAAGCAATTCGGGACGCCGAAAGAGAAGGCGATTACGACTTGATGAGCATAGCCGGTATCTTCGTTCAACATGGACACCATACCGAAGCCGAGAAGATGATCCGGCAGCGCTCCAAAACCTCGAGCGATACGCGCCTGCTGGATTGGCTGAAAAAGCACTACCTTGCACGCAACGATAAGGTGTCAGGATTGGACATGGCCTTAGAGCTGTTCTATAAACAGCCTCCTGTACTGGCCTACTACCAGGAGATACGCCTGCTTGCGAAAATGCTCGATCGCTGGGAAGACCTGCAGCCCAAAATCATGGCGTACTTGAAAAAGACGCAGAATAATTACCTCATGATCCAGGTCGCCCTCGATGAAGGCGATATTGTAGAAGCGCTGGTATTGCTTAGAACCAGCCAGGCACGAGGCTATACAGCGGCCTATGGAAGTGGCTATTTCTACGGATATAGCAGCATAGAGATCGAGGTCGCCAAAGCCGCCGAAGCTACCCTCCCCCGTGAATCCATCGAAATCTACCAGAAACACATTGAGAGACTCATCAGCCAGCGAGGACGTGGAAGCTACCAGCAGGCATGCCAATACCTGCTAAGAGTACGAGATTTGTACAAGAAGCTCGGCGAGCATGAAAAGTGGACAACCTATCTAACAACCCTGCAAGAGAAGAATCGCATGCTGCGAGCCTTGAAAGAAGAGCTACAAAATGCCGGACTATCGTAAAACCAAAGGAGACCACCCTTGAAAAGCATTCCTACCCTCCGCTAACTCGCTACCATAGTCTCGACATATCGCATAACTACATGGAGAAGGAACAGGAATGCTTTTTGTACGCAATCTCTCTAAATCATATGGCGCCATTACCGTACTTGACGATATCTCCTTCGTCATCAATCCCAACGATCGCGTGGGCGTCGTTGGCTCCAACGGCGTTGGCAAAACCACCCTCCTGAGTATTCTGGTAGGCCAGGAATCACCCGATAGCGGCTCATACTCATTTGCGCCCTCAACCGAAGTTGGCTACTTGCCGCAGACCACGCCCGAATTTTACGGGAACCACCTGTTGCAAGACCTCATCTTAGAATCGCTGGGCAACCTGCGCCAACTGGAAGAGCGCATGAGCGCATTAGAAAACGCCATGAGCACCACCCCAGGAAATCAGCTTGCGCCTTTGATAGAAGAATACGACCTCGTTTCCACCCGCTTTCAAGATCGCGGCGGCTACGAGATCGACCATAAAATAGACGCCATCCTGGATGGTCTGCGTATCTCGTATCTCGCGCGTGACCGCGAAATGCAAACGCTTTCGGGTGGCGAGAAGGCCAGAGTAGGGCTTGCCACACTGTTACTGCGTTCGCCTGATCTGCTCTTACTCGATGAACCGACCAATCACCTCGATGTTGCCAGCCTGGAATGGCTCGAGTCCTATATCGCCCGCTATAAAGGCGCGGCACTGCTTGTCTCGCATGATCGACAATTCCTCAACCGCGCCGTTAACTCGATCTTCGAGATCGATGAGCATACCCACCATCTCAAAAAGTACGAGGGAAACTACGACGCCTATGTACAGGCAAAGGAAGCCGAACGCCTGAAGTGGGAGGAGGATTACGCGCGGCAGCAGGAGGAAATCAAAGAACTGCGCAAGCGTATGCGCGAGACGGCGCGCAACGTCGCCCATAATCGTCCTCCTAAAGACGGCGACAAAATGGCCTACGACTTCTTCGGTGGGCGTGTGCAGAACACCATCTCGCGCGGCGTGCGCGCCGCCGAGGAACAACTGCGGCGCATCGAAGAAGACCCCATACCCAAACCCCCTAAGCTCATGCAGGTCAACTCCTTCTTCAACGCGGAGCCACTACAGTCCGAAATCGCCATCAATGCAAAGCACCTAACCAAATGCTGGGGTGCGCAGTGCGTCCTCAAAGACGTGAGTTTCACCATTGGCGCGCATGCTCGCATCCTGCTCTTTGGTCCCAATGGAGCTGGCAAAACCACGCTGCTCAAAATTATCATGGGCCTGGAGCAAGCTGACAAGGGAACAGTAAGCATAGTGGAAAGTGCGCGTATTGGCTACCTGCCCCAAGACCCACATATGGACGCGGCCAAAACCGTCATCGAAACCTACCGCTATGGACAGGTAGGATACGAAAGCGCATTTGTAGGCCGCTTGATCGGCTACGGCCTGTTCCGCCTCGAGGACATGCGCAAAAAAGTAGGGCAATTAAGCCTCGGCCAGCGCCGCAAGTTAGAGATCGCCCGCCTCATGGCCGAAGGCCCCAATATCCTCCTGCTCGACGAACCCACCAACTACATCAGCCTGGATGTCCTTGAAGCCTTTGAGTCCGCCATCCTCAACTTCCCAGGCCCGGTCATCGCCGTCTCCCATGATCGCTGGTTCATACAACGCTTTGGCGGCCAGCTGTGGAATCTAATCGATGGAACCCTTCTGCTAGAATAGTCGTTCCTATCACCAAGATGTAGGGACGCGATTTATCGCGTCCCATAGGCGCCCAGTTAACGAACCGAACACCCTCACGTGTGTAGGGACAATGGGCGGTGTGGAGCGGATGCGGGGGCCTTGTGCTTGTCCCCCGTCCTGTTGGATTGCCTGCCAATGAACACCCTGGATACAGTTGCAATCGTGCCATCCTCCAGGACAAACACAAGGCCCCCACCCATCCACCACACCACTCCTTGTCCCTACGACAAACCCAACCCCTTGACCTTCGCTGATGCCTATAAAAAGGGATGTTTCCAATTTGAAAAACAGGAAACATCCCTTTTTATCATACAAGGACGCGATTTATCACATCCCTACATCATACTACCCATACCACCCATGCCGCCCATACCGCCCATGCCGCCCATACCACCAGGCATCGCGGCTGCACCCTCTTCTTCCGGCGCATCAGTAATCAGCGCGTCAGTGGAAAGGAACATACTCGCGATACTGGCAGCGTTCTGCAGGGCAGAGCGAGTGACTTTGACCGGATCAACGATACCAGCTTTGAACATATCCACATACTCACCCGTGAGCGCATCGAAGCCGTAGCCTCGATCGAGTCGCAGTACATCGGAGACCGTGACAGCTCCATCGTGACCAGCATTGATCGCAATCTGGCGCAGCGGCTCCTCCAGCGCGCGTCGCAGGATATTCACGCCCGTCTGCTCTTCACCTGCCGCAACCTTCACATCGTCCAGTACGTGAATAGCATGCACCAGCACCGAGCCACCGCCGGGAACGATGCCCTCTTCGATAGCAGCACGTGTCGCCGACAGCGCGTCTTCCACGCGGTGCTTCTTCTCTTTGAGTTCTACCTCGGTAGCCGCGCCAACCTTGATGACCGCGACGCCGCCCGCCAGCTTAGCAAGTCGCTCTTGCAGCTTCTCGCGGTCGTAGTCGCTGGTCGTCTCGTTAATCAAGGCGCGAATCTGCCGCACACGGGCCTGGATCGCCTCAGGGCTGCCGGCGCCCTCTACGATAGTAGTGGTGTCCTTGTTGGCAGTGACGATGCGCGCCCGGCCAAGATCACGCAGCGTGGTGTTCTCCAGCTTCAAGCCCGTCTTCTCAGTGATGACCTTGCCACCGGTCAGGATAGCAATATCTTCCAGCATCGCCTCGCGCCGGTCACCAAAGCCAGGAGCCTTCACCGCCAGCACGTTGAACGTCCCGCGCAGCTTGTTGACCACCAGCGTCGCCAGCGCCTCGCCATCTACATCCTCGGCGATAATCACCATGTCCTTGCGGCCAGTCTGTAGCACGCGCTCCAGAACGGGCAGGATATCCGCGATAGCGCTGATCTTCTTATCGGTGATCAAGATGTACGGGTTGGACAACTCCGCTTCCATGCGCTCCATATTCGTCGCCATGTAGGCGGAGATATAGCCGCGATCAAACTGCATGCCCTCGGTATACTCTTTCTCCATCGCCAGGCCGCGGCCCTCTTCAACCGTGATCACGCCGTCTTTGCCGACCTTCTCCATCACCTCGGCGATCAGCTCACCGATCTCGGCATCGGCGGCAGAAATTGAGGCCACCTGGGCGATCTGTTCCCGAGTCTCTACCGGCATGCTCATCGACTTGATCTCTTCGATCACCGCCTCGGTGCCCTTCTCCAGGCCCTTGCGCAGGATCATCGGGTTCGCGCCTGCCGCCAGGTTCTTCAAACCTTCAGTAATGATCGCCTGTGCCAGCACCGTCGCCGTAGTCGTCCCGTCGCCCGCTACATCGTTGGTCTTCGTTGCTACCTCTTTGAGCAACTGCGCGCCCATGTTCTCAAAGGCATCGGGCAGATCAATGTCGCGTGCAATCGTCACACCGTCATTCGTAATCGTCGGTGCGCCATACTTCTTGTCCAGCACCACATTGCGGCCCTTCGGCCCCAGCGTTACCTTTACCGCACCGGCCAGCACATCCATCCCCTTCTTCAGGGAGTGCCGCGCCTGCTCATCAAATTGCAATCGTTTTGCCACGAATCTTCTCCTATTCAACAATACCCATAATGTCGCTTTCGCGCAGAATCAAATACTCCTCGCCATCCATCTTGATATCTGTACCAGCATACTTGGCGAAGAGCACCTTTTGCCCAACGCTCACTTCGAGCGCGGGCCGTTTGCCATTGTCCAGTACCTTGCCGGGCCCAACCGCCAGGATTTCACCCTCCTGCGGCTTCTCTTTGGCTGTATCCGGCAACACGATTCCGCTCTTGGTGACGGTCTCGCGAGATAAGGGCTTGATTAGCACCCGGTCACCCAGCGGTCGAATTTTGACACTCACGGTAGTCATACACCAGACCTCCCAAATGATTTGTAGGAACGCATATATCGCGTCCACTTTCTCTTTTTTTAGCACTCTTAGTATGAGAGTGCGAACCTGCTATATGATACACCATCATAAGTGGGTTCGCAAGGGGGCATAGTCACTCAATTTTACTCATACAAAACCTTGACGAATCATCCCCAATTCTGCTATACTGGCTATGTTCTCAATAACGGGGCGTAGCGCAGCCCGGTAGCGCACCACAATGGGGTTGTGGTGGTCGGAGGTTCAAATCCTCTCGCCCCGACCGCACAAACGAGGTAGGAAAACCCTTAAGAAAGGGCTCCCTACCTTGTTTTATTTCGTCGCGAGACCCTGATCATCTACTTCCTTGTCTCGCAATCAGGTTCATCAGCGTGGAGCGCCTTCCATTTCACGCTTCTCCGCTTCCACCTGGCCCACTGCTGCATCGTGGCCACGCCGCTGGCGCTGTCCTTTGAACAGGACCGCAAACAGGATGTGAGGTTCGAACAGCGCTAGAGGAGGTTTCAGCATGTTCATAACTTCATAGAAACGTAAGGTTGCCCTGTGATCGGAGGCAACGAGTTCGTGCACCCGGCCCATGTACCAGTGGAGCAGGCTCGTACCCGGCGGTCGTTTTCCCACCGTTTGCGGGTAGCGCAAATCCTCGCCCGTTGCCAGCTGCCAGGGCACATTCACCACTTTGGCGACTGCTTTCTGGAAACGATGCGCGAAACCAGCCACATTCCTGCGAGTACCACGACTTTGTTGTTGCTGTAGGCAGGCCTGCAGGGCACTCGCTTCCAGTGCAGCGACCGTCATTCCTTGCCCATACACTGGATTGAAGCTGCAGAGCGCGTCGCCCACGATGATGAAGCCCTCGGGAAAGCGGGCCATCCGCTCGTAGTAACGCCGCTGGTTGGCGGGAAACTTGTGTGTAACGATGGGCGTCACCGGCTCCGCATCTTTGATGGCCTCGTAGAGGTCAGGCATGGGCAAGCTGCGAGCGTAATCGAGAAAGCCGGTCTCATCGTCGGAGGGATAATCCCTCAACCAGCCTGCGAGTGTCACCATCCAGGCATCTCCTTCCATGGGAAGAATCAATCCGGCCCGTTTCCCTTCGGGAGCCTTTGGGTAGATGAGTAATGCTTTCCAGTTGGAAGGAAGCTGGCTGGGGCGGCGATAGACGCGGCTGGCATAGCCAACATCCACCTTGACGCTCTCTTCCTTCACACGAGCGTAACCCAGGGAGGTCAACCATTGGGGCGCTTGAGAGCCGCGCCCGCTGGCATCAATGACGAGGTCGGCGGAGAGCGTCTCCTCGCTCTGTGCTCCGTTGCGATGTCTCAGCTGCACGCCGGTAATTGAGGTGCGGTCGCTATTGGCGCAGAGTTGGGCGACCTCACAGCCATCGATGAAGCGCACATTTTCTCTAGCAGCGAGACAGCTACGCACGTGCTCTTCGAGGAAAGGTCTGCTCTGAATGTAGCCGGTCATGTTGCTCGGAAACTGGGCTTTCCACACACCAAAGTGGTGCCAGCGCAGGTCAGCGACCATGTCTGCATCGCTGGACCCACCCTCTAAGAGGGCAGGAAAGAGCTCTGGGAAGAATTCCATCAAAATGGACGCACCCTTAGTCAATAAACCGTGGGCGTGTCGTCCCTGCGGAACTCCTTTACGCGCTTCCACGCCCGTTGGAAAACAATCACGCTCGATGATCGTTACGCGCTCGAAGTGGTCTGAAAGCACACGGCCTGCCAGTAACCCGGCCATACTGGCACCGATCACCACAGCATGCTGGCCACACAATTTACTCTGCTCTGCTTGCTGAATATTCATTCTGTTTCTCCAATCTTCAATATTACTGAGGCTAAATGAGAAATGATGCCGCTGCACATCTGATGCTCTATTGCGACGGCAGATCATATCAATTCGTTTCTTCGCTATAGAGACGATGAGGGTCTGTACTTTTTCGTTACGCATTCTCTGTGCTAGACTGGAAGCAGAAATACCGCTGTCGGCAAGAAAAACGAAAGAACGTGTCATATCCTGTGAAGGATAAAAGACCAACTAGAGGAGAAGTCAATGAGCACATATGGATGTTATGTCAAATTCACTGCGCAGCCTGGGCAGTGTGATGCCCTTGTCGAACACCTTTTGAGCGCAGCAGCCCTTACCGAGAAGGCTACAGGATGCCAGTTGTATATCATTAACACTTCCCCAACCGAACCAGAGAGTGTCTGGGTGACTGAGGTGTGGAGGAGTCAGCAAGAGCATGATGCATCACTGACCATCGAGGGCGCTCAGGCGGCAATCAAGCAAGTTCTCCCGCTTTTAGCTGGCTCCCCCGAAAAGATCGACCTCCTGCCAGTTGGCGGAAAAGGGTTGACCCTGGCAGGGGTGGGGCAAAAAGAAATGTAGTGGCACCCCTTGCGGGTGCCAGGTCTCCCACCTCCTAGTAATGATGGACAGAATACCAGGTCAATGCTTATTTCACCTCGCCTTCCTCGCCGTAATCAACGTCGCCCCCGGCGTCAACAATCGATGACGGCGCACATGCTCCATCCCCGCCTCTTCCAACCAGCCCTTAACCGTCGCGAACGGATAACATGTTCCCCCAACCGTCGTCACAGTCAGCGCCATAAACTGCACCATCAGCGAGGCCAGGCGCGACCCCCGTACCTGGTCGGTCACCTGGTCAACAAAGACCAGCATACCTCCAGGCTTCAACGTCTGCCCCACCTTTGCCAGCACCGCCGCGTTGACCTCTGGCGGCAGTAAATGCGCGATATGGAAATACAGCGCGACACCAAAGGAGGAGTCCATCTCTGCAGGGAAGTCGTCACATACAATATCGCTGCACAAAAAGCTCATGCGCTCCGTCATTCCTGCTGCAATCGCGGTACGTTTCCCCGCCTCGATACCCGGCTGTATATCCACAATAGTAGCGTGTAGTTGCGGATATTTGCGGCAGAACAAGACGCTATAGGCGGCATGCGACCCACCCACATCGAGCAAGCGCGCCGCATCCTTTGGAAGATGCACACGACGCACAATGTCACCGCCAAGCGCCATCGCCAGGGATGCCAGGCCAGCATAATGCCGCGCCAGCGCCTCCTGGGTCTCTGGGCGCGAGGCGTCTTCCTCGTACGGCATGCGCATCACCTGCCGGTACTCGCGCACCACCTCCGGCATACGGTCCCAGATTGCCACGATATCGGGGCTGTGAATAATATAGGGGGCGATGTTTACCGGAGAGGCGCTGGTGA
>WNGP01000496.1_pt1 | contig 30339 bp, 32 predicted proteins | sample 5407671 | NCBI WGS metagenome assembly WNGP01 (sample SAMN13153381, study PRJNA577476) | soil metagenome | isolation source: 40 cm soil or saprolite under Garry oak tree replicate 2 | place: USA:California | collected 2016-06-15 | reverse complement strand
TGAGCAATTGCCTCGCGCACGCGGCGGCCGGTGTCGCCCCGGATTTCTTCGAGCTGCGTGCCCGTTTTTTCGATGATCGGCGAGATTTTGGCCATCTGCTCGTCCGTCAATCGAAGTTGCCATTGTAAACGGTTCTTGATCGCCTGGGCGGCGTAGCCATGACGGTGCGGACCGAATAAGAAGCGATGGGCCGTGGCCGCGCTCACGAATACCCCGGTGGCGCCGCCGGCGATAAACACGAGCAGAAAACCGGCGATCAATTTCCATTTCAAGGCACTGTTCATTGTGCGACCTCGTCCTGGATGGCGGAATCGGCGATGGCGAATTCGTTACCGGCCGTAATTACGTCGCCATTCCTGTTAAATTCGAAATAAGCGCCGGCGCTCGCGAAAACAATCACCGCCGTGGCAACGAATGCGACCCGGCGCAAGAGCGCGCCGAACAGAGCGCCGTTACCGTTCTTTCGTGAGAGCGCAATCACGCGCGTGTCGAAACCAAAAGGCATCTCGGCCGGCGCGTCTTCTTTTGTCTGCGCCGCCGCGCGCAGCAGACGATCAAGATCGACATCCTTCATGACGTTGTTTCCGCTCCGATCTTTTCCAGTTGCGCTTTCATTTTTTGACGGGCCCGGAACGCGCGCACTTTGATTGCAGCTACACTCATTCCGGTGATCTTGTGAATTTCTTCGACCGAACGGCCCCGCAAGTAAAGCAAATCGATCACGACACGTTCCACCGGTTTCAACATTTGAAGAAGATGCTCGACTAACTGGCGCGATGCCAGTTGCCGGTCGGGCGCGAGCTCCTCGGATGATACTGCGAGATTTTCGACGACCGCCTGTTCCTCCTCACTCAAATCGGCCTGGCGCAACTCGGGACGGACTTTTTCTGATTCGATCTGATTGAGACAGGTATTGACCGCGATCCGCGAGACCCAGTGCTCGAGCGGCACTTTGCCGGAAAATTGAGAGAGCTTTTGGAAAATCTTGATGAAAATCATTTGGCAAAGATCCTCTTCACTAGTTCGTCGCGGTCGATGCGAGCGGACCATTTTCGCGACAAGCGGATAGAGACGGCGAACCAGCTCCCGAGCCGCTTCATCATCGTGCTGCAGGGCAGCCTGAACCAGCTCAGCAGAGTCGCGATCAGCCATGTTGTCGTCGAGATCGTGTCCACACTACTGACAATGACCGAGGTGGATGCGTTACGGTTACAAATTTCATGGGCCGAAGCAGATAAAATTAAATGTAACCGACGGGGCGGCTGCGCGGTCACGAATTATGAACAATGCGAATCAATCAAATGAAAACAAATATGAAACGAAACTTGCTTACATTCACTGCCGTCGGCGCGCTCGCGCTCGCCGGCTACGCTTTTGCCGAACCCCAAGACGGATTTGGCGGACGCCACGGTGGCTGGCACGGCCAGGGATTTGCGATGGAGCATTTGACCAAGTCGCTGAATCTCACACCGGATCAGCAGTCGAAGGTCCAACCGCTCATCGATCAAGCCCGGCCGCAGATCATCGCCATTCACAAAGACGCGATGGAAAAGACGCACGCGATCATCGACAAAACAATGTCGCAGATCCGTCCCGTGCTCACGCCCGAGCAGCAAAAGAAATTCGACGCGCTTCAAAAAGCGCGCCAGGACATGCGTAGCGCGATGCAGGAGCTGCACGCCGCGATGACCGAATAACTTTCAGGGCCATAAGGGGAAAAATGGCGGCGGCCGGAAACGGTCCGCCGCCGTTTTGTTGCAGCGTGACGCTGCACTCAATTAGCTGAAATTCGAAAGACCCGGTCGCTACGCCAGCTTAGTTCGGCGCGTGAGATTTTTTCGGCGCGAGTTAACCCCGTCGCTTGCGCAAGGAAAAAAGGAAGAGCACAACCGCGAGCGAGGCTAAGACGCCTGCGACCACGAATCCGGCCGTCGAAATTTCCATGCGATGATGGAAATTCATTTTCATCCGCGCGGCGACACCGAGCAGAAAAAAAAGAAGCGCGATGTAAATCAAAATCAGGCTGATCCCTTTTTCGTCGTCGGCTTTCATCAACAAGCTATTCGCAATTGCATCGGCGATTTGGCCGGGAAATTCAAGCCTGCGATTTATTTTCCCGCGACTGTTCTCAAAGAAGCCGCCTTTTCCGTCGTCCATTCCAAATCATGCGCGGGCGCGCGATCTTTATCTTCGATGTTCAAACCGAGCTCCCGCAGCAAGGCAAGATCGACATCTACCTCGGGATTTTTGGCGGTGAGAAGTTTGTCGCCGAAGAAAATGGAATTGGCACCGGCAAAAAAACAAAGCGCCTGGCCTTCGCGCGAAATCCGGGTGCGTCCGGCCGCGAGCCGGACCCGCGCTTCGGGTAACGCGATCCGTGCGACCGCAATCAACCTGACAAGCTCGAAAATATCGACCGGTTGTTGATTCTCGAGCGGCGTCCCGCGTTGCGGCATCAAACAATTGATCGGCACACTTTGCGGCTGCGGATCCAGCTCGCTCAGAATTTCGATCATTCGCAATCGGTCCTCTTCTGATTCGCCCATCCCGATGATTCCGCCGGAGCAAACCGACATCCCGCTCGCTTGCACAGCGGCGATTGTATTGAGCCGGTCCTGAAAAGTGTGCGTGCTAACGATGTCCGGATAAAACTCCGGCGAAGTATCGATGTTGTGATTGTAGGCGGTAACGCCGGCCGCCTTGAGTTTGCGCGCTTCCGCCGGGCCGATCTCGCCAAGTGTGACGCAAACTTCCATCCCGAGCGCGCCGACTTCGCGAACGATTTCCAGGACGCGCTCGAATTTCTCGGTGCCGTCGCGCACACCGCGCCAGGCTGCGCCCATGCAAAAGCGGGTCGCGCCTTGCGCGCGCGCACGCGTTGCAACATCGACAATCCGCTCGACCGACAACAACTCTTCGCGTTCGACGCCGGTGGAGTAATGCGCGCTTTGCGCGCAGTAAGCGCAATCTTCGCTGCAGCCGCCGGTTTTGATGCTGAGCAGACTGCACCGTTGCACTTCTTGGCCGCGCCAATGTGCGAGATGAATTTGGCGGCTCTGGGAGATCAAGTCGAACAGCGGCTGACGATAGAGCGCAAGCAGTTGTTCGAGTTTCATTGCGACGCCGCGACCTTAATTCCGAATTTCGAAAATCGAAATCCGAAAATTAGTTTGTCTTGGTCGTGAGTTTCACGGCCTGGTGACCCATTTGCCGCCGGGCGAAGTGAGGATGGGCAATTCTTCCATCATGAATTGGGTCTTGCCGAGCGCGCCGATCATCTTGGTGCCGGTGGCGCGGTACCACCACTCGCTCATCTCCTCGCCGGTGTGGCAGCCCCAGCTTTGGATATAGGCGTTGCGCGCGAAAATGTTGCCGTGAATTTGACGCAATTGCGATTCGTGCAGGAACGATTTTGCCGAGCTGTCCACATTGCTGCTGTAGTCGAACATGAAGCAGGCCTTGTTTGAATGTCCGAAAAATTCAAAGCCGGCGACCTTTAGCTGTCTGCGGTCATGGCCATTGTTTAAATAATTGATGACGTCATCGCCGTTCCGGAACCAAACAAGGTTGAGATTAAATTTGTCCCGCACGGTTTCGATCAAGCCGATCAGGTCCTGATTTTCCTGCGGCTGGCGGTCGAGATAGCCCTGTTTGTACACGAGCCAGGTAATCGGCGCGTCCGGTCCGAGGCCGTCGCGCAGTTGCTCGGTGCGCAGTCGCGCCGCCCGGACGAAATTCGCCCACCAATGATCGTGCGGCTGGGCCTTGTATTGCTCCCATTGTTTCAGTGATGGCCCGCCGACAAGGATGATCCATTCGCCTTTCGGGGTCTTGTCGCCCGCTTTGACTGATAGCGCGAAGAGCAATAATGAAGCGATCAGGGAGAGGCGTTTCATCGAATTCGAGGGGAAGCAGTATTTATGCAGGAAACGAAGATCTGCAACTGGCGCGCCTACTCCGCCTCGCCTCGAACCAAGTCCTCCCACGTTTGCCGTTTTCTGATTAGCGCGACCTTGTCGCCACGCACCAGTGCCTCCGCGGGCAGCGGACGGGAATTGTAATTCGACGCCATCACAAACCCGTACGCGCCCGCGCTCATGATCGCGAGCAAATCGCCTTCGCGGAGTTCCGGCATTTCGCGGTCGAGCGCGAAAAAATCGCCCGATTCACACACCGGCCCGACGATGTCGATCTTCTCCGTCTTCCTCTTTCTCTCAATCTTCTCTTCCACCGGCACGATCTCGTGGTAACTGCGGTACAGCGCCGGTCGAATCAGGTCGTTCATACCAGCATCGACAATCGCAAATTTTTTGTGACCTGATCTTTTGATGTAACGGACGCGCGTGAGCAAAACCCCGGCGTTACCGACCAGCAATCGCCCCGGTTCGAGCAGAATCCGAATGTTCAAATCGCACAACGCCGGCAAGATCGCATCTACATATTCCTTGATCGACAACTGGTGTTTTGCCGATCCAGCATCGCTCCACCATTCTTTCGCACCGCTTTCGAGTGACGATTCGTAAACGATCCCGAGTCCGCCGCCGATACTGAAGAATTTGATCCCGTATTTAGACTTCAAATCACGGACGAGCGGTGCGACTTTGTTCACGGCATCGATAAAGGGTTTCGTCTCCGTGATCTGCGAGCCGATGTGCATCTGCACGCCGACGATGTCGATGCTGCGCATCTTGGCGGCACGTTCATAGACGGCTACCGCATCTGAAAGCGCGATGCCGAATTTATTCTCGTGCGATCCGGTCGCGATGTATTCGTGCGTGCGCGGATCGACATCCGGATTGATCCGCAGTGCGATCGGTGCGGACGACTTTTTCGCAGCCGCAATTCGGCCGATGTATTCCAGCTCCGCTTCGCTCTCGACATTGAAACTGTAAACGCCCCGTTCGAGCGCGTATTCGATTTCGTCGCGCGCTTTGCCGACTCCCGCGAACGTGCATTTTTGCGGATCTGCACCAGCCTTAACTGCGCGAAAAAGTTCGCCGCCTGAGACAATGTCGAATCCAGCGCCCGCTTCGGCGAGCAATTTCAAGATTGCCCGGTTCGAGTTCGCTTTGACCGCGTAGCAAATGAGACGATCGAGCGGTGCGAGGGCGGCGTCGAGGCGAGCGTAGTGATCGAAAATCGTGCCGGCGCTATAAATATAGAGCGGTGTGCCAAACTCCTCCGCCACTCGCGCAAGATCGACATCTTCGCAGTAAAGTTTTCCCTCGCGATACCGAAACGAGTGCACCGAGAAATGTAGCGAGGTTTCTATCAAACGCCGAATCGAAACATCGAAAGGGCATCGAGGCTCTCGGGACGGAGTAATCGCGCCGCTGGACAGTCTTCGGCGGTTGGATTACGAGTGCGCTACCGCACGAACATGGACGCGACAAAACTTTACTTCCTCGTATTTGGTGCGCTGACGATTGTCGGCGGGATTATCGGTTACGTGAAAGCCGGCAGCTTGCCATCGATCATCGCCGGCGCGATTACGGGCGTGTTACTGCTCGTCGCCGGATTACTGCTGCCGGAACATCGGGCCGCCGGAATCGCCACCGCATTCGTTGTTTCTTTTGTGCTTGCGGCGCAATTCGTCCCCAAATTCATCCGCACCGGTAAAATGATGCCCGCCGGGATGATGTCGATCTTGAGCGTGATCGGCCTCATCGTGGCGATTGTCGCCTGGTTGAAAAAGTAAATCCGTGGCAAGGCTTCGTCTCGGCACGTTGCGAAGGCTGGCGGTCCTTTTGGCGGCCGCGATTTTCGCCGCGATTCTCTACCGCTGGATCTCACAGGAACGGTTGCGGTACTTCGCGCCCCGGGAAGTCCCGACTTGGCCAACGCCGGAGCCGACGCCGCCGCGTCCGCCGCCGATTGCCGGCAAGCTCGACACCGGCCGTTTGTTTAACGGCATCACACTTCACTCCAGCGTGGAAACGGTTCCGGGCGCGGACGCTTCCACCGAACGCGTCGATCCGGAAAGTTATGTTCTCGATCTGAAATTAAACGCGCGCGTGCCAACGCCGAATCGGACGATCGAGGAGCTCGCTAGGGTAACGCCGCGATTGCCGGAACTGTTACCGGGCCTTACCGCGATGGCGGGTCCTGATTCGGTCTCTCCCCTTTTTACCGAGCTCTACAACACGAAAGTTAAAATGCTTCGCGAAAATCTTGTCCGGCTCGATCTGGTCCTGTCACGTCACAACTTTTTCGATTGCCAAACCGTTTTGCAATTGCGACACCCGCAGAGCCATCGCAAGGCGCTCCTGCTGCAAGCCGACATGGACGTCGATGCGGACGGCTCCGATGGCGACCGGATGCCGATCGGCACCGGCGCGCCCACCAATTTCAAACCGTTCACGAGTTTCAAGTGGCAGAAGAAAACCCCGGCGCCCAATCCGTATCTCGCCGCAACAGAAGAGCGATTGAAGCACGCGGAAGATGAGTTTGCCGCCAGAACCACTGCAGCCGACGGCAAGCGGGATCTGCGTAGCGCGGTTACGCAATTGCGCGCGGAAGTCGCAACGCTGAAAAAATACAGCTTTCTTATTGGCATGACCGATCCCTACATCGTCATTCCGGGCTCGTTCACGCATGGACGCGACGCCGCAAAAACGGGCGATTACGCGCTCGTGATTTTCGGAGATGGAATTTATCCCGCGATTGTTGGCGACATCGGACCGAACGATAAAGTGGGCGAAGCCTCATTTCGGATCGCGAAACAAATTAATCCACAGGCGACGCCTTATAATCGGCCTGTGAGCGATCTCAAAGTCACCTATCTGATTTTTCCGGGAACAGCCGATCCGCAGTTCGGTCCGCCCGATTTGGAAAAACTCCAAGACCGGTGTCAGAAGTTGACCGACGAAATCGGCGGCGCGACTGTCCAGCTGCATCGCTGGGAAAGTATTATTCCTCCTCCGCCGACTCCGACGCCTTCGCCGACACCAACAGTTTCGCCATCGCCGACATCGACATCTTCTCCAAGGCCGGCACGTCCGCCTGCTGCATCACCTTCAGCGACGTTCGCGTTTCCGATCTCGAGCCCGACACCGGGCAGGTAAATACGGCTGCGAGGCGTGCGAAGCGCGAGGACGCCAGCCGTTTGCGTGGCTGCCCCGCTTGGATTCGAACCAAGAATAACGCCTCCAAAGGGCGCTGTGTTACCGTTACACCACAGGGCAAAGAGTCAGCGATCGGTGAATCGCTGAGTTTAAGTGCAGACGGTAGCGCGCTCGATTGCGCGCGCAATTATTCGCCGTTTGGTTTCGGCAGCCGAATGTCGACGGTGGTGCCTTTGTCGACAACGCTGCGGACGGAAATCTTGCCGCCGTGTGCCTCGACAATCGCTTTCGCCACCGCCAGGCCGACACCTTTTGTTTGCAAATCACCGCAACGTTCGAAAGGTTCAAACAGGGTCGGTATCGCTTCGGGCGCAATCCCTCTACCGGTATCGGAAATTCGCAGCATTACCTGCTCGTCGATGGCATCGATGGTAAACGTGAGGGTGCCACCCCGTACCATCGCGTGCATCGCATTCTCGATCACGTTGCCAAGTGCGCGGACAAACCGTCCGAGGTCGATGTCGATGTTGCCTTGGTAGCGAATATGTTTGACGAATTCGATGTTTTTGCTCGGGAGGAAATGAAGCGATTGGCGATTCACTTCGTCGAGCAGGCGCCAGATTGAAACCAATCGCTTGCTCACTGATACCGAACCGCGCGTGTAATCGAGCAAATCCAATGTCATTCCGAGAATGCCGTTGACCGTATCAGTGAGCATTTTACTTAGCTCGCGCAGATGCGCATCGACCGATTCAGTTGTGATCAAGTCGGAACAACAACGGGCAATGCAAACTGGATTTTTCAAATCGTGGATCATCGCGTTCGCGAGAGCGCCGGCCACGCGGAGTCGTTCCGCGCGCATGGTTTCGCGCATGAAATGGTTGTTTACGCTGCGGACCCGCGCCGTGATGGCGCGCGGAAAATTCATGTGTAGGCGGCTGGGTGAAAGTTCGAGAATCTCTTGAAACGTGTCTTCCGTGAGCGCGCCGATCAGTGCCGGCTCCACCGCAGTCGCGGTGGTTGAATGCGGCTCGCCCGCCAACAGCGCAGTTGCGCCAAAGTCGACAATCTCATCAGGTGCGAGTGGTTTTCGCAGAAACCCTGCGATGCCAGCCTTCATCAACCGGTCGAGTCGATCTTGTCGAATAAATCCAGTGCACAGAACAACTGGCATGTCGGCTCGAATCTCGCGCAGCCGATGAAACGTCTCTTCTCCGTCCATGAACGGCATTGTCAGATCGAGCAGAACCAATTGGAATGCCTGCGGCTGTCGCCGGAATAGATCGAGCGCTTCAAACCCCGATTGCGCGGTCACGACTTGGTAATCTGCTTCGCTCAGTAGTCGCTTGATTAAAACCAGGGCCATCTGTTCGTCGTCTACGACGAGGATGGTTCGGCTTGGCGCGCGGCATTTCGCTGATCGTCTTTGGTTTCAGGAACGACGCCAGCTCAGGATGCATGAGTACTTTTTGGTTGGCGCCCCCAGCCTGCTCGGCCAATTGCGCGGCGACTGCTTCCGCGCGATCAATGCTCGAGCGCAGCATGTTGAGGTACTGCTCCGAGCCTTCGCAGCCTTCCCACAAGTTGCCAATCTCCGCGCTGGTACCGGAAATGATCTGCAACAGGTTGTTCAATTCGCTGGTCGCTTTTGAGACCGATTCTTTCGAAACGGACTTACGTCGGTGTGGCGATGAGCCTTCAGATTTCACCATTGCTCCTTGCAGCATTCGGGATGCGCTTTTTCATGGAAAATTGTAATCCTGGCAGTGTGCCAACATGGCGCGCTCGGAGCGAGTCTTGGTTGTCTGAAATCCCGTTCGCAATCCACGCGAACCGCCGTATATTTGTAACCCCTGTTTATGGACGAGCTTCGTGTCGAAAACCTCCATGTCGCCATTGACGATCAGCAGATCGTGCGCGGCCTGAGTCTGGCCGTTCCCTGTGGCGAAGTGCACGCCCTGATGGGCCCAAACGGCTCTGGGAAAAGCACGCTTGCCAAAGTCATGGCCGGTCATCCTGATTACCACGTGACCAAGGGCAAGATCACCATGGATAGCGAAGATCTGCTCGCGCTCGAGCCTGACGATCGCGCACGCAATGGCCTCTTCCTCGCGTTCCAATATCCGAGCGAAGTTCCTGGTGTGACGATTGCCAATTTTCTCCGCGCCGCACTTCAGTCGCGTTTGCCCGAAGGCGAAGAAATGGAAGCGACCGAATATTACGCGAAGCTTTACGAAAAAATGGAACTACTGGGAATGGATCGCTCGTTTACTTCGCGCGCGGTCAATGAAGGTTTTTCCGGTGGCGAAAAAAAGCGGACCGAGATTTTGCAGCTGGCCATGCTCGAGCCGAAGTACGCGGTGCTCGACGAAACCGACAGCGGACTGGACATCGACGCGCTCAAGACCGTCGCCCACGGCGTGAATTCATTGCGCGGCTCCAAAATCGGGATACTTTTAATTACCCATTACCAGCGTATCCTGAATTACATCGTTCCCGACCACGTGCATGTGATGGTGCAGGGCCGGATCGCGCGCAGCGGCGGGAAGGAGCTGGCGCTTGAGCTTGAGGAACGGGGTTACGATTGGGCGCGCGCGGGAGCGGATGAAGCAGTTCTGACGAGATAGGATCGACAATGAAAACTGGAACCAAAGCCGTCGATATCGACCGCAACAAAGGCGATTTCGCATATCCCGAAGTACACGTCCGAGACGCGGGCCGCGGTCTGAGCGAAAAAACCATCCACTACATCTCCGACGTCAAGGAAGATCCCGATTGGGTCCGCGAATTTCGTTTGCGAGGATTGAAAACATTTCTCGAGAAACCATTGCCGACGCATTGGGCGAGCAAGGATTTGGAGGCAATCGATTTCGACAAGATCCGTTACTATCTCGCGCCAGGTACCGGTGCGAAGCGCAGCTGGGAAGAAGTGCCGGAGGACATCAAGCGCACTTTCGAGCGACTCGGCATTCCGGAACAGGAACGAAAATTTCTCGCCGGCGTCGAAGCCCAATTCGACAGCGAGGCGGTTTACTCAAACATCAAGAAAGCGGTCGGCGAGCAAGGCGTCGTTTTCGTCGGCTCGACCGAAGGTCTAAAACATCATCCGGAGATTTTTCGAAAGTGGTTCGGCAAAGTCATTCCGATCGGCGACAACAAATTTAGCGCGCTCAACTCGGCCGTGTTCAGCGGCGGCTCGTTCATTTACGTGCCGCCCGGCGTCAAAGTGAAACATCCGCTCCAGGCTTATTTCCGCATCAACGCTGAAAGTTTCGGGCAATTCGAGCGCACGCTCATCATCGCGGATGAAGGCAGCGAAGTCACTTACATGGAAGGTTGCACCGCGCCGAAGTTTGAGACCGTAGCGCTGCACAGCGCGGTCGTCGAACTCGTCGCGCTCAAAGGCGCCAAACTCCAATACATCACCGTCCAAAACTGGTCGTCCAACGTTTTCAATTTGGTGACGAAACGCGGACTGGCGCACGAAGACGCCGAGATCAAATGGATCGATTGCAACATCGGCTCGCGGCTGACAATGAAATATCCGGGCGTCGTGCTGAAAGGTAGAAAATCACGCGGTGAAGTGCTCTCGATCGCTCTCGCCAATAACGGTCAGCACCAGGACACCGGCGCGAAAATGATTCACGCCGCCGATGAGACGACTTCGAACATCATTTCGAAATCGATCTCCATTGGAACCGGTCGCGCCACGTATCGCGGACTTGTCCACGTTCCGAAGCATTTGAAGCATTGCAAGAACAACACCGAGTGCGACGCACTGCTCATTAACTCCACCAGCCGCACCGACACTTATCCGGCGATCACCGTTCGCGGCACCGGCAACTCCGTGCAACACGAAGCCAGCGTCAGCCAGGTCAGCGCCGAACAAATCTTTTATATGCAGCAACGCGGCTTGAGCAAAGCCCAGGCGATGAGCTTGAGCGTGAACGGATTCGTCAACGATCTCGTCCGCCAATTTCCGATGGAATACTCGGTTGAGCTGAAGCGCCTGATCGAGCTCGAGATGGAAGGCTCGGTCGGATAACTTTTCTCGCCTAACGAACTCAAGGAGCGGCGGTTTCCAAACCGCCGTTTCTGTCTAAAAGATCGACAATGTCCTCAATCGCTCATGATGAAACCGTAAACTCGAAGGCAATTCTCTCTGGTCCGGTCGAGTCGCGCGATTTGCCCGATTGGTTTCGGGAACAACAGGCCGTTGCGTGGGAAAACTTTGAATCGATTCCGCGACCGACCCGCAAAGATCAGCCCTGGCGCTTTTCCAATGTCGATCTTCTCGATCTCGCTCCATTCAAATTCAGCAGCGAGCTTTCGGATGATGATCGCGCCAATGTTCTAAAGTATTCGCGCGGCCTGGACGAGTTCGCGGCGCGTCTGATTTTTGCCGGCGATCAGCTGATCGAGCGCAATGTTGTTTCTGACGACCTGAAGAAGCGCGGTGTGATCTTCCAGCCACTGGAACGTGCGATGATCGAGCACGCCGATCTTTTCCGAAAATATTTCATGTCGCAACCGGCGGTCCTTGGCTCGGCCAAGTTCGCGGCGCTGCACAAAGCACTGGTGTCGAGCGGAACATTTGTTTTCGTTCCGCGCGGGGTCGAGATCGAACAGCCGATCGAGATCTTTCACTGGTTGCGCGGCGAAGGGGTGTCCGTCTTTCCGCATCTGTTGCTCATCACTGACGAATTGGCCAAGGTTACCGTCGTAGAGCATTTCCGCTCGTGTGATCCGCGGGCGAGCGGCTTCGCTTGCGGAGTAAACGACTTGATCGCCGGCCCGGGGGCCAAAGTCACTTACGTGTGCGCGCAAAACTGGGGCGACAAAGTCGTTGCGCTGCAAATGAACACGACCGCGGTCGATCACGACGCGTCCGCCATGAGCTTAAATCTCAATCTCGGCTCGAGATATTCGCGGTTCGAGAGTCTCAGTCGATTGGTTGGCGAAGGCGCACGGAGCGATTTGCTCGCGGTCGCGGTTGCCACGAACGAGCAGGAGTTCGACGCCCGCACGTTGCAGGATCACATCTCGCCGCACACCGCCAGCGACCTCCTTTACAAAAACGCGCTCGACGATCGCGCCCGTTGCACATTTGGCGGCCTCATTCGCGTCGAACCGCACGCCCACTTCACCGATGCTTATCAAAAAGTTCGCAATCTCTTGCTGAGCGACGACTCCGAAGCGAACTCGATGCCAGGCTTGGAAATTCTGGCCGACAACGTCCGTTGCACCCACGGTGCCACCTCCGGCCAGATCAACGAAGAGGAAATGTTTTATCTCCGCTCCCGCGGCATTCCCGTTCCCGTCGCCCTACGTCTCATCGTCACCGGTTTTTTAAACGAAGTCGTCCAGCGCCTCGATCAGCCCACAATCGCCGATTATTTGAATCAGCTGATCGACCGAAAGTTTGCGCATAGCCAATAGCTCCCGACCTGTTGCCATTCTCCGAGAATTCCTTTGCATCGTTCCGCGGCGGCGGTGTATTTTGGTTCCCCTTTCGACCACCATGGACGTAAGCGGACATATCGGCGCAATCCTGAATCAGAAGGACGGCAAGGTCTTCTCAATCGCGCCGGACGCGACGGTGTTCAAAGCAATCGAAATGATGGCGGACAAAAACGTCGGCGCGCTGCTGGTAATGAACGGTGAGAAGCTGGTCGGGATCATTTCCGAGCGCGATTACACCCGAAAAGTTTTCCTCCGCGGCAAATCGTCCAAGGAAACACGGGTGGATGAAATCATGTCCGGCGATGTTACCACGACCAAGCCGCAGGAAAGCGTGGATGAATGTTTGCGGTTGATGACCGAAAAACATATCCGTCACCTGCCGGTGGTCGATGGCGGCAAAGTGATCGGGATTATTTCCATCGGGGATTTGGTCAAGCACGTCATCTCTTGCCAAAGCGCCACCATCGCGCATCTGGAAAGCTACATCAGCGGTGGGTATTCCGGGTGATGCTTTAGACTGCCGCCAGAGAGGGCGGCAGCTACAACCGCCAGACTGTCTTTCCACCGACGATCGTTCGCACCGCGCGGCCTTTTAATTTCCAACCGTCGAACGGCGAATTGCGCGATGCGGATTCAAACTTGTCGATCTTAACAGTCCATTCCAAATCCGGATCGATCAACGTGACATCGGCCGGCGCGCCGACTGACAGCGTTCCAGCGTCGAGCTTGAGCAATTTCGCAGGCTCAACTGTGTACATCTCGATCAAACGGACGATGTCGATCTTGCGATGCTTGTGGACGAGTCGATCGATGAAAATCCCAAGCTCCGTTTCCAGACCGACAATTCCAAATGGCGCCTGATCGAATTCGACTTCTTTTTCGAACTCAGCGTGCGGCGCGTGATCTGAGCACAAGATCGACAATGTGCCGTCGGCAATTCCTTCCAAGATTGCATCGACATCCTCTTTCGATCGCAACGGCGGATTCATTTTGTAATTCGCGTCGAAATTTTGAATCGCTTCATCTGTCAGTGCGATGTGGTGCGGGCAGACTTCGCCGCTAATTTTCACGCCGCGTGCGCGCGCTTCGCGGAGCAAATGCACACTTCCAGCCGCGCTGATGTGCTGGCAATGAATGCGATGGTCGCAAAGTTCGGCCAGCAAAATATTCCGCATCACAATCGCCTCTTCGCCCGCGGCTGGCCATCCGGGCAAACCGAGCAGCGTGCTCCAGTAACCTTCGTTCACGACCCCGTTACCGACCAAATTGTAATCCTGACAATGATCAAGCACTGGCAATCCAACCATGCGCGCGTACTCGACCGCGCGCCGCATCAATTCATGATTTTGCACACAATGACCATCGTCAGTGATCGCGACCACGCCGGCCCGGCCTAACGAACCGATCGGCGCGAGTTCGTCGCCTGCAATATTTTTCGAGATCGCGCCGGTCGGCAAAACATTGACGCATGCAGTAACGGCAGCGCGGTCGTTGACCCAGGCGATCGTGGCCGGATTATCCGCCGCCGGTGAAGTGTTCGGCATGCAAACGATCGTCGTGAATCCGCCTGCAGTCGCCGCGCGCGCACCCGATTCAATCGTTTCTTTGTGACTGAACCCCGGCTCGCGCAGGTGCACGTGCATGTCGATCAATCCGGGCGCAACGATCAATCCCTTCGCGTCGACCGTTTCCGCCTTCTGATTTTTGATGGCGGATTGCTCGGCGATTTTTCCATCCACAATCGCAAGATCGAGAACCTCATCTCGCTTATTCGCGGGATCGATCACGCGGCCGCTGCGAATAAGGGTCGCGCTCATGTAGCGATTCCCCCGCAGAGATAAAGAACGGCCATGCGGACGGCGAGGCCGTTCGTGACTTGATCGAGAATGACGCTCTGCAAGCCGTCGGCGACTTCGCTATCGATCTCGACACCGCGATTGATTGGTCCCGGATGCATGACGAGGCAATCGGGCTTCAATAGTTTCGCGCGTTCTTTCGTCAGGCCGAAGAGCGTGGTGTATTCGCCGATCCCGGGAAAATATTCTTTGCGCTGACGCTCATGTTGGATGCGCAAAAGATTTACCACGTCTGCAGTTGGGAGCACCTCGTCGATCTTGTACGAAACGGTGACGCCGAGTTTTTCGAACTCGCGCGGAACGAGCGTGCTTGGTCCGACCAGCGTGACCCGCGCGCCAAGTTTGGTCAGGCCGAAAATGTTCGAGCGCGCGACCCGACTGAACAAAATGTCGCCGACGATGACGATGTGCAGTTTGTCGACCTTTCCGCGCCTCTCGCGGATGGTGTAGATATCGAGCAGTCCTTGAGTTGGGTGTTCGTGCGCGCCGTCGCCGGCGTTGATCACGCTCGATTTTAATCGTTGCGCGAGAAATTGCGGTGCGCCCGCTGAGCTGTGCCGCAAGACCAGAATGTCGGCGTGCAAAGCTTCGAGATTTCGCGCGGTGTCTTTAAGCGTCTCGCCTTTGGTCAGGCTAGAGGTGGTTGCCGAAATATTGATCACGTCTGCGCTGAGGCGATGCGCTGCCAGTTCGAACGAAGTTCGCGTGCGCGTGCTCGGCTCGACGAAAAAGTTGACCATGGTTTTGCCGCGAAGTGCCGGAACTTTTTTGATCTCGCGGGTGCCGACTTGTTTGAAGGCATCTGCGGTTTCGAGAATGAAATTAATTTCCTCCGGGGAAAGTTCGCGCAGCCCGAGCAAATCTTTGCGGTTCCAATTCGTGCTCATTCTTTAAACAACCAGACGGCGTCCGGCTCGTTGTCGACGTTTTGGAGACGGACCTGAATTTGTTCGCGCGTTGCGGTCGGTAAATTTTTGCCAACGTAATCGGCACGGATCGGTAATTCCCGATGGCCGCGGTCAACGAGCGCGGCGAGTTGAACGCGCGCCGGCCGGCCGAAGGAACTGATCGCGTCCATGGCTGCGCGCGCGGTCCGACCAGTGAAAAGAACATCGTCGACAATGATGACCGTGCGATGCTCGAGCGGTAGCGGCAGTTTCGATGCGTGCACCACCGGCAGCTCGGCGCGCGTGCCGACATCATCGCGATGCATCGCGACGTCGATTGTCCCCGTCTCGATGTCGATCTTTGCGACCTCGCGAATCAATTCCGCGAGCCGGCGAGCGATTTCCACGCCGCGCAACGGAATACCGGCGAGCACGACCGATCTCAAATCGGCGTTTTGCTCAATAATTTCGTGCGCGATCCGTCGCAGCGCACGCCGGATCGCTTCCGCGTCCATGATCGGGACGCCAGGATTCTGTTCGGTGTCTTTCATTTGCTTCCTTGGCGACCTCGCAGGATCGCTTTAAAGGAGCTAAAAATCAGGAGGCTGCCTTTTCCGCGCGAGCCTCCCTCATTCGCCGCTCCCGCCAATGGGAGCGATGTTTCACGATCCAGTCGAGGAGCGCCTTTTCAAACCCGATGTCTTTGCCGGCTTTTTCACTCTCGATCCATTTATGTTTCAAAATCTCTTCGCGCTCGGCTAGGAACTCTTTGTAGAGAACGGAGTTCTTAACGAACTGCGATTTGTCCTTCTCGGCCTCGGCAACCGGCATGTCCACAGCTTTTTCCATAAAAACGAGAATCAGTCAATAGAAAGTGAATAACTCGTTCGCAAGTATGACGTAGCATCAGCCATACCTATTTAAATTACGGTGCAGAATTCGTTAAGCCAGCGCCTCGCGGATACGGCGCGCAATCTTCATAAATTCCACCGCGACAGGAGACTGTCGATCTTGCGCGACGATTGGTTCCCCGCGGTCGCCGGCTTCGCGGGTGGCAATGTCGATCGGGATTTGGCCGAGGAGCGGCACTCGGAGCCGCTTGGCTTCGCGCTCGCCACCGCCGCTGCCGAAAATGTCGTATCGCTTGTTATCGGACGGTGAAACGAAGTAGCTCATGTTTTCCACCAATCCGAGCACCGGCACATTTACTTTCTCAAACATGGTCGCGGCCTTGCGCGCATCGATGAGCGCAACCTCCTGCGGCGTGGTGACGATTATTGCGCCGGAAAGCGCGACCGTTTGCACGATCGTCAGCTGAATGTCGCCGGTGCCTGGCGGCAGATCGAGAACCAGGAAATCGAGTTCCCCCCAGTCCACTTGCCGCAAAAACTGCTGGGTGTAACGCGTCACCATCGGTCCGCGCAAAATTGCCGGCGAGGCGTCGTCCAGGAGAAAGCCCATCGACATCAGTTTGAGGTGGTACTGCTCGATCGGGACGATTTTGTTTTCATCAGTGGCAGTTGGCCGCTCACGTGTGCCGAACATGAGTGAAATACTCGGACCGTAAATGTCGCAGTCGCACAAACCGACGCGCGCTTCGGTTTGTTCGATCGCGACCGCAAGATTTGCCGCGACGGTAGATTTGCCGACGCCGCCTTTACCGCTCGCTATTGCGATGATGTGTTTAATTCCCGGAATTCGGGTGGCGCCGACACCCCCGCCGGCGCCCGCTGGTGCCGCGTGGATGTCGATCAAAACTTTTGCGCTGCGAACACCATTGAGCTGGCGCAAGATTTTCTCGGCATCGTTTTTTATCGTCGCGGGAATATTAGGGTCGTTGGTAGCGAGCGCGAGCTGCACTTTGACTTCGCCGTCGTGGATTTGCACATCTTTGACAAGACCGAACGACACGATGTCGCGGCTAAATCCGGGATATCGGACTGACCGCAGCGCTTCACGGACCTGTTCCTGAGAAATCGACACGTCTGGAAACTTAGGCCGCTGGCGTGGCCCGTAAAGATGCAGCGGAACCTTCTTTGCTTGAAAGATTCACGCATTCCACAGAGCATCGCCGCATGAAGAAACAAATCTCTTTCCGAATTGCTCTTGCTGCGATCGCTCTTTTGGCCGGCTGCGCCATGTTTCAAAGGGGCGGACAATCTGCGCTGGTCGGTAACTGGACAAATTCTTTCGGGACCGTCTGGCTGATCCGTGCCGACGGCACATTCGACGTCGATCTTAAGCACCATGGAAGACGTGATGCTTGGGGGACGTACACGGTGCAGGGCGATCACGCGACGTTCCAGCGCACTGGCGGAGTAAAACCCAAAGGCTGCGAAGGGCCGGGCGTTTACAAATTCAATCGCACAGACGACACGCTGCAGTTCACCTTGGTGAGCGATAAGTGCAAGCTGCGCGAGAAAAACGTGCTCCAGCCCTGGACGCCTTGGAAAAAGAAATAACCTCCCCCGGTTTAACAGCGCGGCCGCAATCAGATCACGCGCCACAAGATGTCGATCTTGTGAATTACTTCTTCACGCCGTTGGCAAAGAAAATCCGTTCGCGCTCAATGTCGGCACCGCGACTGTAAAAAAACTGCCGCAACTCGGCAGTAAGATAATCGCCGTTTGGCAGTGGATTGAGTGTCAGATATATTTTGCCGCCAGGCGCGATACGCCGCTGCAAATCGCGGAGAAGAAACTCCCATTCGCCCGGTCCCCAGCGCGAGTTCGTCCCGCGATATCGGTCAAAGCCAATCGAAAATGCGGTGATCCAGTCGAACTGTTGGTGAAGATTCGGGAGCGACTCGAATGGTTGGATCCTGAAAACAGTGCGCGGCACACCAAAGACTTCGAGCAGTTCCTTAAAAAGCGGCGATTCGTCAACGTCGAGGCCAAGAACGGAATGATTGAACCGTTTCAGAATGAACAAAAAAAAGCCCCCGCCACAGCCGAGATCGAGAACTCGCTGCGGCGGGCGGCGATGAAGTTTCAAATCCTGGACGCGCTCGCGATTGACCCGCAACCATTGATCGACGTCGGCATATTTAGCGCCGGCGTAATGTTTCTGGATTTCGACGAGCCGGTCTTGATCGATGCTGGCGAGAACCGGCCCAAACGGCAGGCGAAAAACGGAACGCTGCGCCCTGCGCCAGCCACGCCGATAAGTTTCCGGACGAGTCAACTTGGCCAGCTTTCGATGCAACTTCATTTGATCGCCCCCGCGATTTCGCGCAGCAATCCGGGTCCGCGATAAATCAAGCCAGTGTAAATCTGCAGAAGTTGGGCGCCGGCTTCGATCTTTTCGCGCGCGGAACTGGCGTCCGTGATTCCGCCGGACGCGATAACAGGGATTGTTGATTTTGCGGCGATCGCGCGGACAAGCGCACTGGATTTGTCCCGCAGTGGCGCGCCGCTCAATCCGCCTTGCTCGTCTTGCGCAGTTGGAATCGACGAATGATCCAGGGTTGTATTCGTGGCAATAATCGCGGCGACTTTGTTTGCTTCACATGTTGAGACAATCTGCTCCAGCTCTTCCGGCGCCAAGTCCGGTGCAATTTTTACAACAATAGGCTTACGGGTTATCAGATTTTTTTTCCCGATGGCCGAGAGTAATTCGGAAAGCGCATCCAGTCCCTGCAGCTCGCGCAACCCCGGCGTATTTGGCGAACTGACATTGAGCACAATATAATCGGCAAATTCGCGCAGAAGCCGGAACGAATAGAGATAATCTTCGCTCGCCTCCGTTAGCGGTGTGCTCATCGATTTCCCAATGTTGATTCCAATCGGCACGTCTGGCCAACGGCCGCTGCGATGCAATTTGGTGAGTCGGTGTGCGATCGTGTCGGCGCCGTCGTTGTTGAAGCCGAGTCGGTTGATTAACGCGTCATCTTCCGGGAGACGAAAGATCCGCGGCTTTGGATTACCAGGTTGAGCTTTCGCAGTGACCGTGCCGATTTCAATGAAACCAAAGCCAAGCGCAGCCCAGGCCGGCAGTGCTACGCCATTCTTGTCCAGACCGGCGGCAAGACCAATTGGATTTGGGAAATTCAAACCGAAAAGTTTTTTCGGTTTTGCCGGTGGTTGAAAAACGCTCAACGCGCGCAAGGCAAGATTGACATATGAGGCAGCGCGCAAACTCCCGATTGTGAGGCGGTGCGCGGTTTCGGGATCAATTGAAAAAAGAAGCGGCCTAACGAATCGCTCGTAGGCGTTCTTCATTTGCCGATGCAAAATTGGCCAAACACGGAATCCAGAATTTGTTCAACGCCGACCGTGCCGATCACTTCACCCACTGCCCCCAGCGCCTCATTAAGATCAACTGACAGGTACTCAGGTGAGAATGTCTCGTCGAAGCTCTTTCGCGCGCGATCGCACGCTTCCAGAGCGCGGCGCAAGCAATCGCGATGACGCGTGTTGATGGCGAGCGCGTTTTCCGGTCGTAAATTTTGTTTGCTGATCCGCGAAAGAATTTCGTTCTCAAGATCCGCCAAGCCGTCGCCGGTTACGCAAGAAATCCGAAGCGCATTGTTGTTTTTCCATTCCGGATGTTCGGCTAAGTCGCTCTTGTTCAGGACGAGGATTTCGTTCCCATCCACGGTCTGCGCGAACTGCTCCGGAGGCGCCGTGGTTCGATCGACAATGTGCAGACGCAAGTCAGCTTTTTGCAGCGAACGCTCGGTGCGTGCAATTCCTTCGCGTTCGATATCTGATGTCGATGCTCGAAGGCCGGCAGTATCTAGCAAACGAACGGGCACCCCGCGTAAATTGACGGTTTCTTCGATGGTATCACGTGTTGTGCCGTGAGTGTCGCTCACGATCACTCGTTCGTAGCCGAGGAGGCGATTGAGCAGGCTGGATTTACCAGCATTCGTCGGTCCATAGATCACGACGCGAACGCCGTCGCGCAAAATGCGGCCGTGATCGGCAGTTGCAAGAAGCGCGGCAATTTGTCCGCGAACTGAGTCGAGTCGCGCGCGCAGGGTGTCACCTTCGTCGGGTGCGATTCCTTCCTCTGAAAAATCGATGGCGGCTTCGAGATGGGCGAGAAGATCGACCAGGTCGCGGCGAATATTTGCGATTTTTTCCCCAAGCTTGCCCTCGAGCTGTTCGGTGGCCGAGCGCAGTGCCAGATCGGTGCGAGCGCGAATCAAATCGATCACGGCTTCCGCTTGGGTCAGGTCCATTTTGCCGTTCAGAAAAGCGCGCTCGGTAAATTCTCCCGGACGCGCGGCACGCGCACTCGCACGCAAACAAGCTTCAAGAACTTTCGCCGTCACCAATGTTCCACCATGGCAACTAATCTCGACCAGATCCTCGCCGGTGTAACTGGCCGGCGCGCGATGGATCGACATCATCACTTGGTCGATCAAGTTTCCTGATTCGCTGACGACCTCGCCCAAATGCTGAAGGTGAGAGGCAAATTTCGCAGGCGCTTCTTTGCCGCGAAAAATCTTGCCCGCGATTGAAATCGCATTCGGACCGGAGATTCGCACGAGGGCGATGGCGCCTTCGCCGGCAGGTGTCGAGATCGCCGCGATTGTTTCGGTGGCGATCACTTCCGGATCGCCTGCGGCCGAGGATCCCGATCCTAGGAGAGCAGTTTCTTCAACGCTGCGATGCATTTTTCGTTTTGCTCCATTGTTCCCACGGTGATGCGCAACCACTCCGGCAAATTGTAGCCGCGCAACGGGCGAACAATAATTTTCATGTTCAGCAGTCCTTTGAACACCGCCGGACCATCGCCCACATTGACGAAAACAAAATTGCCTGCGCTCGGGTTAAATTTCAATTTCATCGCACGAAATTCGTTTTCTAAGTAAGCGCGGCCGGAATCCACCACCGGTTTACTTTTGCGCAAATGTTCGTCGTCTCCGAGAGCGGCCAGTGCACCACTCTGCGCAATGCCATTAACATTGAACGGCTGTCTGGTTTTCTGGAGAACCTCAATCAGCTCCGGTCGCGCGATTCCGTAGCCCGCCCGCAGACTGGCTAACCCATGAATTTTCGAAAACGTCCGCAAAATGACGACATTTCGGCCATTGCGCACGTAGCGAAGTGTATCGGGTGGATCGTCCAGAAATTCAAAGTAGGCTTCATCCCAAACGGTGATGACCTCGTCCGGCACACGGGCCAGGAAATTGTCGATCTTCTTCTGCCCAATCAATGATCCGGTTGGATTGTTTGGATTGGCAATGAAGATGATTTTCGTTTTGGGCGTGATCGCGCTCAGCATCTCGTCCAGCTCCGGTTGAAAGTTTGTTGTCGGCGTTTCAATAGTGCGTGCATCAAAAAGCTGCGCGATCAATTTATAGGCGATAAATGCGTACTCCGAAGTTATGACTTCGTCACCGCGGTTGAGAAACGCGTGTGCGACGAACTCGATGACCTCGTTGGAGCCATTTCCGAGAATAATATTTTCGCGGCTTAATCCCAATCGCTCCGCGATTGCCTCACGCAAATAGACACCGCTGCCTTCCGGATAGAGCTGCGCCGATTCAATCGCAGCGCGCATCGCCGTGACCGCTTTTGGAGATGGGCCAAGAGCGTTCTCGTTGGAAGCGAGCTTGATAATTTCACCAGGTTTGACCCCAAGCTCGCGCGCCGTCTCTTCGATGGGCTTGCCCGGTTCGTAAACGGCCAGGTCGCGCAGTTGCCGGTTTGCTCGGTTCCAGATTGACGTCACGCGATCAAATCTAGACGCAATTGAGGGGCGAACAAAAGCCTGTGAGCAACAGGGAACTCACTTTGCCGAATCCGGCGGTGATGGAGTCCATGTGAATCCAATCGGGTAACGCCTCAACGCGCGGCCGCCTTCGGGCGGCGCTTCAAGGACGTCGCGAGATTGGTGCGCAAATGCTCGAGATCGCGGTTTGGGGCTATCAGGACGACGGGGAAGCGAGCGAAGCGCTTGCTCGCGAGCTCAGCCAGGTTATTGGCGCGGGTTGACCAATTGGCTGGCCAGGAAAAGATTCTAAAATCGCAGCAAGAAGCGGGTGGGCGTGCAGTCTGAGCGATGACAAACTGACGGTATGAATGATTATGAACGAGTCGCAAACGTGATCCGCTTTTTGGATCGACATCATATCGACCAGCCCGATCTCAACAAGCTCGCGGCCGCGGCCGGGCTGAGTCCGTTTCATTTTCATCGGCTCTTCTCGACTTGGGCCGGCGTCACGCCAAAAGATTTTTTGCAATGCCTGACTCTCGAGCACGTGAAACAGCTTTTGATCGAGGGAAACAATGTCTTCGACGCTGCGCTCGATGCCGGGTTGTCCGGACCCGGCCGATTGCACGATCTTTGCGTGGCGCTCGAAGCCGCTTCACCCGGCGAAATGAAAAACGGCGGAGCCGGCATGCAAATCGATTACGGCTTTGCCGAGACACCATTCGGTGAAGCGCTCATCGCCGAGACCAAACGCGGAGTCTGCCATCTTTCTTTTCTCAACGGCCAGGGCCGCAACGGTGCCCGAGATTTTTTAATGTTGCAGTGGCCGAACGCAAAATTGCACCGCAATGATGCGCGAATCGCGGAATTGTCGACGACAATTTTCACGCGACGGCGCGAAGGCACATCACGCCGACCTCTTCGTGCTTTTGTCCGCGGAACTCTGTTTCAGTTACGGGTGTGGCGCGCTTTGCTGCGTGTTCCTTCCGGAGCTCTCACGACGTACGGGCGACTCGCCGAAGCAATCGGCCAATCAAAGGCAGCGCGCGCCGTCGGCAGTGCGGTCGGCGCCAATCCGATCTCCTTCATCATTCCTTGTCACCGCGTCATTCGTGAGACTGGAGCTCTGGGAAATTACGGCGGCGGTCGGATTCGGAAACGCGCCATTGTCGGATGGGAACTCTCATCGGGACAACATTCAATCGGCGTTGGTGAAACCGATCGAATCAGGACCACAGCGGCTTAGCAACCAACTGAGATCGACATCGTCGCAGCGGCGAATATCGTAAGCCGCGTTGCTTACGTATGGATAAATCTCCGCTCGATTACGCCGGTTTCAGACACGAGTACATTGGGGGAGGATTGCGACGCACCGATCTCGATCCCGATCCGGTAAAGCAATTCCATGCCTGGTTCTCCGCTGCGATTAAAGCCGGAATCCATGATGCTAACGCGATGACGGTGGCCACGTGCATGGATGGAAAACCATCTGCGCGCGTCGTGTTGCTGAAGGACTTTGATGAGCGCGGGTTCGTTTTTTTTACCAACTACGCCAGCGACAAAGGCCGGCAGCTCGAGAAAAATCCGAATGCCGCTTTGGTCATGTATTGGATGGAAATGGAGCGCCAGATCCGGATCGAGGGAAAGGTCGAAAAAACTTCACACGAGGAATCAGAGGAATATTTTCATACGCGGCCGATCGGCGCGCAGCTTGGCGCGTGGGCTTCCCATCAAAGTGAGGTGATCGATGCGCGCCGAATTCTCGATGCGCGCCTTGAAGAGATGAAACAACGTTTCGCCGAAGGACAAATTCCGCTTCCGCCGCATTGGGGTGGATATCGCCTCAAACCCGACCGAATCGAATTTTGGCAGGGTCGCCCCGATCGCTTACACGACCGGTTTCGCTACACGTTGCAATCCAGCGGCTCTTGGTCGATAGACCGGCTCGCGCCGTGAAAACTCGCGACGACAAGATCGACCTCCTCCGCGGCGATATCACCAAACTCGATGTCGATGCGATTGTGAACGCCGCCAACACAAGTTTGCTCGGTGGCGGCGGAGTCGATGGCGCGATTCATCGCGCGGCCGGACCAAAGTTGTTGGAAGAGTGTCGCAGCCTCGGCGGCTGTCAGCCCGGTCATGCAAAAATTACGCGCGGCTACAATTTGCCCGCACCCTTCATCATTCATACCGTCGGTCCGGTCTGGTCGGGAGGGAACCGCAGTGAAGCAAAGACGCTGGCCAACTGTTATCGGAACTCTTTGCGCCTCGCTGCCGAGAACGAAATCAAAACCATCGCGTTTCCGGCGATCAGCTGCGGCGCATATCGCTATCCCATTGCGGAAGCGGCTCAGATTGCTCTGCGAACCGCGCGAGATTTTCTTAGCGCGACTGACCAGATCGACAAGGTGATCTTCGTCTTGGTCATGGGCGAGATTTTTTCTGTCTACAAACAGTTGCTTTTGCGCGCCGGATGAGTAAACGCTTTTGGACCAACGCGATCGGTCGAGCAGTCGCGAACCAATTGATGATGGATCCGATCGAAGATGATTTTGTGAACGACGAACCTCTGGGGGCAGAACAGAACGCGTCGCGTCGAAAACGTCGGCGCCGCCCACCCAGCGTCTTGGAACCGCCACCCCGTCGCCGTGAACAAATCAGGGGAAGAAGGAGTTTCACGCGGGAACGGACCGAATTGTTCCTTCGGGAAAATCCGGTTCCGATGATCCTTGGGGCGCTGGCCGCGGGGCTCGCCATTGGCCTCGCCATTCGTTACGCCTCGCGTCCCGACGAAAAAGAGGCGAAAATAAAAACGCCCCTGGACCGGATTAATTGGAGCGTTCTTACGTTGCCGTTTCTCTGGCCGCTCTTTCGCGGAATGAAAGAGAGACTCGAAGACTCCGCCGATGCAGTTCGAGAAGGCGTCGGTCGCGTGAAAGACATCGACCTCGACCGTTACACCAAGCCGATCCGCAAACGCTGGAAATCGTGGACGCACTGAGTTTTTGTCATTTCTAGCGAAGTCGAGAAATCTCTTACTGTTTCTGAAGGCTGGATGCTAAATCTGGCCGGGTGCTGCGTGTCGTTGCGTCTTTAGACTCGTCGGCGCAATCGGATGTCGATCTTCGCATGGCCAAAATAAGTCGATCCGACCAACCGGTCTGGCAGGAGAACGCGATCTTTCAGTTTTTCGCGTCGCTCAAACTCGCGGTCGTGTTGCTGGCCGTGCTCATCGCCGGCGCGATCGTGGGAACACTTTACGAGTCGAGTTTCGACGCGAAAGTGGCGCGCGCTTATGTTTATGGCGCGCCCTGGTTCAACGCCTGGCTCGTTTTGCTCGGTGCCAATTTGACCGTGTCCGCATTATCGCGTTGGCCCTGGAAAAAATATCATAGCGCGTTCCTCATTACGCACCTCGGCATTATCACGCTGCTGATCGGCTCGCTCGTCGGCCGGATTCTTGGTGTCGAAGGAACGATCACACTTTTCAAAAGCGAAGCGCCGACAAATCGATTGCTCGTCGATCAGCATCAGCTCCGTGTCCACGACATCGATGGCATCATCAAAGGTTATCCCGCGGAATTTCTGCATCATCCGCCGAGCCCACAGCATCCAAAAAATCTCGGCGCGCTCGCAAGCGGCGCCCGTTTGCAAATTGTGGATTACGCGCTGGAAATTGAAGGCAAGCTCAATCCAAAACCGCTCAAAGACGGCGGCGCGCCGGCAATTCATTTCAAAATCGAAACTGCGATGATGAATCAACACCTCGAAAGCTGGTTGATGGCCGACGATCCGCAGCACGGAAATTTTTCGATGGGGCTCGCGAACATCGAATTGAAGCGTGGAAGTGCGCCAACATCGCCATCCTCGATCACGAGCGCGAGTAAGAATGAAGAAAAAGATCTGGAGGAATCGATTTTCGCTTTCAGCAAAGCGCCCGACGAACAGATCGGCCACGTGAACAAAGGCGGCAGCACGGGGGCAAAGGTTCAACTCGAACCGCCTCGAAACAGAAACAAAGGCCGGGTGCTGATTTCGCTCGGCGGAAAGGAATCGTCTTTCGATGTCGCCGAGAATGTTGGCCGCGAAATGAAGATCGAGAAGACGCCGTTCACACTCAAAATCGACAATTACTGGGCGGACTTCCGGATCGAGAACGGGAAACCGGGTTCGATCAGCGATCAGCCGAACAACCCAGCCGTGCTCGTGACCATTCGCGGCAAGGCCGTTCCCGCAACCATAGGGGAAACGAAAAATCCGCACGGCGCAGGCGAGCTGCCGACAACTGGCGGCCCGCCGACAATGCCGGCCGTTGGTGACGCGGGGCCGAATCATCTTACTCTTTTCGTCGCGAACGACGGCGCGATCTCGTACGAGCTCCTCTCGCGCAAGAGCGGGAAATCGTCCGGCAAGATCGACATCAACAAACCGCTCACGACCGGTTGGGCCGATTGGCAACTCGTGATCGACAAAGCGATGCCCCACGCGGAGCAGTGGATGGATTTCACGCCGGCGAAGTCGGAGACAACATCGACATCTGCCGGCGCGGCCGAATTGCCCGACGGTGTGCAAATTCGAGTGGAACAAAACGGCGAAACACTCGAGCAATGGGTGCCAGCCGGCTGGCAAGTTACAGTGCCGACTTTGCCTAACGAAACGATGGTCGCCTATGGCTGGAAAACGCTTCCACTGCCGATTGGACTTGAGCTGCTCGACTTCGAAGTGAAACGGAACGAAGGTAGCGACAGTCCAGCCGGATTCAAAAGCACGTTGCGCGTGAGCAGTTCAGAGGGCGAAAGCGCGACCGGTGTGTGCTGGATGAATCATCCGTTCAGTTATCCAAGCAGTTGGTTGCGGACGTGGACGGGGTTCACTTACAAAATTTCGCAAGCGTCGTGGAACCCGGACAATCTCGGTCAAAGCAGCGTCCAAATTCTGCGTGATCCGGGTTGGCTGTTGAAATGGATCGGTTCCCTCCTTGTCGTAATCGGCGTGTTCATGATGTTTTATCTCCAGCCTTACCGGAAGCAAACGGAAGGCGAACCGATCACGCTGACCGGTCCGAAACCGCCGAAGCGGGCGCAAGAACTGCATCCGGTTGCGCCCTGAACAAATCTTATGGTTGTGAACTCAAAATTCGTTCGGTCGTTAGGATCTCTGATTATGATCACGGTCTTGTCCGGCTGCGCTTCAAACAAAAAACCGGCATGGGTGCGTTTCGCGGAGAAACAACCGAACAAGTGGGGGCACTACAGCGGCTATGTCGAAGCGCGTTGGGAAAACGACGGGCGGACGATGACTTTGCTGAGCGAGCTGCGTTATACCGATCCACAAGGCGTGGTCTGGATTGCGCCGGCCGGATCGGTGGTAGACGGCGCGTCAATTCCGCGATCGCTCTGGTCAATCATGGGCGGCCCGTTTGAAGGAAAATATCGGAACGCGTCGGTGCTGCATGACGTTGCCTACGAACAGCGCAACCGGCCATGGGAAGTTTGCGACCGGATGTTTTACAACGCGATGCGTTGCAGCGGTGTCAGCGCGGTGGAAGCAGGGACAATGTATTATGCGCTCCGCAAATTCGGTCACCATTGGAAAGCGCCGAAGGCCGAGCCGGTAAAAGTTGGCGACGAGATGGTCGCGCGCGCCGAAGAAGTGCGGCCGGCAATTCCGGTGAACCGCGGCGACATCAACGCCACTCGCGATTGGATCCGCAATTCAGATCCGAGTTTGCAGCAAATCGAGCGACGCGCCGACGCCGAAGGACGTTGACTTAGTCTTTACCTTTTTCGTCTGTTCCGTTCGCGCTCGCCGATTGCGCGGCGCCGTCTTTTTCCAGAGCGACGGCGAGGACTTCATCGACATTTTCCACCGGAACAAATTTCAATTTCTGTTTCGCTTCTTCCGGAACATCAACCAGATCTTTTTCGTTCAACTTCGGAATGATGACGGTCGAGATGCCGGCGCGCATCGCGGCCAAACTTTTTTCTTTGAGTCCGCCGATTGGCAAGACGAGTCCGCGCAATGTGATTTCGCCGGTCATCGCTACATCGGGACGGACCGGTTTGTTTGTGAATAATGATGCGAGCGCGGTAAACATGGCGATGCCGGCGGACGGTCCATCTTTCGGCACCGCACCGGCGGGAACGTGCACGTGGATGTCCATGTCGCGAAAGTCTTCCGGTTTCACGCCGATTTCGCCATTGCGGCTTCGCACGAGACTGAGCGCCGCCTGAACCGATTCCTTCATCACTTCGCCGATGTGGCCGGTGAGCGTCACGTTGCCCTTTCCGGGATAACGCGTCGCTTCAATGTGGAGCACTTCACCGCCGGCGGGCGTATAAGCGAGTCCGGTGACAACGCCGGGTTTGCTCGTTTTTAATTTCGTTTCGCGCACGTATTTGGCGGGTCCCAACATTTGCGCCACTAATTGCGGCGTGACCGTCACATGTTCCGTTTTACCGCGGGCAACGCGCGACGCGATTCCACGGCAAATCGCTCCGATCTGGCGCTCGAGCTCGCGCACGCCGGCTTCGTGCGTGTAATCGTTGATGATTTGGCGGAGCGCGTCGTCCTGCCAGTCGACCTGTTCGGGCTTCAGGCCGTTTTCTTCCATCTGCCGCCGGACCAAATAGCGTTTCGCGATCTCAAGTTTTTCGCGCTCGGTGTAACCCGGCAGCGAAATCACTTCCATCCGGTCGCGCATCGGTTCGGGCACGCCGTCGATGTAATTCGCTGTCGCGATGAAAATGATCTGCGAGAGATCGAATGGCACGTCGAGGTAGCGATCGACGAAAGTATTATTTTGCCGCGGGTCGAGCACTTCGAGCAACGCGCTCGCCGGGTCGCCGCGAAAATCGGCGCCGATTTTGTCGATCTCATCGAGCATGAAGACCGGATTGCGCGTCCCGGCGCGGCGCAATTCCTGGATGATCCGTCCCGGCATCGAGCCGATGTAGGTCCGCCGGTGTCCGCGAATTTCCGCTTCGTCGCGCATTCCGCCGAGACTGATTCGGACAAACTTGCGACCGAGTGCATCGGCGATCGATTGGCCAAGACTGGTTTTGCCGACTCCCGGCGGCCCGAGGAAACACAAGATTGGTCCGTGCCCGGTTGGGTTCAGTTTGCGCACGGCCAGATATTCGATCAGCCGCTTTTTCACTTTCTCGAGATCGTAATGGTCGCGATCAAGAATTTGCTGTGCTTGATCGAGATCGAGATTGTCCTGGCTTAATTTGTTCCAGGGAAGGTCGGCGACGATCTCGATGTAACTGACGATGACGGAAAATTCGGGACTGGCTGGCGGAATAAAATCGAGCCGTTTCAATTCGCGCTCCGCCTGCTTCATCACCTCTTCCGGCGGATTCGCTTCCGTCAGCCGAGCGCGCAATTGTTCCATCTGCTCATCGCTGCCGGTCTCGTCTTCACCGAGTTCGTGCTGGATCGCTTTGATTTGCGAACGCAAATAGGCGCGCCGTTGCGCATCGGAAAATTGCGACGCGACGTCCTTCTGCAATTTTTCCTGGATCTGCGCGATCTCCAATTGGGCGGAGATATGTCTCTGGACCGCGCGGATTCGCTTTTCGACGTCAGGTTCTTCGAGAATCGCCTGCCTCTGCGCGACATCGATATTCAAGTTCGGCGCCAGAAAATCGGCGAGCTGTTCCGGGCTCGAGATGTTGAGAATCATGAGGCGAGCTTGCTCCGGCGCTTCCGGAGTCAGCTCGAACAATCTCGCAGCCGAATCGCGCAGGTTTCGGAACGTCGCTTCCCATTCCTTGCTCTCCGGTGGCGGAATGGAATTCACCAAATCGACTTCGGCCCGGATGAAGGGCGAAGTCGCGACGATTTTGCGCAAGGTAAATCGGCGCAGGCCCTGCGTGATGAGGAGAACGTGATCATCGGCCTGGCGGATCATTTTCAGAACGAGGGCGGCGGTCCCCACGTGATAAAGGTCCTGCGGCTCCGGATCTTCTTTCGCTTCATCGCGCTGCGTCAAAAGACCGATCACTTTTGTGCGCGGCAACGTTTCGTCGAGCAATTGAATCGATGCCGGCCGGCGGACATTCAGCGGCAGGATCGTTCCCGGGAAAACAACGAACCCGCGGACCGGCAGGATCGACAATTCCTCCGGAATCTGCGGCGCGCGGCTTTTGTCGGTCATGTCTGCGGCAATTGTCGGGCCGGTGCTGGATTTCATTTCCAGTTCGGCTGGCACTGTGATTTGTTCTTCGTTCATCATTGTTTTAACGGCAGCGCAATCCAAAGCAGTCCGTTGCGCTGTTCGGCTTGCGCCTCAGTGATCTCGACCTCGGCCGGCAACGCGATCTCGCGCTCGAACGGTCCATAGTCGATTTCCATCGCCAGCAATCGGAGGGCGCGGCCTTCGGCGTGCGTCGGTTCCGG
>WNGP01001094.1_pt1 | contig 30358 bp, 19 predicted proteins | sample 5407671 | NCBI WGS metagenome assembly WNGP01 (sample SAMN13153381, study PRJNA577476) | soil metagenome | isolation source: 40 cm soil or saprolite under Garry oak tree replicate 2 | place: USA:California | collected 2016-06-15 | reverse complement strand
TTGCGCTGGCCGGCCCGACCGGGAGCAGCACGATCGCCAGCAGCGCCGCGATGACCGCGCCGATCGCGGCTGGCCTGGTGGTCAGATGGCCTTTCATCGTGATTCTCCTCATCTGCGCCGGGCCGCGGTGCGCCCGGGAGACAGCCGGATCCGGGCGATGCCCGGCATCGGCAGGTCGAAGGTGAAGCGGGCCGTGCCGTCATCCGGCGTGACATCGCCGAGCCGCTCGGCATGCAGCCGGTCGGCGGCCCGCAGCCGTGCCCACAGCGCGTCGTCCGGCCAGGTCACCTCGGGCGGGCAGGACGCGACGATGTTCGAGTGCCGCTGGTCGACCCTGGCCATGCTGGCCAGGTAGGACGGCGCGGGCAGGCCGGTGAGGGTGAGGGCGACCTGGCGGTCAAGCCGCCGGTCCCCGGCCATCAGCGCGACGTTGATCGTGCCGTTCCAGACCAGGACATCGATGGTGCCGTCATCGTGCCTGGTGGCCCAGGCCTGGACCAGCGTGCCGGCGCCGTCGCCTTCGGCCCGGGCGGCGAGCACCCGGTCGCCCAGATTCTCGGCCAGGTGCAGCGCCCAGTACCTGGGCTTGCGCAGGTTGCCGACGGTGAGCAGGCCGAAGCCGTTGTGGAACAACCGCCGCGGACGGCCGAGCTCCTCGAAATGGTCGCTGATCACCCAGTACGCCACCGCGTCCAGCCGACCCTGCGCGCTGCGCAGGCCGCTCAGCACGAACGACGCGCCCATCGTGCTGTCGTGCACGGGCCCGAAGTGCGTGGAGCCGACCCCCCACTCGGTCCACCAGATCGGGGCGGCGCCGAAGCCGTGCCGCCGCAGCGCGGGCCTGAGGTCCAACGGGAGATTGCCGTAGGTGTGGGTGGAGACGAAGTCAAGCGCGACGCCGGCGTGCGCGGCGTGCGCGGCGAACGGCTCGATCCACTCCCCCGCGGCCGTGGCGGGCCCGCCGACACGCAGCCGCGGGTCGACCGCCTTGACCGCCCGTGCCGCCTCGTCGTACAGCCGCAGGTACTCCTGCCGGGTGCCGGACCAGAACACCTCGAGGTTCGGTTCGTTCCATACCTCGAACGCCCAGCGGGCGACCTCGTCGATGCCGTACCGGCCGACCAGGTGCGCGGCGAGCTCGGACACCAGCAGCCGCCACTGCGCCCAGTCTCTCGGCGGCGAGATGATGCCGCGGTAGGTGAACACGGTCTGGCCGGGGTCTCGTGCCAGGGCAGCCGGCATGAAGGACAGTTCGACAACCGGACGCAAGCCGATCTCGAGCAGCCGGTCGAAGATGGCGTCGACCCGGGCGAAATCGAAGCGCAAGGTTTCGCCCGGGCCGACGACGACGACGCCGTTGTCGTCGTGCAGGATCGCGTGCGCCCGCACCATCGTGGCCCCGAGTTCGGTGCGGGCGAGCCGCAGCGCGTCGGCGAACTCGAGGGCGATCTGAGCGTCGCCGGGCTCGCCGCCGCCCGGAGCAGCGCCACGGGCCGCGCCGTCACCCGCCTCGCCGTCACCAGCGTCGTCACCCGGCCTCAGCTGCGACAGCCGCTCGGAGCCGATCATCCGCCAGACGCGGTCCAGGCGGCCGTCGTCCGACGAGGCGTCCACGCTGACCGCGACCGGGCCGACCAGCCCGGTCGCCGTCCTGGCGCCGACCGGCTCGGACCAGGACCAGACCGGGTACTCGGCTCCGGCCACGGCGCCGACCCGGTAGCTGTACTGCGGCCCGTCCGCCAGCCCGGTATCGGCGAACGGCGGCCCGGCGACGGCGGGAACGTCGCTGCCACCGTGCCGGATGATCAGCGGCGCGTCCCCGCGTTCGGTGCGCTCGATCACGTACCCGGCCGCCCCGGGAACCCGATCCCAGGTGAGCTCGATATGCCCGGCGCGCGGGGTCGCGTGCACGCTGGCCGGCTTGGCCAGCGCGAGCTGACCACCGGTGCCGAGGTGACGGCCGGCAGCGAGTGGGCTGTCGGCGCCAGGGTCGGCGGAACGGCGGTAGATCCGCTCCTCCCAGTCGGCGCGCACGGCCGCGTCCCTGCCGTCGGCGGCCGCGCCCCGGCCCTGGCCGCCGTCGGTGGCCGGGAGATCAGCCCGGCTGCTCACGGTCTGTCTCCCGCTCGCTCGGTGCCTCCGGCTCGCTCGCCTGGCCCCCGCGCGGCCCCGAGCGGATCGTGCAGCCGCAGCTTCGCCTGGTCACCAGCTCGGTCGGGAGCACGACGCTCCGCCGGCCAGCGTCCGGCGCTCCGATCCGGTCGAGCAGCAGCCGCACCGAGCGCTCGCCGAGCTCGCGCATCGGCTGGCGGACCGTGCTCAGCGCGGGCGTGACGTGCCGTGCCGCCGCGATGTCGTCGAACCCGGTCACGGCGACGTCCGCGGGCACCCGCAGCCGCGCCGTCCGCAACGCGATCAGCGCGCCCATCGCCATCTCGTCGTTGCCGCACACGATGGCGCGCGGGCGGCGCCCCCGCGCGAGCAAGGCGCTCATGGCCTGCCTGCCGCCGGCCTCGGTGAAGTCGCCCGTGGCCGCCGGCGCACCGGGGGCGGGCAAGCCCGCAGCCAGCAGGGCGTCGCAGAACCCGGCGAACCGCTCCTCGGAGTCCGGCGACCGCTCGGGCCCGGCCAGGAACGCCAGGTCGGTGTGGCCGTGCGCCTCGATCAGGTGGGACGTGATCGCGCGCGACCCGCCGCGGCTATCGGCGCCGACGAAGTCCGGCCCACCGCGGTCGAGGCGGCAGGCCAGCATTACGACCGGCACGCTGCGCGAGATCGCCACGATGTCCTCGTCAGGCAGGCTGCGGGCGAGCACGACCAGCCCGTCGACCTTGCCCGCGACCGACAGCGCGAGCTGGCGGCCGGAGGCGGTCTGCGTCGCCGCGATCAGCACCGCGTCGCCCGCCGACGTCGCCGCGCGCTCGGCACCCCGGATCACCTGGTCCACGTAGAGCGGCGACTCCTCCTCGGCCTCGCCTGACCGGCCGAGGTCGGGAAAGATCAGGCCCACGATGCCGGTCCGCCGCGACGCCAAGCCGCGGGCGGGCCCGCTCGGCACCCAGCCCAGCTCGGCAACGGTCGCGCGGACCCGCTCCCTGGTGGCCGCTGAGAAACCCTTGCCGCCGGCCATCACCCTGGACACCGTCGCGGTCGACACGCCGCTGCGCTTGGCGACCTCGTAGATCGTCGACCGGTCGGCCACGGAGATCCTCGCCACCCTCGCCGAGTAAGCGGTTGCCCTGCGTAAGCGGTTACGTAGTAGCCGTTTACGCAACCACGACGCGCCGCCGCTGTCAAGGCTTCACGCCGCGATTCTGGCTGGTGAAGAAGGTCGGTGATCGTCGTCGCTGATGACGAGCTGCGGCGGTTCCTGGCAACGGCCGCGTCCTGCTCAGCCACAGCCCGCCCACCGCCGCCGCCTGACAGGCGGCCGATGCGCTCTGGCCACTCCGGTCGCACCGGCGCCGGCGCCGGCGCGCTGTCAGTGGCCTGGGTTAGTGTGACCAGGTGCTTGAGTCGTTCCACCCGGCCGTTCGGACCTGGTTTGCTCGTCGGTTCCCGGCCGGGCCGACGGAGCCGCAGGCGGCGGGCTGGACCGAGATCGGGTCGGGCAGGCACACGCTGATCGCCGCGCCCACTGGTTCGGGTAAGACGCTAGCGGCCTTCCTGGTGTGTATTGACCGGCTTTACCGTGCTCACGAGGCAGAGCCGGCGGCAGCGGACGCGGCCGCCGCGGCAGACTCGCAGGTGGCGCAGGTCGATGCCTCATCTGCGGGGCCGCAGGTGGTTTACATCTCGCCGCTGAAGGCGCTGGCGGTGGACATCTGGCAGAACCTCGAACGGCCGCTGGCCGAGATCGCGCAGACCGCGGCCGAGCTGGGGATGACCGCGCCGGCGATCCGGGTCGCGGTGCGGACCGGCGACACCGCGGCGGCCGAGCGGACCGCCATGCTGAAGCGGCCGCCGGACTTCCTGATCACGACGCCTGAGTCGCTGTACCTGCTGCTGACCGCCGAGCGACCGCGGGCGATGCTCCGCGCGGTCCGCACGGTGATCGTGGACGAAATCCACGCGGTGGCCGGCAACAAGCGGGGCTCGCACCTGGCGCTGACACTCGAGCGGCTGTCGCACGTGGCGGAACTGCCGGTGCAGCGCATCGGGCTGTCGGCCACCCAGCGCCCGATCGATGCCGTGGCCAGGCTGCTGGTCGGCGCGGGCAAGGACAGGTCGGAGCCGGACGGCTCGCCCCGCTGCTCGATCGTCGACTCGGGCCACCGCCGCGAGCTCGACCTGGCCCTGGACCTGCCGGGCGACGAACTCGGCGCCGTCGCCACCACCGAGCAGATGGCCGAGATACTCGACTTGATCGCCGGGCACGTGGCCGGGCACCGCACGACTTTGGTGTTCGTCAACACCAGGCGGATGGCCGAGCGAGTCGCTCACGAGCTTGGCGAGCGGCTTGGCGATGGCCAGGTCGCCGCGCACCACGGGAGCCTGTCCAAGGAGCGCAGGCAGCGGGTCGAGGCCAGGCTGCGGGCCGGCGACCTGCGCGCGCTGGTGGCGACCGCCTCACTGGAGCTCGGCATCGACATCGGGCCCGTCGAGCTGGTCTGCCAGATCGGCTCGCCGCGCAGTTTCGCCACCTTCCTGCAGCGGGTCGGCCGCTCCAACCACACCACGTCCGGCGTTCCGGCCGGCCGGCTGTACCCGACGACCCGCGACGAGCTCGTCGAGTGCGCCGCGCTGCTCCGCGGCGCGCGGGCCGGGCGGCTCGACGCGATCGTCATGCCGTCGTGTCCGCTCGACATCCTGGCGCAGCAGGTCGTCGCGGAGTGCTCGGCCGCCGAGTGGTCAAGGGACGGCCTGCTGGCCCTGGTCCGGGGCGCGGCGCCGTTCTCCTCGGTGTCCGCGGATGACTTCGACGACGTGGCCGAGCTGGTCTGCGACGGGATCCGCACCGGCCGCGGCCGCCGCGCCGCGTACGTGCACAGGGACCAGGTCAACGGTCTGCTGCGGGGCAGGCGGGGCGCCAGGCTCGCGGCGCTGACCTCCGGCGGCGCGATACCCGAGCTCGGGGACTTCAGGGTGCTCGCCGAGCCGGACAACGTTCTGGTCGGCACGGTCAACGAGGACTGGGCGATCGAGAGCATGGCCGGGGACGTGTTCCTGCTCGGCACCACCTCGTGGCGGATCCGCCGGGTCGAGCCTGGCGTGGTCCGGGTCGAGGACGCGCGCGGCGCGCCACCCTCGGTGCCGTTCTGGCTCGGCGAGGCGCCCGGCCGGACCGTCGAGCTGTCCGAGGAAGTCTGTGCGCTCCGGTCGGCGGTGGCCGACCGGCTGGCCACCGGCGACCAGGCGGCGGCGGTCGGCTGGCTGATGGCCGACTGCGGGATCGGAGAGGCGGCCGCGGAGACGATGGTGGCCTACCTCGGCGCCGGGCTCGCCCAGCTCGGGGTGCTGCCCACGATGGACGTGATCGTGCTCGAGCGGTTCTTCGACGAGGCCGGCGGGATGCAGCTCGTCGGGCACACGCCGTTCGGCGCCCGGCTGAACCGCGCGCTCGGGCTCGCGCTGCGCAAGCGGTTCTGCGTGACGTTCGACTTCGAGCTCCAGGCGGCGGCCAGCGACGACGCGATCCTGCTGTCGCTCGGGCCGCAGCACAGCTTCCCGCTCGAAGGGGTGCCCAAGTTCCTGGCGTCGGGGACCGTCGAGGAGGTCGTCCGCCAGGCGGTGCTCACCGCCCCGATGTTCGCCGCCCGGTGGCGGTGGAACCTGAACACCTCGCTGGCCGTCTTGCGGATGCGCGGCGGCAAGAAGAACCCGCCGGCGATCCAGCGGATGGAGGCCGACGACCTGATGGCCGCGGTGTTCCCGACGCTGGCGGCCTGCCAGGAGAATGTCGCGCCGGGCCCGCTCGAGATCCCCGACCACGTGCTCGTCCGGCAGACCCTGACCGACTGCCTGCACGAGGCCATGGACATCGGCGGGCTGAAGGACCTCGTGACGGGCATCGAGTCTGGCCGGGTCAACGTCGTTGTCAGGGACACCACGGAGCCGTCCGTGCTGGCACACGAGATTCTCAACGGCCGTCCGTATACCTATCTCGACGATGCGCCGCTGGAAGAGCGCCGCAGCAGGGCGGTCCCGCTGCGGCGAGGCCTGCCGGTGGCTCCGCATGAGCTTGCCCGGCTCGACCAGGCCGCGATCGACCGGGTCGCCGAGCAGGTCAGGCCCGACCCGCGCGATCCCGACGAACTGCACGACGTGCTGCTGAACCTGGTGGCGCTGCGCCCGGCGCAGGAGTGGGCAAGCTGGTTCGGCGCCCTGGTCGATTCCGGCCGGGCCGTGACCGTGGACGCCCAGGCCGGTGCGCTGTGGGCCGCCGTGGAGCGGCTGCCCGCGGTCGAGGCGCTGTTCCCCGGTGCCGTCATCGCGCCGGCGCTGCGCAGCCCGCCCAGGCCCGGCTCCGCTGCCGCCGTGCCGGTCGACGAGGACGCCGCGGCGGCCGACCTGCTCCGCGGCCACCTCGAGTGCCGCGGGCCCTCGACGGTCGCCGCGCTCGCCGAGGCGACCGGGCTGCCCGGCACCCTGATAGTGCGCGGCCTGGCCGTCCTGGAGCAGGAGGGCTTCGCGATCAGCGGCCGCTTCACCGGGCCCGACGGGGACGAGGAGTACTGCGCCAGGCGGCTGCTGGCGCGGATCCACGGCTACACCAGGGACCGGCGGCGGCGCGAGATCGAGCCGGTGACCGCGCGGGACTTCGTGCGGTTCCTGCTGCGGTGGCAGCACGCCATGCCCGGCAGCAGGCGCGAGGGCAGGTTCGGCGTGCTCGCCGTCGTCGAGCAGTTGCAGGGCTTCGAGGTGGCCGCCGGGGCCTGGGAGCACGCGGTGCTGGCGGCCAGGGTCGAGGGATACCGCAGGGAGTGGCTCGACGAGCTCTGCCTGTCCGGGCAGGTGTCGTGGGGCCGGCTGTCGGTCCGCGACGCCGATCCCGAGCAGGGACCTCGACCCCGCAGCGGTAGGCCGTCCCGTGCCACCCCGATCACCCTGGCGCTCCGCGACGACCTGCCCTGGCTGCTGCGGGCGGCCCGCGGCGACCTGGCCCCCGCTGAGCCAGAGTCCGGCCGCACCCTGGCCGTACTCGACGCGCTCCGCGGCCGTGGCGCGCTGTTCCGGCACGACCTGGCCGCGGTGACCGGCAGGCCGCCGCACGAGATCGACCAGGCGCTCTGGGACGGCGTGGCGCGCGGGCTGGTCACGGCGGACGGCTTCCGCGCCGTCCGCTCGCTGCTGCGGCGTGGCGCGCGGCACTCGTTGCCCCAGCCACGCGGGCTCCGCCGGGGTCTGGCCGGCACGACCGGCGGCGCGTCTGGTCGCTGGTCCCTACTGCCAAGCACACTCGCGGCGGGCGACAGGGACGAGCTCGCCGAGGCCGTGGCCGAGCAACTCGCGGCCCGCTGGGGCGTGGTCTTCCGCGACGTGGTCGCGAGGGAGAGCCTCGCGGTGCCGTGGCGGGATGTGCTCTGGGCGTTCCGGCGGATGGAGGCCAGGGGCACGATCCGCGGCGGCCGGTTCGTGACCGGCTTCAGCGGCGAGCAGTACGCCCACCCGGAGGCGATCGACGTGCTCCGCGCCATCCGCAAGCAGCCCCGCAGCGGCGAGCTGGTGCGGATCTCAGGGGCCGATCCGCTGAACCTCACCGGCATCGTGCTGCCCAGCCCGCGAGTCCCCGCCATCGCCGCCCACGTGGTCAGCTATCTCGACGGCGCGGTCGCCGACCGTGTTGAGCTGGGTTGTGTTACCAGCCGGTAGAACGGGGCAGTCACCTAGGTGACGACCACCAGACGGGATCTTCCATGAGTACTCCGACGGCAGACCAAGTCCGGCACGTCGGCGAGCGCGAGGCGCGCCAGACAGCGGAAGCAGCACGTGAGGCCGGGTGGCGGCAGCCCAGCTTCGGCAAGCAGCTATTCCTCGGTGACTTCAGGCTCGACCTGATCCACCCGCATCCGCGTCCGAGTGAGGAGGCGACTGCGGTCGGCGAGGACTTCTGCGCCCGGCTGCGCGCGTTCTGCGAGGAGACGGTCGATGGCGCGCAGATCGAGCGGGACGCGCAGATCCCCGATGACGTGGTCCGCGGCCTGGCGTCGCTCGGAGCGTTCGGGATGAAGATCGCGCCGGAGTACGGCGGGCTCGGGCTGACCAACCTGTACTACAACCGGGCTCTGATCATCGCGGGCTCCGCGTCCCCGGCCGTGGCCGCGCTGCTCTCGGCGCACCAGTCGATCGGGGTGCCGCAGCCGCTCGCGCTGTTCGGGACCGACGAGCAGAAGCGGCAGTTCCTGCCGAGGTGCGCGCGCGGCGAGATCAGCGCGTTCCTGCTCACCGAGCCCGACGTCGGTTCCGATCCGGCCAGGCTGAACACGACGGCGGAGCCGTCACCGGACGGGACCGAGTACGTGCTGAACGGCGTGAAGCTCTGGACGACCAACGGCGTGGTCGGCGACCTGCTCGTGGTGATGGCCCGGGTGCCCGCCAGCGATGGGCACCGCGGCGGGATCACCGCGTTCGTCGTGGAGGGCAACGCGGCCGGGATCACGGTCGAGCGGCGCAACGCGTTCATGGGCCTGCGCGGCCTGGAGAACGGCCTCACCAGGTTCTACGACGTCGTGGTCCCCGCGGCGAACCGGATCGGCCAGGAGGGCCAGGGCCTCAAGATCGCCCTGACGACGCTGAACACGGGCCGGCTGTCGCTGCCGGCTAGCTGCGCGGCCGCGGGCAAGCTCGCGCTGAAGTTCGCGCGGGAGTGGTCGGGCCAGCGGGTCCAGTGGGGACGTCCGGTCGGAGAGCACGAGGCGGTCGCCAAGAAGATCTCGTTCATCGCCGCGACCACCTATGCGCTGGAGGCCGTGGTCGAGCTGTCCAGCCAGCTCGCCGACGACCAGCGCAACGACATCAGGATCGAGGCCGCCATCGCCAAGCTCTACTGCTCGGAGATGGCCAGCATTATCGTTGACGAGCTTGTGCAGATCAGGGGTGGCCGCGGCTACGAGACCGCGGAGTCGCTGGCGGCCAGGGGCGAGCGCGGCGTCCCCGCCGAGCAGATGCTGCGGGACGTGCGGATCAACCGGATCTTCGAAGGATCCTCGGAGATCATGAAGCTGTTCATCGCCCGCGAGGCCGTCGACGCGCATCTGTCGGCGGCAGGCGACCTGATCGACCGCGATCTCTCCGCGGCTCGCCGAGCTCGCGCCGCCGCCCAGGCCGGCCAGTTCTACGCTCGGTGGCTGCCCACGCTGGTGGCCGGCCAGGGGCAGCGGCCGGGAGCCTACGGTGAGTTCGGGCCGCTGGCGGCGCATCTGCGGTATGTCGAACGGGCCAGCAGGAAGCTGGCCAGGGTGACCTTCTACGGGATGGGGCGCTGGCAGGGAAGGCTCGAGCGCAAGCAAGGCTTCCTCGGCCGCGTCGTCGACATCGGCGCCGAGCTGTTCGCCATGAGCGCCGTGTGCGTACGCGCGCAACTGGACGCCGACGTCGCCGCGGGCACCGGGCGAGGCGCCGTGGCCCGCGAACTCGCCGGCGCGTTCTGCGCGCAGGCCAGGCTGCGCGCGGACGCGCTCTTCGGCCAGCTCTGGAGCAACACCGACGCCCACGACTCGGCCGTCGCACACCAGGTGCTGAACGGGCGCTACACGTGGCTCGAGGACGGCGTCATCGACCCGTCGATCCCCGGTCCGTGGATAGGCGCCGCCGAGCCAGGGCCGTCCAAGGCCGCCGACGTGCACCGTCACATCGGCTAATCCGCGGCGACCGGCCCGCGGCCGGAACCGGAGGCTGGCGATAGCCAGGTCGCTGCGTCACGCCCGACCCGCTAGCGCCGGCCGGATAACGAGACCCGGCGCCCATCCGAGCCCGCCGCGAGCATGCGAGAGTCCGCTCGCGCGCGCGAGGCCGGGTACGTCACCGCCTCGATGTCGCCTAGCTGGCTGGCGACCCAGCGGTGAACGTCGTGCGCCGCCACGTGCCTGGCCATCGACTCGATGGCCGCCCGCCGCATGCTCGCGTCCAGTTCCAGCGTGTGCTCAATCCGCAGCGACAGGCCCTCCACGTCGAAGGGGTTGCACGGCACCGCCTCGCGCAACTCGATCCCGGCACCGGCGAACTCGCTGAGTATCATCGACCCGCTGCCCTCGAGCGCGTGCTGGACGGTGACGTACTCCTTGGCGACCAGGTTCATCCCGTCGATAAGCGGCGTGACGAGCATCACGTCGGCGACGGCATAGTACGCCACGAGCTGGCGCGCCGGCAGGCTGCGATGCAGGTAGTGCACGGGAACATCCGCGCCAGGCCGGGTGAACTTGCCGTTGATCCTGCCGATATGTCCTTCGACCGCAGAACGCAGGCTGCGGTACTCGGCGACGTTGTCCCGGCTCGGCACCGCGACCTGGAGGAACGTGATCGTCGTGCACAGGTCGCGGCGCCGCTCGAGCAGGGCCTCGACAGCCAGCAGCCGCTCGATGATGCCCTTGGTGTAGTCCAGCCGGTCTACCCCGAGCAGCAGCGTGCGGCCCTCGAACTGCTCGCGCAGGCCCTCGATGTCGGCCGCGGTCTCGGGATCGGCCGCCAGCCGGCCGAACTCGGTTGTGTCGATCGAGATGGGCGCCGTGGTGGTAATCACCTGCCGCTGACCGGGCATCACGATCTTCGATCCGCGCACGTGGATGTCTGCGTCGCCCAGGAGGCGCGCGCAGGCCTGGAGGAAGTTCGCCCGGTACCGCTCGACGTGGAAGGAGATCACGTCGGCGCCGAGCATGCCGAGCAGGATGTCCTGGCGCCACGGCACCCGGGCGAAGATCTCGGGCGCCGGCCACGGTATGTGCAGGAAGAATCCGATCGGCTGGTCGTTCCGCCGTTCCCTGATCAGCCGCGGAACCAGGGTCAGATGGTAGTCGTGCACCCAGGCGAGCGCGTCCTGGAGTTCGCCGAGCGCGGCGGCCGCCGCGCCGGCGAAGGCCGCGTTCACGTCCTGGTAGCTCCGCCACCAGGACCGCTCGAACCGCGGCTTCTCGATCGCGTCGTGCAGCAGCGGCCACAGGGTCGTGTTGGCGAACCCGTGATAGTACTGGCGGACCTGGGCTGCCGACAGGCTGATCGGCAACAGCCTGGTCTCCATGGTCGGCAGCTTCGGCGGAACCCCCTTGGTGCCGCCGTCCCAGCCGACCCAGGCGCCGCTGCGCGTTTGCATGACCGGCCGGAGCGCGGTCACCAGCCCGCCGGGCGACAACTCCCAGCCATCGTCGCCGCGGCGGATCGGCAGCGTGTTGGCGACCGCCACCACCGGGCGGCCCGAGCCGCGCGCGTCAGGCGGCATCGTGAGTCTGGATGGTACGCATAACGACTCCCGCTGACCAGAAAGCCGGAGCCCAAACCTCCGGCCGGGTACAACGCTATGCCTGCTCAGCGCAGCCAGCGCCGGTGGCGGGTCCGAGACGCCTTCCGCCAGTTCCGCCTGGCCCGTTCGGCCAGGCGATCCGCCTGCTGGCTGTCCCGCTCGTACATCAGCCCGTAGCTGAACGCGTTCTCGCCGGCTAGGTGGGCGCGCATGCCGAGATCTCGTTCCAGCTCGCGGGCGATGACGGCATCCTGATGCTCGCCGAGGACGGACTGCAGCCGCTTCATCTGCCTGGCGAACCCGCTCGCGTCCTTGCCGAACGGCGGCGCGACAGCCTCGCCCGCGTAGCGGGCGCGCTTCGCGGCCTTGCGCGCCCGGTGCAGGGCCATGTCCCTGCGATCGCCCGGCGGCGTGCGCAGTGCGCGCTTCATCCGGCGCCTGGTCCTGGTGTACGTGCGGCGCGCGGCCGCGGGCAGCACGTCGCCGGCGGGCCGCCCGGACAGGTCGGTATCTGGCGGCGAGTTCACCAACTGGTCAAGCCGGTCGAGCAGGGCGAAGTAACGCGGCGAGTCCAGCGCATCGAGCACGCCTGCTTGAGCGTCCGCGCCCACCTTCGCGAAATGCCCGCGCACCCGGGCCATCACCGGACCAACGACCAGCTCGGCCGGGATCTGGCTGACATGCCTGGCCATGTGCGCGGCGAGCACCTCGGCATCACGCGCCTCGCCGAGCACCCCGCCGAACCACCGCAGCTCGGCGGAGAGCGGCTCAGTCAGTGACGGGGTGAAGAATCGGCTGAACGACTGCAGCGTGCTGCGCAGCCTGCGGGCCGTCGTCCGCATCTGGTGCACGGAGTCAGGCTCACCGCCGCGCACCATCGGGTCCAGTTCCTTCAGGGCGCCGAGCTGCGCGCTCAGGTAGCCGATGATCACCTGACCGGCCGGAGCCGACCTGCGGAGCGAGGACTCGGGATCGGGCTCTTGCTCTGGCTCGGGCAGGCCAAGCGCGCGCGCCAGCTTGGGCGACTGGGCGGCCCGGTTCAGGCCTTCACGCCGCAGCAACCGGTCGGCGGCCGCGAGCGTGTCACGGTCACCGCCGGTCAGCTCGACCTCGACCTCTTGCCACTGCGACCGGCGCGCTGGCTCGCCGACGGCCCGCGCGGTGACGTCATCGGACGCCACCTCGGCGAGCGACTCGCCGGAGCCGTCGAGCAGCAGCAGCCGCCTCCGCCGCGTGCTGATCATGGCTACCGGCCTCAGTTCCCCGCCGCGGGTGTGCACCCGGACGAGCCTGGCCAGCTCCTCGGGCACGCGCTCGCCCGGGCGGCCGAGCGGCAGCCGGATCTCGCGCCTGGTGTGGTTGCCGGCCGGAACCTTGAGGTGCCAGCCCGCGTCATGACCGCCCTGCCGCCTCCGCAGCGTGATCCCGGCCCGGATCAGGCGGAGATCTCCGGTGTCGAAGTACTCGGCGTCCAGCTTCTCGTCCGCCGCCCCGCGGGTACGCGCCACCTGGGGCAGGTCATCGAAGCTGGGCAGCGAGGTGCCGGCTGTCGCCTCGTACTTGATCTCGGTCTCGCGCGCGTCGACTGCCATGACTCCTCGCTACCCGCCAGCCCGGGCTTATTCACCGGCTCACCCCCTGTCGGCGGAAGTTGTCCGGAACTGCCCCTCTTGGCGCTCGCCCACCTAGCCGCCAGCGCTGCGAGGATTGCGAGGATTGCCGGGCATACTTCGGCTGTTTGCGGGCAGTTGCCGGCCATGAGCATAAGAAGCAGTGTGCCGGCCCTCCTCTGGTGGCTGTTCTGGTTCCTCGTGGCGATCTTGCTGATCATCCTGGCCGCGCTGGTCATCCATCACTTCGGTGGGTTCAGCCTCGCCTTGCACATCGGCGACTTCCACTTCCAGTTCGGCGTCAGCGGCTAGCCGCGCGCACCGGGCGAACAGGCCGCCAACCGAGGAGATTTACTGACACATGCCGACCGCGCCGAAAGGTTAGGCGAAAGCTCGCTGACTTTGGCTCCGAAAGACTCCGGAAGCATTTTCCGCGGGGCTATTATTCAACCGGCGTACCCGGTATCCGATCGCATTCGCAGGCCCGGCCTACGACCGGAGATCAGGGCCCCGGGGCAGCCGCTCATCAGTTGCCCGGGGCGACGCCGATGAGCGATGGATCTCATGGGGGAGATATCCGGTGCTCTGGAGACGGCGCGACCCTAAGATCGGAATCCACCGCGCCCGGTCACCGCGCCCGGCGGCTGGCCCGTTCGCCGCGGCAGGCGGGAGGCGGCAGATCGTGGTCGGCGCCGTCGTCGCGCTGTCGGCAGCGGTCGCGGCCGGTGCGACGGCCTACGCAGGCGGATCCGCGCACCCGCGTCCTGCGAGCGCCAGCCTGACGGCCGTGACCAGGCAGCCGCCGGCGGCGGCGGCGGTCCTGGCCGATCCGGCTGACCTGGTCGCCGCCGACGCGGCATCGACGATGTTCGCCTCGGCTCCCGTCGCGGTCGTCGCGAACGCCGACCGCGTGACCGACCTCACGGAGGCCGCCGCCAGCGCCGAGCGCGCGCATGCGCCGCTCCTGCTGGTCTTCCCGCGGGCCGCCGGGCCGCAGGGGGCCGGGCCGCCGCCCGCCGGGCCTCCGGCCACCGGGCCAGCCCGCCGCGCGGCACATCCGCCTCACGTCACGACGATGTCGGCCGCCATCGTGCTGCGGACCGCGGTCCGTTCTCTGAACACCCGGGCGGTGCTCGACGTCGGGGTCGCGACGGGCCTGCTCGCGGCGCAGCTACCACGGGTCAAGGTGACGACCGACCCCGCCGCGCTGCCCGCGACCAGTGCCCCGAAGCCCCTGCATCACGTGGCCATGCTGGTACACGCCGGCGACACCACTGCCGGGGCGACGGCCGCGGTCGCAACGGCCAGGGCCGCCGGCGCTCAGGTCATTACCGTCGCCGACTACGACCCGCGCGCCGATCCGGCGGCGATCTCCGCGCTCTCGGCCGCCAAGCCGCGGCATGTGCTCGCCGTGGGCGGCCGCTTCGGTCCGGCTCGCCTGCTCGCGGCCCGGGTCGCCGTCGCCCAGACCGGAGTGCAGCTTCCTGGCGGCGGGCAGGTCATGTTTCCGATGCACCGCCTGCTCGCCCTGTACGGATACCCGGGCACGCCCGCACTCGGTGCCCTGGGCCAGCAAAGCCTGAGCGCGAGCATTGCCCGTATCCGGGGCATCGCCGCTTCCTACCGACCGCTGAGCAGGGTGCCGGTGATACCGGCATTCGAGATCATCGCGACGGTGGCGCAGTCCAGCCCCGGGCGCGACGGCAGCTACTCCTACGAGTCCACGGTGGCCTCGCTGCGGCCGTGGGTAGGGCGCGCGACGGCCGCGGGCATGTACGTGATCCTCGACCTGCAGCCCGGCCGGGCCAGCCTGGTCACCCAGGCCAGGCGGTACCGGCGGTTGCTGGAACTACCTAACGTGGGGCTCGCGCTCGACCCCGAGTGGAAGCTCCAGCCCGGCCAGCTACCGCTGAGTCAGATCGGCCGCGTCGACATCAGCGAGGTCAACAGCGTGGTCGGGTGGCTGGCCCGCCTGACGGCTCGGTTCCGCCTGCCGCAGAAACTGCTGGTGCTGCATCAGTTCAGGCTGTCGATGGTCACGGGCGAGCAGCGGCTCGACACCACCCACGACGACCTGGCGATCGTCGTCCACATGGACGGGCAGGGCACGCAGTCCGACAAGCTGCAGACGTGGCAGGCGGTCACCGGGGCAGCGCCGTCCGGCGTGTTCTTCGGGTGGAAGAACTTCTTCGTCAAGGACGACCCGATGCTGAGCCCGCTGCAGACGATGTCCAACTCCCCGCGCCCGGTGATGATCTCGTACCAGTGACACGCCACACCCGTTCGCCCTCGACAGCACGGTCCGGCTAAGGACCGGTTCACGGCCGCCGCGCGCAGGGCTCGGTAGAGCAGTCGCTGGTCTCCGAGCCTGCGCCGCAGTTCACGTTCCAGGCCGCCGATGGGCACCAGGTTCTGCGGTGCCCGCGGGTCCTTGTGCGGCACGCTCGCCATCGGCGGCAGCACCCGGGCGGTGATGTCGGCGAGCCCGGTAACCTCGGCGGCCGGGAGATCGGCCGGGCACTCGATCCGCACCACGCCGGACCAGGGCACCCCCGGCGTGCCGGGTAGCCGCAGATACCAGGAGGTACGCCGCCACGACGTGCCCATCGTGAACGCCGGCGTGCGCTGCCCAGACCGCAGCGCCGCCACCACGCCGGCCTGCGCGGCGGGCAGGTAGGACGCATGGTGCGTCTTGATGTAGCCGACCGTCCTGTCCAGATGGGTGCGCCCGCGCAGCGGCCCGTCGACGACGAGCAGGTCGTCGGCGGCCGGATGGGCGGTGCGGAACGCGATCGCGAGCCGGACCTCCGTGTCGGTCAGCTTCTGCTGCAACGCGAGCGACAGCCGGTCGACGCCGGGACCCCCGGCCGGCCGCGCTGGATACGAGCCGCATTTCGTCGCGATGTCGGCCACCGCGGCGGCCGCGGTGAACAGGCCGCGCTCGACGCAGACGCCGGCGACCCGGGCGGCCCCGTCGCAGGCGACCAGGCCCGCCGCGTATGACGCGGCAATCCCCTGGCCCGGCTCCGGGCCGCCGCCGTGCACCCAGACGCGAGCGTCTATCCGCCGCACGCCGTCGAGAAAGAGCACCTGCGCGGGCAGCGCGGGCGCCCGGTCGGGATCGAGCGGCCGCCACAGCTCGGCGGGCACCTCGAAGTCCAGGTCCAGCTCGGCGCTGGACTCGGCGACGGCCGCGCCGTCCAGTTCGTCCCCGAACGCGAGCCCGTATCCGGGGTCCCACGGGTCGACCGTGAACGCGGGCGGCGCGGCCGCGGCCGGCCAAGGCGCTGGGGCGGTGGTCACACGCGTTCCTTGCGCACCGTCGAGGTGGTCCCGGCCCGGCCCACGACGAAGCGGACCGGGACTCGCTCGGCCAGCGCGGGCACGTGCGTGACGATGCCGACCATCCGGTCCGCGTCCGCGGCGAGTCGCTCCAGCGTGCCGGCCACGGTCTCCAGGGTGTCCTCGTCCAGCGTGCCGAAGCCCTCGTCGAGGAACATCGAGTTCAGGTCCCTCATGCCCGCGGAAAGGCTGGTGACCTGCCGGGACAGGGCCAGCGCGAGGGCGAGCGAGGCCTGGAAGGTCTCACCGCCCGACAGCGTGTGCACCGGGCGCCTGGCCCCGGCGTCCTGGTAGTCGATGACGACCAGGTCGTTGCGGTCGTCGCGGTCGAGCTGGTACTGCCCGCCTGAGAGCTCCATCAGCGTCAGCGACGCCTCGGCCACCAGCGAGTCCAGCGCCTCGCCGCACAGCCACCGTTCGAATGACGACGCCCGCAGCAGCAGGCCGAGCATCGTCGCGACCTGCTCGTCCTCGCGGTGTGCGCGGATCTGCTCGTCAAGGACGGCGGCCTGGCTCCGGCTGGCGCGGACGGCCGCGAGCCGGTTCGCCGCGCGCTCGGACTGGGTCGCGATCGCCGGCTCGCATCTGACCGGATCGGCCAGGCCGGTGATTCCGTGCTCGGCTAGCTGCGCGGCGAGCGCGGACCTGGCGTCCGCGACCTCGCGCTGGAGCGCGGCCGCCGCCGCGTCCAGGTCGGGCCGGCGTGAACTGCGCTCCTGGTGCTGGTCTGCGGCCCACCCGGTCAGCGCGGCCCACGCGGCGGCCAGGTCGGTCCCGCGTGTCGCCGGGGCACCGAGCCTGACGACCGAGTCCCGCGCCGCGCTGAGATCGGCCCAGGCACGGCGTTCCTCCTCACTCAGCGCGGCGCGGTCCTGCTCCGCGGCGGCCAGTGCCTGCCGCGCCGTCCGCGCCGCCTGCCGCGCCTGGCCGAGCGTCTCGTCGGCCTTCGCGACCGCGTCGATCAAGGCGGCGAGCTCCGACTCGCCAGGCGCCTCGGCCAGGGTCGCCGACAGCTTGTCAAGCTGCGCCTTGGTCGCTTCCGCGACGCCGCCCGCGGCGGCGGCGGCGCTGGCCGCGTGGTCGTGCGCGGCGCGCGCCTGCTTGGCTTCGCTGGCGGCCCACTCCGCCGCCGCCCTGGCCTCAAGCAGGTCGGCCGGGACGTGGTGCCGCGGCCGGGCCGTGACCGGCTGGAGGCAGACGGGACAGTCCGCGCCGACGCGGAGTCCCTCCGCGAGGGCAACGGCGGCGTGCTCCCGATCGGCGGCGGCGCAGTCGTCCCGCGCCCGCTGGAGCTTGGCCTCGGCGGCCTGGAGTTCCGCCGACCGGGCATCCTGATCTGCCCGCTTGACCGCAAGGTCACGGTCCCGACGGGCCAGCAGCGCGGCCAGCTTGGCACGCTCGGCATACGCGTCGCGCAGCCGCTCGAGGCCGGCCTTGGCCGGCTGCGCGTCACGAGCCCGCTGGGCCTCGGCCTCGGCCTGCTCGGCCTCGTCGCGCCGCGTCGTGCGCCCGGCGACCTGCTGGCCGGCGGTGTCGATCCGCCTGGCCAGACCTGGCACGTGCCCGGGGGTGTGCACCGCGGCGAGCAGGGCGACGTCGGCGCGGACGGCCTCGGCCTGCTGCCGCGCCTGCTCGGACCGCTCGCCGAGCCCGCGCAGGATCGCCAGCTTCTCCTGCACGCCGCGCGCGAGGTCGGCCAGTGCCCGCACCCGGGCCTCGGCCGCCCGCTCGGCTTGCTCGCTCGCGTCGGCCAGGGCGTTCCGCGCGTGCTGCGCCGTCCGCAGCCGTTCCCTGGCGAGGTCGGCACGCTTGCGTGCGTGCTGGCCCACCGTCGTGTAGATCCCGAAGGCCAGAAGCTGCACCAGCAGGTCTTGCCGCTCCGAGGCTTTCGCGTGCAAGAACTCGGAGAACCGGCCCTGCGGCAGCAGCACGGACTGGGTGAAGTGCTCATAGGTCAGGCCAAGCAACGCCTGGACCTGTGACTTGACCTCGTCGGGCCCCTCGGCGAGCGGCTGGACGCTGGCCGCGAGCATGTCGGCGAGCGGCGCCCCGGCCGGAACCTGCGAGTCGAGCAGTTCCAGCCTGGCCTCCTTGGTGTGCACCAGCCCCTTCCTGTCGCGGGTCAGCGCCCGCACCACGGCGTAGCGCTTGCCGCCTGCCTCGAACACCAGGCAGACCCGGCAGGCGTTGGCCGCGGGCGCGAGCGCCTGGGCGATCACGTTCTCCCTGCCCCACCTGGGGACCGTGCCGTAGAGCGCGAAGCACAGTCCGTCGATGACGGTGCTCTTGCCCGAGCCCGTCGGTCCGACGAGCGCGAAGAAGTCCACGTCGTGCAGGTCGATATCGGCCGGCTCGCGGTAGCAGCCGAACCCGTCGAGCTGAAGGCGTACCGGCCGCATCAGGCATCACCTGCCCCGCTGGTGGCCTCGTCGAGCAGTTCGGCGAACATGGCCACCACCCGCGGGTCGGCCACGTTCTGCTCGGCCAGGTAGTCGCCGAACAGCTCGAGCGGGCCGCGGCCGGCCCGGCTCGGCCGGCCGCGGCCGCGGGCGCCCGGCATCGGCCAGTGGGCGTCGTCGAGCCGCACCTCCAGGGCGTTGGGCAGCTTCTCCCTGACCAGGTCGCCGAGCCCGGCGCGGCCGGGCTCGGCGAGCACGACCCGCAGGTAAGCGTCGCCTGCCTGTGCCCCTTCGGCGACTACCTGGTCCAGCGTCCCGCGCAGCGTCCTCAGCCGGCGGCCGCCGGCGATCGGCACCGGCCTGGCGTCCGCCCTGATGCCAGGCTCCGCCGTCACGATCAGCGCGCACGGCTCGTTGGCCTCCTCGCCGAAGTCGACCGCCAGCGGCGATCCGGAGTAGAAGATCGGGCACGGGCCCGGGATCTCCTGCTGGCGGTGCAGGTGCCCCAGGGCCACGTAGTGCGCGCTGGCCGGGAACATGCTGGCGGGCAGTTCGTAGTCCAGGCTGGTCTGCACGTCCCGCTCACCGCCGCCCCGGCGACCGCCGAGCAGCGTGGCGTGCGCCGTGATCACGTTCACCGTGTCCCCGGTGAACCCCTCCGTCAGCAACCGGAGGATCTGCGCGACCCGCTGGGCGTAGTCGAGTGTGTGCTCGGCGAACTCGCGGAACATCACCTCGGCGGCGCGGACCGCGTACCGATGCGACAGGAAGGGCAGCGCGGCGACCCGGACCTCGGTGCCGTCCCGCCCGCGCAGCGTGAGCGTGCCGCCGGCCCCCGGGCGCCTGGGCTGGCCGAGGACGTGCATGCCGATCTCGCCGAGCACGGGCCGGTACACCGCGTCGATGAGGCTCTGGTTGTCATGGTTCCCCGCGACGACCACGACCTGCCTGCCGTCCTCGCGCAGCGCGAGCAGGGTGCGCATGACCAGTCCCTGTGACCTGGCCGTCGGCGCCGCGGTCTCGAACAGGTCGCCGGCGACCAGCACCAGCTCCACGTCCTGCGCCCTGGCCGCGCCGACGATGCTGCCGAGAACCGCGGCATGCTCGTCGTGGCGGTCCTGGCCCTTGAGTACCTTCCCGACGTGCCAGTCGCTGGTGTGCAGGATTCTCATGGCTTCCTCGCGGTCACGGCCACCCTAGAACGGGGGCACGTCGTCGGGGTCGGGAATGGCGGCGAACGGGTCGGCGGGCTTGGCCGGACCTGAGTCGTGCCCGGCCCAGTCGCCCTTCTCGCTCGGCCTGGTGGCCCAGGCGGGGAACGGAAAGTCGACCGCCAGGGGCACCGGGATGTCCGGCTGGGCGATGAACATCGTGCCGGGCTTGGCCAGCGTGGCGCGCTGACGCTGGGCGGGCGGCAGGTATCCGTACTCCGGGCGCAGCGCCTCGGCGGCGTCGAGCCGCCCGGCGACCCGGATCGCGCAGTTGGCCAGGATCCGCCGCTCGACCTCGCTCGCCGTCTGCTGGGCGCCGATCAGGATCACGCCCAGCGAGCGGCCGCGCTCGGCCAGGTCGAGCAGGATCTGCTTGATCGGGCTGTCCCCCTCCCGCGGCGCGTACTTGTTCAGCTCGTCCAGCATCACGAACATCAGCGGGCGTGCCGTTCCCTGGCGTTCCTTGCGTGCGAACTCGGCGCGCAGCGTCACGCCGACCACGAACCGCTGCGCCCGGTCCGGCAGGTTGTGCAGGTCGACGACCGTGACCTGGGCGCGCGAGGTGGTGATCGAGCGCTCGCCCCGATGGGCGAGGTCACCGCGGATGATCGCGCCGAGCGGGACCGCCGCCGATCGGAGCCGTCGCAGCAGCGCGTTCACGCTCCCCATGACCGTGCTGCCGGCCACCCACGAGCTTCGGGTGCCGTCATCGCCGAGCTCGGCCTCCAGCAGCGTGACCAGGTCGGCGAAGGTGCGGATGATCTTGTCGTTGGCCGGGTCGACGCCGGTGACCCGCACCGCGCCGTCGGCTCCGGCCGCGACGGCGTCGCGCCGCAGCCGCGCCGCGACCTGGGCGATCAGCATCGTGTACTGGGCGCGCTCGTCCTCGGTGTCGGCGAACACGAACGGCAGCAGCTCCTGGTCGCAGAACTCCGCGATCGTCCAGTAGAACGGGCTGACCGCCCGGTCGCGGGCATGCACGTCGGGGGTTCCTGACGGATCGTTCTTCCGCGGCGGCGCGAACACCCGCACGTTGCCGAACGGCCTGGCCGGCAGTCCCAGGTCGGCGTACCGGCCCAGCTCGCCGGCGGTCAGCCTGTTGTTCGCGTAGTCGAGGAAGAGCAGATCTTCGCCCTTGACGCTGAACACCAGGGCCTTCGTGTTGTGCGCCTCGCCGGCCAGCACACCGCAGTTGGTGATCGAGTGCAGCAGGAACATGGCGAACGAGGTCTTGGTGGCGATGCCGGAGACCCCCGAAATCGAGACGTGCGCGCCGCGGGTGCCGTCAAGGAACTCGAAGTTCACGTACACCGGCTGCCCGTCGCGGCCGAATCCGACCGGGACCTTGGACGCGCCCATCTCGTCGAAGTACAGCGCGGACTCGCGCTGCTCCCCCACCGCCCGGCTGACCGTGGCGCCCGGCAGCGGCGGCACGTACAGCTCCGGCTCCACCCGGGTGACGGTCACCTCGGCGACCTCGCAGACCTCGGCGGGCAGGGTGCCGTCCGCGATCAGGAACACGTCGGAGGCGAACCGCGCGCCCTCGTGCACCGCCTCGACATTGGTCACCACTCCGGATATCCGCACCCCGGCCCGGCCAGGCAGCGGCCGCTCGGTGACCACGACGTCGTCAAGCTGCGCGTACTGGCCGGGCGCCAGCCCGACGGAGAACTGCAGCGGCGTCGCGGGAACCGTGCCGACCACCAGGCCCAGCCCGCCGGCCTGCCCGTCAGGCTCAGAAGTCACCAGACCCCCACAAGACGCTCGACGCCCTTAACTGCGGATCTCGACGGGTCAGGCCCGGCCGGCCGACTCCTCCAGCGCACGCGCGACAAGGACGCGAGCCAGGTGCTCGCGGTACCGGCGCGGGCCGTTGAGGTCATCGGCCGGGCTCGTGCCCTCGGCAGCGTGGGCGGCGGCCTCGCGCGGGCCCGAGCCCGCGCCGAGTGCTTGCTCCACCGCGCTCGCCCTGATCGGCACCGAGCCCATGTTGACCAGCGCCACGCTCGGTCCCTGCACCGCCACGCCGACGATCGCCCAGTCGATCGCGCGCTTGGTGAACTTCTGGAACGACCAGCCGGCCGACTGCGGCTTCGGGATGCGGATCTCGGTCAGCAGCTCGCCGGGCTGCAACGCGGTCTCGAACAGGCCGAGGAAGAAGTCGGCCGCGGCGATCTCGCGGGTGCCCGACGGCCCGCGGGCGACCAGGGTCGCGTCGAGCGCCATGATCACGGCGGGCAGGTCGGCGGCCGGATCGGCGTGCGCCAGCGAGCCGCCGATCGTGCCGCAGTGCCTGACCTGCGGGTCGCCGATCTGCCCGGCCGCGTGGGCGAGCAGCGGCAGCCCGGCAGCGAGCACGTCCGACCGTGCCAGGGCATCGTGGGTGGCGAGCGCGCCGATCGCGAAGTGGCCATCGCCTTCGCCGATATGGCTGAGCTCGCCGATCCGGCCGATGTCCACCACGGTCTCAGGCACCGCGAGGCGCAGCTTCATCAGCGGCATCAGCGAATGGCCGCCGGCCAGGAACTTCGCGTCCTCGCCGGCCTGGGCCGCCAGGTTCACGGCCTCGTCAACCGACGAGGCGCGCCGGTAGGTGAAGGGTGCGGGAATCAACTGGGCCGCCTCTCGCCGGCGGCGGCAAGAACCGCCCGGACAATGTTGTGGTAGCCGGTGCACCGGCACAGGTTCCCCTCGAGGGCCGATCTGACCTCGTCCTCGGTCGGAGCAGGGTTCTCGGCGAGCAGGGACACGCTCGCCATCACCATGCCGGGCGTGCAGAAACCGCACTGCAGCCCGTGCTCGGCCCGGAACGCGCGCTGCACCGGGTGCAGCTCGCCCGCGTCGCCGCTCAGCCCCTCGACGGTCGTGACGGCGCGCCCGTCGGCCTGGGCGGCGAGCACGGTGCACGATTTCACCGAGCGGCCGTCGAGCAGGACCGTGCACGCACCGCAGGAACTGGTGTCGCACCCGACGTTGGTCGCGGTCAGCCCGGCCACGTCCCGCAGGAAGTGGACCAGCAGCGTCCGGTCCGCCACCTCGGCAGCGACCTCGCTGCCGTTCACCGTCACCGTGACCTTCACCGGCTCTCCCTCGCTTCGCTGATCGCGGCCCAGACCCTGGCCGGCGTGAGTGGCATGTCGATGTGGCGGATGCCGAGATGGCTGACCGCGTCGATGACCGAGTTCTGCGTGGCGGGCGTGGCTCCGATGGTCCCGGCCTCGCCGATGCCCTTGGCGCCGAGCGGGTTGATCGTCGCGGGCGTCTCGCTGGTCAGCAGCTCGAAGCTGGGCAGCTCCGCCGCGGTGATGATCGCGTAGTCGACGAGCGTCCCGGTGACGGGGTTGCCGTCGGTGTCGTACACCACCTCTTCGAGCAGCGCCTGCGCCACTCCCTGGGCGATGCCGCCGTGCCGCTGGCCCTCGGCCAGCACCGGGTTGAGCACGGTGCCGGCGTCGTCGACGGTCACGTGCCTGACCAGCCTGGCCTTGCCGGTCTCGGTATCCACCTCGGTGACCGCGAGGTGGGTGCCGAACGGGAAGGTCGGCTTGCCGTCGGTGTAGTTCACGTCCGCCGCCAGGCCGACCTCACCCGCGTGCGCCGCGACCTGCGCCCAGGTCCTGCTGGTCGCCGGGTCGCCGCGGACCTGCCAGGCGCCGCGGCCGGTGTCCAGCTCCAGGTCGTCCTCGCTGGCCTCGAGCATCTCCGCCGCCACCCGGCGGGCCTGGTCCTTGACCTCCACGGCGGCCTTCTGGACGGCGACGCCGCCGAGCTGCAGCGACCGCGACGCGTAGGTGCCGACCCCGGCCGGGATCAGGTCGGTGTCCCCGTGGATCACGGTGACCTTCGCCATCTCGATGCCCAGCTCCGCCTCGACCAGCATCGCCCACGCCGTGTGGTGGCCCTGCCCGTGCGCGGAGCTGCCGGTGTAGACGGTGGCCGTGCCGTCATCGTGCACGACGAGCCGCGCGGTCTCGCCGCCGTCGGCGTCGGCGGCAGTGATCTCCACGTAGCTCGCGACGCCGATGCCGAGCTGGAGCACATCGCCGCGCTCGCGGCGGCGGGCCTGCTCGGCTCGCAGCTCCGCGTAGCCGCCGCCGGCCAGCACCTGGTCAAGCGCCCCAACATAGTCGCCGGTGTCGTAGGTGGCGCCGCACGGCGAGGTGAACGGGAACTTGTCGGCCGGGACCAGGTTGATCCGGCGGACCTCGGCCGGGTCCATGCCGATCTCGGCCGCGAACAGGTCGACGGCCCGCTCGATCGCGGCCGTCGCCTCCGGCCGCCCGGCGCCGCGGTACGCGGAGATCGGCGTGGCATTGGTCATCACGACCTGGTAGGCGGTCTCGACGTGGCCGATGTCGTACGGGCCCGCCGCCATCAGGCTGGTCAGGAACGGCAGGAAGCCGCCCATCCGCGAGTACGCACCCGTGTCCTGCACGATCTCGAGCCGGTAAGCCAGGATTCGCCCGCCGGCGGTGCCGCCGATCTTGACGACATGACGCTGGGCCCGCCCGTGCGTCATGGCGAGCATGTTCTCGCTGCGCGTCTCCGCCCACCGCAGCGCCCGGCCGGTGTGCTTGGCGGCCCAGGCCACGATGAGCGGGTCCCGGTCGATGCCGACCTTGGCGCCGAAGCCACCGCCGACGTCCGGCGCGACAACGCGGATGCTCGCGGGATCAAGTCCCATCGCGCCGGCCAGGATGAACCGCGCGATCTGCGCGTTCTGGGTGCTCACCCAGACGGTCAGCTTGCCGTCCGCCCACCGGGCGGCGGTGGCCCGCCCCTCCAGCGGCACCGGCGCCAGTCGCTGGTTCATGATCGTGCGCTCGACGACGACCTCGCAGCCGTCGAAGGCCGCGCTGTCGGCGGGCGTCCCCGTGCTCACCGCGACGTTCGACCCGGCCGGCGGGAACAGCAGCGACTCGGCGGCCAGCGCCCCGTCGACGCCCACGACGGCCGGCAGCGCGGTGTAGTCCACGCTGACCAGCTCGGCGGCGTCCTCGCCGGCGTAGCCGTCATCGGTGATCACGATCGCGACCGGCTCGCCGACGAACCGGACCCTGTCCACCGCGAGCAGCGGCTCCTGCCACTGACCGCCTAGCGGCAGTGGCAGGCCCTCGGTGCCGGTGAGCCCGCTGTCGGCGGGCGGCGGCAGGTCGTCCATGTCGGCCGCGGTCAGCACGGCGACGACCCCCGGTGCCTGTTTCGCGGCCGTGACGTCGATCCCGGCGATCTCCGCGTGGGCGATAGGGCTGCGCACGAACGTGACCCGGGCGGCCTGCGCCAGCTCGGGGACGCGCAGGTCGTCCACGTACGTTCCGCCGGCGGTCAGCAGCCGCGGGTCCTCGGTCCTGACGACCCTGGTGCCTAGGATGCTCATCTGACTTCCCGTCTTCCGATGCGTGACGCGGGTGGCCGAGGGCCAGTATTGCGGCGTTGGCCGCGCGATGGCAACCGTGTGCACACGCGCCAACTGGTACAACAAGGGATAGGCCGGAACACGACAGCGCCCGGCTGGTCGAAGGGATAAGTGATGATCGAGCCCTATCAGGCCCTCGGCCTGGTGCCCACCATGCGCGGCATCCGGCACCGTGACGAGATCGCCGTGAACCTCGAGCACCTCTCGCATCTGATCAAGGCCGCGTCCTGGCTGTCCAGCCTGGACCTCCCGGTGCGGCTGATCGCGGTTCCCGAGGGCGCGCTGCAGGGATTCAACGACGAGGTGCTCGACCTGGACCACGAGGAGTTCGCCGCCGAGTGCGCGATCGACATCCCCGGCCCGGAGACCGACTACCTCGGCGCGCTGGCCAGGCAGTGGAACGTCTTCCTGATGGCGCAGGCCAAGGCCAGGCACCCGGAGTTCCCGGGCCGGTTCTTCAACGTCGGCTTCGTGCTCAGCCCGGAAGGCGAGATCGTCCTGCGCCACCACAAGGTAGTGCCGCTGCTCCCGGTGGAGCACTCGGTGACGCCGCACAACGTCTGGGACAGGTGGATCGAGCTGTACGGCCGGAACCTGGACGCGTTCTACCCGGTCGCCGACACCGAGATCGGCCGGCTCGGGTTCCTGATGGCCAACGAGGGCTCGTACCCGGAGAACGCGCGCGGCCTGGCCATGAACGGCGCCGAGGTGCTCTACCGCGGCCCCTACCCGCACCCGCACGTGGGCAACGGCCTGTTCGAGGTCCAGAACCGGGCGCGCGCGCTCGACAACAACCTGTACCTGGTCGCCTGCAACGTCGGCACGTACTACCTGCACACGGACTCCGACGTCCCGATCGACACGTTCGGCGGCGGCTCGGCGGTCATCGACTACCGCGGCCAGATTGTCGGCCGGCACGACTACAGCGGCGGGTCATCCTGGGTGGCCGGCACCATCGACATCGAGGCGCTGCGCCGGTTCCGCGCCAACGCCCAGTGGGACAACTGGATCAAGGACCTGACCACCGAGCAGTACCAGGTCATCTACGAACAGCCGATCTACCCGAAGAACCTGTACCTCGACCGGGCCCCGTACGCGCACGAGGACTACCGGCGCGAGGTGATCGCCAGGCAGATCGACCTGATGCACGAGCGCGGCATCTGGGTCAACCCGAATAAGTAGCATGGTCAGCCAGATGATCGATCTGCTTCTGCGCAATGCCCGCGTGGCGGGACACGACGCGCTCGCCGACCTCGGCGTCGATCGCGGCAGGATCGTCGCCGTCGATGCCGATACGACCGCGGCCGAGACCATCGACCTCGGGGGCAGCCTGGTCACACCGCCCCTGGTCGAGCCGCACATTCACCTGGACGCGGTGCTGACCGTCGGCCAGCCGCGGCCCAACGTCTCGGGCTCGCTTTTCGAGGGCATCGCCGTGTGGGCCGAGCGGGCCGCCGACCTGAGCTACGAGGACGTCCAGTCGCGGGTCCGCCAGGTCCTGCGCTGGCAGCTCGCCTGCGGAGTCCAGCACGTCCGCAGCCACGTCGACGTGTGCGACCCGCAGCTTCGCGCGCTGCGCGCCCTGGTCGACCTGCGCGCTGAGGTGGCCGGCCTGATCGACCTGCAGCTCGTCGCGTTCCCGCAACAGGGCATACTCGGCTTCGACGGCGGGCGCGACCTGATGCGCCGGGCCGTCGAGGTCGGAGCGGACGTCGTCGGCGGCATCCCGCACTACGAGCTGACCCGCGAGGACGGCGTCGAGTCGGTCAGGTTCGCGATGGCGCTGGCCGACGAGCATGGCCTGCGGGTGGATATCCACTGCGACGAGACCGACGACGACCACTCACGCTTCGTCGAGGTCATGGCGGCCGAGACGATCAGGCGGGGTATGTCCGGCCGGGTCACGGCGAGTCACACCACGGCGATGCACTCCTACAACAACGCCTACGCCTACCGGCTGATCGCCAACATCGCCCGGGCCGGCCTGCACATGGTGACGAACCCGCTGGACAACTCCGTGCTGCAGGGCAGGTTCGACACCGGGCCGATCAGGCGCGGCCACACCAGGGTGAAGCAGCTTGCCGAGGCCGGGGTCAACGTCTGCATCGGCCACGACTCGGTGATGGACCCGTGGTATCCGCTCGGGTACGGCGACCCGCTCCAGGCCGCGTTCGTGCTCGTGCACCTCGGGCAGATGTCGGGCGACGCCGAGCTGCGGCGGCTGGTCGACATGATCACGGTCAACCCGGCCGCCGCGCTCGGCGTGCCCGACTACGGCCTTCGCCAGGGCGGCCCGGCCGACCTGGTCGTCTTCGGCGCGCCCTCCGAGGCCGACGCGCTCCGCCTGGTCGCGCCGCGCACGCTCGTGCTCCGGGCGGGCAAGGTGGTCGCGCGGTCCACGCCCGCCCGGCACACGGTCGTCTGGGACGGCACCGAGGAACAGGTCACGTTCCTGCGGACGTGACCTTCCCGGGGATGTGCAGCGTCTCCTCGACGAGTGCCTCGCCTTGCAGCCGGAAGAACAGCGCGTAGAGCAGCGCGGCGAGCACGAAGCCGACCTCGAAGGTGAGATCGCCGAAGCTTGGCCAGTGCTTAGGCACGGCACCGACGTACTCGGTCTGGTTGGCGAAGAAGTAGATCGACACGACGGTGGCGATCAGCATCGCGGCGAAGCCGGCCCACGGGTTGTGCCTGCGGTCGAACAGCAGCCCGGACACCCGCTTGCCGCGGCGCAGGTACTGGTCGGCGAAGAACACGCCCAGCCACGGCCCGATCCAGTAGGCGATCACCAGCAGGAAGTTGGTGTACTTCGCGCCGGCGTCGTGCAGCCCGGACAAGGCGAGGAAGAAGCCGGCCACGCCGAACACCACCGCGACGATGGCCCGCCGCAGCGCCAGTGGCAGCCGGACGCCGAGCGCGAGGAACGACATCGCGCCCGAGTACACGTTGAGCGCGTTCGCGCAGATCGCGCCGAGCGCGATGGCGAGCAGCGTCACGTCGGCCAGCGGCGTCGCGAGGTGGCTGGTGAATCCGGCGGTCGGGTTGTTGCCGAACTTGTCGATGCTGGTGACCGTGGCGGACCCGGCGCCGACGATCTCCAGCGCCACGCAGGACAGGAACACGCCGAGTCCGGCCCACAGGCCGGTGGCCCTGCGGTCGGTGTCGGGCGGCAGGTAGCGGGTGTAGTCGCTGGCGTACGGGTTCCAGCCGGCCGCGTAGCCGAACGCCGCGCCGAAGGTGATCAGGAAGCCGCCCAGGCTGTTGTGAGCCGGGGCGCTCAGGTCCGCCTTGGACATGATGACGACCGACGCGATGGCAAAGACCACGACGAGGAACGGGAACGACCAGCGCTCGAAGATGTGCACGAAGTTGTGGCCGAAGAAGGCCACCGCGACCTGCACCAACACGATGATCACCAGGCAGACGGGCTTGTTCCAGCCGAGCAGCGCGTTCAGCGCGAACGCGCCGCTGACGCTGTTGACCGCGAACCAGCCGATGCCGGCCACGACCGCGTTGAGGCCGGCGGGCAGGATGTTGCCGAGGAAGCCGAAGCCGAGCCGCGACAGCACCATCTGCGGCACGCCGTACAGCGGCCCGCGGGCGGCCAGCACGCCCATCGACACGGAGCCCAGCGCGGAGCCGAGCACGATCGCGAGCGTGGCCAGCCAGAACGACAGGCCGAAGAACCAGACGCCGATGACGCCCACGAAGATGGTCGCGAACTCCATGTTCGGCGACACCCAGGTCCAGAACTGCTGGTAGGGCCGGCCATGCCGGTCGCCAAGCGGGATGAACTCCGCTCCGCCCGGCTCGACCGCCGCTATCTTGGCCCCGTAGGTACCCTCACGTACCTCGGCCTCGATGACGGCGGCCGGCCCATGACTGGATTCGGTCACTTGCGGTCAACCCCTTAGCTAGACGCAAATTCCTGCACGTTAACGGTATTAGCGCCGCGGAGGGCACGTCCAGCGTCCGGGCGGCCGTGTTGCCCGGCCGGCCCGGCCCGTCACCCGGGGGGAACAGACCACATGCTGATCGCCATCGTCAACCAGTCGAGCCTGGTCTCGAATTCCGATGCCGCCGCGATGACTCAGGCCATCGCCGGTCAGGTACGGCTCGATGCCGCCCCGCTCTGGGATCGCGCGCACGCGGCCGTGGTGTTCTATACCGACGCCTCGGCCATTCCGCCGAACGCGCACGTCATCACGATTACCGACACGGTCAAAGACCAGCCGGCCGGAGTTCTCGGCTTCCACACCGAGGACCAGGGCGGCAAGCTGTGGGGCGTCGTCGCGGCTCAGCCCGAGCTCAGCAACGGCGGCCAGGTGACCACCGGCGACTGGAGCGTCGCCAGCGTGCTGTCCCACGAGGTACTCGAGATGTTCGTCGATCCCAACTGCAACCTTTGGTCCAACAACGGCAAGGGGTCGATCTACACCTTCGAGGTCTGCGACCCGGTGGAGGCGCCGACTTATGCCTTCGACGGCGTGTCGGTCTCGAATTTCGTGACGCCCGCGTGGTTTGACCCGCTGGCCGGACCGGGCGCGCAATTCGACAAGCTCGGCCTGCTGACCGCTCCGTTCGGAATTCTCAAGGGCGGCTATGTCGTCTATGCCACGGCGGGCAAGCGGCAGCAGAAGTTCGGCGCCGAGTTCCCGCACTGGCGCAGGGACATGAAGCGGGGCCCGTTCGCCCGCACCAGTCGCCGGCTCGCCCAGGCGGCTGCCCTCGGCGACGGCTAGCCCGCGGGGTGGCGGAACCGCGGGCGCGGCGCGCGTGTCAGGATGAGGACATGGTGAGTCCGCGCGCCGGGCAGCCGGCTGCTCCCGGGGACCTGGTGGACGTCCCCAAGCTCGTCACCGCCTACTATGCGCTGCACCCCGACCCAGGCGAGGCCGCCCAGCGGGTGTCGTTCGGAACGTCCGGCCACCGCGGGTCCGCGCTGACCGCTACGTTCAACGAAGACCACATTCTGGCCGCCACCCAGG
>WNGP01000884.1_pt1 | contig 30359 bp, 30 predicted proteins | sample 5407671 | NCBI WGS metagenome assembly WNGP01 (sample SAMN13153381, study PRJNA577476) | soil metagenome | isolation source: 40 cm soil or saprolite under Garry oak tree replicate 2 | place: USA:California | collected 2016-06-15 | reverse complement strand
GCGGCGCGCGCAGCGAGCCGTCACCGACTCCGACGTTGAGCCCCTCGAAGTGGTTCCACGGCTCGGTCAGCCGCTCGTCGATCTCGATCGTCAGGCCAAGCTGCGCCGCGACCGGCTCGGCGGTCTGGATCGCCCGCTCGAGCGGTGAGGACCGGAGCACGGTGACATCGCGGCCCGCAAAGAACCCGGCGGCGTTCTTGGCCATCATCTGGCCGTCCTCCGACAGCCGGAACCCCGGAATCCGGCCGTACAGGATGCCGTCCGGGTTCGCGACCTCGCCGTGCCGCACGAAATGAACGATCGTCCTCGGCGCCTGGCCGGCGGCCGCGGCGGCCTGCGGATTCTCTGTCATGGCGCGCCAAGCTTACCCGCGGCCCGGCTGCCGCGCGGACTCGTCCTGGCGGGCCGACCCGGATAAAGTTCCGCAAATAGGCATTCCCCGACCGTCGGCAGGTAGGCCCGCGTGAGTCCCACGGCCATCGCGCTCGTCCTGGCCGCCGCTGTCGCGCACGCAAGCTGGAACCTGTTCGGCAAGCAGGCCGCGGCGACGGGCGCCGCGTTCTTCATCTGGCTGGTCGCGGCGTGCGTGACCGTCGGCTACCTGCCCGTCGTGGCCATCGCGGCGATCGCGACGCGCCCGCATCTGGCCGGCCTGAACTGGCTGTTCCTGGCCGGGACCGGGGTGCTGCACTCCGGCTACTTCCTGTTTCTCCAGCTCGGCTACCGACTCGGCGACCTGTCCGTCGCCTATCCGGTGGGCAGGGGGACCGGCGCCCTGCTCGCGGCGCTGGCCGGCATCGTGCTGCTCGGCGAGCGACCTGGGCCGGTCACCGGCACCGGGATCATCGCGATCATCGTCGGCGTGGTCGCGATCGGGCTGCCCGGGCGGGCCGGCCAGACCGCCGACGCGGGACCGGCCGCGGACGCGGGACCCGCGGCCGGCGCGGAGCCCGCCGCCGGCGCGGAGCCCGCCGCGGACGCGGGCCCGGCCGCCGACGCGGGGCCCGCCGCGGTCCCGCGGGCCAGCCGGACCGCGATCGGCTTCGCGCTGGCGACCGGCGTCTTCATTGCCTGCTACACGATCTGGGACAAGTACGCGGTGGCGAGCCTGCACACCGAGCCGATCCTGCAGGGGTACGCCGGCTTCCCCGTCATGGCCGCCGCGTTCACCCCGATCGTGCTGCGCGACCGGCAGCGACTCGCGTGGGTCTGGCGGTCGCAGCGGCGCCAGGTACTCGGCACCGCGCTTCTGTCGCCGCTGGCGTACATCCTGGTGCTGGTCGCCCTGAGCTTTACCGCGGTCAGCGTTGTCGCGCCGGCCCGCGAGGTCAGCGTGCTGTTCGGGGTCCTGCTCGGCAGGCGGCTGCTCGGCGAGGGCAACCTGGCCCGCCGGCTCGCCGGGGCGGCTGCGATCGTGGCCGGCATCATCGCGGTCGCGATCGGCTAGGACGTGACGATGAACGGCAGCATCATGTCGTTGTCTTCGTGCTCGAGTATGTAGCAGTGATAGACGTAGGCCTGCGGCGCTGTTACGCCCGTCGGCAGGTCGAACTTCGCCCGGATGGTGGTGAAGTAGCCGGGATTCACCTTGGTCGTGTCCTTGAAGCCGCGCTCGGTGGGATCTGGCGGCTCCATCGGCCCGGTCGCGAACGGCGACGGGTCGATGCCCCATGTGGAGCCCGTTCTCCCGCGTAGCGAACGTCAATGTAGAAGGATCGCTCGTGACCCGTGAGAGCCGAAGGTCCCCAATCTGGCTATCGACCAGCCTGACATTGTCCGCGCACCCGTCCGGCACCTTCCGCCCGGAGGCCGGAGCTGGGACCGCTTGCCAGGAATGGCCTGTTTGCGGGGTTTGGGGGGTTGGCGGCAGGGCCGGGCAGGTTCATGATCACTTCGCGAAGGCGAGCCGGCGATGATCCCGCTTTGTCAATCCGATACGTCATGTATCGGTGGGCGATTCCGGCGAGTGAAAAGGCGAGTGAAAATAAGACCACGCAGCCCGTGTATTCTCCCTAGCCCGCGCTCCCAATGACTGTTAACGTACACCAAAATGCGCTACCCCACGGGGGCCAAGAAAAAGGGGATGCATAATGCTACGTCGTCATAAGGGCGTTCCGGTCGCCATCGCGGCCGCGGGGGCGCTAGTCAGCATGGTGGCACTCGGTCCGGTTACCAGCGCGGTGGCCGCTCCGACCTGGCGGACTCACGTCTGCCACGGGACCAGCCGGCACCCAGGTGAGCTGCGGGGCAGGAGCCTGGACGTGATCGTCCGCGGCCTGTGCCTCGTGCGGAGCGGCCCGGTCGCGATTTCCCGCAACCTAATCATTACGCGGCATTCGGCGCTGATAGCGGTATTCGGGATGCACCACACGCACATTAACCTGGCCGGAAACATCGTCATCCATAAGGGCGGGACAATGATTCTCGGGTGCAACCCGAAGTCGTTCCCGTGCGCGGATGATCCGCATCCGAAGCGACCGTCGCTGATCAGCCGCGACCGGGTCGGCGGGAGCATCTTCGCGACCGACGCGCTCGGCGTCGTGGTGCACAACGCCTGGATCGGCCACAACGTGCGCCAGCTCGGCGGCGGCGGCGGGCTGACCTGCAAGCCGCTCGGACCGTTCACCCACGTCCACAGCCCCGCGTACAGCGCGTGGGAGGACAACTGGATCGGCGGCAGCATCTGGGTCAAGCACGTGCACTCGTGCTGGCTCGGCGTGATCAGGAACTGGATCGGCGTCAGCGCGACCGTCAGCCGCAACAAGATGAAGGACCCCGACGCGATGGAGGTCGTCTCCAACGTCGTCCACGAGGACCTGACCTGCTGGCGGAACAACCCGAAGGTCCAGTTCGGCGACTCGCACGGTGATCCGAACCGGGTCGGCCTGCACGCGTTCTTCGAGTGCGGCTTCCACCGGGTCATCCCGAACCCGTCCGGCCAGCACGTGCACTTCGACCACATCTCGGTGCACCTGCACTAGGCGCAACGCACAGCGTGGGCCCCTGCCGTGGTCAGAGCGACGGCAGGGGCCCACGCTGGCCGGCGTCAGGAGATCTCGATGAAGCGCTGCCGCTCTCCGATGATTTCCCTGATCCTGCGCACGCGCGCCTCGTGGCCACCGATGTCGATCTCGTTGAGCGCCGTTACGGCGGACAGGTCCCGCGCGAGCACGTCGGACTCGCCGACCAGGCTCCAGTCGAACTGGAGCAGGTCCTCGAGCCCGACCCGGCGCACCCGGTCCCAGACCTTGTCGGTGTTGAGCACCGGCAGCCCCTTCACCACCGCGGCCACGTCGTCGATCGCGCGGATCAGCCGCTCCGCCTTGCGGATCGGCTCCATCACCTCGGCGGGCGGGAAGGGCTGCTCCCTGGTCGACGGCGGCACCTCGTCCGCCCGCCAGCTTCTGATCAGCACCCTGATGCTGGCCGCGGCCTCGCCGAGGCCGCGCGCGACCCGCTCGCGCACGAGCTGGTCGTCCGACCGCAGGCGGCCCTTCCCGGTGTAGACGTCGGAGGCGAGCAGGCTGCGCAGCCGGTCGGCGAGGGTGTCAGGCACCGCTAAGACCCATGAGCGTGCCCGTCGGCCAGGTTCGGCATGCCGGGCAGCGCGCCGACTCCGGTGAGCCCGATGTTGAACGGCTCGCCGACGGCCATGTTCGGGGCCGACAGCAGGCCGCGCTCGGCCATCTTCATGGCCACGTAGTACCTGACCGCCTCGATCTCGGACAGGCCGAACGCGCGCAGCGAGATCAGCTCGCGCATCCGCTCGTCCCGCGGCCGCATCAGCACCTTGACGTCGTTGAGCGTAATGCCGTAGATCGACAGGAAGTCCTGCAGGTGGCCGCGGACCAGCTCGGTGATCTCGTGGATCCGCTCGTTGACCATCTCCAGCGGCGTGAGCTGGACAAGCTGGTTGACCGCCTGCTCGACAACCGGGCCGGCGTAGGTATTGAGGCCCTCGGTGGTGAAGAAGTGGCCCGAATACGGCATGTGGGTGACCAGCTTGACCGCGTCTTCCTTCGTGTCGATGTGCACGTAGTAGTCGACGTCGTAGACCAGCTCGGCGAGCTCGCGGGACAGCGCCAGGCCCTGCGCCTTCGCCACGCTCTTGGCGGCCGACACGAACAGCGCCTCGTACTGCCACGGCGACTGGCCGCTGTAGAAGGCCTGCTGGATGCTGCCGATCAGCGGCCGGTCCGTGGTCTGCACCGGGTACTGCCCGCCCGCGTAGACGTCGAAGATGGCGCCGCGCGACTTGAGCACGCAGAAGTGGTTGCTCTCCACCGTCAGCAGGCTGCCGGTCATGATGTCGTTTCCCGGGTGGTGGTACATCAGGACCCCGGGGCCCATCACTTCCGTGCCGTCATTGTTCAACGTGCTAATCACGTTGCGAATGGCCATGTCCCCTCCAGAGGCATAACGCCTGGCTAACCGCCGGCGATCCAGACACATACTGGCAGATCCGGGGCAGTTCAGCCCAGCACCGCCGCCGCGGCCCGCGCCGCCGCCGGCAGCGCCTCGGCGACCCTGGCCACCGCGCGCTCGTCGTGCGCCGCCGAGGTGAACCAGGCCTCGAACGGCGACGGAGGCAGGTACACGCCGCCGTCCAGCATCGCGTGGAAGAACGCCGCATAGGCCGCGCCCGACTGCGACCGCGCCTGCGCGAAGTCCCTGACCGGCCGGGTTACCCCCAGGAAGAACGAGAACAGGTTGCCGGCCTCCTGCAGCCGGAACGGGACTCCCGCCTCGGTCAGCGCGGCCGACGCCAGCCCGGCGATGGCGGCCGCGGCCGCGTCCACCCTCTGGTACACCTCGGGCGTGCACTCGCGCAGCGTCGCCAGCCCGGCCGCGGTGGCCAGCGGGTTGCCGGACAGCGTCCCCGCCTGGTACACCGGCCCGGCCGGGGCCAGCAGGTCCATGATCTCGGCCCGCCCGCCGAAGGCCGCGGCGGGCAGCCCGCCGCCCATGACCTTGCCGAAGGTGATCAGGTCGCCGGCCACGCCCTCCCTGCCGTACCAGCCCGAGCGCGTCACCCGGAACCCGGTGAGCACCTCGTCCATGATCAGCAGCGCGCCGTGCTCGCCGCACAGCGCGGCGAGCAACTCGTTGAACCCAGCCGACGGGGGGACGATGCCCATGTTCGCCGGGCACGCCTCGGTGATCACGCAGGCGATCTCGCCGCCGTTCTCCGCGAACGCCTGCCTGACCGCCTCGGCGTCGTTGTACGGCAGCACGATGGTGTCGGCGGTGACCGTGCCGGTCACGCCGGGCGAGTCCGGCAGCGCGAAGGTGGCCACGCCAGAGCCCGCGGCGGCAAGCAGCGCGTCCACGTGGCCGTGGTAACAGCCGGCGAACTTCACCACCAGGCGGCGGCCGGTATAGCCCCTGGCCAGCCTGAGCGCCGACATCGTCGCCTCGGTACCCGAGCTGACCAGCCTTATTTTTTCAACGGGAACGCGACCGATAATCTCCTCGGCCAGGTCGACCTCGCCTGGCGTGACCGTTCCGAAGGACGTGCCACGGCCGATGGCCTCGGTGAGCGCGCCGGTCACGGCGGGATGCGCGTGCCCCAGGATCATCGGCCCCCACGAGCAGACCAGGTCGACGTAGCTGGTGCCGCACGTGTCGGTCAGGTAAGGGCCGCTGCCCGATGCCATGAACACCGGCGTGCCGCCGACCGCGCCGAACGCCCGCACCGGGGAGTTCACCCCGCCAGGCAGCACCGCGCAGGCGCGCGCGTACAACTCACCCGACGGCTGCCGGCTCGTTTCCGCTGTCATTGTCCGATCTCCTCGCACGCGTCCGCCAGAAACTCGAGCAGGCGGAGCGCGTCGGGCAGCGCGGTCGCCTGCGGCCGCACCAGCCAGCGCGCCGCCGTGCCGTCCCCCAGCCGGCTGGGCGGAGCCGGCACGTAGCTGTCCCTGCAGTGCCAGCGCAGCCCCGTGACCGCCGGAACCGACTCCGGCTCGCAGTCCAGGTGACAGGACCACCACTCGTCCTCGTCGACCAGCGCGGCCCGGCTGGTGACGAAGAACAGCGCCCGCTCCTGTGCGCCGATGGCCACCGGGCCCGGCCGCATCCGCGACTCCGCGAGCCTGGTCAGCGCGATCAGCCCGGCCTGGCCCGGCACGTCGAGCACGTCGAAGACCCGGCCGGTGACCAGCAGGATGCTGGCCTGCGGCCGCGCGACCCACCAGCGCCGCACGGTCGCCGGGTCCGCGGTGGCCTCCCGCTTCCACGCGGGCGACAGCGGATGGCCGCCGGGAGCGGGGCAGCCGACCCGGTCGCAGGAGCAGGCGCGGCCGGCGCCGTGCTGCGGCTGGCGGTCGCCCCGGTGCTGGCGGTCACCCCTGGGCTGACGGTCGCCCCGGTGCTGGCGGTCGACCTGGCACGCGCCGGCGCAGACCGGCCAGCCGAGCGCGGCGTACCTGGCTGCCGCCACCCCCATGGCGCTGCCGGCCCTGCGGCGCCTCGGCCGCAACAACGCCTCGACCATCTGCTGCCCTCCCCGCCGGCCGCGCCCGCGCTAACCGAGCCGCGCGGCCATTTCCGTGGCCCAGTAGGTCAGGATGATCCCGGCGCCCGCGCGCTTGATCGCCGTGAGCGACTCCGCGATTACCCGCTCCCTGTCCATCCAGCCGTTGGCCGCCGCCGCTTCCACCATCGCGTACTCGCCGCTGACCTGGTAGGCCGCCACCGGCACCTGGACCGAGCGCGCCACCAGGCTGATGATGTCGAGGTAGGCGAGCGCGGGCTTGACCATCACCATATCGGCGCCCTCGTCGACATCGAGCAACACCTCGCGCAGCGCCTCGCCCGCGCTGCCGAGGTCTTGCTGGTACGAGGCGCGGTCGCCGAACTGCGGCGCGCACTCGGCCGCATCCCGGAACGGGCCGTAGAACCCCGAAGCGTACTTGGCCGAGTAGGCGCAGATGGCGACCTCGCCGAAACCGCTCGCGTCGAGCGCGGCGCGGATGGCGCCGACCTGGCCGTCCATCATGCCGCTTGGCGCGACCACGTGCCCTCCCGCCCGCGCCTGCGCGATCGCGATCGCGGCGTAACGCTCGAGCGTGGCGTCGTTGTCCACCTCGCCGGCCGGCGTGAGGATCCCGCAGTGCCCGTGATCGGTGTACTCGTCCAGGCACAGGTCAGCCATCAGGACCGTGTCGGCGCCCAGGTCGGCGGCGAGGTCGGCGAGCGCGAGCTGGACGATGCCGGACGGGTCGTCCGCCGCCGAGCCGCGGGCGTCCTTGCTGGCCGGAATGCCGAACAGGATCACGCCGCCGGCCCCGGCGTCCACGGCAGCGGCCGCCGCCTTGCGCAAGCTGTCCCTGGAGTGCTGCTGCACCCCTGGCATCGAGGCGACCGGCTGCGGCTCGCTGATCCCCTCCTTGACGAACAGCGGCTGGACCAGGTCGGCGGGGCGGACGCTGGCCTGCGCGACCAGCCGCCGCATCGCCGCCGTCCGGCGCAGCCGGCGCGGGCGCGCCTGCGGGAACCCAGCAGCCATGACACGTCTCCCTTCGCCGGCCCTGGCGGGCCTGGCACTCACCGGCCCGGGCGAGCCGGCTGCGAGACCGCGGCGGGCTGCGTCCGCTGCTCTCCCTGAGCCTTCCTTACCTGAGCCTTCCTTACCTGAGCCGCCGGCGCGCGCCGCGGCGGCGCTCGCTCGGCCGCCGCACCGGCTCGCCTGCCTCAACGGCCGCGTCGCGGATCGACGCACCGTGCTCGGCGAGCGCCTCGACCAGGGCCGCGGTCGACGGCGTCGGCGCGACCACGTCCACGCGCAACCCGAACTCGGCCGCGGTCCTGGCCGTCTCCGGACCGATGACCGCGATCACCGTCACCGCGTGCGGCTTCCCGGCGATCCCGATCAGGTTCCTGACCGTCGACGACGAGGTGAACAGGACCGCGTCGAAGCCGCCGCCCTTGATGGCCTCCCTGATCGGCGCGGGCGGTGGCGCGGCCCGGACGGTCCGGTAGGCGGTCACGTCCTCGGCCTCCCAGCCCAGCTCGGTCAGCCTGGCCACCAGGCCCTCGGTGGCGATGTCGGCACGCGGCAGCAGCACCCGGTTGATCGGGTCGAGCAGGTCGTCGTAGGCGGGCCAGCAGCTCGCCAGCCCCTCGGCGGACTGCTCGCCGCCCTCCGGCATCAGGTCGGGACTGATCCCGAACGCGCGCAGGGAAGCCGCGGTCTGTTCGCCGACCGCGGCCACCTTGACCCCGGCGAACGCTCTCGCATCCAGACCGTACTCCTCGAACTTCTCCCTGACGGCACGCACCGCGTTGGCCGAGGTGAAGGCCACCCACTGATACCTGCCGGTGACCAGGCCGCGGACCGCGCGCTCCATCTGCTGCGGCGTCCTCGGCGGCTCGACCGCGATCGTCGGCACCTGCTCGGGAACGGCGCCGTAAGAGCGAAGCTGGTCGCTGACGCTGGCCGCCTGCTCCTTTGTCCGCGGCACGAGGACCCGCCAGCCGAACAGCGGCCTCGTCTCGAACCAGGACAGCGCCGGCTGTGCCCTGACCACCTCCCCTACGACGGCGATCGCGCGGCCGTGCGCGGTGAGCAGGCTGATCCCGGCGGCCTTGAGGTCCGCCGTCACCGAGCCCAGCGTGCTCACCACCGTGTGCTGGTCGGTCGTGGTGCCGTTCCAGGTGATCGCGAACGGGGTGCCGTCCGGCCAGCCGGCGGCGATCAGCATCTTGGCGATGTCGGCGATTCCGGTCTCGGCGCCCAGGATCACCAGTGGGCCGGGACCCGCCGACATCCGGCTGACCTCGGCAGCGTGGATGATCCGCACCTCGCCGGTGACGTCCTGAGTCAGCGGGATGCCGGCGTAGGCGGGCACGGCGGTCGCGGCCGGCACGCCGGGCACGATCTCGAACGCCACCTTGGCCTTGGCACAGGCCGCGGCGTCGGCCACGGCCATGGAGAACAGGAACGGGTCACCGCTGAACAGCCGCAGCGCGACCTGACCGGACTTGGCCGCCTTGATGAGCAGCTTCGGGTCCGGGTCCTCAGCCGCGGAGTCCACTACCGTCGCGTCCGGCCGCAGCAGGTGCGCGATCTGCTCGCTGACCCACGACGCGGCGATCACCACGTCGGCCTCGGCTAGCAGCGCCGCGGCCCTGACGGTCAGCAGGCCCTCGTCGCCTGGGCCGACTCCGACCAGGGCGGCGAGGCCGCCCTTCGATCTACCCGGCGCACGCTGGCCGGCCTTCGTTCCCGCCGTATTCGTCACGGGCGTGGGGTTCACGTCGCATCGTCCCCGTTGGTGAGGTGTCCTGCGGACACGTCCGTATACCTGGCAGCACCGCGCCTGAGCAGCTCGGCAGCGACCTCGCGGCCGATCCGCCCGGCCTCGCGTGCCGGGCCGGCCATGCTCGCCCGCAGTGCCTCTCCCCCGTCGGGCGCCGCGACAATCGCATCGAGCCGCAGGGCATCCGTCCCGGCAGCATACGCGCCGATGGGCGCGGTACAGCCGGCCTGCAACGCGGCGAGCAGGCTCCGCTCCGCCTCGGTGGCCGCGCGGCTGGCCTGGTCGTCGACCCGGCCGAGCAGGCGGGCCAGGTCGGTACGGCTGGCCAGGCACTCCACGGCCAGCGCGCCCTGGCCGGGCGCCGGCATCATCTCCTCGGGCTCGAACACCTGCGTCACGACGTCGAGCCGACCGATCCTGGCCAGGCCCGCGTAGCCGAGGACCACGGCGTCGACCTCGCCGCTTCCGATCTTGCCGAGCCTGGTTCCCGCGTTGCCGCGGATCGGGACCGGCCGCAGGTCGGGCCTCATCAGCAGAATCTGAGCAGCCCGCCGCGGCGAGCCGGTCCCGATCCTGGCACCCGCGGGAAGGTCGGCGAGCTTGGCGCCGTTCCGCGCGGCCAGCGCGTCACGCGGATCGTCTCTGGCCGGCACGGCGGCGAGCAGCAGCCCGTCCTCCTGCCCGGTCGGAAGGTCCTTCAGCGAGTGCACGGCGAAGTCGATCTCGCCGCCGAACAGGCGCGCCCGCAGGCCGCTGACGAACACGCCGGTCCCGCCGATCTGCGCGAGATCGGCGCGGCTGACGTCCCCGAACGTGGTCAGGCCGACCATCTCGACCCGGCTGCCAGTCCGCGCGGTCAGCAGCTCAGCGACCTGCGCCGACTGCGCCATGGCCATCGGGCTGCGCCTGGTCCCCAGCCTCAGCGGTCCGCCGTTCACTCCTTCGCCTCCCGCAGCGACCAGGCCAGCACGTCATCATCAAGCGCCGAGACCAGCTCGACAGCCTCGGGATCGAGCTCGAACAGCACCCGCAACGCCGTTTCGTAGGAGTCGGCGCCCGGCGCGCCGGCTAGCTCCTTCACCCGGACCATGGGGCCGTGCAGCAGCTTGTCGGCGATTCTGCCCATGGTCTGCGCGATCTCACGGCGAGTGCGCGCGTCCAGGTCGCCGAGCCGCCGGTCCAGCCTGGCCAGCTCGGACTCAACGACGGTCGCCGCCTTGGCGCGCAGCGCGACCACGGTCGGCGCGACGCTGATGGCGCGGTCGGCCCGCAGGTAGGCGGCCAGCTCCTGCGCCACGATCCGGCGGACCGAGACGACGTCGCCCTCGCTGGCCTCCCACGGGGAACCGGCCCGGCCCGGCCGGACCGCCGTCGGCTGGCCGCCTGACGTGCCCGCCGCGCCGATGGCCTCGAGGTCGATCAGCCGCACGCCGGGCAGCTCGCCCGCCGCCGTCTCGACGTCGCGCGGCAGCGCCAGGTCGAGCAGCACAAGCGGGGCCTGGGCCCGCCCGAGGTGTGCCCGCTCGGCCTGGGCCTGCTCGACCAGCGCCGCGGTGACGACGTGCCCTGCGGCTCCCGTGCAGGCGACCACGATATCGGCCGCCGCGATCAGGCCGGGCAGCTCGGACAGGCCCGCGGCGCTCGCGCCGTACCTGGCGGCCAGGCGGGTTGCCCTGGCCGGCGTCCTGTTGGCCACGACGACCTGCCCGGCGCCCTGCCGGACGGCCGTGGCGACCGCGAGGGATGACATCGACCCGGCGCCGATGACGAGCACGCGGGCGCCGCCGAGCCCGCCCGGTTCGCCGCCTGCCCTGCCGTGCGGCCCCGCGGCCAGCTCAATGCCGCGGGTGACCAGGTTCTGCCCGGCCGCGTCGATGCCGGTCTCCGCGCGGGCGCGCCGGCCGGCCCGCAGGGCCAGCCGGCTGAGGTCGGACAGCTCCCGGCTCAGCGTGCCCTGCTGACGCGCCAGCTTGACGGCCTCGCGGACCTGGCCCAGTATCTGGCCCTCGCCCACGACCATCGACTCGAGCCCGCACGCCACGGCGAGCAGGTGCTGGACGGCGCGGTCCTCGTAGTGGACGTAGGCGGACCCGGTCAGCTCGCCGAGCGACAGCCCAGAGTGCCTGGCGAGCAGCTCGCAGATGGCCGCCACGCCGCCGTGGAACCTGTCCACCTCGGCGTAGACCTCGACCCGGTTGCAGGTACTCAGCACGAGCGAGCCCGCGACGTTCTCGGCTAGGTGCACGTCGCGCAGCAGCTTGGTCACGGCGTCACCGGACACGACCGCCCGCTCGAGCGTGGTCACGGGTGCGCTCGAGTGACTGAGGCCGACGACGAGGACACTCATGCTGTGTCTCCCGCTCGCCTCGGGGGCGCAAGCTCGCTCACGGTGCCTCCCGCTCGCCTCGGGGGCGCAAGCTCGCTCATGTACCGACCGCCTTGGCCGTCACCTGACCGTCACCGTCCAATGCCAGCATTCTCCCTGTCCTGGCGGCGATCCCGCGGCCAGCTTCGAGGTCGCCGAGCCCGGCCTTCGGCTCGTCACGATGCAGTACCTGGACCACGGACCGGCGCTGGGCGTGAAACGCGAGGATCTGCAACTCGATCGACAGGTCGACTTTACGCACATCGACGCCGCCGGGCACGTCCAAGACGACAGGCGCGAAGTTCAGGATGCTGGTGACGCCCGCGGCCACCAGCCGGTCGCAGATGCCCTGGGCGACCACAGCGGGCACCGTGATCGCGCCGATCATCACGCCGCAGTCGGCCACGACGCACTCGATGTCGTCCACCGCCCGCACCCGGTGACCGGCGATCACGCTGCCGATGACGAGCGGGTCGGAGTCGAGCAGTGCCGCGACGCGGAACCCGCGGGACGCGAATCCGCCGTAGTTCGCCAGCGCTCGGCCGAGATTGCCGGCCCCGACGATGACCACGGGCCAGTCCTGGGTGAGGCCGAGTTCCCTGGACACCTGGTAGATCAGGTAGTCGACGTCGTAGCCCACGCCCCGGGTGCCGTACGAGCCCAGATGCGACAGGTCCTTGCGCAGCTTGGCGGAGTTCACCCCGGCCGCCGCGGCCAGTTCCTCGCTTGACACCGAGGCGATATCGCGGTCGGCGAGCGCGTACAGGGCACGCAGGTAGAGCGGCAGGCGGGCTATGGTCGCCTCCGGGATGCCCTGCAGGCTGCTGTCTGACCTGATTCGGCGGGACATACGCCGGCTACTCCTGGGGATCGGCGCCGCGGCGCGAAGGGCGGCTCGCGCACCTTGTGCTCTCGGTTCACACCGTACGCCCTTGTGAACGTTTGCACAAAGTCGGTCCGGTGTCCCGAGCGGCCGGCCTGACCTCAAGTGCTAGCCGCTAGCGCGCGAGCGCCCGGCGCAGGCGACGCTCGTCAACCCGCCAGAAGTCGTGCTGCACCCCGTCGATCAGCGTGACGGGGATCATCTCGCCGTACTCCCGCAGGTCACCCTGCGACTCGGTGATGTCGCGCTCAGTCCACCGGACGCCGAGGTCGGCGGCGACCCGCTCGATGACCGCGCGCGCCTCGTCGCACAGGTGACATCCCGGCCTGGACAGCAGGGTGATGGCGGGCGCCGCGGTCACCGGTATCCGTCCTCGCCGCGCACCGCGTCCCAGCCGCCGTACCCGGACCTGTCGTCGTACCCGGACCTGTCGTCGTACCCGGACCTGTCGGCGCCGGGATCGAGCGCGCCGTAGGAGTCGCCGCCCGACGCAGGCAGTTCCCGCCCGGGCAGTTCCCGCCCGGGCGCGCCGGGCGGGAAGCCGCGGGTAGCCGGCACGCTCCGCGGCGACCCGGTGACGCCGGTGAGATCGATCCCCGACTCGCTCAAGATGTCGGAGATCGCGGAGTACGACGCCAGCGGGGACACCTTAGCCTGCTGCAGGCCAAGCTCGATGGCGTTGGTCGCGAGTACCATCGACCGGCGCTCGGCCAGGTACCTGTCCATGTAGGGCTGGGCGAGGTGGTCGTCGTAGGCCGACCGGTCCTGGTAGACCTCGTACAGTATCCGCTGCATCGGCGCCGTCGGCACGGCGTGCACGATGTACACGAGCGTGCCGGGCTCCCTGGCCCGCACCTGCTCGACGACTCCCTCGGTCAGCCGGTCGAACTCCTCGAGCCGGTCCTCGAGCAGCGTGTAGATCGTGATCTGGCCGAACAGGTTCGGCTGCACGTCCGTTCCGCCGGAAGGCGGTGGGTCGCCGTCCCTCGTCCTGTCGCGCTGCCGGTACGGCTCGAGCGCCGCCGCCTGCCCCGCCGGGCCGGCCGGACCCTGGTCGAACTGACCGGGGTCGTTGCGCCCGGGATCGTACCGGCCAGCGTCTGGGCGCCCGGAGTCGTAGCGGCCGGAGTCGTACCGTCCCGAGTCGTACTGGCCGGGCTCGTTACCCGCCGCCGGCTCGGACCGCTCCGCGGCGAGCGCGGCCAGGGCCGGATAGCCGATATCGGAGTCCATGTCACGCAGGCTGCGGCCGCCGACGGCGCCAGCGCCCGCCCGGGCCGGCCCGTCGTGCGCCGCGCCGTCCGGGTAGCCGGCCGCCGCGTAGTCCCCGTCGGCTTCGTAGCCGTGCCGACCGGGCGGCCGGATGTAAGTCTCGAACCGGCCGGATTTGTCGTCTTGGGAGACCCGGGGCTGGTCGCCGGGGTCGCTACCGCCGCCGGCCAGGCCAAGGCTCGCCGCTCTCGTCGCGGCGAACCAGGTCAGCCCGGCCGCCAGCAGGCCCGCGAGGGCGAATCCCGTGCTGCCGACCGTGGTACCCGCGAGCATCGCCGCGCCCGGTAGCACGGCGGCGAGCGCGGCACATCCGGCGATCAGCGCAGGCCCGGCAACCTCGGTGAAGCCCGGGCCGCGCCCGGACCTGGCCAGCGCAGCCAGGACGGCCAGCAGCGCGATGAAGCCGGAGAAGCCGGCCAGGAACTCGATCAGGCCAACGGGCACCAGTTGGTAGACGTGGGCGGGATCCGGCCACGCGGTGCTGAGCCTGGCGTTCGGGTTGAGCTGATCCGACCCCAGGACGACCAGGACGATCACCCCGATCGCCGCCACCGAGAGCCGCATGGCGAAGCGGGTGACCACGCTGCGGCCGACCAGCTCGACGAGCCCGAGGCAGATGAACAGCGGCGCGACCGCCTGCGCCGCGATGTCCATGCACCGGAAGATCAGGTCGCTGTAGCCAGCCAGGTAGCCGAGAGCCTGGGCGGCGAGCGCGACGGTCAGGCCGAACAGGGCGACCGTCCATGCCCGCAGGAACATGCCGGGAGCCCGGGAGCAGCGCGCCGCTAGGCCGGCCGTCCCCACTGCTGCGGCCACGGCACCCACGGCGACCACGATGAGAGAGGCTGTCATCCCTGCCTTCGGCGCGGCAGCTTCGCTCGCGAGGCGAACTCCGCTGACCGGCTAAGTAGCGACCCTTCCTGACGAGGTCCGCTCAGGTTTCCCAAGCGTACCTACTAGGCTCGACTACCGTGACGGCGCTACCAAGACGCCAGGACGGGGCTGCGGTCGCGGGGGAAACGGCAGCGGCGGCGGCAGCGGTCAGCGCGCCGCTGGTCGCACCTGACCCTCGGGTCGGCGCCTTCTTCGACGTCGACAACACGCTGATGCGGGGGGCGTCGATCTACCACTTCGCCAGGGGGCTGGCGGCGCGCAAGATGTTCGGGCCGCAGGACCTGGCCAAGATGGCGATCGGCCAGGTGCTGTTCAGGGCCCGCGGGGCCGAGGACGCCGACCGGATAGATGCCGCGCGCGAGGCGGCGCTCGCCTTCGTCGCCGGTCACAACGTGGCAGACATCACCTCCCTCGGCGAGGAGATCTACGACGACACGATGGCCGACCGGATCTGGGAGGGCGCGCGGGAGCTGACCCAGGCCCACCTCGACGCCGGCCAGCGGGTCTGGCTGGTGACCGCCACGCCGGTGGAGCTCGCCGACATCCTCGCCAGGCGCCTCGGCCTCACCGGGGCCCTCGGCACCGTCGCCGAGACAGCCGACGGCAGGTACACGGGCCGGCTGGTCGGCGGGCTGCTGCACGGCGAGGCCAAGGCGGCCGCGGTACTCGCGCTCGCCGAGCGGGAGGGCCTCGACCTGGCCGAGTGCAGCGCGTACAGCGACTCGCTGAACGACATGCCGATGCTCAGCCTGGTCGGGCACCCTAACGCGGTCAACCCCGACGCCCAGCTCAGGGCGGTGGCGCGGCAGCGGCAGTGGCCGATACACGACTTCCGCCGCGGCCGCCGCGCCACGATCATCGCGATCCCTGTCGCGGCCGGTGCCGGAGTCGTCGCCGGCGGCCTCGCCGCCGGCATCGCGGTGCGCCGCCACCGCGCCGCGAGCATAGGGCGTGCCCAGTAGGCCCGTCGGCTGGCGCGAGCGGCCGCTGGTAGTCCAGCCGCAGATCGCCACAGGTCGCCGGGCCGGGCCAGTCGCCGGGCCGTTTCCGAGCGCTCGGGCCCGCTGTCGGCAGGCAGGTTTACGATGGTGGACACAGCAGCCCAGCCTGAAAAGAGGGGATGCCATTGCCTACACTTGAGAACCGGCCGAACACCGCGGTCCTCGTCATCGACGTGCAGAACGGCGTGGTCGAGGGGGCCTACGAGCGCGACGCGGTCGTCGCGAACGTCGGCAGCCTGGTCGCGAAGGCGCGGCGGGAGGGGGTGCCCGTTGTGTGGGTCCAGCACTCCGACGAGCACCTTGCGAAGGGGAGCGACGACTGGCGGATCGTCCCGGAGCTCATGCCGGGCGACGCCGAGCCGCTCGTCGAGAAGAACTACGGCGACTCCTTCGAGGACACCACCCTGGAGACCGTGCTGTCGGGCCTGGGAGTCGGGCGGCTCGTCGTGGCCGGCGCCCAGACCGACGCCTGTATCCGCTCGACGCTCCACGGCGCGTTCGCCAGGGGCTACGACGCGACCCTTGTCAGCGACGCCCACACGACGGAGGATCAGACGCAATGGGGGGCGCCGCCGCCGGGCCAGGTCATCGCGCACACGAACCTGTACTGGACTTACCAGACGGCGCCGGGACGGACGGCCGGGACGGTCCAGACCAAGGATGTCGACTTCGCCGACACGTCCTGAAGGCCGCGCGACGCGGTACGCCTAGTCGGCCACGTGCCCGTCGCCAAAGGCCGGGCCGCGCTCGCCGAAGGCGGGGCCGCGCTCGCCGAAGGCGGGGCCGCGCTCGCCGAAGGCGGGGCCGCGCTCGGAGAGCAGCTCGTCGATCTTCGACGCGATCGTGTCCTTCACCTTGCCCGCCAGCTCGGCGATGACGCCGTCGTCCTCGCACTGGTCGGGGGTGAAGCCGTCGGTGCGCACCGGATCGCAGAACTCGATCATCCAGTTGGAAGGCAGCGGGATCGCGCCGAACGGCCCGAGCCAGGGGAACAGCGGCGTGATCGGGAAGTAGGGCAGCTTGAGCCTCGCGGCGGCTTCCGGCCAGTCCGCGACCATCGGGTAGATCTCCTCCGCCCCGACGATCGCGCACGGGATCATCGGGGCACCGGTGCGCAGCGCCAGCCGGGCGAACCCGCCGCGGCCGAACCGTTGCAGCCGGTACCGGTCCCGGAATGGCTTCCCGATCCCCTTGTATCCCTCCGGGAACACCCCGACCAGCCTTCCGGCCGTCAGCAGCCGCTCGCCCTCGGCCGGATTCGCCGGTACGTGGCCGCTGACCCTGGCGAGGCGTCCGACCAGCGGCAGCGAGTACACCAGGTCAGCGCTGAGCAGCCGCAGGCTGCGCTGAGCCGGGTGCTCGTCGAGTATCCCCACCTGGAGCATGATCGCGTCGATCGGCAGCACGCCGGAGTGGTTGGCGACGACCAGCGCCGGGCCATCCCGCGGCACGTGCTCGAGCCCGCGCATCTGGACCCGGAACCAGCCGCGGTACAGCGCCCTGGCCACGGGCATGAGCACGGCCCGGTTGAGTTCCGGGTCGAACCCTGATTCCGGATCTACCTCATACTCGCCGGCGGCCCGGCGCCGCACGAACCCCGCGGCATCGGCCAGGCGCCTGGTCCATTCGCCGACAAACGGCGGTCCTGGGTCGCTCATATTGGGATCACCACATCGTCACCCCAGCCGGATCGTCAACCCAGCCGGGCAGCCGTCCGGGGCGAGTCCGCGACCCGCCAGACCGGCCGCTACTTCTTGTTTCTGCGCTGCACGCGCGTCTTGCGCAGCAGCTTGCGATGCTTTTTCTTCGCCATCCGCTTGCGCCGCTTCTTGATTACTGAACCCACGGAACCACCCTCGATCGATACTCACGCGCAACGGCGTGCCGAACAGTCACGCCGCCGACACGTGGTCGGGCGCACGCCAGTGCCACAGCGTACCCCGGTCGGACCACCACGGTCGTCCCCGCCTAGGCATCTGGCGCGGCCGGACCCGGTGTCCTGGCCTCGTCCTGCCTAGCCCGCCTCGACGAAAGCGTCCCTGAGATACTGGTCAACCGCCCGCTCGGGCACCCGGAAGGAACGGCCGACGCGGATCGCCTCCAGATCCCCAGAGTGAACGAGACGGTATACGGTCATCTTCGATACACGCATGATCGCCGCCACCTCAGCCACCGTCAGGAATCGGACGGCACTGAGCGGAGTAGCCTCTGCTGCCATCGATAACCCTCTCCGGCGCTATCCGCTGCGCCAAGCGATATCCAGCGCACCAGTCACGCCCGTATCCAGCGTAATTGGTACACGCGAAAGGGCAACCCCCGAGCCCGTGCCTGATTCGCCTGACGGATCACAGCAGCCACCTGCCCTATTGCGGGGCAAACTGCGGATCCGCGGGCGGACCGGGCTGCGCCCTCGCCTAGCCGGCGCCTAGCTCGCGGCCCCGGTCCCTGGCGGCCTCGATGGCGGCCAGGAATGCCGCCCTGACCCCGTGCCGTTCCAGTTCCCTTATCGCGCTGATCGTCGTCCCGCCCGGCGACGTCACCGCCTCGCGCAGGATCACCGGGTGCTCCCCCGACTCGCGCAGCATGGTCGCTGCTCCGTAGACGGCCTGCTTGACCATCTCGAGCGCCGATGCGCGTGACATTCCGAGCAGGATGCCCGCGTCGACCATCGACTCGACGAGGAAGTACACGTACGCCGGGCCGCTGCCGGACAGCGCCGTGGCCGCGTCCTGTTGCGACTCGGGGATGCGCAGCACCTTGCCGACCGGCCTGAGCAGTTCCTCGGTCCGGCGCAGGTGCCGCTCGCCCGCGTGCCGGCCAGGCGAGATCACGGACATCGCCTCGTCGACGAGGACCGGCGTGTTGGACATCACCCTGACCACGGCCGCGTCGACGCTGAGCCTGGCCTCGATGAAGCCGGTCGGGATCCCGGCCGCGACCGAGATCACGAGCTGGTCGGCGTTGACGTGGGGGGCGATCTCGTCGAGCAGGGCCGCCATGTCCTGCGGCTTGACGGTGATGACCAGCGTGCCGGCCTTGGCCGCGGCCTCGCTCGCCGTGGTCACCTCGATGCCGTACGAGTCCCGCAGCGCGTCGGCGCGGTCCGGGCTGCGCACCGCCGCGATGACGCCGGACGGAGCCACGCCCGCCCTGAGCATCCCGGAGAGCAGCGCCTCGCCCATCTTGCCGGTGCCGAGTATCGCGATCACGCTTCCGAGCCTAACGGTTCGGAACTCGCGGGCCGACGGCTAGCCGGGCCGCCCGCGGCTCGCGGCTAGCGGCGCGAGGCGAGCGCGCGGAGGAAGAACATCAGGTTGGCCGGCCGTTCGGCGAGCCTGCGCATGAAGTACGCGTACCAGTCGCTGCCGTACGGCACGTAGACGCGGACCTGAGCGCCCTCGGCGGCCAGCGCCGCCTGCTCGTCGGTCCTGATCCCGTACAGCATCTGGTACTCGAAGCTGCTCGGCTCGCGGCCGATGGTCGCCGCGCGCGACTTCGCGATCGCCACCAGGCGCGGGTCGTGGGTCGCGAGCATGGGGTAGCCGGGGCCGTCGAGGAGGATCCGCAGGCACCGCGCGAAGTTGCGGTCGACCTCGGACCTGGCCGCGAGCGCGAAGCCGTCCGGTGCCCGGTAGGCGCCCTTGCACAGCCGGACCCGCGACCCGGGCACAGCCAGCGCCTCGCAGTCGCCGGGGCTGCGCCGCAGGTAGGACTGGATCACGCAGCCCAGGTCGGGGAAGTCCGCGCGCAACTCGCCGACCAGGCGAAGCGTCGCCTCGACCCTGGTGTGGTCCTCCATGTCGACGGTCACGGTCGTGCCCGCGGCCTTCGCGGCCCGGCAGATCCGGACGATGTTCTCCGCCGCCGTCTTCTCGCCGTGCTCGGGCAGGCCGAGGCCGACCGCGGTCGGCTTGACCGACACCTCGGCCCGCCCGCCGGCGGTCAGGCCGGCCGCCGAGAGCAGATCGAGCAGCGCGACGTACTCGCTCGCCACGCCGGCGGCCTGCTCCGGGTCGACGGTGTCCTCGCCCAGGTAGTCGATCGAGACGGACAGGCCGTCGGCCAGCAGCCGCTGCGCCACGGCGAGTGCGCCCGCCGCGGTCTCGCCGGCCACGAACCTCGTCACCACGTCACGGGTCAGCGGCGCGATCGTGATCAGCTTGCGGACTCGCTGGCTGGCCGCGGCGGCCAGCAGTACTCGGCGCAGCACCGCAGTACACCTCCACGAAGCACGAGCCGATGAGCCGGAACCTCCTGCCGGCACAGGTTACTCCTGCCCCGGTGGCTGGCCTGTTGGCCGGCCGCGGGGCAGCCCGCGGGCGGCCCGCCGGCGTACCCTCGCTCATCCTGTTCTCAGTGTTCGCCTCAGAACCCCGCCTGGCCAGGCTTCAACCGCAGCGAGCGGAGTCCGCTCCGACGACAACGGGGCGCGGGGCGACCGCGGCGCCGAACCGCGGCCGCTACGGGAAGACTTTGCGGTTATGCGAAAGGTTTGCGGTCGGTATTGACGCAAACCTTTCGCGTTGAGCGGGCTCAGCGGTCACCGCGCCGGCGGCCGATCGCGATCTTGACGTTGGCGCCGGCGTCCGGGGGCACGATGGTCTCCTGGGCGGCGCTGATCCCGGCGACCTGAAGCGTCTCGGTCACCGGCACGGTTCGCTTGACCAGCGCGAGCGCGACCGGCCCGAGTTCGTAGTGCCGCGCGGAGGAGCCGACGAAACCCACGGTCGCCTCGCCCGCGCGCACCTGCTCCCCGTGGGCCGGCAACCTGTTCTCGCTCCCGTCCAGGTGCAGCATGACCAGCCGACGCGGGGGATGACCGAGGTTGTACACCCGGGCGACCGTCTCCTGGCCGCGGTAGCAGCCCTTGTTCAGGTGCACGGCCGAGTCGATCCAGCCCACCTCGTGCGGGATCGTGCGGTGATCGGTGTCGGTGCCGAACCTGGGCCGGTGCCCGGCGATCCGCAGCGCCTCGTGCGCCAGCATCCCGGCGAGCCGGAATCCGCGGTCGCGCAGGCCGGCCACCGCCTTCGCGACCTCGGCGCGCCCGACGATGAGGTCGCGGCCGAACCCGAAGTCCATCGTCGCCGCGGCGCCGGTGCCAGAGTCGCCGCCGCCGATGTCCGGGCCCATGGCCGTGAGCACGGCGTAGCCGTCGGTCATGTTCTCCGCCTCGACCCGGAGCATGAACCGCATCGACTCGAGGAACTCGAGCAGGGACGCCGCCTCGCCGGGTTCTACGTGAATCCAGGTGCGGGTGCCGTCGTCGACGAGGCTGAGGTGATGCTCAACGTGACCGTGCGGGCTGAGGATCAGGGACTGCCGCGCACTGCCCGCCGCCAGGTCGTCGAGTCTCTGCGTGCTGATGCTATTCAGCCAGTTCAGCCGGTCCGGCCCGGTGATCGTGAGCACGTCCCGGTTGGACCGGTCAACCAGGCCGGCCGCACCGGCCAGCGCGCGCTGCTCGGCGAACGGATCACCGTAGTGCGCGGCCACTCCGGCATCGGGAAATTCGGCCGCGACGGCGCCGGGAACCGCGAGCAAGGGACTGTCCATACCCGCCAGGCTATGCGCCTCCGACCGCGCCGACCGGCAGCGCCCCGCTCCGGCCAGGGCGTGCGGTGGCACGACGTGCTGGCCGCGATGCTCTGGGCCGGCCGGTCACGCCTCGGTCACGGCTCCCGCGCCGACCAGCAGGCGCCGCGTCACCCTGACCCGCTCGGCCAGCCTGCGGTCGTGCGTCACGATCAGCAGCGTCCCTTCGTACCTGTCCAGCGCCTTCTCAAGCTGTTCGATCGCGGGCAGATCGAGGTGGTTCGTCGGTTCGTCGAGCACGAGCAGGTTCGCCCCCGAATGCATCAGCAGAGCCAGGTCCGCGCGCGTCCGCTCGCCCGGCGACAGCCTGGCAACCGGCCGCCCGACGTCGTCGGCGCCGAGCCCGAACTTCGCCAGGAGCGTCCGCGCGTCGGACTCGAGCAGCCCGGCCGCCGCGCGGAACGCGGCGAGCAGCGTCGTTCGCGGATCGAACGTCAGCCTGCCCTGGTCGATCTCGCCGACCCGGACGGAGGCTCCGAGCGACTGCTGCCCATCGGCGAGCGGGATCCGGCCGAGCAGCGCCTGCAGCAGCGTGGTCTTGCCCGAGCCGTTGTCGCCCTGGACCAGCATCCGGTCGCCCCAGTTGACCTGCATGCTGACCGGCCCGAGCTGGAACCCGCCCCGCCGCACGACGGCGCCGGACAGCACCGCGACGATGTCGCCACTGCGGGTGGCGGCACCGAAGCGGAGCCGCAGTTCCCACTCCTTGCGCGGCTCGGTCACCGGCTCGAGCCGCTCGGCCGCGCGGAGCGCGGCGGCTCCCCTGGCGGATTGCTGCTGCGCGCCCGCGGTCATCGCGCGCCTGATGTTCTTGTCCGGTTCCTTGCGGCGCGTGGCAGCGCTCTTGGCCGTGCGCTCGCCGGACCGCGCCCACTCCTTCTGCCGCCTGGCCCGCTCGACCAGCTCGTCGCGGGTCGCGGCATAGGTCTCGTAGGCCTCGGCGGCCCTGGCCCGGTCACGCTCGAGTTCCTCCCGGTAGGCCTGGTAACCGCCGCCGTAGAGCTTGACCTCGCGGGTATGCGGGTCGATCTGGAGCACCTGCCTGGCGGTCCGCTCGAGGAATGCCCGGTCGTGCGAGACGACCACGAGCCCGCCGCGGAACCCGGCCAGGTGATTCTCCAGCAGCTCGAGGCCGGCCAGATCCAGGTCGTTGGTCGGCTCGTCGAGCAGCAGCACGTCGAACCTGGCCAGCAGCACGGCCGCCAGCGCCAGCCTGGCCGCCTGGCCGCCGGAGTACCCGGAGGCCGGCCGGTCAAGATCGGCCGGCAAGCCGAGCCCGGCGGCGAGCTCGGTAGCACGCACCTCGAGGTCCGGGCCGCCGAGCGCGAGGTAGCCGTCGAGCGCCGCCGCGTAGTCCCGCCCGGCCTGCGCCTCGCTGACCCTGCTCGCGCCGACGTCGTCCTCCGCGGCCGCGCTTCCGCCGCTCCCCGGGCCCTCCCCGCCGCCGGCGCTCCGGCCGCTCCCCGTGCCCTGCCCGCCGCCCGCGCTCGCCTCGGCGAGCCGGTCCGACGCCGCAACCATGGCCGCCTCCGCCGCCGCGACCCCGGTCCGGCGGGCGAGATACTCGATCGCGCTCTCGTTGCCGCGCCGGTCACGCTCCTGCGGCAGGTAGCCGACCGTCCCCGCGGCCCGCACCGTGCCGGCGTCCGGCTGCACCAGGCCGGCCAGCACCAGCAGCAGCGTCGACTTGCCGACGCCGTTCGGCCCCACCACCGCGATCCTGTCCCCGGCCGCGACCGCCAGGTCCGCGTCATGCAGTACCTGCAGGGCGCCGTAGGAGACGGAGACGCCGCTAGCCGTCAGCAGGGACATGCTGCCACGATAGACGCGGCAGTACGGCGACCGCCGCTCAAATAATGCGCCGCTGGATGCCGGCTCGGCTGAGGCGCCGCTGGATGCCCCGGCTCAGGCGCCGCTGGATGCGGGCCCGGCGCGGCACCGGGCGCATGTCCCGAACACGGTCAGGTGGCCGACATCGGTCTCGAATCCGTACTCGGATTCCAGCGCCCTCACCAGCGGCCCGACGGCCGCCGGATCGAGCTGAGTGATCGCGCCGCAGTCACGGCAGACCAGGTGGACGTGCTGCGCGTCGGCCGCCAGATGGTAGCGGTGCGCGCCGTGCCCGAGATGGGTGTGCGTGACCAGGCCGATCTGCTCGAGCAGCTCAAGCGTCCGGTACACGGTCGAGAGGTTGACCCCGACCGCGGTCTGCTTGACCTGCGCGTAGATCTCTTCCGGCGTGGCGTGCTCCAGCCTCGTCACCGCCTCGAGGACGAGCTGGCGCTGCGGGGTGACCCGGTAGCCGCTGGCCCGCAGCGTGTCATCCCACGTCTGCGACATATCCCGAGTCTAGAAGCCCGGATAACCCACTTGCTCATTGCCGGCGAGAGCCTGTGCGCACGTCACCGGCCTGCGGACCAGTCTTTCCGGAGATGCGGTTCGCGTGCCGCCCAAGGCGGCGGTCGGCGAATACACGGCAGACACCGGACCCCCGGGTGATCGGCCTCGTCCAGCCGGTCCCCGCGAGGGCCTGCCCAGGCAGGCCGATGCGGGAGCAGCCCGGGGGCTTCTCTTTGCCCGGCTCTTCTCTGCCCGGCTCCGTCTCGTGTCCGGCCAGGACCTTGGCCGCGCCAGATCCCGGGCTCAGTGCGCAGGGTACGCGGCGACGAACACGGTCGCATCGTCGGCCTCGCGCGGCCACCGGTAGGCCCGGCACCGCTCGCCCGCCGGCAGCAGACCCGAGCCGGAGAACACGGTGCCAACTTCCCCGAACGGCGTCGACCTGCTCTCAAGTAGCGGCTGCCCGACCGCCGCCATGTCGTACGCATAGGCCAGGTCGGTGCCGACCAGGCCGTACAGCCGCTTGCCCGCCGTGACCGCCTTGGCGGTGGCAGTTCGGGCGACCGCGTCGGTGGCCATCTCGATCTTCGTGCCGCTGATCGTGCCGAGGTAGATCTCGGTGATCCCGGTCGGGTGCGTGATCAGCACCTCGAGCGCGTTGTCCGGTTGCGGCCGCCAGAACCCGACCTCCATGTGCGACGGACGCCCGACCGATCCGTCCGCCTCGAGCAGCCAGGCCCGGCTGGAGTAGATCAGGAACGGCTTGCCGTTATGGCTGAACGAGATCTCCTCGCCGTAGTTGGCGCTGTCGATCGTGGGATAGCCGAGCACTCCAGCGCCCTCCCACCGGCCGAGCAGGAAGCTCAGCGGTGCGACGGCGGGGTGCGGCGGCGGGCCTGAGTCGTGCTCGGAGTCCATTACGACAGCCTAAGCTCAACGGCGCCCCGCGCGGCTAGGGCCGTCCCGGCATGTGCGGCCCGGCACGCCAGAGCCGCAGCACGAGCAGCGCGCAGCAGGCGGCGATCGCCGTGCATGCCACGGTCAGGATGACCGCCGTGATATCCGCCGTCACTCTGGCAGTCTACGGCGGCACCATCCGGGCACCCCTTAGCCGCGCCATGACCACGCCAGTCGAACTAGGCTGTGCACCATGGCATCAGGCTCACTGGTCGTGAAGGCGACCGCCGGCAAGAACGATCCCGAGCGCTGCAACCAGGCGTTCACCGTGGCGGCGACCGCGGTCGCCAGCGGCGTTCCCGTGTCGCTCTGGCTGACCGGCGAGGCGACGCTGCTGGCGCTGCCCGGCGGGGCCGACGACTTCCGACTCGCCTACGCGAGCCCGCTCGCCGACCTGCTCGGAGCGGTACTCAAGGGCGGCTCGGTTACCGTCTGCACGCAGTGCGCGGCGCGGCGGGAGATCACCGAGGATGACCTCGTCGACGGCGTCAGGATCGCGGGAGCGCCGACGTTCGTCGCCGAGGTGCTCGCCGACGGCGCCAAGGCCCTGGTGTACTAGCCCCGCGACGCCCCGGGCTCGCTCGCGACGGCACCAGGCCCGCCCGCGACCATGATCGCGGGCATTTCTCGGCCTATAGGGATTGCGGTAGCAACGCCCGCTCCTCCGTCTAACGGATCTTGCCCGGCTCTCCGGTCATCCGCACGAAGCCGTCAACCCGCCGCGCATCCCTGACGATGAACCCCGGCGGCAGCAGCGGCCAGGGAAGCCCCACCTCCGGCCTGCGCGACGCCCTTCCCTCCGCAATGTAGGCCAGCACCTGGTCAACCAGCCCCGCCTCCAGGAACGGCACCGCGACTTCCAGGCCGCCATCCAGCACCAGCCGCCGAACGCCGCCCTCATACAAGGACGCGAGGACGCTCGCGGCCGAGTCGGCCGGCGCATCCTTCACGTCCAGCATGCCCGCGCCATGGCGGCCGGGTATGGCCTCGGTGACAGACCCGCCCGCGCGCAGCACGGCATCAGCGTTCAGCCGCAGCCGCCAGGAATCTTCCATCCCATCGGGCAACGCTACGATGCCACTACCGGAGATCACGTACGGCCAGGTGAGGACGGGACGCCGCCGTTGCGTTGCCGCAAGCCAGGACCCAAGCACCACGCGCACCTCATCAGCCAGCACGCCGGTCTCCACGTCGACACCAGCCGCCCGCAGCGCCGCCGCGCCGCCCCCGTCTCGTGAGGTCGGGTCGATGATCCCGATGACGACGCGGCGAACCCGGGCATCGATGAGCGCCTGCCGACACGGCGAGGTGCGGCCCTGGTGGTTGCACGGCTCCAGGGTGACCACCGCTGTCGCGCCATCCGCCAGCGGCCCCGCCGCCGCCAGCGCCTGGCCCTCGGCATGCGCCTCGCCCTTGCGCTGGTGATATCCCTCCCCGACCATCTCACCCGCCGGATTCAGCACAACGCACCCCACCGGAGGGTTCGGGCTCGTGGTACCAAGCCCGGCCGCCGACAGAGCGATAGCGCGCCGCATCGCGGCGACTTCGGCAGCCGCCGCCATCACGCAGCCGGGCTCTCGGCCAGCGCCGCCCGCAGGCCCGCCACCGCCTCCAGCTCACTATGCGGTGCCAGCACAGCCGCGGTCGTCATGACCATCCGCGCGATCCGATCCGAGCCCGAATCCCGTGCGATGTCCAAAGCCTGCACCGCCACCGCGGCAGACTCTGCCGACTCCCCCACAGCAGCAAGAGCAGCAGACCGATGGCTCAACGCGACCCCACGGTCACGCCGGTAGGCCGGGGGCAGCGACCGGATAGCCGTCTCCAACGCCCCAATCGCCTTCGCGGGACGACCGAGCATCAGCCAGCAGGCGCCCCGCTGCATCTCCAGGTACGCCGCCGTGCAGAAGGAACCATGCCCGTTTGACGCATCGCCTGGATCATCGGGTGCCGCAGCGAGCCCATGAGCCTGGTCCAGGGAGTTGTGGCACGCGACCTCGGACCCATCCAGGGCATGGGCCTGCGCCTCCTGCTGGAGGATCGACGCCAGCATCGGCCCCGTCGCAGCCCCTCCAGCCTCCCGCCGCGCGGCTGCGGCCAGGCCTGCCACCTGTGCCGCGTCGCGATCCGCCGCCGCATGCTGGCCACGCCGGAACAGCGTCCACGACACCATCAGCCTGTCGCCTCCCTCCACGGCCCATTCCATCGACCGCCCGGTCCAGTACCGCGCGCCCGCCATGTCGCCGCAGTCCTCGTGCAACCACGCCGATGACTCCGCATACTTCGCACCCAGCCGCAGCACCAGTTGCCGCGCTGGCGGCCGAACTGAGCGCAGCAGGGCTTCGATCACGCTTAGCTGGGCATGCACAGCGCCCACGGCATGGCGCGGGCCGAGCAGGTTATCGGTCTTCACCAGCGAGTGCCATTGAGCGTCCAGATGATCAACCAATTGATCGATCTGCGCCGCAGAAAATCCCGTCAGGCGCACCCGCATGGCACGATCCGCCGGCACTTCAGCCTTGCTGAACTCCGGGGCTCCTGCCGCAGAGCTGCCAGCCCGGCGAGGAGACGACCTCGCCGCCAGCGCGACAAGCGCCCCGCCAGCGTCAAGAACCTCGTCAAGCCGCTTAGCGGTCTGCGGGGATGCCCGTTTCTGGCCGTGACGCAACTGCGAGATATGCCCTGCGTTGCAGGGCACCCGGCGGGCAAGCTCCCGGACGCCCACCCCGCGCGCGGTCATTAGCCGCTGAAGCTCGTCGCCGAACTCGCTCACAATGCGCGCACCAATCACGCCGGAGTGGTTGCCGTTTGCCGTTTACCTGTATCCCGTCTACCCTGCCGGGCAACTCCTTCCAGGTTACGCCCGCCACACGGTTAACTCACGGTACCGGTTCCGGCAGCCGCAAGGAGTGAGCATAGTGACCGAGCAAGCCACCCCAGCACCGGCCGCCGCCATCCTGGCAACGGCCGAGGTCACCCGCAGGATGCTCCTGCTGGCCGAACTGCAGGAGGCGCTTGCTGCCCTCGGAGTTCGCTCCGTGCTCGCCAGGAACCACCGGCTCGTCCTGCACTACAACGTCGTCCCTTCCGGACCGTCCGGCATGACCGACCCGGTGCTGCACATCTTCACCCCGGAGGGCACCGACATCGCGACGACTGACGGCAGCTCCTACCACCTCGCCAGGGGCGAGAAGTGCCCGGCCTGTGACCCGGTCGCAGCGGCCGTCCTTATCCGGCACGGCCGGTACGCCGAACGCCGAGCGTGACCCCGGCAGCCCTGCCAGCAGCCCCGGCCCGGGCCGGGCAACGAGCGGGCCGGGCGGCGCCCCGGCCGGTCAGGCCGACACGGCCGCGAGGCGCTCGGCGCGCAGTCGCTTGGTCCAGGTCTCGTCCGCGTCTGGTAGCGGCGGCAGCGGCCCCGCCGCCCAGCTCAGCAGGAGGTCGGCCAGGCCGGGATTGCGGACCAGCGCGGGTCCGTGCAGGTAGGTGCCGAGTATCCGGCCCACGTAGGCACCCTCGGTGCCGTCGCCGTTGCCGACTCCGAGCCTGACCCGCGCGAGCGGCCTGGCTCCGGAGCCCACCTTGGTGACGCCCTGATGATTCTCGAACCCGGTCAGCCGGTCCACCCCGAGCTGCGGATCGACGTCCGCCAGCAGCTCGCCCACGCCGCGCCGCTCGCCCCGGCCGCTGCTGATGTCGAGGATGCCGAGTCCGTCGACCGGCTCGCCCTGGGCGCCGCCGAACACCGTCCCGATAAGCTGATAACCCGCGCACACGGCGAAGATCACCGCGCCGTCAGCGGCGGCTCCGCTCATCCCGCCGCCGGCCCGCAGTCGCTGCGCGGCGAGCACCTGGGGCAGGTCCTCTCCGCCGCCGAGCAGGTAGACGTCGCCTTGGCGCGGCACAGGCTGGTCCGAGTTCACCTGGGTTGCCTCGACCCGCAGGCCCCGCAGCCTGGCCCGGCGCGCGAGCATGATCAGGTTGCCCCGGTCGCCGTAGGTGCTGAGCAGGTCCGGGTAGATCCAGATCAGCCTCAGGGCGCTCGGCCCGGCCGGCCCGTTGCGGCGGGCCGGATCGGGGTAGCCCGCCGGGTCAGCCCCGGTCAGGCCGGGATCCTCCGCGGTCCACAGCATGTCGCCCGCGTCGCCGGCCGACCCGTTGCCGTTGAAGCCGGGATAACCAGAGTTCGGCATCGTCATCGGCCTAGATCCTTCCCGCGAGCGGCACCGGGCAGGCCGGGCTCAGCGGCACGCCGAAGGCTAACCAGGCCCTCGCCGCTCTCAACGGCCGGCCGCGCCGCTCCCGACGGCCAAGATCCACCGAACGCGCCTTTCGTCACGCGGTCCGCCCGAGCGTCGCCCTGATCTGCTGGAAGGCCGTGTAGTTGGCGATCACGTCGAGACCGCCGGGCGGAACCGCGTCCACGGCCGCGTCGACGGTGTCCACCAGGTGGAACGGAACCTCGTCGGCCTCGAGCCTGACCGCCAGGTCGATCCGGCGCTCGCCGGCCACCAGCACCGGCCGGCCCCTGAGCACCCGGTAGTCGACGTCCCACAGCCACGAGGTGTCCTTGCCGTCCGGGACCTGGGCGTTGACCGCGAGCAGCACCGGGCGCCCGTCGGGGTCGAGCACGTCGAACGCCTCCAGCCAGCCCGCCGGGTTCTTGGCCAGCAGCAGGTGCAGCGTCCGGCCGCGGCGCTGCACGGTGGTGTACCGGCCGGCCACCGACACCACCTTGCGCAGGCTCGGCAGCGCCTGGTCGACATCCGCGCCGAACAGGCCGGCCACCGCCAGTGCCATCACGGCGTTCGACCGGTTCGCCCGGCCGGGCAGCGACAGGTCAAGCTCCCGCACCGTGCCCGCCGAGTCGATCACCGAGTCGCCCTCGAGCACCCACCGGGCCGACGGCCTGGACAGCCCGCACTCGCCGCACCGCCAGCCGAGCTCGTCCCTGCGCAGGTGCGAGCCGCACTCCGGGCAGCACCAGGAGTCCTCGTGCCAGCGCTGGCCCGCCGCGACCCAGGTGACCCGGCCGGCCGATCCGGCGGCCCAGGCGACCAGCGGGTCGTCGGCGTTGGCAATGACGTGGCAGTCCTGGGCGGCGGCGAACGCCTCCCGCCAGCGCCTGGCGACCAGCCAGATCTCGGCCGCCCTGTCCATCTGGTCACGGCTCAGGTTCAGCACCAGAACCACCCGCGGCTTCGTCGCCCGCATCATCGACGGCAGATACCGCTCGTCGACCTCCAGTACCGCATAAGGTGCGTCGGGCGCGCCGCCGAGCGCCGAGACGAGCCCGCTCTCCATGTTGGCGCCGAACGCGTTGGAGGCGACCTCCTGGCCGAGCGACCCGATCGCCGCGGTGACCAGGCGTGTGGTCGTGGTCTTGCCGTTGGTGCCGGTAACCAGCACGATCTGGCGCCCGACGGCCAGTTGCCGGAGCAGATCGGGGGCGACCCGGAGGCCGACCACGCCGCCGATGACCGAGCCGTCACCCCGCCCGGTAAGCCGCGAGAACTTGCCTGCGGTCCCGCCGAGGGTCGTCGCGAGGCGGGCCCTGATCGGAAGCTTGCTCATGGGCGCAGATGCTATCCGGCTGCCCGCGCGGACATGGCCGCCGCAGCCGATGTCAACTCTTCGTCACTTCCGATGGTTTGCACCGCGGTTCCTCAGGAGGCAAGTTCCGACAGTCTATGGCACCTGGGGCGTCCCGGATGGGAAGGGGCGCAGAACGTCGTACGGGAGCGAGCGGGAAAGATCGCATACAACCCCAGCAAATCGACCAGGAAACG
>WNGP01000495.1_pt1 | contig 30373 bp, 37 predicted proteins | sample 5407671 | NCBI WGS metagenome assembly WNGP01 (sample SAMN13153381, study PRJNA577476) | soil metagenome | isolation source: 40 cm soil or saprolite under Garry oak tree replicate 2 | place: USA:California | collected 2016-06-15 | reverse complement strand
CGCGTTCACAAGCTCGCCGAAGGATGAGAGACATCAAACCTCTCATCACAAAGGAGTGACGGCAATGAGACGCGGTATCGGTTTTCTGTGGGTAGCGCTGACGGGCATCCTGCTCGCGATCGTCGGCGTCGTGGCGTACCAGGCGGGCTGGTCGGAAGGGGCGGCGACGCACCTGTCCAACGGCGTGACGGCGGCGGTTCCGTATTACTACTACGGCCCGCACTTCTTCGGCTTCGGGATCTTCGGGTTCCTGTTCTTCCTCTTCCTCCTGTTCGTGATCTTCCGCATCGCGCGGTTCGGCCGCGGATGGGGTGGTTACTACGGCGGCGGCTGGAAGGGCGGTTATGGCCCGCGCCATGGTGGCGGCATCCCGCCGGCCATCGACGAGCGAATGCAGGAGTGGCACCGGCGCGCGCACGGCGAACCCACACCCGCACCACCGTCAGACACCAAGACCGTCTGAATTAAGGAAGACGACGGCACCGGGGGCATGCGCCCTCGGTGCTGTTCCGGTCCTTACGATGGACGCGGTGCCGACCATCCTGGTCGTGGACGACGAGCCACGGATCGTGCGGCTCGTTCGCGACTACCTCGAGCACGGTGGGTTCACCGTGCTCGTCGCGTCTGATGGACCGACAGCACTGCGCACAGCGCGAACCGGCCGTCCGGATCTCGTCATCCTCGACCTCGCGCTCCCCGGTATCGATGGGCTCGATGTGACGCGTGCGCTGCGACGCGACGGCGAGGTGCCGATCATCATGCTGACCGCTCGAACGGAGGAGACGGACAAGCTGGTCGGGCTCGAGCTGGGCGCCGACGACTACATGACCAAGCCGTTCAGCCCCAAGGAGCTGGTCGCTCGCGTGCGCGCGGTGCTGCGTAGGGCCGAGGGCATGCGACGTCCCTCGGATCTCATCCGCGTCGGCGCGGATGTCGAGCTCGACGTGCCGAGGATGGACGTCAAGATCGCAGGCCGGCGGGTCGAGCTCACGAAGACGGAGTTCCAGATCCTGTCGACACTGGCCAGACAGCCGGGCCGGATCTTCACCCGCGCCCAGCTGCTCGACGCCGTCAAAGGGGTGGCGTTCGAGTCGTATGAGCGCGCGATCGACGCCCACATCAAAAACATCCGGCGCAAGATCGAACCCCAAACCGGCCGCCCGCAATACGTCCTCACCGTGTTCGGAGTCGGTTACCGTTTCGCCGAGCCTCCCGATCGATGAGAACCGCATGGGGACCGCCTCCCCGCCGCCGGCCGCCGTGGTGGCCGGAGAACCAACCGTGGCCGCCGGCCCGACGCTGGCGAGGTGGGCGCCTGCCCTTCTTCTGGCGCATGGGGTGCTTGATCCTGGGCGTGATCGCCCTCGTCGCCGTGGCCGCGGCAGTGGTCACCGCCCTGGCGGGCACCTTGCTGAGCTGGCTCCTCGGGCCGACCTTCTTCCGGCCCGGCACGGCACAGGTCGTCCTCGTCATGACCGCGCTGATGCTCGTTCTCTTCGCGGTCGTGGCCCAGCGTGGGATCCGTCGCTTCTCACTGCCGATGGACAACCTGATCGACGCGGCGGGCAGGATCGAGAAAGGCGATTACTCCGCCCAGGTGCCCGAGCACGGCCCTGCCGAGCTGACCTCTGTAGCGCGCGCATTCAACGCCATGTCAGCCCGACTCAAGGCCAGCGACGAGCAGCGCCGCAGCTTTCTCGCCGACGTCGCGCACGAGCTGCGAACGCCGCTATCGGTGATCCGTGGCCAGGCAGAGGCGATCGCGGATGGCTTGTATCCGGGCGACGCGGACCACGTCCAGCCGATCCTGGATGCGACGCGCACGCTCGAGGTCCTGGTCGAAGACCTTCGCACGCTCGTGCTCACCGAAGCCGGCAGCCTCGTGCTCAACCGCGAGCACGTCGAGCCTGGAGCGCTGGTCCAGGACGTGCTTGCCTCGTTCGAGACGCAGAGCGAGGCTTTCGGCGTGAGCATGGCGTCCGCGATCGACTCGACCGTCCCCAATGTCGACGTCGACCCTGCACGCATCCGCAGTGCGCTCGCCAACGTGGTCTCGAACGCGATTCGCCACACGCCAGCCGGGGGCTCGATTCGCATCGACGTGCACCCCACCGGCGAGAACGTGGAGATCTCGGTTACCGACACAGGCGAGGGAATCTCGCCTGACATCCTCCCACGTGTCTTTCAGCGCTTCGTCAAGGGCCCCGGCTCGACCGGTTCCGGCCTGGGCCTCGCGATCACCCACGACATCATCACCGCACACGGTGGCACCGTCGAGATCAAGAGCACGCTCGGAGCCGGCACCACCGTTCGCATCACGCTTCCACCCGCGACGACGTGACGCTCCTGGGGCATTTGCCCTAGTGAAAATTTCTGGGGCGTTTAACCCCAAGGCTCCTGTTAGGCGCTAGATTAGCGCCTGATGCGCCCGACGTCTCACCACCACACCCGACCAAGGTGGTGAGCTCTTCCCGGCGCATCGCCGCCGGCCTTGTGGTCCTGGGGCTCGTGCTGTCTGCCCTCGTAGGCGTGATCACGAATTTGTTCGCCCCCGATACGATCGCCGCCAATCCATTGGCGGCGCGTTTCGGCGTGGCGCCTCCCGCGCTCACCCTGCCACGTTCTGCGATCGGGCCGCTTTCACCTGAGCTGACTGCAGCACCACCGATGGGCTGGAACGGCTTCAATCACTTTTACCACTCAGTGAGCGCGGCGACGGTCGCAGCCCAGGCCAACGCCATCATCAGCTCGGGGATGAAGGCTGCCGGCTACAGGTACGTGAACCTCGACGGCGGGTGGGATCTCCTCTGGCGCAGCAGAAGCGGGAGCCTCCAGCCAGACCCCGCCAAATTTCCACAGGGCATCAAACCCGTGGCCGACTACGTCCACTCGCTCGGCCTGAGGTTTGGGATCTATTCGAGTGCAGGCATGGAGAACTGCGCCGCCACGAGCGCGGGGAGCTACGGCCACTTCCGGCAGGATGCGGCCCTGTTCGCCGCTTGGGGTGTCGACTATCTCAAGCTCGACTGGTGCTTCATCCCGTATCACAACTACCCGCGCCTGAACCGAAAGCAGATCAGCCAGATGCTGGCCAGCGAAATGGCTGATGCGCTAGCCGCGACCGGGCGCCTGATCGTGTACGACGTCAACGACGTGACCAACAACGAGCCGTGGAGCTCGGCGCCGGGCCGGGCTAACCTGTGGCGCACCACTTCCGACATCCAGGACAAGTACTCGAGCATGGTCTGGAATTTCACTCACAACGTGAAGCACTACGTGCACGCCGGGCCACGCGGTTGGAATGATCCGGACATGCTCGAGGTCGGCAACGGCGGCATGAGCGTCACCGAGTACCAGAGCCAGTTCAGCCTCTGGGCGGAGATGGCTGCGCCGCTGATCGCCGGCAACGACCTGGCCACGATGTCGCCTGTCACGCAGGGCATCCTCACCAACCGCGCTGTGATCGGGGTGGACCAGGACCCGTTGGGCCGGCAGGGCTACCCCGTCGCGAGCGCCGGCGGCCACTGGGTGTTGACGAAGCCACTTATGAACGGAGACAGCGCCGTCGTCTTCTTCAACCAGACCGACACCGCAGCGACCATTACGGCCACTGCAACGCAGGTCGGTATGCCAACCGCCACCGAGTACTCGGTGCTCAATCTGTGGACCGGCACAACGGCCCAGACTGCCGGGGTGATCACAGCCACGGTTCCGCCCCACGGCTCGGTCTTCTACCTGCTTGCGGAGAACGCGACGCCGCCTTTCAGCGCTTAGGACTTTTCGCGGAAAATAGCGCGACCTTGGTCCACACTTTGATACCGGCTATCCAGGTGTCGGCGAGCGGTTTCATTTCGTGACCGACGCTCCGCATGGCGATCGCAAGCGACCATCCCGGCCCCTCGAGGGTGAAGACATCGGCACCACGCGTTGGGAAGACGCGCGCCACTGGATGAGCATCTATGCGGATCTCCTCGAGTTCAAGCGCGGGATACTCCGCCGGGTGGAGCGCGATGTAGCGAGCCTGAAGCCGCAGGCCCAGCAGGTAGCGGCGGTCGACCTCGAGATCATCGAGACCCAGATGCACGGATATCAGGAGCGCCTTGATCTCTGGTACCGCCGCATCTGGGAGCTCCAGGGGCTATGGCTGGATCCCGCGGGCCGCATGGTCCGGCACAGGGGCCGCGAGGTGGCCCTGACGAAGCGAGAGTTTCAGCTTCTCCAGTTCCTTCTCGACCATCCTCACCGGTTCTTCACCACCTCGCAGATCCTGGGTCAGGCATGGGCCGATCCAGCCCTCTTTCCTGAGGAAGTGCGCAACTACGTGAGGAGGATCCGCAAGATACTCGTCGATCTCGAGATCCCGGTTGACCTTGTCAACAAGCCGGGGCGGGGCTACTCGCTGGTGTTTCGAGCCGACTGAACCGTCCGCGCTCAGCTGGGCGCCCCGAATATTGCTGATCTTTTTACGCCGGGCGCCGTAATTGTGGGGAATGAGGAAGGTCAAGCTCGCACGCCCTGACGTCGACGCGGCGGTGCGCGGCGGCGATTGGAGTCAACGGATGGACGGCGAAGGTCTTCCAGACGAGGCGACGATCAAGCAGGCACTTTACTGGAGGCAGATCTACACCGACATCCTCGCCATGGAGGAGAAGGTGCTGGTCCGCATCCGCCAGCTGATGGCGGACCAATCGGACGAGGGTCGGCGCGAGGTCGAGCTGACCAACGTCCCGGTCGTCGTCGCCCAGGCCGAGAGGTTCCGGCAGCGCCTTGGCTACTGGGAGGCTCGGGTCGCGGAGTTGGACGGAACGACTCCCCCCAAGCCTTAAGCCCCATCGATCACGGGAAACAGCCGTCCCACACGGGCGAAGTTGCCGACTTTGCTACGACCGATGCCTTTCATACCGGCGTAGGGGTCAGTGTTGGGGTCAAATCCGCTCTTCTCCATGTCTTTTGAATCAGCGCGGCGAGCAGTGCCGTCATCTTTGCTCCCCGCGCTGAGGGCGGCGCCTTGTCTTGATTATTGAATCGTCGTTCCCAACACCCAACGATGGGAACCTGCGGACTAAACCACGGCTACCGAGAGCGTCTTGCAGGTCGTCCCATTGGAGAGACAGACCTCGGCCGACATAGTCTCCGGCTGCGTGCCGGTGATAGTGACCGACAGAACCATCGACGCCGACTGCCCTCGGGCCGCTGGGGTGCCGGGCTCGCACTGGGAACCGTCTGGCCCGAAGAGGAATCCGCTCGATTCGACGCAACTCATGTTTTCCTGGCTTGCGTTGGTCAGCGATTTGAGGAAGAGGAATGGCGGCCTTGAGGAAACGGTCCCGGTGTTCTTCTCCTTGAATACGAAGGTCACCTGGTTGTTGACCTGTGCGGATTTGACCCCGCCGGCTACGCTGCCTGAGAGGGAGAACGACACGGTCGCTGGGACCACGGACGGCTGCGCCGCTGCTGCGGAGACCACGCTCGCAAGCACCGCAGAAACTCCGATCGCGCCTATCGCACCTACAGCCAGCACCAATCTACGCATTCCATAACCTCCATGAACGCGAAATCCACGATGGGGGGAGTGATGGGGATCATCGTTGCTCGGGCCATCCGGCAAGTCCATGGGACTTTCACCCTCCCGCCCGGCAGCCGACTCGGGGGCCCTGCTTGACGGCCGTACCCCACTCACGATGAAACGTTGCGGTCGTCGTTATGAGTCAGCGGGCGTCACGACGCCCGACCTGCCCTGACCGTCTTCGGTCTGCTCGCCATGCCAAGTACCAATCCCCCTGTCCAAGTCACCTACCGCACAACTTGACGGGCTTGCAGCGCGCGGCGGACCATCGATACGACTGCCGCCGGCGTGTCGAGAACGTCTCCAGCGGTGAAGCGGAGAAGTCGGTACCCGGCATCGATCAGCCGGTTCTGGCGGCGGTTGTCTGCGGCGAGGCTCACGCGATGCGTTGCGCCGTCGTACTCGATCGCGAGCCGAGCGTCGGGATAGTAGAGGTCGGGGCGTGCCAGGAAGAGCCCGAAATCATCGCGAAGGGAAACCTGGCCCCTCGGATGCGGCAGTCCAGCCAGAACCAGGAGGAGTCGTAGTCGAGTCTCCATCACGCTCTCGGCGGCTGGATCGGCCAGCTCAAGTGCGCGCTTCAGACACCGTACCCCTCGGTAACCCGCGTGGGTGCAGGCCCAATCACGAAGCCGGCCGCTGTTGACCAGACGACCATGTAGCGCTGTATCCAACAACGCGACGGCGTCGGTCAAAGGAAGCCTGCACGCGAGGTCTGCAATGGTCCGAACCGCGGACGTGACGCGAAGACCACGCCGGATCGACGTCTCGGCTGCGGGAATGCTGCAGCGGCGGACGACCACCCCAACGAGCCTCGAGGTGCTGCTTGTACTGGGCACCGCGGCCTCGATCGGGCTGCATGGTGGGGTGTCGAGACCGTGAAGCCAGGCAGCGGTGGGTCCGGTGAAGACCGCCGCGTCAGGCAGACGGAGCTTAGCCGCGATCAACCGCGTCATTGGCGCCTCGGCGATCTCATGCCAGGCATAGAAGCCACGACCAAGTCGCCGCCAGCTCGCGCCGAGCAGTTGCGCTCTGGACACGCCGTGCCGGCGGGCCACTTCGACTGTGAACGGACCTTTGGTCAGCTCAGGCGGAATGCGCGGAGTCGGCGCCATGCCGAGAAATGCTGGCCGGTGCGCGGCTTAGGAACAACGCCGCCTGTTAACGCCGAGTGTGAGGTTGTGCGAGGTATCAAGGCGTAGCGATAGCCAACAGAGCGCACACTCGGCGATGCGTAGCGAGACGAAGCTGGAGCGGGAGACGGGCTTCGAACCCGCTACCTCGACCTTGGCAAGGTCGCGCTCTACCAAGTGAGCTACTCCCGCTCGGGCAGAGGAGAAATCATAACCCGGCACCGCTAGCCGCCAAACCGCCGGCCGCGGCCTTGCCCTCGGACTCGAAGATCTCCTCGATGTGCCGGTTGAATGTGCGCGCGATCGAAAACGCAAGCGGCAGGCTCGGGTCGTACTTGCCCGTCTCGATCGCATTCACGGTCTGACGCGAGACGCCGAGGTGTTCGGCCAGGTCGGCCTGCGACCAGTCGAGCTCGGCGCGGAGCACGCGGAGCCGGTTCTTCACCGGTACCTGATGGTGAAGATGGCGGTCCCCACTCCCCACAGGACCGCCATCAGCGGCAGGATGAACGTCCAGCTCAGGTGCGGCATACCGACCCCTTCCAGGAATCCGTAGCCGAACGTGAGGAGTGCCGTGGCCCCGAGCGAGAAACCGAAAGCCTCCATCTGGATGCGCTTCTGCAGCTCGTCGAGGCGTGACAGGGCGCGTATGAAGATCGTCAGCGTCAGTGCGGCGGGCACGACGGGCAGCGCAGCCACGACGTATCGCCAGCGCGCGTTCGGGTTCGCCTCGAGTACCGTCACCGAGCCCACCAGGATCATCAGGTAGGCGAGCATCGCGAGGCCGAACTCGATCTGCGTCCGGTACGTGGACCAGGTCGACGCTACCGGTGGCAGCGCCGGCATCTCCACATGGGCGAGGGCGGATGCATCCGTGCGAAGGAAGGGCGAGGCCGGGTGCGTGTACAACGGCTCGATCGGCGCTTCGAGGGGTTGGGTGTCGGGCTCCTGATCGGTCATTCCGAGCCGGAAGCGTAAAGCCTGCTTGGCAATATGTCAAGCTTACTTGTCTTTACACATCTTGGCCACAAGTGTTTGACGGCCGGCAGGTCTCCGTTTATAACTACGCCCGAGCGTCGGGGCGGCGCCATCACTGCGGAGAAAGGAGAACCATGCGCCGGACTCTACTGGTTGGTCTGTCAGTTTTCGCCACATTGACCCTGAACTTTGCCCTCGCCGCAGCCGTTTCAGCCCATGGCCAGCCGGTCCATGCGATGAAGGTTCACGATGTCAAAGCCGGTCATCACAAAGGCGGCGGGACCTTGCTCTCCTCCCACGGTGGCGCGATCGAGCAGACGCCTGTGGTGTTCATCGTCTTCTGGGGCGCGCAGTGGTCGAGCGGATTCTCGACCGGCGGCTACACGAGCGGACAGGCGCAGGCGTATGTGCAGGGTTTCTTCGGTGGCGTCGGCGGCAGCGGCTGGGCGAACTCGACGTCGCAGTACTGTCAGAACGTGCCGGCGGGCACGACCAACTGCGCAGCGGTCGCCGGCGCCGTCTACGTCACCAACCCGAAAGGTCAGGTCGGCGGCACATGGGTCGACGCCAGCGCGCTGCCGAGCAGGCTTGGCACCAACTCGATCGCCGGCGAAGCCTTGAGGGCGGCGGCGCATTTTGGTTACAGCGCCAACGCGGATTACATCGTCTTCACGCCAAGCGGTCACTCGACCAGCGGTTTCGGCACGCAGTTCTGCGCATGGCACAGCTCGACGAGCTCGAGCTCGGGCCCGGTGTCGTTCTCGAACATGCCGTACCAGCCGGACGCGGGCACCGCGTGCGGGATGAACTTCGTCAATCGGAGCAGCGATTCATTCGGGCACGGCTACTTCGATGGTTTCTCGATCGTGGGCGGCCACGAATATGCCGAGACCGTGACCGACCCATTCCCGAGCAGCGGCTGGGTCGATGGGACCGGCGCCGAGAACGGTGACAAGTGCGCGTGGATCAGCGCTGGCCCCGGTGCGGCGTCAAGCATCTCGCTCAGCACCGGGTCGTTTGCCGTGCAGTCGTTGTGGAGCAACGCATCGAGCGGCTGCGTGATCTCCTATCCATAGACGCGCGTAAGCCGGCCTATCGGCTTGCGGTCGCCTGCGTGCTGGTGGCAGGGGTCGGCGCGTGTGCCCCGATCTGTGGAATCGGCGCGCATTTCACGCTCAGCAATGCGCGAGTCGATTCCAGCTATACATGTCCGAAACACGTGACCAACCATCCCTACGACGTCAATGTGACAATCGATGCAGACAACTTCACCAACAACACGGTCACGATCCGGTCGATCGCGGAAACTGACACCGCGGTCGCGATCCACGGCCAGTGGAACGGTGATGTAGGCGCCAAGGGCAGCGGAACGGTGACGACCTACTCGCCGAGGAGCATCTCGGCTGGATCGAAGGCCACGATTCGGTTCAAGATTCCTTTCCAGTGCACCGACCAGGGCACGATCTCATCGAGCACCTACGGCGATTTCGCCTTCGCGTTTACCGTGACTACGAGCGCCGGCACGTTCAAGCTTGGCGGCGCCAACAAACATCGCTTGATAACACCCTGATGAGCGAGGACGCGACATGAGCAGGATGGCCGGCGGCTCGATGCCCAAGCCCAGCGACCAAGCCAAGGTGGCGTTCACGAAGCTCGTGCCCGACGAGCCCGCGGTCACGATGCGACCGATGTTCGGCAACCTCGCCGCATTTGTGAACGGCAACATGTTCGCGGGCCTGTTCGGCGAGGACCTGTTCGTGCGCCTGCCCGACGACCGGAGCGCCCCCATTCGCAAGGTGGGCGGTCGCGACTTCGAGCCGGTGCCCGGGCATGCAATGAAGGGCTACGTGACGGTGCCGGCTACCTGGCGCGCGAAGCCGGCCGCGACCGCGGCGTGGATCACCGCATCGCTGACATTCGCGCGCGGCCTGCCGCCGAAAGCCGCAGGCAAGAAGGCTGCGGCGAAGAAACCCTCGGGCGCGAAAAAGAAGTAGCGCGCGCTACCGGCGCTTCGGCTTCCCCTTTGGTTGCGGCGCACCTTTGGGCGGTATCGCCTTGGGCGCTATCGCTTTGGGCGCAATCGCTTTGGGCGCTATCGCCTTGGGCGGCATCCCCTTGGCCTTGCCGTCCGTTCGGGCCACGACTACTGGCGGGACCGCGACCACCACGACCGGTTTCTCCACAACCGCCGGTGGCTGGGGCGCAGGAGCGGGATCGGCCGGCGCGGGAGCTGCGATCGCCTCCGGTTCGGGCGCCTTCGCGGAAGCCGGCTTGGCCGCGACGGCGCCGGCACCCATCGAAACCTTGCCGCTGAAGCTCGCCCCGTCCTGGATGGCGAGCCTGGCGACGCGGACGTCACCGATCACCGAACCCGAGCGCGAAACGATCAGGCGCTTGCGCGCCACCACGGGCCCCGTCAGGTGCCCGCGAACGCTGACGTCGCCTCCGGCCAGCGATGCCTTGACCTTGGCCATGTCATCGATCTCGATGTTGCCGGTGACCTCGACCTCGCCCTCGAGAATCCCACCCACGAAAAGGTCGCCCTCGATGTACAGCTGGCCGATCAGCCGGTCGCGCGGACCGAGCGTGACGGAGCTTGGCTGATTCGAGGCGGCGGGTGAGGATACCGGCGGCTGGTCCGCCGGCGGCGCGGTCGGGCGCCTAGCTACCGGCCTGGTGCTCAAAGTCGCCCATTCGGACGTAGCCGTTGAGGCTCGCGCCGTCCTCGATCTGCAGCCGGCGCACCTGAACGTCCCCGTTCATTTTGGCCGACTTGCCCATGGTGAGCTTGTCACGCGCCGTGAGCCTGCCTTCGACCTCGCCCTTGATGGTCACGTTCTGGCCCTCGAGCAGCGCCTTCACGACCGTCCCGTTGCCGACCTCGATGTTGCCCCCGATGCGAAACTCACCCTCGGCGTGGCCACCGTCGACCGTCATGCTGCCTCCGTACGTCAGCTTGCCTTCGAGGCTGTCGTTCGGACCGAGCGTGAACTTCTTCAGCCCTTCCTTCTTGGAATCGGATTGACCGTCGGTCTCGATCGGCGTGCTCTCGGCTACCGCCTCTTGTGTTTCCATGCGCGTGCATCTCCCCGGCTAGGTATTGACCTCGGATCATCGAAGCCGGGTCACAGAATACTTCACGCTCCGACCCCTTCGTGGGCGCGAACTTTGTTTGTTGCCAGGCAACATGACGTAGGTCACAGCGGCAGCGCGGCGCTTGGATGCGCGGCGCGTTCGAATCCTTCCAGCGCCGGCTCGACCATGTCGTCAATTGCGGTCAGAGGTGTCCGCAACTCCTGCTGAAATTCGGAGGCCATCGCTCCTCATGCGAATTCGCCTAGCAGGCCGTCGGCGCTGAGCCCGGACCATTTCGACGAGACGGCGATGTAAGGCTCGCGCCCATATCCCTCCTGCATGAGATGCGGATGGTGCCGAATCTCGACGCGCCATGTCTCGAGCTGGCTCTGATGGCAATCGATGGCGCGCAGCTTCATCTGAACTTCCTCAGGTGTCAGCTCCACGACGAGGTCCACATGTTGCTGGACCACCAGCGGCAGGGCATTGCCGTCCTGCCCGCCGAGCGCGATCAGCGCGCGGTATGCCTGCGCCAACGGCGCATCCACGGCGAGGTGGTAAAGCGATGGACGCATATCCTCCGCAATCGCCGCCACGGCCGCATCGGTGCAGCGCCCCATGGCGATGTGGTCCGGGTGGCCGTAAACACCGTCAGGTCCCCAACCCACGACAGCGGCAGGCGCGAGACGCGTGATCTGCTCCTTGATGCGCTCCGTTATCGCGGCCTGATCAGATTGTTCGACGCCACCGTCCGGATAGTCCCAGAGCTCGTATTCGTGGATCGCAAGCGCAAATGTGGCCGCCTCCAGCTCAGAGCTCCGGATGTCGGCGAGATCCTCCTCGCGCGCTCCGGGTGGCTTGCCGACCCATCCCTTCTCCCCGCGTGTCGCGCAGATCAGGTTGACGTGAATTCCGGCGCGCGTGTGTCTGAGGATGAGGCCGCCGGCGCCCATGGACTCGTCGTCTGGATGGGCCATGACGACGAGCAGGACGCTCATCCGCTGCGGTCCTCGATCTCCCACGCGTGGTCGAGCAGGTGCCATGCCATCCGGCGCGCCGCATACCGGGGCGGCCACCTCTTCTCGCCCGACTGAGGGCCGCCCGCCGAAGCACGAATCGCGTCAATGATCGCTTTCCGCCACTCGCGCACGGCATTCGCGTCGTCGAGGCGGGGCGTCTCGAGCTTGAGCCCCAGCCTGGAGACGTAGGCCGACTCGGCGTCGATGATGTGGTCGGCGATCTTGTCGCGGTCTCGCCCGCCGCCGCGCGGACCCTTGCGCAGCTCCGCGGGGGCTTTGGCGATGACCGCATCGAAGACCTTCCATGAGGCGCTGAGGAGCGCGCAGATGCGCTCCGCCTCTTTGGCGGCAAGGGCCCTCGCGTCCGTTGACGCGTGCATGCCTGGAGCCCCGAAATCGGTAGTCGCGTTGCCCTTCACGCGCTCGATGACCTTTAACGTTGGTTCTGCGGCGCTGAAGTCGATGCGCGCTGATTTGGGGACGGCAGCATAGCGCGGCGCATACGCGCCCAGAGCTTCCAGCGCAGCCTTCTCGTCTTTGCCCGCACGGGTCCAACCAGGCCACTCGAGCGCTGATGCAAACACACGCTTGGTGCCGACCTCGAGATAGACGGGGATTGCTGCAGCCACAGCGCGCCGATGCTAGCCCATCACCTTGGCTGCGAGTTTCCCGGCTAAACTACCGCCGGTCGGCACGAGTCAAGGAGGGGTCTCGATTGAGCATTTTTCGAAAGGCCTATTCAGTGGCGGGCGCGATCCTGATGCTCCAGTTTTTGGCGCAGCTCTATTTCATAGCTGCGGCCATATTCACCATCGTCAACGCCAACGACAACGAGAAAGATGTCTATGCCGCTTTCAAGAACGCCGACAACTTCGCCGGCCTCCACGCGATCAACGGAGACCTCATCGGCCTGACCATCCTGGTCATGATCGGGCTCTCGTTCGGGTCCAGATATCCATGGCGGACGACCATCCTGACCGGCGTCCTGTTCGTGCTTCTGGCGATTCAGTCCGTGCTCGCTCATACGGGCATCCCGGCGTTGTCCGGGCTCCACGGCATCAACGCCCTGATCATGATCGGCCTGGGTGGATTCCTCACCGGCAGGAACTGGGCCTTTCGCCCGGAGCCGACCGTAACCACATCGGCGCCGTAATCCCCGGCACCGCGATGCGATGACGATGGAGCGGGCGATGGGAATCGAACCCACGTAACCAGCTTGGAAGGCTGGCGCACTACCATTGTGCTACGCCCGCTTTGGCGCTTCGCCTGGTGGCCCGTAGGGGCTTCGAACCCCTGATCTCCGGCTTGAAAGGCCGGCGTCCTAGTCCACTAGACGAACGGGCCAGGCGCCACCGATTGTGCCGGAAACGGCTGCACCGGCACCGGCAACACCACCCCGTCTGGCCTTTGGTGGGCGGCGAGGGTTTCGAACCCCCGACCTCCAGCATGTCAAGCTGGCGCTCTCCCAGCTGAGCTAGCCGCCCGCAGCGGAAAGCGAACGGAGTGGACGCTTATTCTAGGCCCCGTGCCTGAATGCATCGGCCGACCCATGCCCATCGTCGAGCACCGCAGCGCTGGGCACTGATCCTCGAGGCACAAATCCACCTCTCGGCCCGCGAGGAGTCGACTGGCGACGAAACCTGGTCGCGCTGTGGTTCGCGGAGTTCACGGCCATCTTCGGTTTCAGCTTCGCGTTTCCGTTCTTGTCCATCTTCATCTCGCAGGATCTCGGCGTTGCACCCGGCCGCGACCTCGACCTCTGGACCGCGGCCGCCGGCAGCGTTTCGGGCCTGGCGATGGCGATCGCGAGTCCCATCTGGGGTGTGCTGGGCGATCGCTTCGGACGCAAACCGATGCTCATCCGCTCGATGCTCGGCGGCGCGATCACGGTCGGCCTCATCTTCTTCGTGCAGACGCCGATCCAGCTGGTCGTGCTGCGCCTGCTGCAGGGCGCGACCAGCGGAACCGTCGCGGCGGCCACCGCGCTGGTGGCGGTCGAGACGCCACGCAACCGCGTGGGCTGGGCGCTCGGCGTGGTGACCTCGGCGGTTGCGCTGGGGAGCGCGATCGGGCCGGTGGTCGGAGGCATCGCCGGCGCGGCGTTCGGGCTGCGCCTCGTCTTCCTCGGCGGTGGAGTTCTGCTGCTGCTGTCGATGATCCCTGTGCTCGTGATCGTTCGCGAAAGTCCCCTCAAGCCGCGCGATCGCACGCGGCCCGGCATGCTGGCGTTGATCCGCCAGCGGCCCGGCGCGCTGCGTTCGCTCGCGGTCCTCATCGGCGCGCAAGGGCTCGTTACCGTCGTCATCACCGCGACCCAGCAGCTGGTCGTGCTGAAGCTCATCGAGATGCTCGCCAAGGGCGCGTCGGCGGTGACCGGGCTCGCTTTCGGCGCCGCGGGGGTCGCCAACAGCATCTCGGCCATCGGCTACACGTCGGTCACCAGGCGTATCGGCTACGTGAGGACGATCACGCTGGCGGCGATGCTCCTCGCGATCACAGTCGGCGTCCTGGTGGTGGCGCCGAACTGGATCGTGGTTGTCGTCGCGGTCGGGATGTCCGGTCTGCTCTACGGCACCATCGTCCCGGCGACCGCGAGCATGATCGGGCTGGAGACGCCGATCGAGGCGCAGAGCACGGTGTTCGGGTTCAACGCGAGCGCGGTCGCGTTCGGGTTCTTCCTCGGACCGCTGATCGGCGGCGGGATCGCGGCCACGAGCGGCGTGCCCAACGCCCTGGCAGTGACCGCCGGGCTTTCGCTGCTGCTGGCGCTGGTGGTGGCGCTCGGCACCCGAGAGCCGGCGCGGTGAGCCGCCCTTAACGACCAGGGTTGCCGGCACATCGTCCGCCGCAATACGTTGACGTGCAACACAAATGAACCCCCTGAGGGTGGGCGGGGGGTTGGTGGGCGGGGGGTTGGTGGGCGGGGGGGTAAGGGGGGTCCAGCCTGAATCCACTAATCTCGTTGGCTCATGCGATTCGTTCTCGGTTTGCTGGTGGCCGCAGTTGCCCTGGGCGGGTGCGCCGATTACGTGCCGCCGGGCTCGGCGACCTCGACTCCCTCGGGCTGCGACAATGGAATAGTCACCTGCATGGATCAGCGAACCACGCCCCCGCCCACCGTCATCGACCCCGCCAAGAAGTACACCGCGACCGTTCACACCTCTCGGGGCGACTTCACGATCGCGTTCGTCGACCCCAAGGTGGCCCCGCAAACGGTCAACAACTTCGTGTACCTCTCGCAGAACCACTACTACGACGGCCTCACGTTCCACCGGGTGGTGACGGGGTTCGTGGTCCAGGGCGGCGATCCCCTCGGCAACGGAACCGGCGGGCCCGCCTACAAGCTGCCCAACGAGACCAATCCGTCCAAGTGGCCGCGTGGCACGGCCGGCATGGCGTCGAGCTCCGCGGGAGTGAGCGGCTCCCAGTTCTTCATCACGACCGGAGATGCACCGTCCCTCGCCACCAGCGGTGTCTACAACCACTTCGGCCAGGTTGCGTCTGGCATGGACGTCATCGACAAGATCCAGGTCGGCGATCGAATGACCTCGATCGACATCACGGCCTCGTGAGGCGCGCGGGACTCACCTTCCTCATGATCGCCGGCGCATTCGCGCTGGCGGCCTGCGGCTACTCGGATCCGTACGCGACGTCGGGCCAGGTGGCCAACGAAAGCCCCGGCGTCCACGTCAGCCCATCTCCAGGCACCGACGACTTCAACGCCGGTGGCGGCCTGCCAGTGGTCACGTATCCGGACGGCCTCCAGTACATAGACCTCACCGTCGGCACCGGCGCTGTGGTCCACGGCACCGACATCGTCACGGTCCAGTACACCGGCTGGCTCAACGCGGGCGGCTCGAAGTTCGACTCCAGCCGCGATCGCAACCAGCCCTTCACCGTGCCGCTGGGACAGGGCCAGGTCATCCCCGGTTGGGACGAGGGCATACCCGGCATGAAGGTGGGCGGCAAGCGGAAGCTAATCATCCCTGCGGCGCTCGGCTACGGATCGGCCGGCCAGCAGGATCAGCAGTCCGGGGCGTACATCATCCCGCCCAACGCGGTCCTGGTCTTCGAGGTCGAGGTCCTGAGCGTCAAGCCAGGGCCCAGCCCGTCGCCGATACCAACGCCCAAGCCCAGCCCATCGCCGAGCCCGAGCCCGTCTAAGTAACAGTCAGCGTGCCTTTCATGCCCGAGGCCTCGTGCCCGGGCTGGTCGCAGAAGATCGTGTAGCTGCCGGCCGCCAGGTTGTCCACCGTGAACACGAAGCTGTCCCCGGCCGACACCAGCTCGCTCGCCGCCATGCGCTTGCCGGAGCTGTCGCGAATCACCATGTCATGGGACGTGGTGCCGGCGTTGACCAGGTAGAACACCACTTTTCCCGCCGGCGCGCTCATCGTCGACGGGTCGAACTTGTACTCGGTCATCGTGACCTTGGTCGACCCGGCCGGCTGGGAAGGCCCGCCCCCGCCACCGCCGCATCCGGCGAGCAGAGCAATTGTTGCCAGGCCCACAGCAAGCGCTCTCATCGGAACAGTGTCACCCCCAGGTAGAGGATGCCGAAAAGGAAGATCCACACGACGTCGACGAAGTGCCAGTAGAGGGTCACCGCCGCGACGCCGACGTGGTTTCGCGGCGAGAACTGGCCCCTGGCGGCGCGGTACAGGATGATCAGCAGCAGGATCAGTCCACCGAGGACGTGCAGACCGTGGAAGCCGGTCATGATGAAAAAGGCGCTGGCGAAACTGTTTGCGGTCAGCGTCAGGCCCCGCGCGAAGGCTGCGATGAATTCGATCAGCTGGCCGGCCTCGAATCCGAAGCCCAGGATGATGGTCACGATCCAGAGGAGGAAGAATCGCCGCCGGTTGCCCGCCGCGATCGAATCGCTGGCGAAGTGGCAGGTGACACCGCTGGAAAGCAGCACGATCGTGTTGAAGAACGGGATCGGCCACCAGTTCACATAGAACTCTGGCGTGCTCGAGGGGGCCGGAGGCGGCCAGACGATGTGCGACCCGTACAGATAGAAGTAGGTCGCGAAGAGGCTTCCGAAGAACATCACCTCGGATGCGAGGAAGATGTACATCCCCATCATGCCGGGCTTGATGGCGGGGTACTGCGGCCCGGCCTGCTGCTGCATCGTCGCGACGGCCATCAGGAATGCACCTCGCCGCCGGCCTCCTCGGCCGGATACATCTTCACGTCTTCGACCAGCACCCAGCCGACTATCCCGGTGAGGAAGATGACACCGCCGATCACCGCGAGGGTGATGCGCACCGCCGCCGAAAAGGGAATCGCAGCCAGGCTGAGGAAGAACGCGCCGGCGCAGATGACGAAAGGCCAGTTGCTCGGCGGCGGCATATGGATGCCGAGCTCATGCGCCTTGGCGTCGTAGTCGATGACCAGCTCCACATGCCGCGGGATCTCCATGTCGTAACGCGAGGCCTCCGCGCGCGCCGGGTCCGCGTCGCGCCATGCCTTGAAGGCGGCGGAGGCGACGTAGCTGGACGGCCAGAGCTTGTAGGCGTCGTTGCGGCAAAGGTCCAGAAACCTCGGCGTCAGCAGCCCGCAGCGCGGGCATTCGACGGCGAGGGATGGGTTGGAGATGTCGACATATCGGGGCTGCTTGGATGCGGCCACGTTCGGTTCGGATTCTATCAGCGGTAGAGATCTGCACTGGAAATGCGGTTCCCTGTCGCCGATATACTGGCGCCGTGAAGGCGGGGTCACTTACGCGGTTGTGGCCGCTGGCCATCCTGCCCGCGGCCTTCCTGCTGGGCTCGTGCGAGGCGCCGGGCGGAATCTCCCCCATCTTCCCCACCCCGGTCTCTCCGAACGGCCAGGGCATCTACAACACGTACATCGGCATCTCGGTGCCCGCGATCATCGTGTTCCTGGCGGTCGAGGCGGCCCTGCTGTGGGTGGTGATCAAGTACCGCCGCTCCAAGCAGCCCGCCGGATACATCCCGCCCCAGGTCCACGGCAACTTCACCCTCGAGATCGCCTGGACGCTGGCGCCGCTCGTCATCGTGCTCGGGATCGCAGGCTACAGCTTCGCTGAGCTGCAGAAGGATTTCCAGCCTGTCACCAACTATGACTTCGAGGTTGTCGTCTCGGGTCACCAGTTCGGCTGGAACTACACATACCCGGAGGGCTTCACCGTCCACCAGGAGGGAACCCTGGCCGGCGACGTGACGCCGTTCGTGGTGCCCGTGAACAAGCTCATCCGCCTCCGCATGCAGGGCACCGACGTCATCCACTCGTGGTGGGTGCCCGCCATCTCCGGCAAGACCGACGCGGTGCCGGGATATGACAACTTCACGTGGCTGAAGGTCGACCGCGTCGGCACCTGGCGAGGAGAGTGTGCGGAGCTGTGTGGCTCAGGCCACAGCACGATGCAGATCATCGTGCAGTCGATGGAGCAGTCCGATTACGACGCCTGGGTGAAAAGGCAGATGGCTGGTCAGAGCTAGGATGGAAAGGTAATGGCAGCGGTCCAGGCTCTGCCCCGCCCGAAGGCTTACGACGACACCTTCTGGAAGCCGATCACGCTCTGGCTGACGACCACCGACCACAAGCTGATCGGGATCATGTACATGGTCACCGGCCTGCTCAGCTTCGTGATCGGAGGCATCTTCGCACTCGTCATCAGGCTGCAGCTCTCACAACCCCATCTCTCGGTGGTCGATGCCGAGACCTACAACCAGCTCATCTCGGCCCACGGCGTGACGATGATCTTCTTCTTCGTCACCATCTTCCTGACCGGGATCGCCAACTACATGGTCCCGATCATGATCGGCGCGCGCGACATGGCCTTCCCGCGCGTCAACCTGCTCGGCTTCTGGCTGGTGCCGGTGTCGATCCTCCTCTACTACGGAGGTTTCTTCACCGGCGGCGCGCTGGACGCGGGCTGGACCGGATACGCGCCGCTGACCGAGAAGGCTTACCAGGGCCACAGCCTCGGTGTCGACTTCTGGGCCTTGAGCATCATCGTCTGGGCGATCTCCGGAATCATGGCCTCGACGAACTTCCTGACCACGATCGTCGCCCTGCGCGCGCCGGGCATGAAGCTGACCCGCCTGCCCCTGTTCGTATGGGCGCAGATCTCGACGTCGATCCTGCTGCTCGTCGTCGGCGCGCCACTGGCCGCCGCGATGATCCTGGTCGAGTTCGATCGCCAGCTCGGGACGCAGTTCTTCACGACCCAGGGCCGGCCGGTGCTGTACCAGCACCTGTTCTGGTTCTTCGGCCACCCCGAGGTCTACATCATGATTCTGCCCGGATTCGGAATGATCTCGGAGATCATCCCGGTCTTCGCGCGCAAGCCGATCTTCGGCTACATGTCGATGGTCGCGGCTCTGTTCGGCATCGTCTTCCTCTCCATGACCGTGTGGGCGCACCACATGTTCACCGTGGGCATGAACACGTACGTCGAGGGCTTCTTCATGCTCATGACGATGCTCATAGCCGTGCCGACGGGCATCAAGTTCTTCAACTGGATCGCCACGGCCTGGTGGGGTTCGATCGAGTTCACGCTGCCGATGAAGTTTGCCTTCGGCTTCCTGGCCACGTTCTTGATCGGCGGCATCACCGGCGTGTACCTGGCCTCCGTGCCCGTCGACACGCAGCTCCATCAGTCCTACTACGTGGTGGCGCACCTCCACTACGTGCTGTTCGGTGGGAGCGTGTTCACGATCTTCGCGGGGATCTATTACTGGTTCCCGAAGATCACAGGGCGGCTGCTCAACCGCACCCTTGGGGAGTGGAACTTCTGGACGCTCTTCATCGGCTTCAACGGCACGTTCCTGATCATGCACACGCTCGGATTGGAGGGGATGCCGCGCCGCATCGCGACATATGCGAACCCGGCGTGGGCCACGACCAACATGATCATCACCGTCTCGTCATTCCTCATCGCCTTCTCGGTGCTGCTTTTTTTCATCAACGTGATTCGCAGCTGGCGCGGCGGGGAGATCGCAGGCAACGACCCCTGGCGCGCCAACACGCTGGAATGGGCCACGACCTCGCCGCCGCCGCCGTACAACTTCGAGAAGGTGCCGCCAGTTCGCAGCTTCATGCCGCTGCGGGACCTGCGCGAGGCGGGCGAGCTCCCGGCCGAGCCCGAGCCGGCACCGGCGCCGGCATAGAGGTGGTCGTACTCGCAGGCGAGTGGGTCCCGGCCTGGCTCGCTTTGAGCATCACCTTCCTGGTTGCCCTGGGCGGTGTTGCGGGCCTGGGGTGGTGGGTGCTGCGCGGCGACGCACGCAACCGCGCATCGGAGGAGATCGGCGAGGCCGAACCGCACGACGTCCATCACTAGTGGTTCCCGGGTAGCCGGGGACGCCCTGCCAGTTACCTTAGAGACCTGAATCCAAATTTCGTCGACCTGGTGATCGTGGCCGCCGTCGTGGTCGGCCTCGTCAACGGCTACCGTCGAGGCTTCTGGCTATCCCTGGCGCAGTACGTCGGCCTGGTCGTGGGCGTGCTGCTCGGCGCTACCGCTGCGGGCCCGCTGCTGGACTACATCGGCATCCACAACCCGGTCGCGCGCCCGCTGGGCGCGGTGCTCGTCCTCGTCATCGGAGGCAGCCTCGGGTCCAGCATCGGTTTTGCCGCCGGCGAGCCCATCCGCCGCAAGATCCTTCGCAAAGGCGTCCACACGATGCCCGATTCGATCGTCGGGGCCGTGTTCTCGACGATCGCGGTGCTGATCATGTGCTGGTTTTTGGGCCTGAGCTTTTCTCGAGGTCCGAGCCAGGAGGTCGCGCTGCAGATTCAGCATTCGACGGTCTTGCGAACCCTCGACCGGATCGCCCCGCGGCCGCCCGATTTCCTCGCACGAGTCGAAGGCATCCTGGGTGGCGTCACCTTCCCACCGGTGTTCGCGGGCCTGGAGCCTCCCCTCCCCGCGCCCCTCCCAATCCCCGCGTCGGTCGACACGGTGGCCGTGCAGCACGCCGCCCACGTCGTGGTCAAGGTGACGGGCACCGGCTGCGGAGGACTTGTGACCGGGAGCGGCTTTCCGATCGGGAACGGTTACGTGGTCACGAACGCACATGTGGTTTCGGGAACCGGCAACCACCGCGTCGAGACGCCGGACGGCCAGGTGCTGAAGGCCGATGTGGTGTACTTCGACTCCGACCGCGACATCGCCCTCCTCTACGTTCCCGACTTCACCAAGGTCTCGCTGATCCTGGGTCCAGCCGAACGGGGCACCCAGGGAGCTGTGATCGGGTACCCCGGTGGCGGCGGCGAAACGGTCCAGCCCGCGGTGGTGGACGGCGCCATCGAAGCGGCCGGCCGCGACATCTACAACCAGAAGCAGGTCACCCGCGAGATCTACGTGATCCAGGCCCGCGTCCGGCCCGGCGACTCAGGCGGTCCGCTCGTCGACCTGGAAGGACGCGTGATCGGGATCGTCTTCGCCACTTCCGCGAGCGAGCCGGACCAGGCCTATGCGCTGACCGACGACGAGATCACGACCGCCGAGCAGAAGGTGCACAACTCGAAGACACCGATCGACACGAGCCGACTCGAGTGCGCGGCCTGAGTAAGGCCTAGGTAGTTGCCCTCCCCACTCGTGGGGAGGTGCCCGCGCAAAAGCGCGGGCGGTGGGGGGAACCACTGACCAACATCATCCCCACCCCGTGGGGAAGTCGCCCCCGCGCTTCGCGCGCGGGCGGATGGGGCGATGCACTAACTGGAAGGCGACTCGGGCTTGCCCTCTATCTTCCCCACCCCGTGGGGAAGTCGCCCTCGCGCTGCGCGCGCGGGCGGATGGGGCGATGCACTAACTGGAAGGCGACTCCGGCTTGCCCTCTTCGATCAGCAGCACTGGGATGCCGTCGACGATCGGATAGAGCACTTTGCAGTGAGGGCACCGGAGCTGATCCGGCTCCTTCATCTCGAGCTTCGTGTGGCATTTGGGGCAGGCCAGGATCTCGAGCAACTCTTGGGATATCACAGATGCATCGTATTACGCGCCGCATAGACTTCGGGCGTGATCCTGAGGCGCCTCTACATCTATCTGGTCAGCGCGGTGGCGCTGGCGGTGCTCGCGTTCGGGCTCGCCACCCTAGGTGTAACGCTGCTGCAGGGCGCGTTCAACGGAGTGGATTCGTACAACCGCAGCGCCCTCGCTGGGTACACCGCGGCCGTTGTGGTGTCGTTTCCGGTCTGGGCGATCCACATGTGGTTCGGTGGTCGCTTTGCACGCCGAGACCCGGCAGAACGCGCGTCTGCGATCCGCCGCCTCTACCTGTACCTGGCCTGCGCCGGATCTTCGATCGGAGCGGCTATCGCGCTGGCGAACACCGTCAGCTACGCGTCGCAGCAGCAGCTCGACGGCCAGTACCTCACCCAGTCGGTCGTCGCCCAGTCCGCGTGGGTGACCATCGTGCTCGCAGCTATCTGGGCATTCCACTACCGGATCGCAGCTCGCGATCGAGCCGCCGTCGGCGAGGTCGGCGCGTCCGCCACCCTGCGACGTTGGTACATGTACATCGCCCTCTTCGTCGGCCTGTTCATGATGCTGGCCGGCGCCCAGGGCTTTATGCGCCTGGCCTGGCTGAGGGGACTTCACAGCCACATGGCCGACTACATGTCGCTCTCGGCGCCGGCCGGCGAGCTGGCGGGCGGCTTCCTGCTGTGGGCATTCCACGCACGGGTTCTCGTCACCCGATTTGCCCAGGACGACCGGCGATCAACCCTGCGCGCGGTGGAGGGATTCCTTGCCGTCGCGGTCTGCATCGCGGCGGCCCTCGTCAGCGCCAGCCTGATCCTGTACTACAGCGCGGCGCACATCCTGGGCGTCGTCAACCCTGGCGGTGCAGGCAACGACCTGCTCGCGGCCTTCGCCCAGCCGGCTTCGATCATGGTGGTTTACGGCGCCGCGTGGCTCCTGATCCGACGACGACTGGCGCGGGACGCCGGCCCCGGCGAGGGTGCCCGCCAGGCGGCGATGCGACGCTTTTACACCAACCTCGCCGCGCTGGTATCGATGGCCGCCCTGGCGGTTGGGGCCACAGGCGTGCTCGGCACGTTGCTGATCCAGGCCGAGGCTCAGGTGATCGGGGTGACGGCGCCCGATTGGAAGGACCCCCTCAGCCTGTGGGTGACGCTCCTCGTCGTCGGCGGCGCCGTGTGGCTGGCGCACTGGCGACCGGTGCCATGGCTCGAAGAGAGGCAGGCGATCAGCCGCCGCATCTACTTGTGGGCCGCGCTGCTCGGCAGCGTGCTCGGGGTACTGGCCGGCGGGATCGGACTGCTCTATGTCGTGCTCCAGCAGATGTTCAGCCTTCGGCCGAAGCTCGCCGACACGGCCAATCTTGGCTTCGCACAATCCCTGGCGGTGATCGTGGTCGCGGGCGCGGTCGGTCTCTATCACTGGCGGACCCTCCGCTCGGACGCGGCATCGCGCCACGCTATCCCTGTGCCGCCGGCAGAGGCTGCGCCTGAAGTGACCTCACCGGTCGGTGAGGCGGAACCCGCACCCGAAGCGGCGGCCGGCCTCCACTACGTTCTATCGGTGGTCGGGGCGACCGAGGACGACGTGCACCAGGCGCTGGCAAATCTTCCGCCGCAGGCGAGCTATCACCTAACACCGTCTGACCAGCCGACCTGACGAAATCCACTCCCCGAAGGGAGAGGGCCAGGGAGATGGGCGTGTGGCACGAGAAACGATCGACAATTGACGCCCATGGACCCCCATACCCTCCTTACCACCACTCGCGCTGTGCGGAAGCGACTCGATTTCGACCGGGAGGTTTCGCGCGAGCTGCTGCTCGAGTGTCTCGAGGTCGCCGTCCAGGCCCCCACCGGCAGCAACTCGCAAGGCTGGCAGTGGATGATCGTGACCGACCCCGAAAAGAAGCGTGTCATCGGCGACTTCTATCGGCAGTCGTGGTACCCCTACGCGGCGAGCAGAGGTCCGCGATATGCGGAGGGCGATCCACGTCGCCAGCAGCTGCCTCGAGTCGCATCGTCGGCCCAATACCTGGCCGAGCGCATGCATCAGGTGCCGGCGATGGTGATCCCGTGCATCGAAGGGCGCGTGGATCGTCCTGGCGTTACCAACCTCGAGATTGCCGGCCTCTACGGATCGATCCTGCCCGCCGCGTGGAACTTCATGCTCGCGGCGCGAGCGCGGGGCCTCGGCACGGCATGGACGACGCTGCATCTCAAGTATGAAAAAGAGGTTGCCGAGCTTCTCGGCATCCCCTATGAGCGGTACACACAGGCGGCGCTGATCACAGTCGGTTTCCATGACGGCGGCGAGTTCAAGCGCGCGCAGAGGATCCCCCTGGAGCCGATCGTGCACTGGGACAGCTGGTGAAAAACCCCGACCCGGTTGCGCTGCTCGACCTGGTCGACTGGCGCCGGAGGGTTGGGGATCTCTATCGAACGTCCGGGCCGGCCGCGGTCGAGACATTCCGAAAGGGTCGCGACGAGCTCTTCAAGTCACATCCGCAATCGCCGATCGATCCTGAGGAACGCCACGTGTTCGCCGGGTTGAAGTACTTCGCCTACGACCCGGCGTACCGGGTGCACGCGAAGATGGCGGCCGCCGACGGATCTGAGCTGCTGATCGACACCGGCGGCGACGATGGCGCGATCCACTACCGCCGGGCCGGCGAGCTGCACTTTCGACTGGCGGGCGAGCCCTGCAAGCTCACGGTCCTGAGCCTGGTTAAGTACGCCGGCGGGCTCTTCGTCCCTTTCAAAGACCCCACCGCGCCAACCCAGACGTACGGCGCCGGCCGCTACCTTTTCGACACGGCCAAGAACACCGACGGGCTGGTCCTGGAGACCACGTCAGGATCACCCGACGTGGTCGTCGACTTCAACTACGCGTACAACGCGTCGTGTGCATACAGCCCTCGCTGGGCCTGCCCGCTGGCGCCGCCCGAGAATTTCCTACGCGTGCCCGTAAGGGCCGGAGAGCTTCTCTACAAGCCCTAGGCCGCCGACCGCGCTCCCGCCATGAGCTTGATGAGCTCGCCCGCGAGCCCGATCGCCTCTTTGCTCGGCAGCGTCTGATTGCTCAACGTGAACCCGCCGAAGCCGGCATCGACGTAGGGCTGCAGCCTCTCCGCAACCTCCGCGGGGGTGGCGACGATGACCATCGCCCGTCGCTCCTCCGGGATTCTCTCTAGGTGCGCCTTCGCATCGCGAGTGTTCTCGACAAGAATCGCGAGGCTGCCCATCAACAGCAGCACCGCGGATGGATCGCGGTTCTCGGCCTCGCAGTGGCGAAGGAAGATTTCTCGCTTCCGCTTGAGGTCCTCGAGCGGGCCGCCGAACCAATGGCCGATGTCGCCGTGCTTGGCCAGGATGCGCAGCGTCCGCTTCTCGCCGCCGCCTCCGATGAGAATCTTCGGACCGCCGGCTTGAATTGGCCGAGGGACGTTGAGCGCCCGCTCGATCCGGTAGTGCTTGCCCTCGAACGAGGGCCTGTCCTGCGTGAACATCAGCCGCGCGATGGTGACCGCCTCATCCAGCCTGTCCATGCGCTCGCCGATGGGCGGAAACTCAAATCCGTGACCCTTGTGCTCGTCCTCGTTCCACGCCGCGCCGATGCCCAGGATGGCGCGTCCCTTTGATATGACGTCCAGGGTCGTGACCATCTTGGCGACCAGAGCTGGGTTTCGATAGGTGACCCCCGCCACCAGCGTGGCCAGCTTGATTCGCGAGGTTCTGGCGGCCATCGCGCTGAGCGTTGTGTAGGCCTCCATCATCGGCTCCGTCTCGGGACCGACGCCGCGGATCTGATAGAAGTGGTCCATCACAGTGACCATGTCGAAGCCCGCCGCCTCGGCGGCCAGGGCCTGGTCGAGGATCCGGTCGAAGATGTCTTCGGTGCGCGCACCGGCAAACGTGTAATTGGGCATGTGGTAGCCGAAGAAAAGCTTCATAAACGTCAAAATACGATGCCAGGCGCAAAGATTCCGGTAACGAAGTAAAGGAGCGTCGCCTCGAACATGAGATTGACCACCGTCGCCGGGGTCGCCGCCGCCCTGGCCGTCCTGGCCTACGGAAGCGTGCTCGTTTTCCTCGCGTTCGACCGCAACTCGAATTCGGCGAGCGACACGATCCGTCCCTTCGTGATCACGATGGGCCCGGTCTGGGTCCTGGCCATCTGGTCAGGACTGTCACTGGTCCGCAAACGCTGAGTTCCCTCCCCACCCGTGGGGAGGTCGCCCCGCTCGCGCAGCGGGCCGGGCGGGTGGGGAGCGACAGTTCGCCAGGAACCAATCTCCGGCGCCATAGATAGAATTTGTGGCCACGGCCGTGGCCATAGACGAACCGCGTAACGGCAAAGGGAACTCCATCCAGCTCGTCCAGGTCCAAGGATTCCTGGAGGTTGCTCGGCGCGGCAGCGTAAGCCGGGCTGCCGAGGCCTTGTTCATCACCCAACCAACCCTGACTGCACGCCTTCACGGTCTCGAGCGCGAGCTGGGCACCCCGCTGTTCCTGCGCACGCCCCACGGCATGCGGCTGACCGACGCCGGCAAGGCCTGGGTTCCTTATGCGGAGCGCACGCTGCGCGCGCTGTCCGAGGGCCGCGACGCGCTCGAACAGGTCATGACGGCGTCGGCCGGCCACCTCGTCCTCGCCGCGGCGCCGGCGGTCAGCACATACGTGCTCCCGCAGCTGCTGGAGAAGTACGTCGCCGCCCACCCACGGGTCGAGGTGTCGGTGAGGACGGGGCACTCGGAGGACGTGGTCGAGCTGGTGCTCCGCGACGAGGTCCACATCGGTCTCGGGCGAGCCATCCGCCATCCGGACCTCGAGCTGCGCCCGTTCCACACAGAGGAACTCGTGCTGGTCACGGCGCCCGACCATCCATTCACCACCAGGCGCAGCGTGACGATGGCCGAGGTCGCTGGGCAGAAGCTGATCATGTTCGATCGCACCTCCAGCTACTACGAGATCACGCAGGCCGCGTTCCTGTCGTCTGGGACGATGCTGCGCGGCCTCATGGAGCTCGACTCGATCGAGGCCGCCAAGAAGATGGTCGAGCGAGGTCTCGGCGTCGCCCTCCTGCCGCGGACGGCCGTGGCGCGGGAGGTCGAAGGCCGGACGCTGCGAGCGGTGCGGATGAAGGATGCACCGCCAATGCACAACTCGATCGTCGCGTACCGGCGGCGCGATGCCGGGAAGCCAGAGGGCATCGTGGCCGCTTTCCTGGCGCTCCTGACCACGATCGAATAGCCCCGGGTAGCCCGGCTCAGCTATCGGTTTTATTGATCATGGAGATCGGATCAATTAATTGGACTTATATAGATGCACTTGATACGTTGTCGCCCATGGATAGTCGCGATCAATCGCAGGAGAACGAGGCCACGGCCGCTTCCACCCATGAGTGTGAATGCCCGGACCCGTGCAACTGCGATCACGAGAACGAATAAGCCTCGCCTCCCCACCTCGTGGGGAGGTCGGCCCGGGCGCGAAGCGCCGCGGCCGGGTGGGGAGGCACCACCAACCAAATAGTTGAGAGGAGTACCCCCGATGGAACTTGTCGCCACGCCCCTCCTTCCCGACGGGTTCAAAGTGCCCGCCTCGCGCAACGAGGACCCGAGCCGGCGGCTGCGCCGCCTGCTGGCGACCAAGCCGTACGTCTTCGGGCCTGGTGTTTACGACCCGTTTGGAGCCGAGCTCGTGATGTACCACGGCTTCGACGCCGTCTACTTCAGCGGTTACTCCTTCGCCATCGGCCATCTCGGCACGACGGACATGGACATCTACTCGTCGGTCGAGATCGCTGACGGCGCTCGCCGAACGGTCAGCGCCTTGCGCAAGTTCCAGCTCACCATGGCGATGGGCGATCCCGAAAAGGGCGTCGACCCGGTTCACCTCGAGATCCCGCCCGTCGTCGTCGACATGGACGCCGGCTACGGAAACCTGTTCAACGTCCAGCGCACCGTCGACCTCTATGTAAGAGCCGGCGTCGCGGCCGCGCACCTCGAGGACCAGGTGATGCCCAAGCGCTGCGGCCACATCGCCGGCAAGGCCCTCATCTCCGCTGATGAGTTCGTCGGCAAGCTGAAGATGATGCGCAACGCGGCCGACGATCTCGGCCACAAGGACTTCGTCATCATCGCCCGCACCGATGCCGTCTCGGCCACCGAGGCTCCCGAGACCAAGCGCGGGATCCAGCTCGCGATCGAGCGCGGCCTTCGCTACCTGGACAGCGGCATCCCCGACCTCTTGTGGTGCGAGTTTCCGACGGCCGAGCGCGAACCGACAGAGCAGTTCTGCGGCGAGATTCGCAAGCGATTCCCGGGCGCGCGCTTCGCCTTCAACTATTCGTCATCCTTCAAGTGGCACAACGAGAAAGACCCCATCACATGGGATGACCTCGCCGGCCTCGGGGTCGGCTTCATCTTCATCACGCTCGCGCTCCAGCACGCGGCGGGCCACGGCATGTCGGTCCTGCTCGACGACCTGAAGAACAACAAGGAGCAGGGCTACATGTCGCTGCAGCGAAAGGAATGGGCGGATGACGCCGACATCCCGACACGCAGCCATCACCTGTTCACGGGCGTGCCGTATCACCAGCACGTCGGGCAGGGGTACGGGGCGACTCGCTTGAGCGAAGACCTCGACGAGCACCTGGAGATGTCGAAAGTAGTCTGAGCCTGCGACCCGGCGCCAATTAAGCTGTGGCTTAGAGGCGGGGTGTGATCCTCTATCCGTTCCGATATATCTGGTGGCTGCTGTCGCGCGCCTGGCGTTCGATCGGCAAGGCGCCCGATTACGTCATCTTCGTGCTGGAGTCGGCTCTCCCCACCCTACCCGACCCGCCCGGGCCGTTCTGGCAGCGGTTCGTCTCCGAGCGGCGACTGAGCGTCAAGGAGCTTGGCGAGCGCTTCGACGCGATCGCGCGCGATTCTCGCACCAAGGGCGTCGTGCTGCACCTCCGACCTGTGCCCATGCCGATGGCGACGCTGCAGGACCTCCGCGCGCTGGTCTCGAATCTGCGCACCCGCGGCAAGCGCGTGATCGCGTGGGCGCCGTTCTACACGACCGCCACGTACTACGTCGCGTGCTCCTGCGACGAGATTCTCATGATGCCGTCCGGCGTCGTGTTCCCCCTGGGTTTCGCGTCGACCGGAGTCTTCCTCGCGGACGCACTCGGCCGCGTGGGGATCAAAGCCGACTTCATCCAGGTGTCGCCGTACAAGGCTGCCGCCGACCCGCTGACGAAATCGAAAATGTCTCCCGAGCTCCGTGAGCAGGTGACGTGGCTTCTCGACTCGCATCACAAGGACCTGGTCAATGCGGTCGCGGAGAGCCGGCGAGTCGACCAGGTGGCGGCCGCGAAGCTGATCGACGCCTCGCCCTATACCGATGACACGGTCGTCGAGCAGCACATCGTCGACGCCGTGCTGCCCGAGGAACAGCTGCCCGATCATCTCGGCGGGGAAGGCGAGCGCGCTCGGATCGCGGCCTGGGATCAGGCGCGCCGAAGGCTGCCGATCCCACGTCCATCGACCGGTCGCGGCCGCTACGTGGCCGTGATGCGAATCGAGGGGACGATCATCGACGGGCGCAGCGGCCGGCTGCCGGTCAAGCCGCCAATCGACATCCCCCTCGCCGGCGACGACCGCGCGGGTGATCTGAGCGTGGTGCCGCTCGCGCGCCAGGTCGCCGCCGACAAGCGCGCCGCAGCCGCAGTGCTCTTCGTGAACTCGCGCGGCGGGTCGTCGTCAGCATCCGAGGCGATGCGCCAGGCCCTCGAGCTGATCGCCAAGCGCAAGCCACTCGTGATCGCGATGGGTGCGGTGGCCGGGTCGGGCGGCTACCTGGTGGCGACGCCCGGCCAGTGGATCGTGGCCAGGCCGGGAACTCTGACGGGGTCGATCGGGGTCTTGACCGGCAAGCTGGTCACCAGCGGTTTGTTCTCGAGGCTCATGGTCAATCGAGAGACGATCGCCTTCGGCCGCCATGCGACGCTCGAGGCCGACGACGATCCGTTCACCGACGAGGAGCGAGAGATCGTGCACGGCGCGGTGAACCGCACATACGAGCTGTTCCTCGCCGCCGTGGCATCGTCGAGGCACATGAGGGACGACCAGGTGCGGCCGATCGCAGGTGGTCGGGTCTGGACGGGCACGCAGGCGCTGGAGCGGAAGCTCATCGACGAGCTCGGCGGCCTCGACACGGCGATCCAGAAGGCACGCAGCCTGGCCGGCCTCCCCGAGACCACGCCGGCGCGGGAAGTGAAAGCCCCGCGCCGGCCCGTCCCTCCTCGGGCGATGCCGTCGGCGGCCGGGCTGATCGGCTACGTGCTGGAGGGGATCAGCCTTCTCAGCCGAGCGCCATCCCTTGCGGTAATGGAGGTTCTCCCCAAGGACGAGTACTAACTCGCCTCCCCACTGCGTGGGGAGGCAAGAAAACCTAGTCCAGGGGTGGGAACTTTTCCGGGTGGCGTTCTCGCATCAGCGAATAAACCGCCTATACAACGCTGTCCCGGTTCGGCTTCGTGAAATAGTCGCCGTCGGGTCCATACGCCGGGCGGTTGGCCGATGCCGCAAGCGTCCGCGGCGCGGCGTCAAGGTGCCACCACCCATCCTGCTTCTCGAGCACCTGCTGCATCATGAAAG
>WNGP01000757.1_pt1 | contig 30407 bp, 20 predicted proteins | sample 5407671 | NCBI WGS metagenome assembly WNGP01 (sample SAMN13153381, study PRJNA577476) | soil metagenome | isolation source: 40 cm soil or saprolite under Garry oak tree replicate 2 | place: USA:California | collected 2016-06-15 | reverse complement strand
CGGTACCCGCTGACGGCAGGAGCTGCCGCTCGAGGAACGCGGCCGCCGCTTTGTCGACCGTCAGGATGTTCGCGTAGCGCAGGAAATGATGGGTGTCGTCCGGAATCACCAATGTTTCGAACGGGACCTTGGCTGTCGCGAGGCGTCGGACAAGGTCGGTGCTCTGCGAGAACCGGACGTTGCGGTCATCGTCGCCATGGATCAGCAGAACGGGCGACTTCCAGCTGGCGACGGAAGAGACCGGCGACGAGTGCCAGGCGGTGGCGAGCGCCGTGTCGACGTCGGGAGCCTGCTCGTAACGCTGGCGGTCGAATGCTCGCGAATAGGCCGACCAGTCGTGCACACCATGGATATCGACACCAGCGGCGAAGAGATCGGAGTTGCGCGCCAGCGCTAATGCGGTCAGGTAGCCGCCATACGACCCGCCATAGATGCCGATCCGACTCGCGTCCACGCGCGGCAGCGCACGGAGAAAGGCGGCCCCGGCCTGGATGTCGCGATACTCGGCGGCGCCACGCGCGCCTGAGTTCGGGGGTTGGTGAAAGTCGTAGCCATAGCCGATCCCCAGCCGGTAATTCACCGACAAGACGATGAATCCGCGGCTCGCGAGATATTGATTCAACGCGTACGCGTTCGAGTAATAATCGGAGTAATGCCAGCCGAGCAGCATCTGCCGCGGCGGTCCGCCATGGACGTAGACGATGGCGGGTTTGCGGGCACCTGATGCGCCCGATTCAAACAGCTGCCCGTGAATCGTGAGGCCATCGGCAGAGCGGAAGACTACCTGCCGGGGAGTGACGAGGCCCGAGGGGAAGTCCCCCGGAATGTGATCGGCGCCGATCGTACGACTCGCGCCGCGTGGGGAGCCAAACGCCTTGGTCGCCGGCAATGGCGGGCGCTGCGACGTCGCGCTGATGAAAACGAGCGTCGTTCCATCACCGGTGATCGTCGGTGCCCATTCCAACCCGTTCCCGGGTGTCATCACCTCTGGCGCGGCGCGGTCCACCGGGACGCGCACGATATGACGGCGATCGATATCGAGCGAGTCGCTTCCCATGTTGGCCGCGAACACGAGCCATGTGCCGTCGCTGCTGAGTGAAATGTGTTCGGCCATGTACCGACCGGGCGTCAACAGCAGTGCCTGACCACCTGTTCCTGGAATCGAATACAGGTGTGGCCAACCATCCTGATAAGAGAGGAAGACGAGGCGGTCGTTCCCCCAGCCGAGGTTCGTGCCCCCGTCGGTGGTCGGTACCGAGCCAGCGAGCGTCTCGGGCGATTTCCAGAGTCGCCCGGCTGCCCCGGTGGTCGCATCGGCGGTCCAGATCTCCCACGGATTGGGCCGTGGGGGCAGTAAGGAATCCGGCGCGCCGCCGGCGCCCGGGAGTCTGACGAACGCAATCCGTTTCCCATCGGGCGACCAGCGCGGCGATCGATCACGGGCGAAAGCCGGCCCGAGCCAGGTGACCGGCGTGCTGTCATTGGTGTACACCCCGATGAAGGCGTGATCGCCGCGATTCGCCACGAACGCGAGCCGGGAGCCATCGGGCGACCAGCGCGGATCGCCGTTCTCGCCGCGTACCGTGAACAGCGACTTGGCCGGCGCCGATCCGTCGATCGGCGCGGTCCAGATCTGATTGCCCTTGATGAACGCCACGACGTCGCTGCGTGGCGAGACGACGGGTCCATCGCCATCGCCAATGGCTTTGGGTTCGCCGCCGTCGAACGACACGCTGAAGATCTGCACTTTCGGCGGGGCGGGGTTCGAGCCGACGTTCACCGGCAGCTCGTCGTCCCAATTGGAGCCGTGATCGCCGCCGCGGACATACACGACCCATTTTCCATCGGCAGATACCGCGACGCTGCTCAGTTCCTGCCCATCATCGCGGTCGTAGTGCGTGAGCTGTCGCGCGGAGAATGCGGGACCTGCGGCGACGTAGATGTTCCGCCGGCCTTGCTCGTTGACGGCCCACGCCACGCGCGCACCGCTCGCGGCGGCCGTCAGCTCGGTGGGAAAGGGATAGGACCGGACCTGGTCCAGCGTGAATGGGGTTGAGCGCGCGGCTTGCGCCACCGCTGAGGACGAAAGCACGCCAAGACTCAACGCTGCGGCAAAGATCGTGCTGCGCATGAGACCCTCCCCCTATTCGACCTGAAGTACAGCGAGAAACGCTTCCTGCGGTATCTCGACCGTCCCAACCTGCTTCATGCGTTTCTTACCTTCTTTCTGCTTCTCGAGCAACTTGCGCTTGCGGGTGACGTCGCCGCCGTAGCACTTCGCGGTCACGTTCTTGCGCAGCGGCCGGATCGACTCGCGCGCGATGACTTTGGTTCCGATTGCTGCCTGGATGACCACTTCGAAGAGCTGGCGCGGGATCAGCTCTTTCAGCTTCTCGGCGATCTTGCGGCCCCACTCGTACGCTTTGTCCTTGTGAATGATTACGCTGAACGCGTCCACTGCCTCGCTATTGAGCAGCATATCGAGTTTCACGAGCTCGCCCGCCCGGTACGCCAGGAACTCGTAGTCGAGCGAGGCGTAGCCGCGGGAGATCGTCTTCAGCTTGTCGTAGAAGTCGAGAATAATCTCCGCGAGCGGAAACTCCCAGTCGAACTCCACGCGCGTGGGATCGAGGTACAGCATGCCGCCATACACGCCGCGCCGCTCCTGTCCCAGGTTCATGATGCCGCCGATGTATTCGGATGGCGCGAAGATGCGCGCTTTGACGTACGGCTCCTCGATGCGGTCTACTTCCGAGCCATGCGGCAACAGGCTCGGATTCTCGACCAGTTCCATGGTTCCGTCGGTCCGATACACGTGATACTCCACGTTCGGGACCGTGCTGATCAAGTCCAGGTCGAACTCGCGTTCCAGCCGCTCGCGCACGATCTCCATGTGCAACAGACCGAGGAAGCCACAGCGGAATCCAAACCCCAGCGCCACTGAGGTTTCCGGCTCGTAGTGCAAAGAGGCATCATTCAGCTGGAGCTTGGCGAGCGCGTCGCGAAGCTCCTCGTACTGCTCCGCATTGGTCGGGTAGAGGCCCGCGAACACCATCGATTGGATGTCCCGATAGCCCGGCAGCAGCTCTACATCGCGATGTTCGGCGTCCAGCACCGTGTCACCGGGCCGTATCTCGCGCACGCCCCTCACGTTCGCGACCACGTACCCGACCTCGCCCGCCTCGAGCTGCTCGGTAGGTTTGTGGCCCAGCTGGAGATAGCCGACTTCATCCACTTCGTAGACGTCGTCGCGATGGGCGCCCAAGGCGATCTTCATCCCCGGCTGGATGACGCCGTCCACGACCCGGATCGACGGAATCGCGCCGCGATAGCGGTCGTAGTAAGAGTCAAAGATGAGGGCGCGGAGTGGGGCCTCGTGATTGCCACGCGGCGGCGGCACGCGGGCGACGACGGCTTCGAGCAGCTCCGGCACCCCGCGACCCTCTTTTGCCGAGATACGCAGGATTTCGTCAGGTTTTGTGCCGATCAAGTCATGGATTTCGTGGGCGCGCTTGTCGGGTTCAGCGCCGGGAAGATCGATCTTGTTGAGGACGGGTATGATCTCCAAGCCGGCGTCCATCGCCAGCAGTAGATTGGACAACGTCTGGGCCTGGATTCCCTGCGACGCATCCACGACCAGAATGGCGCCCTCACACGCAGCCAGCGACCGCGACACCTCGTATGTAAAGTCGACGTGTCCAGGCGTATCGATGAGATTGAGCTCATACAACTGCCCATTTTTGGAGTGATAGCTCATCCGGACGGCGTTCAGCTTGATCGTGATGCCGCGCTCGCGCTCCAGGTCCATCGTATCGAGGACCTGCTCGCGCATGAGTCGCTTGTCGAGGGTACCCGTGAGCTCGATCAGGCGGTCGGCAAGCGTAGATTTGCCATGATCGATGTGGGCGACGATACAGAAATTGCGAATATGGTCTTGACGCATCGCGCGGAAATATAGCCTCCATGCCTCCCGTAACCGGATGGTTCGATCCGTCGCCCAAAGGCGGCGCACTCCGTCTAGCGGTGAACGGCTATTTGCCGGCGAAGGGGGATCCGGCCGTGCGCTTACCCGGGCTGCGACGCGGCGATCTCCTCGTCTTGGAGAACGGACAGGTCGTGAGCGTCAACGGGCTTCCGGCGGCGCAGCTCGATGGCCGTCCCGAATTCGCTTCGCTCGGCGCCGTCCATCCCAATCGTCCTTTGACGCTCGAGACGCCGCGCGCGTCGAGCGCCCGCACCGCCGACATCCAGCGTGTCGTCGATCTCATTTGCCCGTTTGGGTTCGGGCAACGCGCGCTCATCGTTTCGCCTCCCAAGGCCGGCAAGACAATGATGCTCCAGGCGATTGCCGAAGCGGTGGCGGAAAATCATCCCAAGGTGCTGCTGCTGATCCTGCTGGTCGACGAACGTCCTGAGGAAGTCACGGAGATGGTGGATTGGGGCAGGGGGGAGGTCATCGCATCGAGCTTCGACTTACCGCACGAGCGCCATGTCGCCGCGGCCGAAATGGTGTTCGATCACGCACGGCGCCAGGTGGAGCTCGGTCGCGACGTCGTGATCGTGCTGGACTCCCTTACGCGGCTGGCTCGTTCTCACAACACGACGGGGCGGGGCAGCGGGCGCACCATGTCGGGTGGCCTGGACGCGAACGCGCTTGCCAAACCGAAAGCGATGTTTGGCGCTGCACGCGCTGTGCCCCAGGACGGGTCATTGAGCGTGATTGCGACGGCGCTCGTGGAGACCGAGAGTCGGATGGATGACATCATCTTCGAGGAGTTCAAAGGGACGGGCAATGCCGAGCTGCGGCTCGCGCGTGCCCTGGCGGACCGGCGGATCTATCCGGCGGTGGACATCGCGGCGAGTGGCACGCGGCGGGAAGAGCTGCTTGCCGATGCCAAAACCATCGAGGCCAAGCAAAAGCTCCGGCGGGCCTTGGTCGACCTCCCGCCGGAGCAGGCGATGCAGAATCTGTTACAGCAGATGAAGCGCGCTAAGACGAATGCCGAGTTGTTGAGCGCCCTTTAGTGCTCTCACGCCGCACCGCGATGACCTTGCCGGTGTTGGCGTTCACGAGCACATCCGTCAATCCCGTCCGGCCGTTGCGCTGCACCTTGAAGGTGTAGACGAGACGCGTCTTGCCGCTTTTCGCGAGCGCAATGCCCTCCACCGAACCGGGGACGCGCTTCAGCGCGACGGCTCGGGCCGAGTCTTCACTGATCTTTGCTTTGCCAACGAGACTGTCGGGAACGTTTCGCTCCTGAGCAGCGAGGCTACCAGCGGCGCATGCCAACGCCGCCACGAGCGTCATTGTGGTCAGTAGGCGCATATTCCAGGCTCCAGGGAAAAGGGTATGGACATCGCTTGATGAGACCACACCATGCCCGGGGCCGTCACTGTAGCCGGAAGTCCGCCCCGCGGATCGCGACCAGTAGTGTCGGCACCGCAAATAACGTGATTGGCGTGGAGAGCACCAAGCCCCCGATCACGGCCAGAGCGAGCGGCCGCTGCAGCTCGCTCCCCGCGCCAATACCCAACGCCAGTGGCAGCAAGCCGAACAGTGTGCACAACGTCGTCATCAGGATCGGACGGAGTCGAACGCGCGCGGCTTCGCGAATGGCCACCGCCAGCGGGATACCTTCATCGCGCATGCGCAACCGGGTGAAGTCGAGGAGAATGATGCCGTTCTTCACGATCAGCCCGACGAGCAGAATCAGGCCCATGAACGACGCGACGTTCAGGGCGGTGCCGGTGATCAGCAGCAGGACGAGCGCGCCGACGAACGAGACCGGGGCGACGAGGAGCACGACCAGTGGCTCGACGAAGGACTCGAACTGAATGACCATGACGGCGCAGACGCTCACGGCCGCAAGGAACAAGACGAGCAGCAGGGCACGGAATGCTTCCTGCTGGCTTTCATATTGGCCGCCCAGGGCGACGCGAATGCCCCCCCCCGCCCCCCCCCCCGGGGGTGGAGGCTGCGCGGCCAGCACGCGTCGCACGTCGCGCATGATGCCGCCCAGCGAGCGGCCGCTGACGTCGGCGGTCATCGCGATCATCTGCTGTTGATTTTCGCGCTCGAGACTCATGCGCGATTCGGCGCTGGTGAAGGTTGCCAGACTGCCGAGCGGTGTGGCGCCCGCAATGGGCAAGGCGCGCAGGCGCAAGGGATCGAACCGCACGGAATCGGGGGCGCGCACGCGCACCGCGACCGGACGGTCCTCACTCCGGATCTCTCCCGCCTGGGCCCCGAGCAACGCGCCGCTCACGGCATCCCCGACATCCTGCGGTGTGAGCCCGAGACGCCCCGCCTCCGCCTCATTCACCCGCATGAGCAGTTCGGGCGACGGCTCGCTCACTCCGTTGAACAGGTCCTCGAGCCCCTCGGTGCTGTCAAGCCCCGGTTCCAGTCGTCGCGCGTAGGCTTCCAGTGAATCCAACCGGTCGCCGAAGAGCTTGATCTCGACCGGCCTCGGGTTGCCGGCGAGATCGTTGATCACATCCGACAAGATCTGCACGAACTCGATGCGCAGCCGTGGGACGGACGCGTTGACCTTGTCGCGCACGTCGTCGATCACCGCGAAGATGTCCCGCGAGCGGCGACCTGGTGCTTTGAGCCGCGCCACGATGTCGCCGGTGTTCTGCGCGGTCGCGAACAGCCCCAGCTCGGCGCCGGTGCGGCGCGATGTGCCTTCGATTTCAGGGGTGGCGGCGAGGATCCGTTCGACGATGCCGACCTCACGATCGGTCTCGTTCAGCGCCGTTCCCCCAGGGGTGAAGTAGTCGAGCACGAACGCGCCCTCGTCCATCTCGGGCAGGAAGCCAGTCTCGACCAGCCGCCACAGACCGATCCCGATGACGACGAGCGCGAGCGCCGCGAGCACGATCCGGCGCGTGTGCCGCAGCACGGCACCCAGCGCGCTTTCATACCGTGGACCGAGCGAATCGAGCACGGCTTGTGCCCGCGTGAGGGGTCCAGCCCGCGTCGGTTCGACCTCGTGTGCCGTCACGAACTGTTCGGCGAGCAGCGGAATGATGGTGAGCGCGAGAACCAGAGAAACGAGTACGGCGACCGTCAACGTGGTCGCCAGCGCCGCGAAGAACTGACCGACGACGCCTTGCAACAGGCCGAGCGGCAGAAAAACGACGACCGTCGTCAGGGTCGAGGTGGTAACGGGCCAGATCAGCTCCTGCACCGCTTCGCGGATCGCCCGCGCGCGGTCCCCGGTCAATCGCAAATGACGCGCGATGTTTTCCGTAATGACGACCGCGTCGTCGATGACGAGCCCGATCGCGATCGCCATGGCCCCCAGCGTCATCAGGTTGAACGTCTGGCCCAGCAGCCGCATCACGAACACGGTGATCGCGAGGGTCAGCGGAATCGAGGCGGCGCTGATCGCCGTGATGCGCCCGTGGCGCAGGAAGACGAGCAGCACGATCACCGCGAGCGCCGCGCCGATGAGCATGGCGTCGCGGACGGCGCGCACGGCCTCCCGCACGAGGAGCGCTTGGTCGTACACCCGCTTGACGTGAACGCCGGGCGGCAGCGTCGGCGCGATCGCCGTCATGATCCGGGCGACGCTGTCCGCGAGGGCGAGTGTATTGCCGCCGAGTTGGCGCGTGACGTTGATCAGCGCCGCCGGCCGGCCGTCGCCCGCGATGATGCGCACGTGATCCTCGGTGCCGATTTGCACGGTGGCAAGATCCCGCACGTGCAATCCACCACGCACGATCACGTCGCCGATGTCGTTCGCGGCGTGGGCTTCCTGATCGGTGACGATCAGATACTGGCGGTAGTCCTGGGCCACTCTGCCGACGGCTTGTACCGTGATGGCGCGACGGATGGCGTCGGCGAGATCACTGTAGGAGAGGCCGTGCGCAGCGAGCCGAGCCGGATCGGCGATCACCTCGATCTCGCGCACATCGGAGCCCTGCACGTCCACCCGCCCGACGCCAGGCACGCGCGAGAGCAGCGGCTTGACGTCGTAGCGCGCCAGATCGTAGAGGGTGGCCGGGTCGCCGCCCTCGACGTTGTAGGAGACAATCGGGAACAGCGAGGGCGTGAGCTGCTCGATCTCGATCTCCAGATCGGCCGGCAGCGTCGCCTGAATCTGATTCACGCGGGCGCGGACCAACTGCAGCGCGCGATCCATATCCGTGCCGGACGCGAACGTGATCGAGATTTCCGTCGCCCCACGAATCGTGTGTGAACGCACGCGGGTGACCCCCGGCACGATGCTCACCGCTTCTTCCAGGGGTCGCGTGACGCCGAACACGATCTGCCGAGCCCCCAGCGTCGAACCCTGCGCGACGATCGTGATTCTCGAGAACCGTAGCTCGGGATAGATCGCCGACGGCAGCCGCAGCGCGGCCCAGACGCCGGCGACACTCAGGATGCCGACGATCAGGTAGACAAACCGGCGCTGGCGGCTCAGTAGGGCGAACAGTGTCACGGCTGGACCAGCCGGATCTTCGCGCTGTCCGTCACTCCGTAGGCGCCCGTCGTGACGACGCGCTCGCCGGCGTCGAGCCCCTGCAGGATGTCCGCGCGGCTCTCGGATCGGCCGCCGACGACCACGGGACGGGCGTGAGCCATCCCCGCCGAGTCGACGACGAAAACCCGAAATCCTTCGCCTTCGGGGACGAGCGCTTCGACAGGAATCGTGATCGCATCGGCATGCACGCCGGTGACGATGCGTCCAAACACCGATTCTCCGATCCGGAGGACGCGCGTCGTGGCGTGACCGAGCCGGGCACGCACGGCAACGGCTCGAGATGCCGAGTCCACGGCCGCTGCCACACTGACCACGGTTGCCGCGCCGAGTGACTCTCCTCCCGGTCGCGTCCCCTCGCCGCTCGTCAACGTCAACGTGTCGCCGGTCCGAATGCGGCCGGCTTCGGCCGGCGAGACGTTGAACAGAATGTCGAGCGCAGCCGGATCCGCGACTTCCACGAGCATCTGACTAGCATCGACCGAACCGCCCAGGACGGCGGTCATGCGGGTCACGACCCCCGCGATCGGCGCCCGCAACGTGGCGAGTTCGTTCGCGCGGCGTGCCGTTACGTCCGCTGACCGCGCCGCGGCGAGATCGGCCGCGGCCTGGTCGGCATCCTTCTGAGGTAGAATGCCGGCCTGGGCGAGTCGTGCGGCGCGCGCATACGTCCGTTCGGCATTCGCCAGCGTCGCGGCGGCGCTCTGGGCCGCCGCTTCGAACGGCGCGTGCTCGAACTCGATCAGCGAATCGCCCCGCGACACCCGCTGCCCCGCGACCACGAAAATGCGCGCCACGCGCGTCGGTCCGGGCGGCGAGAGCGCCGCGTAGCGTCCGGGCCGCGCGCTTACCGTTCCGATCGCGTTCACGGCTTGCGGGAACGGCTCTCTAGTGGCGACGGCGGTGCCGACGCCAACGACCCCCCCCCCCGCGTCGCTGGATTCCTTCGCGGCGTGACGGCAGGCCATGGCGAGGAGGACGAGCGCCAGCCCAGGTAGTCGGCCCTTCATCGCTGTCCGGCCGTCATGGTAAGCCAGCGCAGGGCGCGCAGCGCCGCGTCGGCGGCGGCGAGATCGTCGATATAGCGCGCCAGGATCTCGCGCGCGTTGCGCTGTGCTTCGAGCACGTTCGCCAGCGCCACGGCGCCCTCGCCATACGCCCGGAGCGACATGCCCGCGATGCGATTGGCACTCGCCACGAGGTCGGCGGAGCGCCGCGCGCGACTCCGGGCCGCGACCAGTTCGCGCCGTGCGCGCGCGACGGCGGCGTTGGTCTCGCGGCGCATCAGGTCGAGCTCTGCGCGCGCGCGGTCCCGCTCGGCCACGGCCCGCGTCACCTCGCCGCCGCTGCGATTGAAGAGTGGGAAGGGCAGCGAAAACCCGATGACCGGCAAGAGTTCACTGGGCCGAGTGCTGGCCGGATCTCCTGTGTCGAAGCCGAACTCGACACTGGGCGCGAATCGGCTGGCACGGGTGAACGAGAGTGTCCGCTCGGCCGATCGCAGCCGTGCGGCCGCGGCCGCCACGGGCAGATACTCGCCGGGCACGGCTGCCCCCTCGGTCGGGGGCGGAGCGCTGTCTTCGGGAGCGGCGAGCGAATCGACGAGCGTGATTGTCGGAGTATCGCCGGCGAGTCCCATCTGCAGCTGCAGGTCGAGCAACGTGCCAAGCGCAGTAAGTGAATCGTCGATGGCGGCATTTTGCAGCTGGCCCGCATTCACGGCGGCGAGGCGCACGTCGAGCTCGCTCACGTCGCCGACGTCACGCCGCAGCTGCGCGATCTTCAGGAGACTGTCCGCATCGTCCGCGGTGCGGCGCGAGAGTCGCGCGTGCAGGGCGGTCGCCAGCGCACGTGTGTACGTGGTATCGACGTCGAACACAACGCCGGCCCGATCAAAGACGAATTGAGACCGCGCCGCGTCCCGGGCGGCTTCCGCGGCGCCGATGCGCGGGGCGCGCAGCCAGGGAAGATCCAATGGCAGGTCGCCCAACAGGTGATAATTGGGCGTGTCCTTGGTGTAGCTGCCCGCGACGGTGGGATTCGGGAACGCACGCGCGGTTCGTGCGGCGCCGAGAGCCGCGATGGTATCGGTCCGACCGAGCGCCACGCGCGCGCCGCGCGTAAGCGCGGCAGCGACGGCATCGGCGCGCGTCACCGGCTGTTGCGCGAGCAGCGCCAGAACCAGCGGCAGCATGGCGGGAAAGTAGCCGGCCTACCTTACAGGATGCTTACAACCCCCGGTGGAAAATCGATCTGGACGCGTGTGCCAGTGTCGGAGGAGACCGAAATCCGCGCGTTATGGAGGTCGGCGATCCATCGCGCGATCGGCAGGCCAAGTCCGGAGCCGTCCGCCCGGCTACGAGCGTTGTCCCCGCGATAGAAGCGCTCGAAGATGCGCGGCAATTCCTCGGCGGGAATCCCGATGCCGCTGTCGGTCACGATCACGGACCGCTTGCCGTCGCGGGCCGTAACGTCGAGCCGGACGCAGCCGCCCTGGGGCGTGTATTTGATCGCGTTGTCGAGCACGATGAGCAACAGGCGCTCGACCAACTCCGCGTCGCCGAGGATTTGCGCCTCTTCGAACGACCCGACGAGCAGCGACACTCCTTTGCGCTCGGCCAGGGCGTGGACTGCGGCGAGCGTCTGCGACGCGACGTCGTCGAGGTAGAGTGAGCCGCGCACAACGCGGCGCTCTCCGGCATCGGCACGCGCCAAGAGCAGCAGGTCGCCGACAATGCCACCCAGCCTGTCTGCTTCCCGTTCGATGGCCTGGAACGCGGCCGCGTCCCCGGCGGGGTCGCGTGGCTGTGTGAGCGCCAGCTCGGTACGCGTGCGCAGCAGGGTGACGGGCGTGCGCAGCTCGTGCGCGGCGTCCGCCATGAAGCGCCGCATCTGCTCGATGGAGCGCTCGACCGGAGCCGTCGATTGACGCGCCAGCACGAACCCCCCCATCGCGACCAACACGAGAGCCGCCAGCGCGGCAGCACCGAAGATGCCGATCAGGGACGCGTACTGCTCCCGGATATTCGGCCGCTCAGCGACGGCGATCGCGACGTACGTGGTGCCGGAGCTTCCGGTAAAGCGCTCGCCGTGCAGTCGCAGCTGATGACCGCCGTTCGCCACGTGCTGCACGTTCGCGCGCCCGGTGGCCGCCGCGATGTGGGCCGCGTCAGCGATCCACGCGTCGGCCTGAGCCGGCGTGATGGCCCGCCCGTTCGCGTCGAAGAGGTAGAGCTCCCGGTCCGGGATGTGCAACTCCGCCACCGCGTCGGTGTCCCCACCGGCTGCGCGCTCAGCCTCCAGATCATGAGTCGCGCGGACAATCGCGGCCGTAGCCGCGACAAGTGATGCGTCGAGGCGGCGCGACACTTGAGTCCCGATGGCGAGAAACAGCCCGGTGCCGAGCAACAGAAGAATGACGGCAAACGTCGCGGCGTACCAGAGCGTGAGACGCACGCGGAGCCGGCTGAGCGTCATGCGGAGAGACCCAAGCGGTAGCCCGCGCCGCGGACGGTGTGGATGAGCTTTGGCTGGAACCCGTCATCGATCTTGCTGCGCAACCGCCGCACCAAGACCTCGAGCACGTTGGCGAACGGGTCGTGATTGTCGTCCCAGATATGCGCCGTGATCGCGCCGCGATCGACGACCTGACCAGGGTGCCGCAGCAACAGCTCCAGCAGCGCAAACTCCTTCACCGTCAGCGCAACCGGGCGGCCGGCGCGTCGCACAACGCGCGATCCCACATCCATCTCGAGATCGGCGACACGCAACGTGGCGGGGGTAAGCGCCAGCGCGCGCCGGCGCGCGAGCGCCTGCAGGCGCGCGACCAACTCGCGAAACGCGAAGGGCTTGGTGAGATAGTCGTCGGCGCCGGCCGTGAGGCCGCGAACCCGATCATCCACGGCGTCCAACGCCGTGAGCATCAGGACGGGCGTGTGAATGGCGTTGCGGCGCAGCTGCGCGCACAGGTCGAATCCGGTGCCGCCCGGTAGGCGAACGTCGAGGATGATGACGTCGTAGTCGCCGGCCAGCGCCTGCGCCTGCCCGTCGGCAAAAGTGGCTGCGATCGTGGGGTCGATGCGGTGCTTGCGGAGGCCGTCCCGCAGCAGTCCGGCCAGCTCGGGGTCGTCTTCGACAATCAGCACCCTCACGTAGCCAAGATGCGCGAGTGCGTGACACCGGCGCCAGAGGCCCGTTTCCTACGCGTTACCGCCCGACGATCGCCCGGTAGCTATCGGGGTTCCATTTCGGGCGCTGGGACGCGTTTGCGACCTCGAGACCGAGGTAAAACACGAGCTGCGCCACGCGCGCCTCTTTCTCCGTGTCGATCTTATCCGGCGAGTCGCCCACCTGGTGGTAATCCTCGTGCGTGCCGTTGAAGAAGAAGAGGATGGGGACGCCTTTCCTCGCGAAGTTGAAGTGGTCGGACCGGCGGTAGAAGTCTTGTTCGGGCCAGATGTCATCGATGGGCTGCATATTCAGCTCGGGATGAGAGGCGGCGACGCGGTTCAGGGTCGCACCCAGATCCGAGTGCTCTTTTCCAATCGCCACGATCGTGTCCCGCCAATTGCGGCCGATCATGTCCATATTGAGATCGGCGACGATGCTGGTGATCGGCACGGCGGGGTGAGTGGTGAAGTACTCGCTGCCCCACAGCCCTTTTTCCTCGCCACTCACGTTCAGAAAAATGATCGAGCGCTTTGGACGCGGAGTCATGCCCGCGAAGGCTTCGGCGATCTCCACCACCGCGACCGTTCCTGACCCGTCGTCGTCAGCACCATTGCAGATCGAGTCCGCACCCCGCGCCTGGCACTGCCCGCTGCCCCGGGGCCCCGCGACGCCGATGTGATCCATGTGCGCGCTGAAAACGACGTATTCGTTCTTGAGTATCGGATCACTCCCTTCGAGGATGGCCACGACATTCGGAGCCTGCGTGCGACCCGCCGCTTGAATCCTGGCATGCACGTGCAGCCGCACGCCGGCTAACGACTTCACGGTGAAGGCGCCGCTGGATGGAGGGGCGGCGAGATCGGTGCCGAGTGCCGCTGCCACCGGCTCCAGTGATGTGATCCGGACCGCGAGCACAATCGGTCCGCCGACCGGCCGACTCGGATTGCGCGGCTGCGGCCGGGTCCCTCGCGTCACCAAACTCGTCCACGTGGAATCGGGGGCATTGCTGATGAGGACGACGCCGGCAGGCTTCCAATTCAATACGCGCTCGCGGTCTGCGCCACGCAGCCGCGGGATTGCCAGCAGCACCATCTTGCCCGCCAGTTGTGCGGTGTCGGCGGTGGGCGCGCTGAGTGGTCCGCTCACGAGCACCAGCTCACCCGCGTAATCGCCGCTGGCGAACATGTTGCCGCCGAAGATGAAGTCGGTGCCGTATTTGAGTGTCGCGCCGGGACCGCCATGCACGAACGCCACCGAGCTGTCGGCGAGAATCTGGACTCGGTTCACCGGGTAGCGCTGGAGGAACGTGCTGCGATCGCCACCCGGCTTCAGTCTCAACCGCCGGTACTCGCCAGCAATGTACGCCGCCACCTCATCGAGTTCGCGACTCGGCGTGTCGCGACCTCTCATCGAATCGTCCGCAATGATGTTGATGCGGCGGCGGATGTCTTCAGGGGAAATCGTCTGCGCCGCCCGTTGAATGGCTGCGGGCGATTGCGTGAGCATAACGAGGAGCAGCGCAACCAAGAGCGAACCTCTAGGTAGAGAACGGAAGAAAAGCTAACGCGCCCAACCGTGTGCGACTACGATCGGGCGCGTCAGGTTTCAGTCTGAATGGTTCAGGGCTTACGCCGCCGCACTTCAGGCTCGTTGCGCGGCTTCGCAGACTCGCGCGGTTGCGGCTGGCTGCGCGGTTCGCTGCGGGGCTCAGCGCGAGTCTGGCTCCGCGGCTCGTTGCGCGGCTCAACCCGTCGCGGCTCGTCACGGGGCTCGATGCGCCGTGGCTCCGCATCGCGGCGTCCCGGATTGCCTGGCGATTGATCTGACCGGGGCAGTATCATGGGCCGATCCGCCGACCTGCTGTCGTCAGGGCGATAACGGCGACCGGGGTTGTCCGGGTGCTCCGGATGATCCGGGTGTTCCGGGTGCTCCGGATGTTCGCGCCGTCCATTACCGCGATCGTCGTTGCCGTTGTTGCCGCGATTGTTGCCGTTATTCCCGTTATTCCCGTTGTTCCGGTCGTCCCCGGGACGATTGCGTCGGTCGCGCACGTCGGGGGGCGGAATGATGCCCAGGCCACCCAAATCACGGCCCGTCACGCCGCGACGCCCGTTGTCGTTGACTGGGCGCTCGCGTTCGCGCGAGACGAAGCCTTCGCGGCTGGGCCGGTCCGATCCCCAGTCTTTAAAGATGAAGCGGGGCTGCGGGCGATAGGGCCGCACGAACACGACGCGGCCGCCACCGTAATAGCGATATGGATAGTACCAGGGATCGTCGTACACGAACATGCGGAAGCGAACGCACGACGTGTAGTACGGGTCCCAGTACGAATAGCTGACGTACGTGTGGCAGTCATAGCACAGAAAGCGAGGATAGTCGTAGTGTTGGCCGACGTTGTAGGAGACCACATCGTAGTCCCAGTCGGAGTACCCCTCCGGAACGATGCGCTGTGCGAGATCGGTCATCGCCACGTACGGATCGCCGCGCACACGGCCATCCGCGATAACGCGATAGTCCCAATGATCGCCGCTCTCGATTTGATCGTAAACGAACGCATCAGCCGACGCGACGGCGAAGAGGTAGCCCACGCCGGGATAATCGTCGATCGTAAAGGCGTCGCTCCCGAGCTGACGGCCATCGACCTCGAGATCCCGGCCGCCGCGCGCGAAGTTGTCTTCCCACGGATCGCGCGGGAACAGGACGCGAACCCGACCGTCCGTGTCCACGCGGAAGATCGTGACGTAGGCGTCCTGATCGAGGCGGAAAAAGAGCCGCACCTGTTCACCGCGGGTAACAACGGCCCCCTCGCCACGATTGGTCCACAGTTCGATGCGAGGGCGCTCGGAACTCAGAGTCCCCCGGACGGCCGGCGTGGGCACGAAGGCCAGGCTGAGCAAAGCAATAGTTGTGAACATGAAGCCTCCCGCCGCGCCTAGGGCAGAGACTGTGCCACAAGCCGACTACTCCTAAATTATATTGTTATAATGACTTGGCCACCTCGCAGTGCATTACGGCTGTCCCATGGTAAGGACATTTCTTGGCTCAGCGCCTAGATCTTCTCGATCCTGCCGAAGTCGCACGCCTGGGTGGCATCGAAATCGTCGCCGAAGGCGTGGTCGAGGGTTTCCTGGCGGGCGTGCACCGGTCGCCGTTTCGCGGGTTTTCTGTCGAGTTCACCGAGCATCGCGCCTACCAGGCCGGCGATGAGCTTCGATACCTCGACTGGCGAATTCTGGGTCGCTCGGACCGGTTGTTCGTGAAGCAGTTCGAAGAAGAGACCAATCTGCGCGCCATGATCCTGCTCGATGCCAGCCGCTCGATGGCATGGCAGGGCACGCCGGAACGTCTCACCAAACGCGCATACGCTGACCGGCTGGCCGCGGCTTTGGCCCTGATCCTGCTCCGGCAACGTGACGCGACCGGCCTCGTCACCTTCGACGAGCAGGTGCGGCAAGTGATTCCCGCTCGCGTGAAAGCGGGTCAGTGGACGCGAATCGTGCGCGGTCTGCTCGATACGCCGGACGGGCAAGGCACGGCAGCGCACGCAGCGCTGCAGCGACTGACCGCGCTGCTCGCCCGCCGGGGCATGGTGGTGCTGGTCTCCGATTTGCTCTTCGATCGCGAGCTCGCCCTCGTAGCCCTTCGGTACCTGCGCCACCGCGGGCATCAAGTCATCGTATTTCATCTGATGGATCCCGCCGAGGTGAGGCTCAGTGGTCCGCCCGAGGTCCGTTTCCGCGATCCGGAGTCGTCCGTGAGCGTCGTCGTGCGGCCACGCGAGCTTGCTCGCGCGTATGCCGATACCGTACAGCGAGAAATCGCGGCTTGGCGCAAAGCCTGCCGCCGCCACGGCATCAGCTACCATCACGTACAGACCGACATGCCGTTTGGTCTCGCGCTGCGTCTGTTGACGTGAGCTTCCTTCATCCGTTGGCCTTGTTGGGGCTCGCCGCTGCGGCGATCCCGGCACTCCTGCATTTGCTCCAGCGACGCGTTCCACCCGAGCTCGACTTCCCACCCGTCCGCTATCTCAGCGCAGCCGAGCGGGAGAGCGCTCGACGGTTGAAGCTGCGGCATCTGCTTCTCTTGGTTCTCCGGACCGCACTGATCGTCGTGATTGTGCTGGCGGCGGCGCGACCGCTGGTCCCGCTGCGGGGAGGCGGCGCCCACCAGCCGACGGCCGTAGTCATCATTCTCGACAACTCGCCGTCGGCGGGAGCGGTGGTGAGCGGTGGCAGCGTGCTGGATCGGCTGCGCGTCGCAGCGCGTTCCTCAGTCGCGCGGACGACCTCCGCCGATCGGGTGTGGCTGATGTTGTGCGACGGTGTACTGCGCGCTGGTACGCGTGAAGCGCTACTCGCGATCATCGACAGCACCCATGCGGGCTGGCAGCGCCTGGACCTCGTCGACGCCGTCGGAGGTGCCGCGCGCACCGTGGACGCCCAGCCGCTGCCGGGACGCGAGGTGCACGTGCTGAGCGACTTGCAGCGCACGGCCCTGGCATCGGGTCACGCCGATGTTCCGCGTGGCGTGCGCATACTCGCGCTCGAGCCGGGAAGCACGGTCACCAACCGCGGTATCGCATCTGTCACGGTGTCGGAAGGGGCGGCGGTGATCGAGCTCAGCGGCTCGACTGCAGCTGGGGGCGATCTCCCATAACCAGTACCTGTCACCATTCGCATTGGCGGCGGCGCACGGCGCGACCGCGGTGAAATCGCCGCTCGGGGTCTCGCGACGCCTGGTGGTGGGGGTGGTGGCTCGACACGGTCGGCGGTGACCGTTTCATTGCCGGTGCAATCACTGGCGCCGGGGTGGTGGCTGGGCGAAGCGGCCCTGGAACCTGACGAGCTGCGGGCGGACGATCGTCGTCCTTTTGCTTGGCGCGTCGCGCCGGCAGCGGGCGTGACCGCGACGCCGGGGGCCGGCGCGTTCGTTGCTGCGGCGCTGGCGGTGCTGCAGGAAGGACGGCGCGTCATCGAGGGTCGTGACGTCGTGATCAGCGGCGGCGAAGCAGCGCCACCCACCGCGCCACATGCCATCCTGCAGCCGCCCGCCGACCCCGCGCTCGTCGGCCAGGCAAATCGGGCACTCGCGACGCGCGGCGTACCGTCGCACTGGGGCCAAGTGGGCACGCCCGGCAACATCGCGGCGCCGCAACTACCCGCCCTCGATGGCACACCGGTCGCGCGTCGCTACCGGCTCCAGGGTGCGTCCGACGAGGTGCTAGCTACCGTGAACGACGAGCCTTGGTTGGTGCGCTCCGGGAACGTCGTGCTGCTCGGGAGCCGGCTCGACACGGCGTGGACGGCATTGCCGACGGCGCCCGGATTCGTCCCGTTCATCGATGCACTCGTCAATCGGATCGTGGTCGGTGAGGCGGCAGTCAATTCCGCCGAGGGTGCGCCACGCGTGGAGTTCCGGACGCGCGGCACGGACACTGTGGGCGCGACGGTCTTCGGTCCCGACCCGCGCGAATCCGATCTCACACCCGCCACACCGGCGCTTGTGACGGCGGCATTGGGCGGACGAGATCGGGTCGAGGTGTTGAGCGCGAACGCGTTGTCGGCCGAGCGCTTCGCGGGGACGCGGCGCGCGGATGCGAGCGCCATCCTCCTCGTACTCGCCTTGCTGCTTGCTGCGATCGAGCTGGCTGTCGCAACGCGCACGCGCTGATGGCCCTCGACTTCCTGCTCGAGCGGTTTGAGGAGCTGCCCGCCACTGGCTCACTCATCGAGCGGCTGCCATCGGCCGCCAGGCGTGTGGGTGTGGGGGGCCTGCCCGGCTCGAGCCCCGCCGTGCTCGTGTCCACGCTCGCTCGCCGCCTGCCACAACGCTTGTTCGCCATCGTCGCACCCACCCCGGCGGACGGTGAACGCTGGCTCGCCGATCTGCAAACCCTGCTCGGCTCCGAAACGACCGCGCTGTATCCCCAGCGCGAATCGCTCGGCGCCGAAGAGCCGCATTACGAGCTGGCCGGCGAGCGCATCGAAACTATCGATGCGCTGTTGCACGGCGCCGTCCGCGTGCTGATCACGACCGCGCGCGCCACCGCGGAGCGGACTGCCGTTCCAGCGGCGCTCGAACAGCGGCGCCTCGTGATCGAGACCAGTAAAGAGGAAAGGCGTCTAACGGACACCACGCAGCGCCTCGAGGCCATGGGGTACGAGCGGGTGCCCACAGTCACCGAGGTTGCACAGTACAGCGTCCGGGGCGGCATTCTCGACGTATATGGATTCGGCATGGCGACGCCCGCACGCATCGAATGGTGGGGCGATGAGATCGCATCGGTGCGGAGCTTCGATCTGGACACGCAGCGCTCGGGTGAGGCCGTGGACCGTGTGACCATCCTTCCGGTGAAATCCGAAGAGCTCACCACCCTGGTTGCGGCCGGATCGCGGCGCAGCAACCTGCTCGAGCTGCTTCCCACGGACACGATCGTCGTCAGCGACCAGGAATCCGCCGTCGAGCGAGAGGTTGAACGCGCTTGGGCGGACGCAGCTCACCATCTCGAAGTCGCGCGCCGCATGGGGGAGGAACCGCCTCCACGCGAGGATCTCCTCGTGGATCCGGCGGCGTGGCGAACGAGGCTCGACCGGCTCGCGCGCATCTCGATCAGCGACGCGGAGACAGAGCAGCGGTTCCCCCTCGCTCCGCCCGAGCACGTCGACCGGGACATGAAGCGCCTCCGCCACATCGTCGCCGCGCCGCCGGCGACGGTGATTCTGTGCGATAACGAAGGACAGCTCGAGCGCCTCGAAGAGCTGCTCGGCTCAGACGGCGCGACGCTCGCGGTGGGTGCGCTCGATGGCGGATTCATCATGCCGATGCTGCGGGTGCTCACCGATCACGAGATCTTCCGGCGCGCGCGCCGGCTGCGCCGCCCGCGCCGCTACCGCAGCGCGATCGCGACAACCGCATCCCGACCGCTGACGCCGGGCGGATATGTCGTGCACCTGGAGCATGGCATCGGGATCTATCGCGGCCTGCAGACCATCTCCGTCGGCTCGGATGGTGCCACGCTCGAGGTTGCCGTGGTGGAGTACGAGGGGGGCGATCGACTGAACGTCCCATTGTACCGGATCGACCAGCTCGAACCCTACCGCACGGCCGGCGATGGTGATGCGCCGCCGCCGCGCCTGCATCGCCTCGGCGCGACGACCTGGCAACGACAGCGTGATAAGACGCGGGCCGCCATTCGCGCCATGGCGGCGGAATTGCTGGATCTGTACGCACGCCGCCAGCTCGCGCACGGCTACGCCTTCCCACCCGATACGCCATGGCAGCGCGAGCTCGAGTCCTCCTTCCTTTATGAAGACACCCCCGACCAGCGCCGTGCCTCGGATGAAGTCAAGCGCGACATGGAGCGTGCCCGCCCGATGGACCGCTTGCTGGTGGGCGATGTCGGATACGGGAAGACTGAAGTGGCGGTGCGCGCCGCCTTCAAAGCGGTGCAGGCGGGCAAGCAAGTCGCCGTGCTGGTCCCGACCACGATTCTCGCCGAGCAGCACGGCCGCACGTTCCGCGAACGGCTGGCCGATTACCCGGTGCGCATCGAAGTCCTATCGCGGTTTCGCAGCACCAAGGAGGCCGCGCCAATCGTCCAGCGCCTTGCTGCCGGCGAGGTCGACGTCGTGATCGGGACGCATCGGCTGCTGTCACGTGATGTGACGTTCAAGGACCTTGGTCTCCTCATCGTGGATGAGGAGCATCGCTTCGGCGTACGGCACAAAGAGCGTCTCAAAGCGTTAAAGCTGAGCGTCGATGTTCTGACGTTGACGGCCACGCCCATCCCACGAACGCTGCATCTGTCGCTCGCGGGGCTGCGCGATCTCACCCTGCTCGAGACGGCGCCCAAAGACCGGTCGCCGGTGCTCACGTTCGTGGAGCCCTGGGACGACGCGTTGCTAGAGGAAGCGATGGCGCGCGAGCTCGACCGGGGTGGCCAGGTCTACTTCGTGCACAACCGGATCGAGACAATCGAAACAGTCGCCGCACGAGTGCAGGCACTCGCGCCGCGCGCGCGGCTGGCGGTGGCGCACGGGGAGATGCGCGAAGGCGATCTCGAAGCGGTCATGGGGCGATTCGTGCGCGGTGAAGTGGACATACTCGTGTCCACGATGATCGTCGAGTCGGGGCTCGACGTGCCGAACTCCAACACGATGATCGTCGATCGCGCCGACCGGCTGGGGCTAGCCCAGCTCTACCAGCTCCGGGGCCGCGTGGGGCGCAGCCACCGGCGTGCGTTTTGTTACCTGCTCGTGCCGGACCTGATCGATGTCCAGGCGGAGGAACGCCTGCAGGTGCTCGAGCATCATACTGATTTGGGATCCGGCTATCGGATCGCGCTGCGGGATCTCGAGCTGCGCGGGGCCGGGAACCTGCTTGGCGGCGAGCAGTCGGGGCACGTCCAGGCGGTCGGCTTCGACATGTACCTGCGGTGGCTGGAAGAAACGGTCCGCGGGCTCAAACAAGGAGAGCAGGGATCGGTCACCAGAGAGCGTTTTGCACCGCCGGACGTCACGATGGACGCGCCGGCGCACCTACCCGACGCATATGTCGGCGATGACGATACCAAGCTCGAGCTGTACCGGCGGCTGGCGCGTGCCGAACAACCAGGTGAGATTCAAGCCGTCCGTGACGAGCTGCGTGACCGTTTTGGGCCATTGCCGGCGGACGCGGAGCGCCTGTTGCTGGTCGCCGAGCTGCGCGCGCTGGGGGTGCAGGCGGGTTTGGAGACGGTCCTGATCAAGGGCGACGAAGCGCGGCTGACGTTCCGACGTGATGCGGCGCCGCGGCTCGCGGGCCTGCAGGTGGCGCTCGAGGCCGTGCAGTTCGAAGCGGACGTGCGGCGCGCGGTGCCGCTCTCCCTCAGGCTCCGCCGGCTCGGCGGAGAGTCGATCGGCCCCGGTCTGGTCCGGGCGCTCACGGCGGTACTCCGGGATCATCACCGTCACTAGAGAGAGGAAACGGATGCGACGGCTGAGTCTGGTGTTGTTGCCCTTCATGCTGGTTGGATGCGCGGCGCTCCGCGACGCGTTTTCGTCTCGCGCCGACGTCGTCGCGCGTGCCAACGACCAGACTCTGACGGTGGACCGGGTCGCGGGCTGGGCGGGCGCGAACCGAGACCTGCCGCTCGATCCGCTGACGCTCGGCCGGGTGTCGCACGCGTGGGTCGATTATACGTTGTTCGCGGAAGCGGTCGCTGGCGGCAGGGATCTGCGCGACTCGGCGACCGCCGCGGCCACCATGTGGCCCATGGTCTCACAGCTGAAGTGGCAAAAGCTGCACAACCGGCTCACTGGCCGAGAGAGTCTCACACCCCAGCAGGTCGACTCGGCCTACGCGGCGGGGCAGGTCCGGGTGTTCCAGCACATTCTGTTTCAGGTGCCCCAAAACGCCGCGGACAGTATCGACAAACGCAAGCATCGGCGGGCCGAGCAATTGCTGCCGCAGGCGCGCGCGGCCGGAGGGCGGTTTGGGCAGCTGGCCGTGCGCTACTCGGAAGATCCCGGCGCCAAAGCTGGCGGTGGGTCGTTGGGGCTCGCGACGCGCGGCCAGTTCGTGCCCGAGTTCGAGGCGGCGGCCTGGCAGCTCGCGCCGGGCGCCGTCAGTCCCGTGGTGAAAACCCAGTTTGGTTATCACATCATTCGCCGTCCGCCCCTGGCCGAGGTGCGTGACTCCTTCCGCGTGGACTTGGAGTCGCGGATCACCCGGGAGCTGGATTCGTTGTACGTCGACAGCCTCGATATCAAGCGTCGCATTAAACCCGTGGATCGGGCGCCCGAATACGTGCGGACCGCCGTGCAGGATCTCGATGCGGCGCGCACGAGCAATCGCGTGCTCGTCGCCTATCGCGGCGGCTCGCTCCGGGTGCGTGACCTGATGCGCTGGCTGGCTGCGCTCAACCCCCAGCTCGTGCAGTCGCTCCCGACGGCCGGCGATCAGCAAATCGATCAGTTCCTCAAGGCGATCGCGCAGCGGCAGCTCCTGCTGGAGCAGGCGGACTCCGCCCGGGTCACACTGAGTCCGGACGATTGGCGCCAGATCCGCGAGGAGCATGACTCCACGATCGCAACGCTCACGGCGATTCTGAATCTGACGCCCGAGGTGCTGCGGGATTCGGCCGGCCCATCGTCGCAGTCGCACGTGAATTTCGCCGCCGCCCGCGTCAACGATTATCTGGACCGCGTCCTTCACAAGCGCGCGCGGTATTTCCCAGTGCCGATATTCCTGGCCGAACGACTGCGTGATCAAGGAAGCTGGAGCGTGGATGAGGCCGGGATTCGGCGCGCGGCGGAGCGGGGTGAGGAGCTCCGCGCCGACTCCGGACAAGCCGGCGGGTCGGGCGGCGCACCTCGCATGACGCCCGCGCCGGGACCGCCGCCGATCGACACCGCTCGACACCAGCAGGGCAGACGGCCGCCGCGATGAAGGCTCTTTGCTTGTTACTCGCCGCGCTTAGTCAGCACCCGGCACCGGACGAGACCCTCGATCGCATCGTCGCAATCGTGGGCACGCGGCCCATCCTGGCATCGCAGATCGATGAAGAAATGGTCCAGCAGCAGGCGCAAGGGATGACGCTGCCGACCGACTCCGCCGGTCGCGCGACGTTGCGGCGCCAGGTCATGGACCGGCTGATCGAGCTGGAAATACTGGTGCAGCAGGCCGAGCGCGATACGTCGATCAAAGTGACTGACCAGGAGGTCCTTGATCAGGTCGAGCAGACCTACCAGAACGTCCGCAAGCAGTTCAGCAACGAGAACGACTTCCGCGACCAGATCCGCCAGGCGCGGTTTGGCTCCGTCGAGGAATGGCGGCGGTGGCTGGGGGACCAGCAGCGACGGCAACTCCTCGCACAACGGCTGATCGAAGCGCAACGGCAGAAGGGCAAGCTGCGGCCCATCCCGCCGACCGAAGCGCAGATGCGGGAATTCTGGGAGCAGAACAAGGATCAGCAGCCGAAGCGACCGGCGACCGTTTCGTTCCGACAGATCGTCATCAAGCCGGTGCCCGATTCAGTGGCGCGACGCAAGGCGTACCAGCACGCCGAATCGCTGATGGTCGAGCTCCGGCATGGCGCGGACTTCGCGGCGGCGGCGAAGCGATTCTCGAACGACAGCGCGTCCGCGGCGCAGGGCGGTGAGCTGGGCTGGTTCCGGCGCGGCGTGATGGTCAAGGAGTTCGAGGACGTGGCGTTCCGGCTCCGTCCGGGCGAAATCTCGCCGCCGGTGGAGACACCGTTCGGCTTCCACATCATCAACGTCGAGCGCACGCAGCCGGCCGAGATCCTGGCGCGGCATATCCTGATCACCCCGGTCGTCAGCGAGGCGCAGATCGCCATCGCCAAGCGCCTGGCCGATTCGCTGCACGACGTGCTCGCGCGCCGATCCGGCGGCGTGTCATTCGATTCACTGGCAAAGGTGTACGGCGACCCGCAGGAGCCGAAGCTCGCGGAGGATGCCGCGCTCACCGACATGCCGCCTGAGTATCAGAAGATCATTTCGGCCGACACGACGCTCGGGCTGAAGCCGGTGATCACAGAAGGAGCCGGTACGCCCCGCGCGAAGTTCGTCGTCCTCGAGGTGACGGCGCGCCATGCGGCCGGTGACCTGTCGTTCGACGACGTGAAGCTGAAGATTCGGCAATCGCTCAGCGATCAGCTCGCGATCCGGCACTTCATCGATCAGCTGCGCCGCCAGATCTACATCGATATCAGACTGTAGCGGTGGCACCCACCCGACCGCGTCTCGCCGTTGCTGTAGGGGATCCCCGCGGGATCGGTCCCGAGGTCGTCCGCAAAGCACTCCGGCAGCCGCTGGATGCAGAGGTCCGCATCGTCGGCGGCTGGGACGACGGAGCCCCGAATGAATTGGAAGCCGGTCGTGCGGCAGCGGAGGGCATCGAAGCGGCGGCCCGGCTGGCCCTGTCGGGCGAGGTGGATGCGATCGTCACCGGCCCCGTCAACAAGGCTGCGCTACACGCGGCCGGCTACCGGTTCCCCGGCATCACCGAATTCCTGGCGCACATCGCGGGCGATATTCCCGTCGCGATGATGCTGACGACGGGCCGGCTGCGGGTCGTGCTCGTGACCACGCATTTGTCGTTGCGCGACGCGATCGCATCTGTGTCTACGGAGCGGGTCGTGCAGGCCGGGCGTATTGCACGGGATGCGCTGCAGCGGTGGTGGGGCGTGGCATCGCCGCGGCTGGCGCTCTGTGCCCTCAATCCGCACGCAGGCGAGGGCGGGCTATTCGGCGACGAGGATGCCCGCATTCTGGAGCCGGCCGCGGCGGCGCTCGAAGCGGCAGGGCCGCTCCCCGCCGATACGGTCTTCGTGCGGGCGCTGCGGGGTGAGTTCGACGCCGTGCTCGCGCCGTATCACGATGTGGGCATGACGGCCGTGAAAGTATCGGGATTCGGAACGGGCGTGAACGTCACGCTGGGTTTGCCCTTCATCCGCACGTCACCCGATCACGGCACGGCGTTCGACATCGCCGGGAAGGGGATCGCGGACGCCGGGTCGATGCGCGCCTCGCTCGAGCTGGCGGTGCAGCTCGCGACCGCGCGTCAATCGCTGGGGGATTAGCTCGAGGGTTCCGGTACGTGCGTGGTCGCCGGCCAGACCCGCACGCGCCCCACACGCCGGCCGTCCATCTCCAGAATCTCGAACGTCGCACCCTCCAGGTTGACCCGGTCGCCGACCTTCGGCAGGCGGCCCAGCCGTCCGAACAACAGCCCGCCGATCGTCGTATAATCGGTGTCGTCGAGCTGCAGCTTCAGCGCGCGGTTCAGAATCGGTACGCCCCCCCCGCCGCCCCCGCCCCCCCCGCCACCGCCGCTCGCCGCCGCGCCTGACCCCACCAGGGGGGGAGGAGCTTGGTCGTATTCGTCGTAAATCGGACCGACGATCTCCTCGAGCAGGTCCTCCATCGTCACCAGTCCCGCCGTGCCGCCGAACTCATCAAGGACAATCGCCAGGTGCACCTTCTGCCGTTTCATGTCGGCGAGTACGTCCTCGACTTCGCGCGTCCCCGGCACGAAGAACGCGGGCCGCGCGATGTCTTGCACCGGGGTTTCGGATCCGGACAGCAGGCCGCGCAGGATGTCTTTTGCATGCACGATGCCGACGACGTCGTCCAGCGAGTCGCCAGTCACGGGGTAGCGCGAGCGGCCGGCGGCGGCGACGCGGTCGGCTGCCTCCGCCAGCGATGCCTCGGCGGGGAGCGCGACGATCTGCGTCCGCGGCGTCATGACCTCGCGCGCATTCTTTTCGCTGAACTCGAAGACGCCTTCCAGCAGGCGCGCGTCGCCGGCGCCGAGACCGCCGGTCTTGCGGCTCTGCTCGACCAGCATGCGGATCTCCTCGGGGGAATGCACGCGGTCCAGCTCGGGGTTGGTGGTCTTGATGCCGAGCAGACGGACCACGAAGCGCGCGCTCGCGTTCAACAGAAAATTGAACGGCCGGGTGATCCAGGAAAAAATGATGAGCGGCGAGGCGACCCAGCGACTAGTGCCCTCGGGGTGGGTGATCGCCCACGTCTTGGGAACCAGCTCGCCGAATACGACGTGCAGAAAAGAAATCATTCCGACGGCAATCACCGACGCGATGCCCCCGCGCGTCAGGAAGTTCAGTGCCGCGGGGAGCGTGGCGAACCAGTCGTGGAACAGGTGCGCGACGGTGTCTTCCGCCACGTACCCGAGCAGAATGGAGGTGAGGGTGATGCCGAGCTGCGTCGCCGAGAGCAGACGGTACAGCTCGCCGAGCGCCTTGCGCACGATCCGCGCCTTGCGGTCGCCACGGCGGATCATCGCCTCGATCCGCGTGCGGCGTGAGGCGACCAGGGCAAACTCAGCTGCCACGAAGAACGCATTGGCCGCAACGAGCACGATGACGGCGACCAGGCGCAGCCAGAGGGCGTTCACGATCTAAAAGGTATTATGTTTCTCCCCGAGGAAACACTCGTGCTGCCCGCCGAAGCCCACTGCACCTATCGCGCCCCCCTCAACGTCGAGACTCGACGGCGCCTGACGCTCGCGCTCGCCATCACGGCCGTCGTCATGCTGGTCGAGCTGATCGGCGGCTGGATGGCGGGCTCACTGGCGCTGCTCGCCGACGCCGCGCACATGCTGGCGGACGTCGCCGCGCTCGGCCTGGCGCTGTTCGCGGCCTGGATCGCTCAGCGTCCCGCGACTCCGGAGCGCTCATTCGGTTTCATGCGGCTCGAAATTCTGGCCGCCCTCGTGAACGGTGCGGTGCTCTTTGCCATCGCGATCGGGATCGGCGTCGAGGCGTGGCATCGCTTTCGGACTCCGCCGCTCGTGAACGGCGCGTTGCTGCTCGGCGTCGCGGCGGTGGGCTTCGTGGCCAATCTCGTCGCGGTCGGTGTCCTGCATCGCGGCCATGAACACTCGCTCAATCAGCGAGGCGCATATCTACACGTGCTCGGCGATCTGCTGGGCTCGGTGGGCGCGCTCATCGCGGGCGTGATCGTGTTGACGCTCGGATGGACGCTGGCCGATCCCATCATCTCCGTATTCATCGGCGCGCTGGTGCTGGGCAGCGCCTGGCGACTGGTCAAGGAAAGCGCCGACGTGCTCCTCGAGGCGACGCCGGCGCACATCGCGCTCGCTGACGTGCATGATCGGATCGCCTCGGTACCGGGGGTCGAGTCCGTGCACGATCTGCATCTTTGGACCGTGACGAGTGGCGTGGTGGCGATGAGCGGCCACCTCGTGGTCAAGAACCCCACCGATAATCAGCCGGTGCTGGAAGCGGTGCAGGACCAGATGCGGGCACTCGGCATAGCGCATGTGACGGTGCAGGTGGAGCGAGAGCCGACCTGCGACTGACCGAATCCCTTGTTCGGCACCGTGACTCCGTTTATACTGCGCCCCTCTTTAAGGGGAACCGTAAGACAGTGAAGATTCGTAACATCGCGATCATCGCGCACGTCGACCATGGGAAGACGACCCTGGTGGATCAGATGCTCCGCCAGGCGGGTGTGTTCCGCGCCAATCAGCAGGTGGCGGATCGCATCATGGATTCCAATCCCCTCGAGCGTGAGCGCGGCATTACAATCCTGGCGAAGAACACGTCGGTTCGCTGGGGAGACACGAAGATCAATATCGTGGACACGCCGGGGCACGCCGATTTCGGTGGCGAGGTCGAGCGGATTCTGCGGATGGTCGACGGCTTCCTGCTATTGGTGGACGCCGCCGAGGGGCCAATGCCGCAGACGCGGTTCGTGGCGGGCAAGGCGCTGGCGCTCGGACTCAAGCCGATCGTGCTGGTCAACAAGGTTGACCGGCCTGACGCGGAGCCGCTCCGGGTGCACGACGAGGTGTTGGAGCTGCTGATGGACCTCGACGCGTCGCCCGAGCAGTTCAACTGCCCTTTCCTTTATACATCCAGCCGGGCGGGGACTGCGACGCTCGACCTGAAGAAAGAAGGAAAGGATCTGACGCCGCTGTTCGAGACGATTCTGGGCACGATCCCCGCACCGAAGGCAAATCCGGACGGACCGCTCCAGATGCTCATTTCGACGCTCGACTATTCGTCCTATCTGGGACGGATCGGCATCGGCCGGATCGAGCGCGGGCGTATGCACGTGGGTGACACCGTCGCGTTACTGCCGATCGGGGAGCCGGGTCCCGTGGGTGACGGCAAATTCGAGCAGGCGCGCGTGGTGAAGCTTTTTGCATTCGAGGGTCTTGAGCGTGTGGAGCTCGAGACGGCTGCGGCGGGCGAGATCGTCGCCATTGCCGGTCTTGCCGGTGTCGAAATTGGGAAGACCGTGACGGCGCCCGATCATCTTGACCGGCTGGCGGGCATCGCGGTCGAGGAGCCGACCATCTCGGTCGACATGCTGGTCAACAACTCGCCGCTCGCCGGGCGCGAGGGCAAGTTCGTGACCGGCCGGCAGCTGCGCGAGCGGCTGTATCGCGAGCTGGAGCGCAACGTCGCGCTGCGGGTGGAGGACACGGACACACCCTACGCCTTCACGGTATCGGGGCGCGGGGAGCTGCACCTCGGCATCCTGATGGAGACGATGCGGCGCGAGGGATACGAATTCCAGGTCAGCCGGCCGCGGATCATCCCGCGTGAGGGCCCGAACGGCGAGCGCCTGGAGCCCTACGAGGAGCTGATGATCGACTGCCCGGAGGGGTATGTCGGCGTGGTGAGTCGGGGTAGTCATGGAGAAGCTGGGGCCGCGGCGCGCCACGATGCTGGACATGAAGAATCCCGGCCTGGGGATGGTGCGTATGCGGTTCAAGATCCCCGCCCGCGGCCTGCTGGGGTATCGTTCCGAGTTCTTGACCGACACGCGGGGGACGGGGATCATCCACCACCGCTTTTTTGAGTACGATTTATGGGCCGGCCCGCTGTCGGGCCGGAACCGGGGAGTGATGGTGGCGGACCGTGAGGGGGTGGTCGTGGCGTACGCCCTCTTCAATCTTCAGGAGCGCGGTACGATGTTCGTACAGCCGGGAGATCCGGTCTATGAGGGGATGATCATCGCGGAGCACGTGCGCCCGGGTGATCTGGACGTGAACGCCACGAAGGAAAAGAAGTTGACGAACATGCGCACCACCGCGGCGGACGAGATGATTATCTTGGAGCCGCCACGCCAGATGACCTTGGAGCTGGCGCTCGAGTACATCGAAGACGACGAGCTGATTGAGGTGACGCCGTCGTCGGTGCGGCTGCGGAAGCGCCTCCTGGGCGCGACCGAGCGCCGCAAGTTGGCCCGCAGCGAGAAGCGCGCCCTCGAGGAGTAGGGTAGGGCAAGGGGGGGGTCCTGGAGCAGTCGTTCGACGTAAACCTCAGCCGGAGGTGGCAATGCTGGCCCGTGAGACGTCGACTCATTGGTCGCTCAAGCGCAGGAGCGACGAAGTCGACGAGGAGTTCGGAGAATTCGAAGAGGACAAGGAACTCGACGAAGACTTCGATGATGAGCTGGACGAGGACGATCTCGACGACGAGGATCTCGACGAAGACGATTATGACGATCTCGATGACGAGTTCGACGACACGGATGAGGACGACTTCCGGCCCAAGAAGGGACCGAAGAGGGAGTGGGAGTAGCGCGTATCAGCGCCGAAGAACTCGCCCATCGCGGGGGCCGCGGCTGCGGCCCCCGGGAAGGGCGTCAGCCCTAGCGCCTCCAGGGTCAGACGCAGCGTGCTTTCATGCTAGTAAAGCGTGGCTGACCGGTAGCCCCCTTTAACTCCAGTCCCCAGGATCACCCAGACGATCCGCCCGCCACCCTACCACCGGCCGCCCCGGACTGTCCCTCGCGCCGCGGCCGCGAGCGCGAGCAGCACCAGGCGGGCACGGCGGGTCGTCGCTAGCGGCTCAACCAGAAGTTGACCTTCACCAGGAACACGTTCGTCGGCCGGTCACGAAACAGATCAGTGGCCAGATCGCGCTGCATGTCAAAGGTGCCGTCGTAGGGCACGTAGCCGGAACGACTCTGCGTCCACACGAGAAACATGGTGGATCCGGGCCGATACTCCCAGCGCGCCACCGCCTTCACCTTGAACGCCCGTGTCCGAAAGTCGGGGCGATACACCGCGAACTCGGCGGCCGGGCCCGCACCGTCGGGATCGATACCGAGGCACCGATTTGGACCGGCGCTGCCGCATACCGTGGTGTCTCCCGGCGTGATGGTCGAGCCGTTATCGCGGCCGTATTGATCGAACGAGTAAGTCCGCCGCGCCCGCAACTCCTTATAGCTGTCATACGCG
>WNGP01000494.1_pt1 | contig 30421 bp, 25 predicted proteins | sample 5407671 | NCBI WGS metagenome assembly WNGP01 (sample SAMN13153381, study PRJNA577476) | soil metagenome | isolation source: 40 cm soil or saprolite under Garry oak tree replicate 2 | place: USA:California | collected 2016-06-15 | reverse complement strand
AGCTCCGCCGCAAGCTCCGCCGCATCGCCCAGGCCGCGGGGTCCGTAGCGCGCCGCCCGCAGCCGGTCGCGCAGCCGCATGACGTGGTCCGCGACAGCGCTCTCGATTCCCGCCGCGCGCAGTGAGCGGGCGAGGCTGTCGCCGTCACGGGTCGCGGGGTCAGGGACGTGGCTCGCGAGCAGCGTGTGAAACGCGCGCTCCAGCCGGCCGAGGCGCGACAGCCCTGGGGATCGGGCGCCCGAGAGGCGGCGGTCGCGGCGGCGCCGGCCCAGTAGGAAGCCGACGACGAGCGGCGGCCCGAATCCGATCACCGCCCACCCGCCCGGTCCGAGGTCGCGAGCCAGGACATCCGGCCACCGCTCTGCTGCGGTCGCGAGCAAGGGCGGCAGCGCGCGCGCGGCGCGAGGCTCCGTGCCCGGCAGCACGGCGAAGCTCTGCGGCGCCGCTCGTGCCACCGCGTAGCTCGCCAGGGCGACGTCGTAATACGGGTACCGCACCTCGGGAAGCAGGAACGTTCCCGCCGAGTCGGGGACCACGAGGTAACTGAACGTCTTGCTCCCCGCCACCAGACCGCCTTGCGGCTCGATCGCCGTGTTCGTTTCAGCCTCGTAGGCGCGGAACGCCGCGGGCCAGCGGAGCACCGGCTCGGGCCACAGCGCGGCGTTCCCGATTCCGCTCACCGTCGCGAGGACGCTGAGCGGCTCACCCACGCGCGCATCCCCGGGCGCCGGGGAGAGCGCGAGCGCGAGCCCCTCCCCCGCCACCTGCCGGTCGTCCGGCGGGCGTCCTTCGGCCGGGGGCGGGAGCACCGTGAGCGCGACCGAGTCGCTGTGCAGCGCGTACCGCTCCTCGCGGCTGAAGATCGAAAACGAGACCGGAACCCCGTACTCCACCGAGGCAGGCGGGATCACGAGCGGCGCCGCCTCGAGCGGGAACATGATCTCGTGGAGCACGTACACGTCCATCCAGCTGCCGTGCACGAGGCGCGCCGCGATGGGTTCCTCGGGCCGCTCCTCCGGATAGGACCACACGCCGGCAGGCGTGGGCAGCGTCAGGCGGGGCTGGCCGCGGAGCCGCAGCCGCAGGTCGCGGGGGAACCAGGCGGCGACCAGGACGTCGAGCTGCTGGCCGATCAACACCGTGTCGCCAGGCAACAGCACGGTGAGCGCGACCTGGTCGCCCCGCTCCGGCGCCGGGGCAGCGCCGAGTAGCCCGCGGGCAGAGGGGCTGAGGGCGGCCGCCGGGCCGGATGCCCGTTCCGCGGTGATGGAGATCGGCTGCGTCGCAACGACCGTCGCTCCCTGCTGTACGCGTACCGGTCCGATGACCAGCGCCCCGGCGCGCTCCGCGCGCAGCGTCACCTGCCGCAGCGTGCTGCGCAACACCGCTCCCCCCAACCCGGCGCCGAGCGAGACATCCGTCACCTCGTGCGTGGCGACGATCGCGAATCCCGCGAAGGACGGAAGCGCAAAGGTGAGCGCCTGCGTCGAGCGTGTGCGCGCGCGGACGGTGAGCACGAGGGGGTCGCCAACGTTGAGCCGCGTACGATCCACGGTCGCTATGACGAGGGGCGCGCCGCCCTGCGCCAGGGCGATCAGCCAGAGGCCTGTGATCACCAGTCCTTGACTCCCGGCTCACCGGCCCGGCGCGTGCGCCCGGAGCGGTCGCGCCGCGTGCGCAGCTCTTCCTGGCCGATCGAGGCGAGTATGCGGTCGGCCTGAGCCTGGGTGAGGCCTCCTGCCGCCCCCTGCTGCTCCCCCGCGGACCCACCTCCCCCAGCCCCACCTCCCGACAGTCCCCCGCCGCCCCCGCTCCCCGCGGGCGGAGGGGTGTTACTCGCGCCCCCGCCATGGCGACGCCGCACCGCCAGCTCGAGATTCCATTTGGCGGCGGGGTGCCGCGGCCGCAGCAGCAACGCCTCGCGGTAGGCACGCTCGGCGTCCGCGAGGTGCGCCTCGCGGTGCGCGCTGTCCGCATCCGCCTGGCGCAGCGCGAGCAGCCCGAGGTCGTAGAGTGCGCGGAACCGGAGGTCGGGGTCGAGCGACGTCGCGGCGCGCGACAGGGTGCTCCGCGCGGTCTCGCCATCCCCTGCCGCGAGCGCCGCGACCCCTGCGTTATACCAAGCCGTGTCGTTGGCCCGGTCCCGGGCGAGCTCCTGTTGGTACGCCGCTCGCGCCCGCTCTACTTCACGACGGTCCCAGGCCCGCTCGGCCGCGCTGCGCGGGTGGCTCGAATCCTGGGCGCGCGTGGGGCCGGCACGCAGCAGCAGCGCAAGTCCGAGCAGGGCGGCGGTACGGCGTCGCGCGGCCTGACCCAGCAGGAGCGCGACGGCGAACAGGACCGGCACCCAGGCACGGGGCCGTCCCCGCTCGGTGTGCGCCTCGCTCGCCCGCGCGCGCTTGTACGCAGCGACGAGGTCCCGCACCGCCCCCGCCTGGTCCGGCAAGTCCGCCGCCACCTGCGCGCCCTGCGCCGCGTCCGCGATGGCAGCGAGCACGTCATCCCGGCGCGACGTCTCGATCGTGTTGCCGTCGGCGTCCCGCTGGTATCCCTGGGGGGCGCCGTGCTCATCCCGCACGGGAATGCGCGCCGGCGCTCGCTCGCCTTCGGCGACGAGGATCAGGTGTACACCCCCAGCGGCGACGCGGTGCGCCTCGGCGAGGACGTCCGCCAGCGAGTCGTGCGCTTCTCCGTCGCTGAAGATGACGAGCACGCGGTCGGCGAGGTCCGTCCCCACGCGCAACAACTCGGCTCCCTGCCGGAGCGCGGGCCCGAGCGCTGTTCCGCCTTCCGACGCCACGTCCGGATCCAGGGCGTCGAGGTACAAGGTCAGCGCCGACCCGTCTACGGAGAGCGGTGAGAGGATGTAGCTCGAGCCTGCGAACGCCACGAGCCCGATGCGGTCGCCGTCCAGGTCCTGCACCAGCCGGCGGGCCTCGCGCAGTGCACGCGCCAGCCGGCTGGGGCGCGTGTCCTCGGCGAGCATCGAGCGCGAGATGTCCACGGCGATTACGAGATTCAGCCCCCGGCTTTCGGTCACGACCGTTTCCTGACCCCAGCGCGGACCCGCGAGCGCGAGGGTGCCGAGAAACGCCGCCACCGACAGCGTCGTCGGCCCGCCCCGACCCGCGCCGCGCGCGAGCGCGGCCGTCGCTTCCGACCACAGCGACGCGCGCCGGATACGCACGCGTCGCGCCCACGCCGCGCCGAACCACGCAGCCCCGCCTACCAGCGGCGCGAGCGCGAGCACGAACGGCGCGTCGAAGGTGATCACGGCACGCGCACCGCGAAGGTGGCCGAGAGCACGATCTCGAGGGCGAGGCCGAGCAGGCCGAGGCCCAGGGGCCAGCGGTACGCCTCGTCAAAGCGCCGGTAGATCACGCGGTGCACCGTCGTTTTCTCGAGGTTGTTGATCTCGGCGAAGATGTGCTTCAATGACTCTGTGTCGGTGGCGCGGAAGTAGCGCCCTCCGGTCATCGCCGCCATCTCGGTGAGGAGCCGCTCGTCGATCTGGACGGGGAGCGACTGGTAGCGCAGCCCCTCCGGCCCGACGCTGGTAGGCACCGGCGCCTCGCCTTCGGTGCCGACGCCGATCGTATAGATACGGATCCCGAACGCCTCAGCCGCCTGCGCCGCGGTGCGTGGATTCACCGTGCCGCGGTTGTTCACCCCGTCGGTCAGCAGGATCATGACCTTGGTCTTTCCTGGAGCCCGCCGCAGCCGGTTGGCGGCCGTCGCGACGGCCGTCCCGATCGCCGTGCCGTCCTCGAGCATGCCGATGTGCACGGCGCGCAGCGCCTCTTCCAGGACGGCGTAGTCGGTAGTGATGGGCACCTGCGTGAGGGCCTGCGCGGCGAACGCGACGACGCCGATGCGGTCCGACGTGCGCGCCCGCACGAAGTCGATGGCCGTCTGCTTGGCCACGTCGATCCGGTTCGAAGGCGCGAAGTCCTCGGACAGCATGCTGCTCGACACGTCCACGCACAGCACGATCGAGATGCCCTCACTCCGCACCTCGGCGCGCGCCGCCCCGACCCGCGGCCCGGCCGCGGCGACGATCCAGGCGGCGATGCAGGCGCTGCGCAGCGTCACCGGAAGGCGGGCGATCCAGAGCCGCTCGGCCGCCCCGGCAGCCGGGCGGACGTCGCTCATCGAGGTGCCGGAGAGCCGCGCCAGGCGGCGCGTCCGCAGCCACCACCACAGCGGCAGCGCCGCCAGGGCGAGCAGCACGAGGGGGCGCGCGAAGCTCACGGGACCAGCTCCCGCTCCAGCGCCCGGGCCTGCGCGGCGAGCGCCGTGACGTCGCTGCCGTGCGCGGAGGCGAACGCGACCCGGTCCAGCTGCTCCAGCACCTGCGCCAGCTGCCGCAGCGGCGCGCGCGGCTTGCGCCGCTCGAGGATGGCGAGGCATTCGGGGGTGCTGAGCGCCGCGGACGCGGCGGGCTCCGCCCGCGCGATCGCGGCGCGCAGGCGCCCGGCGGCGCGCGCGGCCACCGCCTTGGGCTCCCCCGCCGCCAGCCAGCGCGCGTCGGGGACCTCAGGTTCCAGTGGAACGTGAACGCCGGGGGTGACGGGACGTGGCGGCCGACGACGCCAGGCCACGCCCGCGGCACCGAGCGCCAGGGCGGCGAGCAGGGCGCCGAGCGAGACCAGGGGGCGTCTCCGGTCGGAGCGGAGCGGCCCCAGGGCGGCCTTTGGCTCTGGAGCCCCCAAGCTGTCGGGGATCACGCCACGCACCTCGAACGAGGCGGCGCCCCCCGGCACCGAGTCCGTGTGCCCGTCCAGCGCCAGCCGCCACACCGGCGGCAATGCCACCCGATGAGGCCCCGGCGACCATGCGACGACGGGATAGCGAATCACCCAGCCGCCCGGTGCCCGCAGCACTGCGGGCTCGCCGAGGGGCTCCACCTGGTCGGTGCTCTCGAGCTTCCCCGGGCGCAGCCGCCATCCCGCCGGCGTCGCCACTTCCCGTGAGAGCCATATCGTGTCGCCGACGGTGGGATGGGGGGGCGAGGCGCCCCACGCCCCCTGCCCCACTGCCAGGACGGCGAGGAGCGACAGATTCATCGTTTGAGTCTCCGTGCCCGCTCCGCGAACGCGCGGCGCAGGGCCACACCGTACGGAATGTGCGTCTGCAGCTGCACGCGATCGACGCCGGCCTGGATCAGCTTGCGGAAGCGCTCCTGCAGCTGCCGCTCGGCCACGACCCGGAATCGCGTACGCGTCGGCTCGTGGCTCGAATCCAGCAGGACCCGGCGCCCGGTTTCAGCATCCTGGAGGTCCACCCATCCCGCGTCCGGCAGGTCCAGCTCACGCGGGTCGTCGATCGTGATGGCCACCACATCGTGCGCCGACGCCAGTCGTGCGAGCGGCTCCTCCCATCCCTCGGCCCGGAAGTCCGAGAGGACGGCGACGATGGAGCGGTGGTGCAGCAGCCGTACGGCGTAGCGCAGGGCTTCCGCGAGGTTGGTGCCGCGGCCGCGCGGCCGGAACGCGAGCAGGTCCCGGATCACGCGCAGGGCGTGGGGACGGCCTTTGGCGGGACGCACCACGAACTCCACCTTGTCGGCGAACGTCAGGGCCCCGACGCGGTCGTTGTGCCGCGCGGCCGCGAGCGCGAGCACGGCCGCCACCTCGACCGCGAGCGCCGCCTTCGTGTACGGGCGGCCGAAGTGCAGCGACCCCGATTGGTCCACGACGAGCAGGAGGGTCAGCTCGCGCTCTTCCACGAACGTCTTGACGAACGGATGGCCCATGCGGGCCGAGACGTTCCAGTCGATGGCGCGAAACTCATCGCCCTGCTGGTAGGCGCGCACCTCCGCGAACTCGATGCCCTGGCCGCGGAATACGGAGCGGTACTCGCCGGTGAAGAGTGAGGTGACGAGCGAGCGGGTTCGGAGCTCGATGCCCTTGACCTGCCGCAGCACTTCGGCCGTGACGCTCCGCCGGCGTGCCTGGACCGGGGAGGTCTCGCCACGCCGGCGCTCTTCGCCTGCGTACGTCACGGCACGCCCACGGCCTCCAGGATCTTGGCGATCACGCGGTCGGCGTCCATGTCCTCCGCTTCCGCCTCGAACGTGAGCAGCACGCGGTGGCGCAGCACGTCGAGGGCGATCGCCTTGACGTCTTCCGGAACGACATACGAGCGGCCGCGCAGGTAGGCGTGCGCGCGTGCCGCCTGCGCCAAGTAGATCGAGGCGCGCGGGGACGCGCCAAAGGCAATGAGCGGCTTGAGCTCGGTCAGCCCGACCACCTGCGGCTCCCGCGTGGCGCGTACCACATCCACGATGTAGTCCACGACTTTCTGGTCCATGAACAGCTCGGCGATCGCGCTGCGCGCCGCGAGGATGTCCTCCGCTTCCGCCGCCCGCGTCAGCTCGATCGGCCGGCCGGAGGCCATCCGCGTCACGATCTCCTTCTCGGCATCGCGCGACGGATAGCTCACGCGGACCTTGAGCATGAACCGGTCGAGCTGCGCCTCGGGGAGGGGGTAGGTGCCCTCCTGCTCGATCGGGTTCTGGGTGGCGAGCACGAGAAACGGCTCGCCAAGAAAGAAGGTCTCGCCCCCCAACGTCACCTGTTTCTCCTGCATCGCCTCGAGCAGGGCCGATTGAACCTTGGCGGGGGCGCGGTTGATCTCGTCGGCCAGCACGAGGTTGGCGAACAGCGGGCCCTTCTTGGGATAGAACTCCTGCGAGCGTTGATCGTACACCATGGTGCCGATCACGTCGGCCGGCAGCAGGTCGGGCGTGAACTGGATGCGCGAGAAGGAAATCCGCAGGCACTCGGCGACACTGCGCACCGCGAGCGTCTTGGCAAGCCCCGGCACGCCCTCGAGCAGGATGTGCCCCCCGGTCAATAACCCGATCAGCAGGCGCTCGACCATGACCTCCTGCCCCACCACGCGCTTGGCCACCTCGCGCGTGATGGTCTGCACTAGCGCGGCGTCGCTTGTTTCTTTCGCCCGGGTGGTCATCGCGACGCGAGCGCCGCCACGGCAGCTTTGCGCACGGCCGGCTCCTTGTCATGCGAGTAGAGTTCCAGGAATCCCCGCACCTCGGGGGCGGCGAGCCCGGCCAGCCCTTCGACCGCGGCGGCCCGGGCCGTCGGGGAGCGACGCTTGAGCATGCCCCCCGGCTCGGCGTATCGGGCCAGCACACCGAGAGCCTCCTTGGCCCCGAGGCGGCCGATCGCGCGCAGCAGCTCTGCCAGTACCCCTTCGTCCTGCTCCTGCTCCAGGCGGCGCACCAGTACGGTCGTCGCCGCCGGATCGCCCCCCACGGCGATGGCCCGCGCCGCCGCGGCGCGCACCCCGACGCTCTCGTCCTTCAACGCCGGCATCGCCGGCCGGGAGATCTCGCGGCCGCCGATCTCGCCCAGGCCGATGAGCGCGGCTTCGCGCACGAACTCCGACGGATCGTGGAGCAGCGGCACCAGGAGCGTGACGGCCTGCGGGCTGCCCGTCAACCCCACGAGCTCGGCCGCGGCGGCCGCCACCGAGCTATCGCGCTCCGCCAGCCGGCCCTGCAGCGGCTCGAGCGCCCGCTCTCCCGCCCGCCGGATCACGGCGCGATACGCCTCGCGCTGATCCACGGGCGCCCCCACGTACGCCTCCAGCACCGGCTCTACCGACATGGACGCCAGCGCTCCCAGCGCGGCCACCAACGCCTCGCGCTCCGGGGGAGGTACGCCCGGCTCACGCAGCCGTGCGACCATCCGCCCCACGGTCGCCTTGTCCGCGAGCGTCTCGGCGAACGCGCCCATGCCGGCGACGAGGTCCGGGTCCTGGACGGCAGGGAGCAAGCGGTCCAGCGCGCCGATCGCCTCCGCCACGACGACCAGGTCCTTGAGCCCGAGGAGGCCCGCAGTGAGCCCCTGCAGTTGTTCCAGCGCGGCCCGCTGCGCGTCCAGCGTGCCACCCGCCTTGAGGGCGGCGATCGCGCGCTTCACTTGCACATCCATCGGGACGACGTCCGGCCGGAACGTCGCGCTCGCACGACGAGCGACCGTGGCCCCGCCAGGAGGGCGTGCGGCCACCGGCGCCGGGTCCGCCTGCGTGGGCGCCGGCACCTGGACCGCGGGCACGTCGCGCACCGGCGTGGCGCTCGACAATCGCTGCGAGCGGCGGCTCAGGGCGAGCGTGATCTGGCCCAACGTTGCGTCGTCCGCCCGCACGCCCCCGGTCGCCACACCGAACAATGCGAGGACGTGCTCGGCCGCGACCCCGGGACCCACCTGGATGCCGCGGATACCGCGGGCGAACAGCAGGCCCGCGAGCTCCGCCAGCTGGGTGTTGCGGGGGAGGAGCTGCTGGCCATGCCAGTGGAGTCCCGTCGCCCCGATCTTCCACTCGACCGTGCCAGCGGCCGCGACCGCGGGCAGTGCCGCCGTCACCTGGCGCAGCGCCTCCGCCACGGCCGGATGCGTGGGGGGATACAGCCGCGTCAGGCGGAACGTCGAGCCAATCGCCCCGAGGGCGCGCTCAATGCCGGCGGTGTCGATCGCCATGGGAGCCGCCGAGCATGGTCGGCGCCCGCTCGATAGCGCGGATTTCGTCGGGCGTGAGGGCGCGGTGGTGGCCCTCCGGCAACCGCCCGAGCTGCACCGGGCCGTACGCGACGCGGTGCAGCCATTCCACCTTGAGGCCCAAAACGTCGGCCAGCCGGCGCACGATGCGGTAGCGCCCCTCGGCGAGGGTCAGCTCGATCTCGACCCCGCCGCGCCGGTTCCCGGCCCCGCTCGCCCCCGGCCGCACCCGGAAGCTGGTCACGGCCACGGGACGGCCTTCGAGGACGATGGACCGGCCGAGCGCGGCCTGCGCGGCGCGGGCGTCGAGCCCGTGGGCACCGAGCCGGTAGGTGCGCGGCACGGCGTAGCGCGGGTGCGTGAGGCGGTGTGCCGCAGCGCCATCGGTCGTCAGCAACAGGAGACCCGAGGTCATGACGTCCAGTCGTCCAACGTACGTGAGACCCGGCACCTTGGGGAGGAGGTCGAAGATCGTCTGGCGGCCAGCGGGGTCGCCGCGGCTCACCACGTAGCCGATCGGCTTGTTGAAGGCGAGCCACGCGGTCGCAACCGGCCGCACGGGCCGCCCGTCCACGGTGACGCGCTGGCTCGCGGGGTCGACGCTCATCCCGAGCGTGGCCGGCGCGCCGTCCACCTGCACGCGTCCCGCGCGGATCAGGTCTTCGGCCTTGCGCCGCGACGTAACGCCTGCGCGCGCCAGAGCGCGCTGCAGGCGCATCGCGGTCATTCGGGCTCGGCGGGCGCCGGCGGCCGGAGCGCGACCGAGAGCTCTTCCAGACGCGGCAGCTCATCCAGGTCCCGAAGCCCGAGGACCTCCAGGAACTGAGGCGTCGTGCCGTACAGCAGCGGCCGTCCGAGCCCTTCGCCCCGCGTCACGACCTCCGCGAGCCCGCGCTCGACGAGCTTGTCGAGCACGGCGCCCGAGTCCACGCCCCGGATCTCCTCGATCTCGATCCGTCCGACCGGCTGCCGGTAGGCGACGATCGCCAGCGTTTCCAGCGCCGCCGCGGAGAGCCGCCGGGTGCGGAGGGTGAACTGCGCCCGCTCGATCGCCTCGGCGTACTCGCGTCGCGTGAGGAACTGCCATCCCTGGCCGATTTCCACGAGCTCGACGCCGTGATCCTCGTGCGTATAGAGGCGCCGCAGCTCGCCCAGGGCGGCGAGCGCGTCGCTCTCGCCCGCGGCCGGCTCGAGCGACCCGAGCTCGTCCACGGTGAGCGGACGCGAGGCCGCGAACAACGCGGCTTCAAGCAGCTTCGCGAGGGGGCTCACGGCGGATCACGATGGGAGCGAACGGCTGGGGCTGCGCCAGGCACAGCGCGCCCCGCTTGGCGAGCTCGAGCAGCGCGATGAAGCTGGAGAGCACGTCCACGATCCCGGCGCGCTCGCCCACGACGTCACGCCACCCGAATTCGGCGCGCTCGGCGAGGAGCGCCTCGATGCGGCTGGTCGCGCCTTCGACGTCGAGCGGCCGCGGCACCACGCGGTGCAGCACGGGCTCCGGGATCAGCGCGATCACCCGCTCCGCCGCGGCGAGCAGGTCGTTCAGGTCGATCACGAGCGGCGCGGGTGGCGCCGCCGGCGGCTCGGGCGCGAAGCCACGGCCGAACTGCTCGGCCCGCCGCGCCGCCGCCCGCGACAGCCAGTCCACCAGCTCCCGGATCTGCTGGTACTCGAGCAGGTGGCGCACCAGCTCGGAGCGGGGGTCTTCCCACTCGTCCTCTTCCAGGCGTCGCGGCAGCAGCATCTGCGCCTTGATGCGCAGCAACCGCGCCGCCATCTCGAGGTAGTCCGCCGCCTGGTTCAGCCCCAGCTCGTTGATCACCGCGAGAAACTGGTCCGCGATCTTCGCGATCGGCAGGTCGGTGATGTCGAGCTCGTCTTCCCGAATCAGATGGAGCAGCAGGTCCAGCGGACCTGAGAACTGCTCCAGCTCGACCACGAACCCGGCATGGTCTTGCACGGCGGGGGCGCTCGTCATGAGGGGAACACCCCTTGCGACACGGCAAAGCCGCCTACTACCGCCAGCGCGAGGCGCATCAGCTGCATGGCGGGCCAGAGCAGCACGCTGACCACGCCCGGGAGCAGCCACACCACGAGCAGGATGGGCAGGAACCCGAGCAGGTACAGGCGCCGGTACTTGAGCCCCGCCTCCGGGGGCAGCAGGTGATAGAACACATGGCTGCCGTCGAGCGGCGGCACCGGGATGAGGTTGAAGAACGCGAGCACGAGGTTCAGCAGCATCCCGTAGAACAGCATTCGCTGGAGGATCTCGAACGACCCGGTGAGCCCCGGGAGCATGGACCCGACGAAGCCGACCACGGCGAAGAGCAGCGCGCTCGCCACGTACAACCCCAGGTTCGCCCCGATCCCGGCGAGCGACACGATGATGTCACCGCGCCGGTAGTTGCGGTACTTGCGGGGGTTCACAGGCACGGGCTTGGCCGAGCCGAACAGGAACCCGGCGTGAGAGACGTACAGCAGCACCGGGAGCAACACCGTCATGAACGGGTCGATATGCTTGAGCGGATTCAAAGTGAGCCGCCCGAGCGCGTAGGCGGTGTCGTCGCCCTGGCGGTAGGCGGCTTCGGCGTGCGCGTATTCATGGGCCACGACGGAGAACAACAGCACCGGGGCCCAGACGAGGAATTCGAACGAGATAGCGTCGCTCTAGGGTCGGTAACGGCCTAAGATAATGAATCCGCCGGGCCTCGGTCAATGTCGTAGCGCCTTGACCGCTCTGCACTTACCCCATATCTTCCGCGCCGCACCAGGAGGCCGTTCTGCCGCGAATCAAGTCCGCCAAGAAGGCGATGCGTCAAGCGCGCAGCCGCACGCTGCGCAATCGCGCCCAGCGCTCGGAGCTGCGGACCGCCCTCAAGCGCGTGCGCCAGGCGACGGGCGCCGCCGCCGCTCAAGCCTACGCCGCCGCTGTACGCCTGCTCGATCGGGCCGCGCGCAAGGGCCTCATCCATCGAAATAATGCCGCGCGACATAAGTCGAGATTGGCGAAGCACATTCAAAAGACGTCAAAATAAGAGGTCTTAGACCGCCGCCAGTTCTGCCCCACACTGTTCGCAATACCACTCCGTCGGCAGATTCATCGTACCGCACGCCCGGCACCGGAGGGTATGTGGCTCGTCGTCTTCCTCTTCTTCATCGACGGGCTCAGGCGCGGGCGGGGAGGTGGGAGTGGGAGACGAGGCCGGTACGTTGCGCGCGGTGCTGGCCGGAATCACCGGCTGGTACTGAGCGCCGCTCGCACGCCGGGGCGAGGGCGACGTCTGGTCGTCATCCGTCACCGACTTGATGAACGCCAACTCGTCATCGGCCGTGACCTTCTCAGGCTTGGCCTGCGGCGGGCGAGCCGATGACGGCGCACCCCGCGGGGGCGTGGCGGGTCGCTGGCTCACCAGCGCGTCCAGCTCCTGCAGCTTGTGGATGTCGGCCTCGACCGATTGGAGATCTTCGCGTACCGAGATGAGCTCGGCCAGGACGTCCTTGTGCACCTGCTCCCACTGCGACTCTTCGTACTCCCCCACCGCATGGCGCAGCTCGGTCTCGGTGAGCTTCTCGGCCGCGCGGGCCTCCTTCTTCTGGAGCTCGCCCCGCAGGTACCGTTTCTCCTCGATGGCCTGGCGGGCGCTGTCGGCGTGGGCCTTGAGCTCCTCCGTGACGGCGGCGAGCCGCGCCTCGTAGTCCGACCGAACGCGGGCCCGCACGTGACCGGGCGTCGCGTCCGCCGAGTCGTTCAGACGCACGATCCACGCTTCGTATTGGCGCCGCTCTTCCAGCAGGCGCTGGATGATCACGGTGCTCTTGGAAGGCGCTTTAGGCATGCTACAAATCTACCAACAACGCGTCTGTCGGTGTAACTCCAATTCGCTCATGGCGTTGCTGCGCTCAGCTCGTGTACGATCGTGCCCCCGACCAGCGTCAGCGCCGCCCGGCCGGATAAGATGCGACCAGCGAAGGGGGTGTTCCGGCTCTTCGAGACGAAAGATGTGGGGTCGACCGTCCAGCGCGCCGTGACGTCGAGCACGACGACGTCCGCCGCGGAGCCGGGGACCAGCGTGCCGCCGCGCAGCCGGAACGCCTGCGCCGGGATCGTGCTCATGCGAGCGACGAGGTCTGGGAGCGTGAGCACCCCGCCCTGCACCAACTCCGTGTAGGCCACGCCGAAGGCTGTCTCGAGTCCGACGATCCCGAATGGGGCGTCGTCGAACGCCGCCTCCTTGGCGTCGTAGGCGTGGGGCGCGTGATCCGAAGCGATGCAATCGATCACGCCCTCCTTGAGCGCGGCGCGCAGCGCGGCGACGTCCGCCGGTTCGCGTAGTGGAGGGTTCATCTTGGCGTGCGTGTCGTAGCCCTCGCAGGCGCGCTCGGTAAGCGTGAAATGATGCGGCGTCACTTCCGCCGTCACAGCGAGCCCCCGCTCCTTGGCACGGCGGATCAACTCGACCGAGCCACGGGTGGACATGTGGCAGAGGTGCACGCGCCCGCCGGTCAGGTCGGCCAGGAGCAGGTCGCGCGCCACCATGATCTCCTCGGCGGCGGCGGGAATCCCTTTCAACCCCAGCCGCGCGGCGACCAGGCCCTCGTGCATCACGCCGCCGCTCGCCAGCGTGGGCTCCTCGCAGTGGTCGGCGACCGGAATGCCGAAGGTGCGGGCGTACTCGAGCGCCGTGCGCATCAGGTGACTCGAGGCGACGGGCCGGCCGTCGTCCGAGACTGCGACGGCCCCGGCCGCGACCATCTCTCCCACCTCGGCGAGCTGCGCGCCTCGCTGCCCGACCGACACCGCCCCGATGGGATAGACGCGCGCGCACCTGGCGCGCTGCGACTGGCGCACGATGAAGCCGACCGCCGCCTGGTTGTCGGTGATGGGGTCGGTGTTCGGCATCGCGCACACCGCCGTGAAGCCGCCCGCCGCCGCCGCGCGGGCCCCGCTCGCGATCGTCTCGACGTCCTCGTTGCCCGGCTCGCGCAAATGCACGTGCAGGTCCACGAGGCCGGGCGCGACGACGGCGCCGCTCACGTCCCGGACGTCCGCTCCATCGGGCGTGCCGAGCGTTGCGCCGACCGCGGTGACCTTCCCGTCCTGCACGAGGACGTCGGCCGTCTGATCGAAGCCGCGGCTGGGATCGATCACGCGGCCGCCTTTCAGGAGGAGCGGGCGCATCAGTCGGGGACTCCCTTGGCGGCGTCGGCGAGCTCCGGCTTCCCTCCGGCGAGCAGGTACAGCACCGCCATGCGGACGGCGACACCGTTGGTCACCTGGTCGAGGATGACGCTGTGGGGCCCGTCCGCCACGCGACTGTCGATCTCGACACCGCGATTCATCGGCCCCGGGTGCATGATGACGAGCGGACGCGGCGCCTTCTCCAGCCGCTCCGTGGTCACGCCGAAGACGCGGTAGTACTCGCGCACCGAGGGGATGAACCCCGCTTCCATGCGCTCGAGCTGAAGCCGCAGCACGTTCAGGACGTCGGCCCACTGAATGGCGTCTTCGAGATGCTCGAACACCGTCACGCCCAGCTCCTCGATGCCGCGGGGGAGCAGCGTGCGGGGACCGCACACGGCCACCTCCGCGCCGAGCTTGAGGAGGCCCCAGATGTTGGAGCGGGCCACGCGCGAGTGCAGCACGTCGCCCACGAGGCACACCTTGAGCCCCTCGATGTGACCGCACTTGTCGCGCAGCGTGAGCAGATCGAGCAACGCCTGCGTGGGATGCTCGTGCTTGCCGTCCCCTGCGTTCACGACGTTCGAGCGGATCCGGCGCGCCAGGAATTCCGCCGCCCCCGAGGAGGGGTGCCGGATCACGACCATGTCGATCCGCATCGCCTCGAGGTTGCGCGCCGTGTCCACGAGCGTCTCGCCCTTCTGCACGGAGCTGCCGCTCGCCGCCACGTTCACCGTATCGGCCGAGAGCCGCTTCTCCGCGAACTCGAACGAGATGCGGGTGCGGGTGGAGGCCTCGAAGAACAGGTTGACGATCGTCTTACCGCGCAGCGCGGGGACTTTCTTGATGGGGCGCTCGGACACCTCTTTGAACGGCTCGGCGGTGTCGAGAATGAGACGGATCTGCTCGGGGGAGAGGGGCGCGAGACCGACCAGGTCCTTGCCGAGCTCAGCCGTCACGCAGTGGCCTCCTGCGGCGCGGCGCGGATCAGCTCCACCTGGTCGCGGCCGTCCAGCTCCTCGACCAGCACGTCCACGCGCTCGCCCTGCGCCGTCTTCACGGCTTTCCCAACGATGTCCGCCTGGATGGGGAGCTCGCGTCCGCCCCGGTCCACCAGCACGCACAAGGAGATGCGCCGCGGGCGGCCGAAGTCGGCCAGCTCGTCCAGCGCGGCGCGCACGGTCCGCCCCGTGTAGAGCACGTCGTCCACGATCACGACATGCTTGCCGGTGAGGTCGCCCGGGATGTGGGTCGGCCCGATGACGGGCTTCGGCCCGACGGTCTGGAGGTCGTCGCGGTACAGCGTGATGTCGAGGGCGCCGCGGGGGATCACCACGCCCTCGTCGTCCTCGATGAGCTTCGCGATCCGGGCCGCCAGCTCGACGCCGCGGCGCTGGATCCCGATGAGCACGAGGTGCTCCGTGCCGTGAGCCAGCTCGAGCACCTCGACGGCCATACGCTGAAGCGCCCGCGACAGGGCGCGGGCGTCGAGGATGGTGGTCCGTTCGGGCCGGCTCATCTCAAGCTTGGAAGCTAACGAGCGGGCCGGCCCGGTCAACGGCCACTAGTCCCGGCGCCTTGCCTCCACCTTAGCGCCGTCTTCTGCATCCGGGCCGCGCAGCCGGGTGCGTGTCGTCACGTAGAGGTCGCGTTTCCCGACACCTCCGGCGCGCTCAGAGAAGAAGTACAGCGTCGTCCCGTCAAACGAGAGCGCCGGCGCGCCATCAAAGGCCGTGCTGTTGACCGTGGGCCCCAGGTTCACGGGCGTGGACCAGGGGTCGAGAGTCGTCGCGCGCGTCGACACCCAGACGTCCTGGCTGCCGATGCCGCCGACGCGACCGGCCCCATCGGACGACAGGAACATCTCGAGCCCGTCGCGGCGAATGGCGGTGCGGGTGTCGCGACCCGTTGCAGAGAGCTCTGGAACCAGCACGGCCGGCCCGAACTCGCCGTCGTCGCCCACGCTGGTGCTTGCATAGATGTCGTAGTCCCCCGGCCCGCCGAGCCGGGTGCTCGTGAAGTAGAGCGTGGTGATCCCCGTGGTCTCGTCCTCGAAATACGTGGGGCCGTTATCGTTGGCGGGACCATTCACGACGCAGCCGATGTTCTCCGCAGGTCCCCAACCAAAGTCGTCTCGCTTGTCGTGACGCCGAGCGAAGTACAGGTCGGCGAGCCCGCAGAACCCTGGTCTGTTGCTGTGGAAGTACATGCGGTGCCCGTCAGGAGTGAAGGTAGGGGACCCGGTGTTGCTGCCCATGGCATTGATGAGCGGCCCCAGATTCACCGGCGGTCCCCAATCGGCATCGCGGCTCGCGCGCTGCGACACCCAGATCTCTTCGAACTGCAGGAGGTTGACGCCGTTGACGCCTCCTGGGCGGCCGGACGTGATATACAGGCTCAGGCCATCCTTCGAGATCGCCGGGTGATTGTCGTTGTACGGGGAATTGACGACTGGGCCGAGGTTCGCCGGCGCGCCCCATGGGCCGTACATCGGCTGGTCTGCTGCCGACGCATCGGCCGCCAATCGCTTCGCCACCGCGGGGCCCACGGGGCCGTCGTCCGCCCGGCACGCGTACGCCAGCGTCGCGAGCGCGCAGAGCAGGGTGATTTTCTCGAGCGGTTTCACCGGACACCTCCTAGAGTTGATTGCCCAGACCTGAATCAACCCGTACCTTCCAAGTTGACGGAGCCAGTTTCAGCCGGCCGCGTCACCAGGACGTGACCGGTACGTCACCGGTTGCGGTGACGGTTGCCTTCCGTCAGCGCCGAAGGGGCCTCGCATGATCGAGTTCCGGCTGCTCGGGACTCTGCACCTCACCGACGCCGAGGGGCGCGAGGTCGAAGGTCTCCTCTCGCGATCTCGGCGTCTTGCGTTGCTCGCTTATCTCGCCGCCGCCACGCCGCGCGGGCTACACCGCCGCGACACCCTCCTAGCGCTGTTCTGGCCGGAGCTCGATCAGGAGCACGCCCGCGCGGCGCTGCGCCAGGCCCTGCATGTCGTGCGGGACGCCTTGGGCGACGACGTCATCGTGACGCGCGGCGATGACGAGGTCGGTATCGACGGCGAACGGCTGTGGTGCGACGTCGCGGCCTTCGATCTTGCCCTCGCCGCCGGACGGCTGGCTGAGGCGCTCGAGCTGTACCGCGGCGACCTGCTCGAAGGGTTCTTCATCCCCGGCGCCGCGGAATTCGAGCGCTGGCTGGAGGGCGAGCGCGCTCGGCTGCGGCAGGCGGCCTCCCGCGGCGCGCAGGCGCTGGTCGAGCAGTGCGAGGCAGCGGTTGACCTGCGCGCCGCGCTCGAGTGGGCGCGGCGTGCGGCCCAACTCGCCCCTCACGCAGAGGGACCGCTGCGCCAGCTGGTCAAGTTGCTCGACCGCCTCGGGGATCGCGCAGGCGCTGTCGCTGCCTACGAAGAGTTTGCCAAGCAGCTCGGCGTCGATCTCGAGGCCGAACCAGCCGCGGAGACCAAAGCCTTGCTCGCCGCCGTCCGGGCTCGGGAGACGGCGGCCCCTGTGGAGCTAGTGGGGCCGGGGTCCCGCAGGGCCACTGCCACGGGCGCAATCCCTGCGCCGGTCCGGCGTCGTGTTTTGTGGCCCGCCTTCATCGGCGCCGGCTTAGTGAGTCTTCTGCTCGCTGCCGACGCCGGTCGGTGGCGGGCGTGGCTGTGGCCCACGCCAGTGGCGGGCCGTGTTCGGTCGCTCGCGGTGTTGCCGCTCGTGAACCTCTCGGCAGACACGCTGCGCGCGTGGTACGCGGATGGACTCACGGAGGCCCTCACCACCGACCTTGGCCGGATCAGGTCGCTCTTGGTGATCGCGCGCGGATCGGCCACGTCGTTTCGCGGCACGAGCGAGCCGCTTCAGCAGATAGCTCGGGAGCTGCACGTGGACGCGGTTGTCGAAGGCGGCGTGCAGCAATCTGGGGGCGTCGTTCGCGTGGACGTCCGCCTGATCAGTGCGGCCACGGGATACCAGCTCTGGGCGGACCGATTCGAGGAGCCGATGCAGAACCGGTTCGCCCTGGAGGATCGCGTGGCGCGCGGCATCGTCTCGGCACTCGAATTGCCCCTCAGTGCCTCCGAGGAACGCGCCCTCCGCGCCACCCCCACCAAGAATCTCGAGGCATACGACTCCTACCTCCGCGGGAAGATCCGGCTACGGCGAGAAAACCGCGCCGACGACTCGGTCGCCATCACGCTGCTCGAGCGGGCGGTGGCCCTCGATCCGGACTTCGCGGCCGCCCACGCAGAGCTGGTGCGCGCGTACCTCCTGCGAGTCGAGCAGTTCGCGCCGAGTGACACCGCGGTCGTCGAACGGGCCTGGGTGGCTGCGGAGAAGGCGCTGCGCCTCGCCCCAGACCTTGCGGAGGCGCATTTCGCCCGGGGGTCCCTCTTGTCGAACCTGTCGGGCCGGCTCTCCCCGGAACCGGCGATCAGGGAGGATCGCCGCGCGCTGGAGCTGAACCCGAACCTGGCTCAGGCGCATCATCAGCTCGGCAACATCTATCTGCACCTCGGCCTGCTGGACAAGGCCGTCGACGAATTCCGCAAGACACTCGCCATCGACCCGGGCAACTACGGCGCGACCAGACGGATCGGCATCGCCCTGGTGTACCAGGGTCAGTACGAGGCGGGCTTGCGACTATTCCGAACGGTGCCGCCCGAGTCCAATCAGTCGCTCTGGAATTACCAGGTGGCGTGGGCGCTCCTCTATCTCGGCAAGAACGAAGCAGCTTCGGCGCTGATGGAGCGATACCTGCAGGCGCACCCGGAGGACCGCGGCGGTGTCGTGACGAGCACGCGCGCCATTCTCTTCGCCAAGACGGGCGACGCCCGACGCGCCGAAGCGGATGTCCGAACCGCCCTGGTGAAAGGAAAGGGCTTCGTTCACTTTCATCACACCGCCTACAACATCGCGTCGGCGTACGCGCTGCTGCGCCAGCCGAGCCGGGCCGTCTACTGGTTGCAAGAGGCCGCGGAGACCGGTTGGCCCTGCTACCCCTACTTCGCGAGAGACCCGAATCTCCACAACATCCGGAGCGATCCGGGGTTCGTCGCCTTCATGCGGGAACTGAAGGCCCGATGGGAGCGGTACGGCGCGACGCTGTAAGCAGCGTCTGCTTGACACGCCAGCGCTTGAGCACGATGTTGCTGTAGCCTAGTTCGAGGCAACGCGCCAGACGCCGAGCTCCCGGATCGGGAGCTGGGCGTTTGGCTTTTGGGGGGCCCGGTGCGACGCCGTTCGCCGCTTTTCTCGGTCGTCTTCGCGACGCTTCTCACCACCGCAGGCCCGCTGTCGGCCCAGAGGCTGGGATCGCCCGCGCCCGACTTCACGTTGAAAACGCTCGCCGGCGGAACCGCAAGCCTTTCCGATTACACGCGTCGTCCCCTACTCCTCAACTTCTGGGCCTCGTGGTGCACGCCGTGCCGCGGCGAAATGAGCGACATCATCGCCGCGTACAACGCGCACAGGGATGAGGGGTTGCAGGTCCTGGCGATCAACCTGACGGATCAGGAGCACCTGAGCGACGTGCGAAAATTCGCGAACGAGCTCCAGATGCCGTTCCCAGTACCGCTTGACCAGAAGGGCAAGATGCGGAAGACCTACGCGCTGCGCGGGGTGCCGACCTCGGTGTTCATCGATGCGCGGGGCATCGTGCGCCTTGTCAATCCCGGTCCCATCACGCCTCTGACCATTCAGCGCGGGCTCGCTGAGATTCTACCCAGGCCATAGCAAATCAACGACCCAACGGAGGACCGTTCCATGTCCTTACGATCATTCGCCGCCTCACTGCGCCGCCCGGCGGTAGTTCTCGCGATCGGCATCGGTCTCCTCGCGCTGCCGAGGCAGTCGTTCGCCCAGGGCTGACCCCCAATCCGATTCACAACCCCCAGTTTGGGGGGACAAGGCGAATCCAAGCTGACCGATCTCGGCGCCCACGAATGGCGGGTCGCGGTCGGCTACCGCTATCTCCATGGCAATCAGTTTTTCCTGGGCGATCAAGTCAACAACAGCTTCGCCCCCTTCGGCGCGCCGATCATCTACCACATCCATTCGGCGGACGTCACCGTGACGTACGCCGCGACCGATCGATTCAGCCTGAACTTGACGGTGCCGGTGTTGGACGGAACGCAGTCCGCCGTTCGGGCCGACACCGTTCGCCACGACACCCACGCCGTTGGACTCGGCGACGTCAGTCTCGTCGGCAGCGTATGGTTGTTGAACCCCCACACACATGTCAAAGGCAATGTGGCGCTCGGCCTCGGCGTGAAGGCGCCTACGGGGAGCAACAGGTACGCCGATAGCTTGTTCCGGGCCGATGGAAGCTGGACACAGTACCCGGTGGACCAATCGATCCAGCCTGGCGACGGCGGGTGGGGTGTTATCCTGCAGCTGCAGGCCTTTCGAAGGGTATTCACTCGGGCCTTCGCCTACGTGGCAGGAGCCTACCTCGTCAGCCCGCGCGCGCTGAGCGACGTATCGCGGCCGGCGCCGAATACCTCCGTCTATTGGTCTGTGCCGGACGTGTATTCAGGGCGCGTGGGGCTGATGTACGGGCTGTTGCCGGCGCAGGGCTTGTCGGTGAGCCTCGGCGGACGCATCGATGGCATCCCGTACCACGATCTCGTCGGCGGCGGTGACGCGGGCTTCCGGCGGCCCGGGCACGTTGTGTTCCTGGATCCGGCCGTAGCACTCACCCGGGGCAGGAGCACGTTCACCGTGAGCAGTCCGATCAGAGTGAGCGGGAGCTTGGCGGACAGTGCAATGGTGCGGCCCAACGGTGTTCCGAACCCCACGCGCGCCGCCGGTGATCTCGCACGGTTGCTGATCTTCGTGGGCTATTCGCGGCGGTTCTGATCAAACGCGTCGGGCACCAGGCGGTCAAGACACTGCCGCCTGGTGCCCTAGTGCGTGTCGCCGCCAAACCCCTCGGCCGGCTGCCGCTATCCTTTCTTGTGAGTCTTGTGAGTCTCGTCTCTCGCGTGGGTCTTTCCCCTCCGCTGCTTCTCCGCCGCGGCATTCTCTGCGACATCCGGCCCGCGCAGCCGCGGGCGCGTCGTCACATACACGTCGTTCCCGCCGAAACTGCCAGGCCGGTTCGAGTGGAAATAGAGTGTCGTGCCATCGAACAACAGCGCCGGGCCCCCATCGAACGCGGTGGTGTTCACTACAGCTCCCAGGTTCACCGGCGTGGACCAGAGATCGAGAGTCGAGGCCCGCGTCGACACCCACAGGTCCTCGTTGCCCACGCCGCCCGGGCGACCACTGGACAGGATCATCTCGAGCCCGTCGCGCCGAATGGTGGTGCGGGTGTCTCGGAACGGGCTACTGAGCTCCGGGACTAGGACGGGCGGTCCGAACGCTCCTTCGTCTTCCGCCCGCGTGCTCGCGTAGATATCGAAGCCTTGGTCGCTGCCCGGCGGATTGTTCTGCACAGTGAAGTAGAGGGTCGTGATTCCGGTCATCTCATCCTCGAAGATGGTGGGACCGGCATTGACGTACGGAGTATTCACGACGCAGCCGAGATTCTCCGGAGGCCCCCACCCGAAATCATCACGCCTGTCATGGCGCCGGGAGACGTAGATGTCGGCGATGCCACATCCGCCCGGGCGGAAGCTATGGAAGTACAGCCGATGCCCGTCCGGTGAGAAGGTCGGAGCGACGTCGTTGACGCTCGAGTTGACTGTTGGCCCGAGGTTTTGCGGCGGCCCCCAGGGATCGTCAACAGCCGTCCGCTGCGACACCCAAATGTCGAGGCCGCCGTAGCCACCCGGGCGACCGGAGGTGATGTACAGGCTCAGGCCGTCCTTGGAAATCGCCGGACGGTTATCGTCGAATGGCGAATTGACGATCGTGCCGAGGTTGATCGGCGTTGACCAGGGCCCCCACTCAGGCTGGTCCTCCCCCACGGCGTCAGCAGCGATGCTCTTGGGACCGGTTGGGCCTCCCGGCGCCCGATCGGCGTGACACCCCTGGACGAGGGTACCCCAGAACAAGAACCCGCAGAATCTCGCGATGGCTTTCATCGTACGCTCCCGACAATGGTTTCGCTCACTAGTGATGCGCTCGCTCCATCTCCCTGGTGCCTCCACGAGGGGTCGAGCGCGTTGGAGTTGTCGTCATAGGGGACAAGGGAGGCCACCGAGGTCCCGTCGACCCTTACTTCGTAGATCCCGTACGGCCACCACCAGTGACAACCGTCGTCATCACTTTCTTGGCAGGCGGCAGGGCTGGCGAAAGCGATCTCCCTTCCGTCGGGTGACCACGACGGGAAGCGCGCTTGAGGGACATCCGCCTCGCCCCCGGTGAGCAGCATGGGGTTCGAGCCATCGGTGTTCATCAAGTAGATGCTGGAGCCGTAGCCGTCGGGGAACAGGTTCGCAGTGCACCCCGAGACAAAGGCGATACGCCCGCCGTCGGGGGACCACGCGGGTTCGCAGTCTTCGACGGGGTCGTCCGTCAAGCGAGTGACATACGAGCCGTCGGCGTTCATGACGTAGATCTCGCCATTGCCATCGCGATGCGACACAAATGCGATCCTCATGCCATCGGGCGACCATGTCGGTTCCCCGTTTTCGGCCGCTTGCTCCGTAAGCCGCACTGGACTCGATCCATCAGCCTCCATCATGTAGACCTCGGGGTGGCCATCGCGCTCGCTCGTGAACGCGATCTTCTTCCCGTCGGGCGACCAGGCAGGGTCGTAGTCATCGGCTGCCGTGTTGGTGAGCCGGGTAGGATGCGCGCCATCCGCGTCCATCATGTAGATCTCGAAATTGCCGTCGCGGTTGCTCGCGAAGGCGATTCTGGCCCCATCGGGCGACCACGCAGGGTTGGCGTCAATCTCTGGGTTGAAAGTGAGCCGGGTCACGCCCTCAGCGTTCGCGACGTAGATATGCCAGTTGCCGTCGCGGTTGGACACGAACGCGATCTTGTTCGTGGCTGTGCAAGCCACGTCGAACGCAACCAGCACCGTGTCGCCCGCGAGCACATCAACCGCGCGTGTGTGAGCACCGCTCAGCGTGCAATTGGCAGGAGCGCCGTACATGGTGACGCTGTGGCTGCCAGCGCTTAGCCCGGCCAAGCTCACCTTCCCGTTGACGGGGACGGGATGTCCCGCGCTGCTATCCACGCTGACGGTGTAGCCGCTCGCAGGGAGGTCCGCACCGGTCGTCGAAACGGTCACTTGCAGCACACCGATGGCTGGTCCTGCAACTCCAACCGGCGTTGAGTCGCCGCATCCCGCTGCCGCCAGCAGCAACCCGCACGCGATGACGGCACGCGCGCACCGACCAGCAGTAGTCACGCCCTTCATACCTTCTCCTTGCAGCCGCATTGCTGCCCTCTTGGCCAGAGCCTACGTTTCTCTTGCCAGGCAGTATGCGACGATGGCGTCATGCCACCGTCATGGGTGCGTCACGCCCGCCGTGACGGGGCCCGGCCTCGCAGGAGCGTGCATGATCCACTTCCGAATGCTGGGCGGGTTGAGCCTGACGGCGGCCGACGGAAGCGAGGTCCGAAGCCTCCTCGCGCAGCCGCGGCGGCTGGCCCTGCTCGCCTACCTTGCTGCCGGCACCCCCCGTGACTTTCAGCGGCGCGACAGCCTCGTCGCGTTGTTCTGGCCGGAGCTCGACCAGAAACACGCGCGCGCGGCGCTCCGCGAAGCGCTCCACGTGCTGCGCGGTGCGGTGGGCCAGGGCATTGTGACGAGGCGTGGCGATGAAGAGATCGGCCTCGACTCCGACCGCTTCTGGACCGACGTCGCGGCCTTTGATCGTGCCGTGGCCTCGGGGGAGTGGGGCGAGGCACTCGACCTTTATCGCGGTGACCTGCTGGAAGGGTTCTTCATCTCGGAGGCGCCCGAGTTCGAACACTGGCTGGAGACGGAGCGCGCCCGACTCAAGGACGCGGCCTGTCGTAGCGCGCACGCCCTCATCGAGCGCAGCGAGACGAGCGGTGACCTTGCGGCCGCCGCGAGCTGGGCTCGACGCGCCGCGGGGCTCGCGCCCTTCGACGAGGAGCTGGTGCGGCGCAGGATCTCACTGCTCGACCGACTGGGCGACCGTGCCAGGGCCGTGCAGGTGTACGACGAATTCGTGTCGCGGCTTGCTCACGAATACGAGATGCAGCCCGCCGCCGAAACGCAGGCGCTGATCGCCGCCGTCCGCGCGCGAGAGTCCGCCGCGCCGCCGCGTGCCCCGGCCGCCCTACCTTCGCCCGCCCCACCCACGCGCTCCAGCCCCCCGACCCGGGGCCGGCCGAGCGCCTGGTGGTCCGCACCACTTGTGGCGGCCGTCGCGGCCATCCTGTTGCTAACGAATCCCGGCGGCTGGGAGGGGCGGGCACGGCGGGGAGCGCGAATCGCCGGCATTCGCTCGCTCGCCGTGCGACCGCTCGCGGACCTGTCGCGCGACACGCTCCACTCCTGGTTCGCCGACGGCATGACCGAAGCCTTGGTTACCGACCTCGGCCGCATCAGCGCATTACGAGTGACCTCGCTTGGCGCGGTGCTGCAATTCAAAGACACAGCATCGTTCCGCAACATGGTCCGTGAGCTTCACGTCGATGCGGTCGTCGAAGGCGGAGTGCAGCGATCGGGTGACCGCGTGCGGGTGGACGTGCGCCTGATTGACGCAGCGTCGGGGTACCAGCTCTGGGCAGACCGCTTCGAGGAGAGCGACCGCGACCGCTTCGTGCTCGAGGACCACGTCAGGCGGGGCATCGTGGCCGCCCTGGAGGTGCCGGTGACGGCCTCGGAGCAGCGCAGCCTGGATACTCCTCCCACCAGGGCCCCGGAGGCGTACGACCTGTACCTGCGCGGCAAGCTGGGGGCCAGAGGGATCACACCGGCTCACCTGTCGAGCGCGATCGCGTTGCTCGAGAAGGCGGTCGCGCTGGATCCCGGGTTCGCCGCCGCGTACGCAGAGCTGGCGCACGCGTACGGCCAACGAGTATTCGCCCTGACGCCGGCTGACACGGCGAGCTGGGAGCGCGCGCTCCTAGCCGGGGAGAAAGCACTGCGGCTCCGTCCCGACCTCGCAGAAGCGCACTACGCGCGGGCGTACCTCCTGTGGGGGCCGGCCTACCGATTTCCTCATGTTCAGGCGATCCAGGAGTACCGCCGCGCGCTGGCGCTTAACCCGAGCCTGGAGGACGCGCACCACCAACTCGGGGTGGTCTACAACCACATCGGCTTCTTTGACGATGCGATCGCCCAATTCCAGCAGGCGCTGGCCCTGGACCCCACCGACCGGCAAGCCGAGCAGCGCATTGGGGCTGCCCTCGTCCATCAGGGGAAGTACCAGGAGGCCCTGCGCGTCCTGCGACAGACCACTCCCGACCAGAACCCGGCCCTCTGGCACTACCACGTCGCCTGGGCGTTGCTGCATCTCGGCCAGGACAGTGAAGCCTCAGCGCTCATCGAGCGCTACTTGCGCGAGCACCCCGAGGATCGGGGGGGCCTGCTCACCAGCGCCCGCGCCTTCCTGCGCGCGGAGCGGGGTGACGTGCGGGGCTCAACGGAGGACATTCGTAGGGCTGAGGCGATCGGTGCCGGATATATCCACTTCCATCATTCCGCCTCCCGAATCGCCTCAGCCTACGCTGTCCTCCGCCGACCGGGCCCGGCGGTGCAATGGCTGCGTCGGGCGGCGGACGACGGGCTCCCCTGCTACCCCTGTTTCGCGACCGACCCTGACTTGGATCGCATCCGGAACGACCCTGGGTTCGTTGCCTTCATGAGCGAGTTGAAGGCCCAATGGGAGCAGTACCGCGCGGCGCTCCGCGAACCCCCGGCGAACGCGCCTTGAGCGTCGCTGATTCGACTCAATCCTCGTCCCGCTCCGCGTTCCACGAAGCCCGCGTGTTCATATAACCTCCCACCGCTAATGCGCGGTCAACACCGAATTCCCCGATGCGTCCGCCGTAATTGTGTAGTGGGCCACGCTGCGCCCGAGCTGCTGCCCGGCTTCGATGTCGAACCGGTAATGAATCCCGGCGTACATGCGCGACAGTCCCGCCTCGATGACCATCGCGTCGAGTTGCGCCCGCTCCTCAGGGAAGAACGCACTCAGCACCTCCGCCGCCGAAGCGGACACGCAGCTGTGCCCCGAGGGATAGGACGGGTGGTTGGGCATCCCGACGGCTGGGACCACCGTGATCGCGAGGTCCGCCTTCCACGGCCGGATGAGCCAGTAGGTCAGCTTCGCGTCCCAGCAGCCGATCGCGGCGTCGGCCATCGTCGCGCTGAGCAGCGCGTAGAGATGCGTTGCCTCGCGCTCAGACAGGCCGTGCTGGATGACGTCCCGTGACGCGACCTCGAGCCAGAACCCTGACCCAGTGGGCGTGCCGGCGCCCAGGGCCCAGAACGTGGCGATGCGCACCTGCTCGGCCGTGCGGGTATCCGAGATCTGCCGGATCTCCGCGAGCGCGGCGTCGAATTCCGGGGAGAGGAAGGCGGGCGGCGGCGTGGGACGGAACTGGCTCGCGGAGGTCAGGAACCAGGGAAGCACCCCCGGAAGCTGCCCACCGTTGACCGGCTGAGGAGGCGTCGCGCTGCTGGTCCAGAACCCGGGCCCCACTGGTGGCGTCGCGGTGTTCGGCTTGCTGAACCCGTCGGTCTTCGCCCGCGCGACGATCTCGGCGCCAACCTCCCGACCGATCGCCTCCCCCGCTGCGAACGCGGGGTGCGGCTGTCCAGGACCCGTACTCGCTTGGGCCGCGACCGTATCCTCGAGCGCTTGCGCCTGGCCGGGAAACAAGTAGCTCAGCACCACGACGGACGCGCCCGCGACAGCGCCGCGATCGGTCTCGAGACGCGCACGCCCCCCGACGCCAATGCCGTCCCCGGAGGCACCCGCGGCGTTGACGTCGGTGCCGCCGGCCGCCGTCTGTGCCCGCTGCACCGCCAGATACTGGGCGACCCCGAGGAGCGGGTACGCGTGGCCCGCGGGGATCGGCCCGAGCCTCGTCTGCACGACGAGGTTGCGGGCGGTCTCCTGCCAGCCCGGGCTCGCCAAGCCTTCGGAGAAGGGAACGCCATCGCGGGATGCGGAGAGGCGCCCATTCAGCCCAGTTGGGCCTGCGTCGGGCGCGCAGGCGAGGATCAGCGCGAGTACCGCCACTAGCGGCACCAGCCTGGCGTGTGAGAAGGTCGAGAGGTCTCGCATTTGCTGCCTCCAACAAGGGGGAGTAGGTTGAGCCTTACGGAGCCAGTTTAGGGGAGCCGCGTCACGCCCTTGTGATGCGACCGTCACGCCGGCCGTAACGGCCTCTGGACTGCGCCGCATGCCGCCGAGGCCTCGCATGATCGAGCTCCGCTTGCTCGGGAGGTTGAGCCTTACGAGCGCCGACGGGCGCGACGTGCGGGCTCTGCTCGGCCAACCCCGACGCCTCGCCCTCCTCGCCTACCTCGCCGCCGCGACACCCCCAGGCTTCCACCGCCGTGACAGCCTGTTGGCACTCTTTTGGCCGGAGCTCGACCAGGAGCATGCCCGCGCCGCGCTTCGTCAAGCGCTGCACGTAGTTCGCGACGCGCTGGGCGCCGAAGCCGTCGCAAGCCGCGGCGACGAGGAGATTGGCCTCGACTTCGATCGGGTCTCGTGTGACGTGGCTGCCTTCGGTCGCGCGATCGACGGCGAGCAGTTCCGAGAGGCACTCGACCTGTACCGGGGCGATCTGCTGGAGGGGTTCTTCATCTCTGACGCGCCGGACTTCGAGCGGTGGCTCGAGACCGAGCGCAGTCGGCTGCGGGAGATGGCGTCACGGGCGGCGCGGACGGTGGGGGAGCGCTGCGAAGCCGAGGGCAACCTCACCACCGCCGCGCACTGGGCTCGCCGGGCGCTGGACCTCGCCCCAAACGAGGAAGCGCTGTTGCGCCGTCTGATTACGGTGCTGGACCGGCACGGCGACCGGGCGGGCGCGCTGCAGGCGTACGAAGCGTTCACCGCGCGGCTCGCCGAGGAATACGAAGCGCAGCCGGCACCCGAAACGGCAGCTCTCGTTGCCACCGTGCGGGCGCGGCAGCGGGCGCAGCCGCCCGCCGCGCTACCGGAGGTGAATCTCCTGCCCCGGCTGCGGGCCGCGCTCGCCGACCGCTATCAAGTCGAGCGCGAGCTCGCCCACAGCCGTATGGCCACGGTCTTCCTCGCCCGCGACTTGAAGCACGGCCGCGGGGTCGCCATCAAGGTGTTGCACCCTGAGCTCGCCGCCGCCGTCGGAACGACCCGCTTCTTACGTGAGATCGGCTTCGCCGCCCAGCTCCACCACCCGCACATCGTCCCGTTGCACGACTCGGGTGAACAGGATGGGCTGCTCTACTACGTCATGCCGTACGTGGAGGGCGAGTCCCTGCGGGACCGTCTGGAGCGCGAACCACAACTGCCGGTCGCGGAGGCGCTGCGCATCGCCGACGACGTGGCGAAGGCTTTGGCGTTCGCCCACGGCCTCGGCGTGATGCATCGAGACATCAAGCCGGAGAATATTCTGCTCGAGAATGGCCACGCCCTCGTGGCGGACTTCGGGATCGCGCGAGCGATCAGCGCCGCCGGCAGCGAGCGGCTCACCGAAACGGGGATCGCGCTCGGCACCCCCGCCTACATGAGCCCCGAGCAGGGAGCGGAGGACGGGCAGCTAGACGGGCGGAGCGACCTCTACGCCCTAGGCTGCGTCGTGTACGAGTTGCTGACGGGCGCGCCGCCGTTCACTGGCCCGACCGCGCAGGCGGTCCTCGCCCGACATGCCGTGGATCCGGTGGCGCCCATTCGTACCGTGCGCGGGACGGTGCCCTCGGGTGTCGAGGACGCCGTGTTGAGAGCCCTGGCCAAGGTGCCGGCCGACCGTTACCCGGGCGCGACCGAGTTTGCCGAGGCGCTGACCCAGCCAGCCGTTGAGCAAGGATCGAGCGGGGGCCCATCGAAGAGCCGGGGAGCAAAGCTCGCACTCGGCGCGGGCCTCTCGGCAGCCGCCGCTCTGGCGCTGCTGGTCGGCTTCAGCCTCCGGGGCGGGCGGGAGCGGCCACATGCCCGGGCCCCACTCACGGGCAACGCCGAGGCGTACGATTTATACCTGCGCGCCGACATGCTCCTCACCCAGCGTCAGAATCAAGAGAACGATTCGGTCGCGATCACGCTGTTCGAGCGCATCGTGGCGCTGGACCCGAGCTTTGCCGCCGCTCAGGCCGGGCTGGCGCGTGCCTACGCGCTGCGGGTGAGCGAATTCGCTCCGGGGGACACGGCGGCGCTTGAACGAGCCCAGGTGGCCGCGGACAAAGCGCTTCGCCTCGACCCGAATCTCGCGGAGGCACACCTGGCCCAGGCCCGCCTGCTGTGGGGGCCCTCAAACCATTTCTTCCACGAGCGAGCGATCCAGGAAATCCGGCGCGCCCTGAGCCTCGACTCGAACATACCGCACCAAAATCTGGGGAACATCTATCTGCATATCGGAATGCTCGACGAAGCGATTGCCGACCTTCAGAAGACGCTCGCGATCTCGCCTCGCGCGGACAACGCGTTACGACGCATCGCGGAGGCACGCGCGTACCAGGGGCAATACGAAGAAGCGCTGCGGATCCTGAGCCAGGTAGACCCCGAGGCCAACCCGCCCTACTGGTACTATCAAATGGCGCTCGGGCTGCTGCACTTGGGGCGGCGCGACTCGGCGTTCGCACTGATACAGAACTACCTGCGGGAGCATCCTGAAGACCGGGGCGGCGTTGTGACAAGCGCGCGGGCCGTCTGGTTTGCCATGGCCGGGGACGCACCCCGCGCGGCGCGAGACATTCAGACCGCTGTCCAGAAGGGGAAGGGATACATCCACTTCCATCACGCCGGCTACCACATCGCTCTCGCCTACGCGTTGCTCCACCGGCCCGACTCGGCGGTACAGTGGTTGCGTCGCGTGGCTGATGGCGGCATGCCCTGCTATCCGTGTTTCGCGGGCGAACCGTTCCTGAACGGCATCCGGACGGATGCGGGGTTTGTCGGCTTCATGTCGGAGCAGAAGGCGCAGTGGGAGCGGTTCCGGACGACCCTCTAAGCCTTCTCCCAGGACCGAAACACAGGCGTCAACGGTGGCTTCCCCGCGAGCACCGCCCGCACGTTGGCGAGCGCCGCCTGGGCCATGGCGCGGCGCGTGCCCGCCGTGGCGCTCGCGAGGTGCGGGAGCAGCACGGCGCGGGGCGCCGCGAGCAGGCGCGGGTCGATCCGCGGGTGGTCGAGGTAAACGTCGAGACCGGCCGCGCCCAGCCGGCCCTCCTCGAGCGCCTGTGCCAGCGGGGCCTCGCGCACCAGCTCACCGCTTGCGGTGTTGACGAGAATCGCGCCCGGTTTCATCAGCGCCAGCGTCTCCGGGCCGATGATGCCTTTCGACTCAGGCGTGGACGGGAGATGCAGGCTCACGATGTCGCTCTCACCGAGCAGGGGTTTGAGATCGAGGCGGGTCGCTCCAGTGGCGGCCTCGAGCTCCGGGGCGGGCTCGCGCGCCGTGTACACCACGCGCATCCCGAACGGGCCCGCCCGGCGGGCCACGGCGACGCCGACCGGGCTCGCGCCCAGCAGGCCGAGGGTGCTGCCGCGCAGCTCGACGCCGAGCAGCTGATTGGGGGCCCATCCGGTCCAGCGACCGCTTTTCACCAGCTCAGCGCCTTCGATCAAGCGCCGCGCGCACGCGAGGATGAGGGCCCAGGTCAGGTCGGCGGTGGCGTCGGCGACCACGTCGGG
>WNGP01000510.1_pt1 | contig 30479 bp, 28 predicted proteins | sample 5407671 | NCBI WGS metagenome assembly WNGP01 (sample SAMN13153381, study PRJNA577476) | soil metagenome | isolation source: 40 cm soil or saprolite under Garry oak tree replicate 2 | place: USA:California | collected 2016-06-15 | reverse complement strand
ACTGCATGAGCAGCGTCGACTTGCCGATGCCTGGCTCTCCACCGACGAGCGTCACTGAGCCGGGAACGATGCCCCCGCCGAGGACGAAGTCGAACTCGGCGAGGCCGGTCTTCCAGCGCGCGATGGCAGACTGCTTGAGGTCGGTTAGGCGGATTGGCGGTTGGCCGGTTGAAGCACCTCTAACCGCCGAACCGCTCAACCGCCCCACCGCCTCCTCGACCAGCGAATTCCACGCACCGCAGCTATCGCACCGGCCGCCCCATTTGGGTTGATCCGCGCCGCATTCCGTGCAGCGGAAGACCGACTTGCCTTTAGACACTTACCGGAGCCTCGCGCGCGGTGTAGTTGTCGAAGCGCGTGTATTCCTTCTTGAAATGCAGCTTCACGGTGCTGCAGCTTCACGGTGCCCGTCGGCCCGTTGCGCTGCTTGCCGACGATCACCTCGGCGAGGCCTTCGATGCTCTCGTTGGTCTTGGGATCGACCGGCCCGTCGTAGAACTCCTGCCGGTAAATGAAGCAGACGACGTCGGCGTCCTGCTCGATCGCGCCCGATTCGCGCAAGTCCGAGAGCTGCGGCCGCCGGTGCTCGCCGCCGCGCTGCTCCGGGGCGCGCGACAGCTGCGAGATCGCGACCACCGGGACGTCGAGCTCCTTGGCGAGTGCCTTCAGCGAACGGGAGATGTAGGAGATCTCTTGCTGGCGGTTCTCGACGTCGCCCGGCCCCTGCATGAGCTGCAAGTAGTCCACGATCACGAGCGCAATATCGTGCTCGGCCTTCAACCGCCGTGCCTTCGAGCGCATGGCGAGCGGGGTCAGCGAGGCGGAATCGTCAATCCAGATCGGCGCGGTGCCGAGCAGACCCGCCGCGCGCGCGAGCTTGGGGTAATCATCGTCGCGCAGCTGGCCGCGGCGGAGCCGTTGTGCGTCTACCAGCCCCTCCGAGCAGAGCAGCCGCTGCACGAGCTGGTCCTTGGACATTTCGAGCGAGAAGAACGCGACCCTGGTGTTGTGCTCGATGGCGGCGTGCTGCACGATGTTCAACGCCAGCGCCGTCTTCCCCATCGAGGGTCGAGCGGCCAGGATGATCAGGTCGGAGCGCTGGAAGCCCGCGGTGTAACGATCGAGATCGAGGAACCCGCTCGGGACGCCGGTCAGCGCGCCGGCCCCCGACTGGAGTTGCTCGATTCGCTCCATCGTCGGCCAGATCAGCTCTTTGATGCGGATGAACTCTTCCGCCCGCCGGAATTGCGCCACCTGGAAGACGCGATGCTCGGCATTGTCCAGTACTTCACCCGCGGTGCCGTGGCCTTCGTAGATATCCTGGATAATGCCGGTGGCCGCCTCGACCAGCCGGCGCATCACGGCCTTGTCGCGGACGATTTTGGCGTGGTAGTCGACGTTCGCGGCGGTGGGCACGACATCGATCAACGTCGCGATATACTCCATGCCGCCGGCGCGATCGAGATCGCCGCGGCGGCTCAGCTCGTCGCGCAGCGTGACCGGATCGATGACGTCGCCGCGCTCGGTGAGCGACAGCATCGACCGGAACAGCAGACGATGGCTCTCCTTGTAGAACATCGTGTCATCCAGGATCTCAGCCGCCTTGAGGGCCGCGTCCTGGTCGAGCAACATCGCGCCTAAGACCGCCTGCTCCGCGTCGTTGCTCCACGGAGTCTGGCGACCGGCGTACGCGCTGGCTCGCTCAGTTGTCGAGGAGCCGAGCGGCGATACGGACGTCATCCCAGGTTGGTCTCTTCCAATGAGGGTTACGCAGCAGCGCGGCCGGGTGGTAAGTCACCACGACCGGGATGCCGCGGAAACGGTGAATTTGATTGCGGAGTGACCCCAGCGATTGCTTGGTGTTCAGCAGGCTTTGCGCCGCCGTGCCCCCCATCGCCAGAATCGCCTTTGGTTTCACCAAGTCGATCTGGCGATAGAGGAACGGCAGGCACGCTGCGATTTCGTCGTACTGCGGCAGCCGGTTTTCCGGTGGCCGGCATTTCACGATGTTACAGATGAACACCTGCTCTCGGGGCAGCTTGATCGCTTCGAGAATCTTGGTCAGGAGCTCCCCCGCCCGCCCGACGAATGGCCGGCCGGTTTCGTCTTCGGTGCGGCCAGGTCCTTCTCCGATCACCACCAGCCGAGCGTTCGCCGGTCCTTCACCGGGCACGGTGTTCCTGCGGCCCTCGCACAGCTTGCAGGCGCGACAGGCCGCAATGAGCAAGGCGACGTCCTCGAGACTCGCCGCCCGTTGGATTGGATCGGTGGCGAAGAGATCAGCGGAGGGCGGGTCGAATGAGAGACCCGGAGCAGGGAGCACGGAGCTCGGAGCAGAGACGCCGGGGGCAGGTGCGACGGGCACGGAGCCTGCTGCCTGCTCCGTGCTCCCTGCTCCCTGGTTCTCAGTGAGGATCACCGAATCCCCACCCAAGAGCCGCTGCTGTTTTAGATATTCGATTACCAGAGCCCGCGTATCTGTCAAAGCGCAGTTTCCACTACGTCGAGAATTCGGTCGGCCACGTCGCGCTTGGGGAGCAGCGGCAGGTCGACTTTCGTGCCGTTGCGTCCCAGAATCGTTACGCGATTGGTCGTGACCTCGAATCCGGCCCCGGGCTCGGTGGCGTCATTCAGGATCACGAAATCGAGCGCCTTATTCTGCATCTTGGAGCGGGCGTTCGCCAATCCGTTTCCCGTCTCCAGCGCGAACCCCACGACCAGCATCCCCTTGCGCCGTTTCAGCGAGCCCAGTATGTCGGGCGTCGCCTCCAGCTCCACTGTGAGCGGACCGTCGCTGCGCGGGCGCTTCTTCGTGGACTGACTCTTGGGACGGTAGTCGGCCGGCGCGGCGCTCATGATGAGGGCATCGGCGTTCGGGAGCAGGGACTCGAGTGCCCGTTGCATCTCCTCCGTCGTCTCGACGCGCGTGGTCGCGAGACCGCCGGGCGGCGTCAGCTCGGTGGGTCCGGTCACGAGCACGACGTTCGCGCCGCGCGCGCGCGCCGCTTCCGCCAGCGCGTACCCCATCCTGCCGCTCGAGGGGTTCGTGATCACCCGCACCGGATCGAGATGCTCGCGCGTCGCGCCGGCCGTCACGACGACGCGCTTGCCGGACCATTTGCTCGTGCTGTTGTGCGCGCCGCCGAGCAGCCGCGCCGCGGCAACGAAGATCGCCTCGGGCTCGCTCATGCGACCAGGCCGCTCGCTCGGCCCCTCGGCGAGCGCGCCGATGTCCGGTCCGATGAAGTGCCAGCCGCGCTGGGCCAGTGTCTTGATGTTCGCCGTGGTCGCGGGATTGGCATACATGTCGTCATTCATCGCCGGCGCTGCCAACACAGCACGAGCGGCGCGCGCGAGGAGCAGCGCGGTGAGCAGATCATCGGCCATGCCCATGGCGGCACGCGCCAAGATGTTGGCGGTCGCGGGAGCGACAATCACGAGATCAGGATCTTTTGCGAGATCGATGTGCGCGAGCGCGCGACCGCGCTCCCACAACGAGGTGAGCACCGGTCGTCCCGTGAGCGCTTCGAACGTCAGGGGGCGCACGAACTCGGCGGCGGCCGCGGTGAGTACCACGTCCACCGTGGCGCCCGCCTCCGTCAGGCGGCGCGCCAGGAAACAGCTCTTGTAGCAGGCGATCCCGCCCGACACGCCGAGCACGACGTGACGGCCGGAGAGGGACATCAACCTTCCTGCTGGCGCCGCCGCCGCACGAGGCGGTACTTGAGGCCGCCGCGGACGAGCTCGTCAAACGCCCGCGTGGTGAGCTTCTCCTCCCAGTCGACCGACCGGTCGCGCGGGAAATCATTGACGAAGCGCGCGAACTTCGCCGCTACGAGGACGCCCAGGTACTTGTTCTGTGTCTGTCCTGCAACTTCCGCCGGTGTCACGATCCGCATTGCTCAGCCTTTCTGTTGATGCAATTCATCATAAAGACGCTGCTTCTCCAATTGTAGATCGCCAAGATAGCGGTTCAGCCACGCATAGTCATGTCGATCGCGCATCAACTTCTCGGTGCGCTCATCCGCCGCTTTGACCACGGCGTTCACCGCCTCGTCGAGGTCGTCGTTGCGAATCCAGCGGTGAAAATGCGTGGCATGACTGAGCTCGTAGATCGCCCGCTCCAGCCGTTGCTGGATCTCCTCCGGCGACTCACTCCCCCGCTTCACCAGCCTCTCCGTCAGCACGCGCGGGTTGCTGGGGAGGATGAAAATCGTGATGGCATCGGGCGCCAGTTTCCTGACCTGCTCCGCGCCGTGCACTTCGATGTCCAGCAGGACATGGCGACCCGACTTGAGAATGTCTTCGACGTCGGACCGCAACGTGCCGTACAGCTCGCCCGAGTATTCCGCATGTTCCAGAAACTGTCCCTGCTTGACACCATTCAGGAACTGGCTTGGCTTCCAGAACCGATAGTCGACCCCGTCCTTCTCGCGCGCGCGCGGCTTTCGCGTCGTCGCCGACACCGAAAACCCAAACCGGTCCGGATAGCGGTCGCGCACTGCTCTGGCGATCGTCGTCTTGCCGCCACCCGATGGCGCGGACAGGACGACGATGCGCGGGGAGGAGGTCACTCGAGATTCTCCAGCTGCTCCCGAAACTTCTCGAGGTCTCCCTTCATCGCGATCACCGTTTGCGTGATCCGGGCGTCATTCGCTTTCGACCCCATCGTGTTGACCTCGCGCAGCAGCTCCTGTGCGATGAACCCGAGCTGCTTTCCCACCGGATGGTCCGACTTGAGCGCTGCACGGGCCGCCGCCACGTGCGCGCGGAACCGCACCAGCTCCTCCGTGATGTCCAGGCGGTCCGCCAGCAGCGCGATCTCGAGCGCCAAACGCTGCTCGTCCACGTTCACTGTCGTCGTAAGCTGGGCGACGGCTTGCTTCAGCCGCGCATGCTCGGCTTTTAACCGGGTGGGTGCCTGATCTTCGACGGCCCGCGCCGCCGCCTCGAGCGCATCGAGGCGCGCGTTCAGCTCGGTGGCCAGCGCTTGCCCCTCGCGCTCGCGCATCGCCACCACATCACGCGCGGCGCGCTCGACGATCCCCTGCACATCCGCCCACGTGACTGGCTGGTCGCTCGTCCCGTTCGTGGCGGTTAACACGTCGGGGTGCCGCGCCACAAATGCCAGGTCCACGGTGCCTTTCAGCTTCAGCTTCTTCTTGAGCTCCTGCGCGGCCGCCAGGACCTGCTTGGCCCGCACCAAGTCGACGGTCACCGCGCGTTCCGGACCGGGGCCCTCGACCCAGCGCGCCGTCACGGCCACGTGCCCGCGCTCGAGCAGCTGCCGGAGCCGCTCGCGCATCTCGATTTCGACGCCGGCCAGATCCGCCGGGAGCTTCAGTTGCGGGTTGAAATAGCGGTGATTGACCGTGCGGATCTCGACGCGCAACCGTCCGCTCAGTACCCGATCTTCGGCAGAGCCGAAGCCTGTCATACTGCGTGGCACAGGGCCTTAAATGTAGTAGCCTACGCTAGTTAGTGAAGAACCACCGCGCCCCATACTGCTGTGCCGCCTTGGGATAGCCCAGTCCCTCCACGTAGCTCGAGCGCATGATGTTGATGTTCGAGACACTCCAGAAGATCGTCACTCCGGCGAGCTGCATCTCGAGGTTCGTGTTGGCGAAGCTCGATCCCGTCATGGCCCGCTGGGTGCCGCCCTGGAGGCCGCCGAGGATCGCGCGGCTCCACGATTCCATCGCCACTTCGCCGCGCAGCGCGAAGATTCCGCTGTTGAAGACGCGCCAGAACTTTGAGTAGAAGCTCAGCGACACGAGGCCATGTCGCGGTGGCTCGAAGTCGCTGCCACCGGCGACGGGATTGAAGTACCAGCCCGACAGCCGGAATCCCGGTGCGATGCGGAGCGTCCCATGCACGGCAACGAACTCCGTGCGCGGCGTGGGATTCAGCGAGTCCACCTTACTGATGCCCTCCGCGAACCCGAGCGGTGCGAACGGGTCGCGCCGGCCGCGGCCGACCTCGATCGTGAGCAGACGATTCTCGAGTCCAATCCAGCCGGCGATGTCGAACGCCTGTTGGACGCGATCGGTCGTGACCAACGGCGCCTGCGCATCGTGTTGCCAGGCGACTTCGGCCCGCGCCGAAAATCCGAGCGGTAACGTGAGCCCGGCGGTACCGAAAGCGCGGACGCCGCCACGATGGCCTCGATACACGCTCTGCCGGACGGTCCCGGCGAGTGTGAACGGCCGTATCGGTATCCAGCCCGCGCGCCCTTCGAACTGTTTCGGCAGCCCGGCCGCGCCGAGCCGCGCCGTCCCTGCAAGGCCCGCGTTGCGCCAGGTCTGCCTGACTTCAAGAGCGGCGCCGGAGACATTGCGCCGCGCGATCAACGTGTCGTGACTGATCCCGCTGGCGGCGAGCGTTGCCGTGACGCGCCACCCCAGGCCGTCGCTGCGCTGTGCCACGAAGAGGCTGAGCAGACGATCGCGGCGATCCTGACGCCAACCTTCCACGTTGCTGCCGCTTGCCCGGTGCCAGCTCGAGCTCGAGACCTGGAACGACGCGCCGACGCGGCTGTCCGGAGGGACATAGTCGGCCTTGAGCCAGATGTCGCTCGTCCCAAACGACGTCGTCGTGTTGCTGACGGGGCCTGAGCCGATACTGGCCCAGTCGGCGAGAAACGTGACGCCGAACCCCGAGCGCAGACGCGTGGCATAGCCCGCCCGGTAGTCGGCGATATCCTGCTGACCTGTCACGATACCGATCTGTGTGCGCGGCGTTGTCGAGCGGTATTGCGATGTGACGAGATACACCTGGAGCGCGGCGGGCAGCACGATGATGTCCACGCGCTCCACCGGGCCGAGCGGAATACGGGCGGGGTCGAGGTAGATCGAGTCGCGCCCGAGCGGCGCCATCGGGACGCCGTCCCAGTAGACCTCGAGCGATGCGGGGCCGCGGCCGCCGTACAACGCGATCTCCGCCTGCCCGTACCAGCCGCCGCGCGCGATGTAGACGCCGGGGATATGGATGAGCAAGTCGCTGAGCGTGCGCGCGCCCGACAAGAGCAGCGAATCGTTAGTGAACGTGTAGCGCGCGTATCGGGGCAGCGGACCTGGGGCGATGGTGGGGCCAAAGACGGGGAGTAACGCGGCGCTCGTGTCACGCGCCGTCGTGTCACGCGCCGTCGTGTCGCGTGCCGTCGTGGTACGACGTGCGGTTGTGTCGGCCTGGGCTGCAAGCACCCCAGGCAGCAGCGCGAGGCAAACGAACCCCGCGCGAATCAGGCGCCGGCGCGTTTGAGCAGAAACTCGGTGAATAGGCGGACACCGATCGCCGTGGGGCCCTTCGCATGGCTCACGCCCTCCCCCTCGAGGTACGCGGTGCCCGCGATATCCAGATGCACCCACGGGAAGCTGTCCACGAACTCGCGCAGGAACCATGCACCGGCGATCGTGCCGGCGGCGCGACCACCGGAGTTTTTGACGTCGGCAACGTCGGACTTCAGCAGGTCACGATAGTCGTCCCACAGCGGTAACGGCCAGCAGCGCTCGCCGGCCCGCTCACCGGCATCGCGCACCTCGGCGAGCAGCGCGTCGTCGTTGCCCAGCATCCCGATTGCGTGATGGCCGAGCGCGATCACGACGGCGCCCGTGAGCGTGGCGGCGTCGATCGCCGCTGCCGGCTTGAAGCGCCGCGCGTACGAAAGCGCGTCGCACAGAATCAGCCGGCCTTCCGCATCGGTGTTGATGATTTCGATCGTCTTCCCGAGGTGACTCTTCACAACATCGCCGGGCTTCACAGCCGTGCCCGACGGCAGGTTTTCGGTTGCCGGAATCAGGCCGACGACATTGACCTTGGGCTTGAGTCGTCCGAGGACTTCGAACGTACCGAGGACCGCGGTGGCGCCCGACTTGTCGAACTTCATGTCTTCCATGTTCAGCGCCGGCTTGATCGAAATCCCGCCGGAATCGAACGTCACGCCCTTGCCGATCAAGGCGATCGGCGCTCCGGTGCCGCCGCTGTATTCCAGGACGATGAAGCGCGGTTCCTCGGCGCTGCCCTGCGCGACCGCGAGGAGCGCGCCCATCCCTTCCTTCTTAATCTGCGCGAGATCGAGAATCGTTACACCGAACTTGTGCTGCTCGGCGAGCTTGCGCGCCTGCTCAGCCAGGTACGTCGGCGTGCAGAGGTTCCCCGGCTGCATCTGCAGATTGCGGGTGAACAGATACCCGGCCGCAATCGCGTCGCCGATGCGCCGACCCGCCTCGGCCTCGTCCTTGTCGCCCGCATCCACGATCAGCTCGACCGATTCGAGATCGGGCTTGGGATCCTCGGGCTGTTTCTTGAGCTCGGTGAACTGCCAGCCGCCCTGGGCCGCACCCTCGATCGCCACCTGCGCCAGCTCCGCGGCCCCGAGGCTGCCACGCGCCTCTTTGGCGATCGCAAGGGAGAAGGTCTTCGTCCCGAGGCCGCGAACGCGTTTGGCGGCGACCGCGGCGGCGCGGCGGATCGAGGTGCGCGTGATCTCGCTGACCTTTCCCACGCCAACGAGCAGCACGCGCTCCGCCTTGCCGCTGCCATAGACGAGCAGGGTCTCGTCTTTCTTGCCTTTGTAGTCCCCCGACGCGATGGCGCGCTGAAGATTCTCTTCGATCTTCGGTACCGATCCTTGGGCCACGAGCACCGCCAGCAGCGGCGTCTCGACACTCGCGAGCGGCTTATTCAAGACAAGAGTTTTCATGCGAGCTGCGCGATGATCGCGTCGGCGAACGCCGAGGTCGAGACTTCCGTGGCACCGGGCATTTGGCGTGCGAGGTCGTAGGTCACGCGCTTGGACGCGATCGCGCCTTCGAGGCCGCGCACGATCGCGCTCGCCACGTCGTCCCAGCCGAGCTCTTCGAACATCATCACCCCTGACAGGACCACGCTGCTCGGGTTGATCTTGTCCTGCCCCGCGTATTTGGGCGCCGTGCCGTGGGTCGCTTCGAACACCGCATAGCCGTCGCCCACATTGCCCCCGGGAGCGAGGCCCAGCCCGCCGACCTGCGCCGCCGTGGCATCGGAGAGATAGTCGCCGTTGAGATTGGGCGAGGCGATCACCGAGTACTCGTCGGGCCGCAGCAGCAGCTGCTGGAACATCGAGTCGGCGATGCGGTCCTTGATCATGATCTTGCCGGCGTCCTCCTTGCGCTTCCCGCCGTCGGCTTCTGTCACGGTGTGCTCGCCGAAGCGTTCCTTCGCGATCTCGTACCCCCAATCGCGGAACGCGCCCTCGGTGAACTTCATGATGTTGCCTTTGTGCACCAGCGTGACCGACGGCAGCCGACGTCTGATGGCGTGCTGGATCGCCTTCGAGACCAGCCGCTGTGATCCGAACTTGGACATCGGCTTGACGCCGATGGCGCTGCCCTCGCGAATCTTGGCGCCGAAGCGCCGGCCGAGGAATTCAATCACCGCGTCTGCTTCGGCACTGTGCGCCTTGTACTCGATGCCCGCGTAGACGTCTTCGATGTTCTCGCGGAAGATGATGATGTTGAGCTTGCCGGGTTCCTTCATCGGCGACGGCACGCCCTCGAAGTAGCGAACGGGGCGAATGCAGGCGTAGAGGTCCAGGATCTGGCGCAGCGCGACGTTCAGCGAGCGGATCCCGCCGCCGACGGGTGTCGTCAGCGGACCCTTGATGGCGACCCGATGCTCCCGGATGATGTCGAGCGTCTCCTCGGGCAGCCAGCTGCCGTTCTGATTGAACGACTTTTCACCTGCCAACACTTCGCGCCACACAATGCTGCGCTTGCCGCCGGAAGTCTTGGACACGGCGGCGTCAAACACTTTCGATGCCGCGCGCCAGATGTCCGGCCCGGTGCCGTCGCCTTCGATGAATGGGATGATGGGGTGGTCGGGGACGCTCCAGCGTCCGTCCCGGTAGTCGATCTTTGTGCCGACGGCGCCGCCGCGGCGCCCCTCAACCTGTGTTGGCATGGCCCCCATCTTACCACAAAAAGACCCGCCTTTGCAGGCTGTGACCTGCCGGAACGGCGGTGGGTATTAGCGGTGGGTATTATGGGTAGACCAGATATGCGAATTCATCACTCGCGCGTCGTCCCAACGCTGGTTCTGCTGGCGATCGGTGCTTGTTTCAGCGGGACCGGTTCCGGCTTGACGGGCATCAGCGGCGGCAACGGCAGCGGCAGCAACACGCCACCGGTGCTGGGGTTCTTCGTCCAACCCAACTCGGCCAACGTTGGTCAGACCATATCGCCGCCCGTCGAGGTGGTCGCCCGCGATTCACTGGGCAATATCAACAGCGCGTTCACCGGAGCCATCACGATTGGGTTCGCGTCCAACCCCACCGGCGCGAACCTGAACGGGACGACCGTGGTACGACCCGTCAACGGCATCGCAAGTTTCGGCAACCTCGCCATCAATAAGGTGGGGACCTACACGTTGCAGGCCAGCGCCAGTGGGGCCGACGCGGTAACGAGCGGGGCGTTTTCGATTACGACCGTCACCGAACCCTAGAGTCGATAGCCGGCAAGCGTCCCCGGCGTGGTCTGCAGGAACAACATCCCCGCAATATCGTCCACCGCGTACACGGGCTCGCGCTGTTTTCCGAGGTCCACGCGTGAGCGCGGCTGCGCGCTGTCCTTGTCGATTTGCAATAGCACGTTGCCGTTGCCGTCCGGCGAGCGCGTCAGCATGAAGACCGATCCCGGCGTCGCGAGGGAGGCCTTGAAGCGCTTGCTCGCCATCGCCGAGGCCTGCGACGAGTAGCCCGTGAGCTGTGCCCCGCCCTGTGAGTAAGCGGCCGCCATCTGGGCGGTGAGACGCTTGGCGGTGGTGTCGGTCGCCTGGCGCGACATCTGGGCAAATGCGTCACCATACGCCGAGGCGGCGGCGCCGTAGAGTCCCGCGCGCACGGAGTTGATGCGGTACAACGCCCGCAGGAGTCCCGATAGCTGCGGGGCGGGATGATAGACCTGCTGTTTGATCTGCCCGTCGCGTCCGACGATCACGAGGTTTTGCGACGAGCTGAGCACGATACCGGCCGGCCGAACTTCGAGCGCCGCGGGATCCTCATCGCCCTGCAGCTTGATCTCAGCGCCGAGCGCGTGATACGTGCCGTCCTGGCGATCGACGGCATAGAGATGGCGATCCTTTCCCGCAAATACGTAGAGCGTACGACCGTCCACCGCGTGCAGCATGGCGGATGACTTCGTGCCTTCGATCGCATCTTTGTATTTCTGTTCGCCGCTCGACAGATCAATGATGTTGGCTTCGCCATTCGTCGAAGGATCGGAGCGCGACACGTACAGCAGCCCGGCAGGAGTCAATTCGGCGTAGTCGAGCTGACCTTTGATCTTCACGTCCTTCTGTAGCCGCAAGGTCACCGTGGCGACGTTCAGCACGTTGACGAACGTCTTGGACTCCGCATCTACCGCGAGCACGACCGCGTCGCCGGTGATCATGGCGTCTTTCACCGAGCCGCGCATCCGGACCGGTTTGGCGGCGATCATCGAGCCGTCCTCGTAGCGCGCGACGTTGAGCCCGGTCTGTACGACACCGTTGATCATGCGGACGTTGCCCGTCGCCTGCCCTTGCGGCGGACCTTCAGGCAGCATGATGATCCCAGCCGGATGCTGCACGATGTTACGAATCCAGCCGTCTACGTTGGCCGGCTGCGCCCAGAGCGGCTGCCCGTCGGCGAGGCGGTACGCCATGAGCCGATCGTCGTAGCTCACGTAGATGCGGTCCGACTTCGTGAGCGATGGGTAGAGCTTCACCTGATGCGGCACCGCACCGGAGCGCGCCATCGGCAATGTTGCCGTCCAGCGGATGGCGCCGGTCTTCGCATCGAGGGCGCGGAGGCCCATCAAGGTGTGGACGACGATCACGTCGGGGCCGGCCTGCAACACTTCGAGCGTCGTGGCCGCCGACGCCATCCGCACGAGTCCCTGCATCAGGCCGCCCAGGCCGCCGCGCTTCTGTTCAGTCTGTTGGAAGAGTGATTCGCTGACCCAGCGCTGCGTGCCGGTAGCGAGGTCGTAGAGCGCGACGAGCGGCGGTCCTGAAGCGCGTTGGCCGTGCACGAGCAAGGTGCCCGTCTGCGGTAAAACCCGCCGCGTCACCACTCTGGTTAAGCTGAGGTGGCGCGAGTCGAAGAGCACCGTCCCCGTCACGGGATCGAAGATGAGCGAGAGGCCGGGTTTCGCCGCTTCCATCAGCAATGAGCCCTCGATCATGTGCACACTGTCGACCGGCAAGCCGCCGAGCTCCGGTTTTTGCCAGGCGATCTGGCCGCGATCGATGTCCACAGCCGCGAGTGCGCCGTCGGTGGAGACGAGGAGCGCGCCGGCGGGGGTGGTTTGCTGCCAGCGGATGTCGCCGCTGAGGTGGACGGTCCAGAGGGGCACCGTTGCCGCAGGAGTCTGCGGTGCGGTGGTCGTCGCAGCTTGGAGGAGTAGCAATAGCGCCGGCAGCGTCATGGGTGCCTCCTGAGAGGCCCCCATATCCCCCAATCGAATCTCGCCGCGCAAGGGGCTGGGTGGCTGGGGGGCGGGGGGTCGGCCTACGGCGGGGGCGGCTGACGCCGGAAGCGAACTTCTACAGTGCGTTGGGTTTGGATGTTGGTCGGCTTCCCGAACCGGTAGGTCGTGACGGCCGTGAGCGAGTCTTGAAGTGGGACACCGCGGGCAATGTCGCGAAAGCGCGTGCGGAAAGTCACGGCGCGCACGCCCGTCAGGGATGATCGCTCCGGTCTTGTGAGCCATGTCGTCGTGTACCGGAGCGCGTAGGTCATCGTGTCGAGGTACGCCGCCCCCGCCATGTCCGCCGAGCGAACGCGTGTGGCCGGCTCGAAGTCGATGCGCACCAGCGTTTCGCCGCCGATCGTGTCGCGGCCTGCGAGATGGAAGCAGTGGCTCGCGATGAAGTCGAGGTTTCCCAGGTCGTCCAGTTCGGCGCTGCGGATTATGAGCACGCTGTCGGGAGATCCCCACGGTCCCCACGCCCGCTCGACTACGCGACCGACCGCGTAGGGGTGATGCCGCGTCTCGTTGCTGGGAAACTCTAATCTGCGCGTCACGGGTGGTCCCGTGTCTCCGCGCTGGTTCACGGTTCGGTCGGCGAGCTCGAACGTGTATCGAAAGGGATAGGAGTCGGCGAGGAGCGCGAAGCGCTGAGCATTTTCCTGGAGCTGGTCGAACACGGCCCGTAACGTCCTGTCGCTCGAATCGGGGGCGCCGGGATTGGTGCATTGGCCGGCGGAGATCGTCACGGGCGGAAGCTCAATCGCGAGGTGGTGCAGCACGATCCGTACACTCGTCGGGCTGTCGCCGGCGATGACGAGCTGTGTGTCGAGCGGGGCGTAGCCGATTTGGCGAACGCTGAGGACGTAAGTGCCCGGTTGTACGATGTCGATTGAAAATCCGGCGCGGGCGTCGGTGAATCGCTTGCCGAAGCCTGGATAGAGCGTCACGATGCTGAAGCCGAGGGGTTCCCCGGATTCCGCGGCGATGACGGTGCCGCGGAGGGTGGTTTGGGCGGAGCTGAGCTGCGTGAATGCCAGCAGCACGCAGCAGAACATGCCTGATGCCCGAGGAGAGAGTCGAACTCTCATGGGGTTGCCCCCGACGGATTTTGAGTCCGTTGCGTCTGCCATTCCGCCACTCGGGCCTAGGGGCGGAAATATAGACGCAGGCCCCGTGCAGTGCGTTAGTGAATCGGCACAGGGCTCCAGATTTCTGTCCGCGCGCCCGCGCCCAGGGCGAGGGACGACAGTTTCGGGAATTGCATGAGCGGGACCTTGAGAAGGATGCTGCATGGTGCACGTGCTCCCTCAAGAATCCGTCAAGCGGCCTTCGAAGCTGTGAGATGCTCGAACGCCTCCGAAAGTAACGCGCGAAATTCGCGCGGCGCGTGACCCGAAATTCTGTGGCCGCAAAACACTTACGGCCAATAGTTCAATTGTCGCCGCCACGCGACACCAATGCCGTTGAGCTGACCACGCCCCGTCCCGGCATGTGCCTTGCCCAACCGTCGCCCGGCCGCACCGCCGAGTGTGCGACCGGAAGCTCTCGCAGTTCTGGCAACCATCTCTGTGCAAAAAAGGAGAAGCGAATCATGCGTACGAGCACGTTCCTCGCCCTCGCCAGCGCCTTTCTCCTGACCGGCGCGTGTCGCGAGAATTCACCCCAGCCGCTCGCCCCCTCATTTGCCTCCTCGTCATCCCTGCCCCACATCAACATCACCGAGTTGCCCTTGCCGGTGAGCGTAGACGCCGAGCTCACGGCGACAGACTGCAGCAACAACCCCGGCCCGAACATCACGCTCGATGGCGTGGCCGCGCTCGGTGGCTTCGGTGTGGAGATGACCTTCAGCAATAACCTGAAAGGCACGCACGACTACACCGTCGACAATCAGGTCGACATCGCGCTGCAGCCCGCGGGGCAAGCGATCACGATCCCGAAACAGCCGGTGCTCGGGGGCGTCGGCGGAAACCCGTTCATGTGGGTGCAGTTCGTAAACGCCGCCGGTACGCCGACCAGCGACGAGATCTACCTCGGCCGCTGTGTCCAGGGTTCCCGGTACGGCTTTAATCACGCGGAGGTCACGACGGGATCGGCCTTCGCCGAGTTCGGAGTCACGGGCTGCGAGAACAGCCCGGGGCCGTTCATCAGCATGGACGCCAGCCTGGCGTACGAGGGTCTGGGCGCCCAGGTCATCTTCCGAAACAACGACAATCCGGTGGGCGGCCCGCACGAGGCGGTTCGCAGCCAAACCCTTTCTATCATCCCGGCGGGGATGAGCTTCACGTTCCCCAAGCAGCCAGTGCAAGGCGGCGTGGGGGGCAACCCATGGATCTTGGCTGGGTTCCTCGACGGCGGTGGGGCCAAGCTGGATGATCCGACGCTGCTGGGCCGCTGCGTGCAGCTGAGCAAGGCCCTCAGCTAGCGCACCGCCGGCTGGGAAACAAACGGTAGGGGCGCAGCATGCTGCGCCCCTACATCAAATGCACGACGCCAATCAAATCCCCCTGCGCCGCCCTCCACGCAGTCCTGGACGGGGCACCATGCCGGGGCGCATCCCCGGACGCATCCCTCGGCCTTCCCGCCGCTCCATCCGCATCTCCCCGATCCGCTGCATCAATCGCTCGCGCATTTGCTGGTAGCGCGCGCGCTGCACCGGCGAGAGATACCCAGCCATCTCGCGATCCTGATCCTGCTCGATCTTGAGCATCTCGGCGCGGCCCGTTTGAATTCCGTCCATCAGTTTGCGGACGCTGTCGGAGTTCGCCGCGATCCCCGGCTGCATCTGATCCTCGAGCGCGCGACGACGCTCGAGCTGTTGCTCCATTACCGTCCGGCGGCGGCCGTTGTACCGCTCCTGCGTCGCCCGCAGCTTCGTCACCTGGTCGGGCGTGAGCTTCAGCTCCTCCTGCACCCGCCCGCGGAACTTGTCCTCGATCTGCGCGCGCAGCCGCCCCGCCTCCGCGGTATCGCCGCGCTGCGCGACGGTATCGCGCTGCTGCGCCGCGAGTGGGGGCGCGAGTAGGACGGCCAAACTGAAAACCAGATAGCGCTTCACTTATCCCTCCAAAGAGCGCAGCACCGCACGCAGCTGCCGCGCATCGAGTTCACGGAGATCGGTGCTGCCCTCCGGTACGGCAACAGTGTCACTACTCACCAGCTCGTCGAACGTCGCGAGCACGTCCCGCAGCTGATCCGTCGAGAGATCGTTCAGATCATCGGCCACGAAGTGGGCGCCGTGCGCGGCGCTTATCTCGCCCGCGGCACCAAAGCGCGACCCCCGCGGTAGCCGGGACGCGACTGCCGCTCCGCCCACGACGATGAGCACCGCTGCGGCGATGCGGAGCCAGTTCTGCTGAGCCCAGATGGTGCGCCGCACGGGCTGCTCACGCAAACGCGCGACCACGTTGCGTGCCGTGGCCGCGACATCGAGGCGCTCTGCGGCCGACGCACCGAGTCTCTTGGCGAGACTCTCCAGCCTGGCTTCGTCGTTCATTTCACGATCTCCTTCAACCTTTTGACCGCATGGTGATAATGGACCCGCGCCGCTCCCGGCGTCGTCGCCAACGCCGCCGCGATCTCTTCGTATTCCAATCCCTGCTGCGCACGCAGCAGGAACACCTCCCGCTGCAGCCGCGGCAACTCCTTCAGCCCCGCTGCGAGCAAGGCTTCGACTTCGCTCGCCTCCGCATGTTCATGCGGATCGCCCGTGACATCACGGACGCCTTCATCGAGCGGCATGACTTTACGCCGAGCTGCGCGCCGTCCAAAGTCCTTCAGCACATTTCCGCCGATCGTCAGCAGCCACGTGCGAAACTGGCACTGCCCGCGAAAACGATCCACACCGCGAAACGCGCGGATGAACGTCTCCTGGACCAGGTCGTCCACGTCAGCATCAGGCGCGCCAGCCCCGGCGAGAAAGCGCGCCAGGGGCCTGGCGTGGCGCTCGACCAGCTCCGCCGCCGCCTGTTCATCCCCGGCCTGCCACGCGCGAATCAACGCGGCGTCGCTGGACGTCTCGGTTCGCAGCTGAGGGTGCGCCATCGATGTCGTTTGTCTGTGGACGTGGGAAGTGATGGAATATTAAGACCCTTGCGAGTGTGGGAGCGCAAGGCTAGCTTCAAAATTCGAACGATCGTTCGAAACCAATGCGACCATACGACGAGCGTCTCGACCATTTGCTCGCCCGTGCCGCCCGGGTCTTCGCGGACAAGGGCTACCATCCTACCACCATGCGGGATCTTGCCGCCGCGAGCGGTATGTCGCTCGCCGGGATGTACTACTACGTGCGCGGCAAGGAAGACCTCCTCGCCTTAATCCAGGAGCGTTGCTTCACTCAGGTCCTGGAGGGGGCTCGGCAGGCGGCCGCCGGTGCCAGTGATCCGCAGGGGAAGCTCCACGCGTTCATCCGTCATCACGTGGAGTTCTTTGCGAAGCACATGGCCGAGATGAAGGTGCTGTCGCATGAAGCTTCACCGCGCAGCGTCAGCACGATCAAACGGCACTACGTCGATCTACTCGAGTCGATTCTTAAAGAGGCCGCGCCCGAGCAAAGCGCAGTCGATCGCAGCGCGGCGACCTACATCCTCTTCGGTATGATGAACTGGATTTATAACTGGTACGACCCTACCGGCGAGATCGATCCCGCCCGTCTGGCCGATCTCATGGCGAGCATCTTCCTCGCCGGCTTCGTCGAGACTCCTCAGGAGGCAAAGTAATCCCATGGCAACCATGACCGAACCGCAAGTCAAAACTCTCGTCCAATACCGCACCGAGGATGGGCTCGCGATCATCGAGCTCGACGATCCCCCGGCGAACACATACACGTATGACATGATGCGCCAGCTGGACGATGCGTTCCTGCGCGCACGCTTCGACGACACGGTGCACGTGATCGTGCTGCGCGGCCATGGCGACAAGTTCTTCTCGGCAGGCGCGAACATCGGGATGCTCAACAAGGTGACCCCGCGGTTCAAGTATTTCTTTTGCCTGCACGCCAATGAAACGTTGAACCGGCTCGAGCAGACGCCGAAGCTGACGATTGCCGCGCTCAACGGGCACACCGTGGGCGGCGGCCTCGAAATCGCGATGGCCTGCGACATTCGCCTGGCCAGAGAGAACGCCGGCAAGATCGGCCTGCCCGAGGTGAACCTTGGCGTGCTTCCCGGCACCGGCGGGACACAACGTCTCGCGCGGATCGTCGGGAAGCCCCTGGCCATCGAGCTCATGGTGAAGGGTGAGCTGTTCTCGTTTGACCGGGCCAAAGAGATCGGGCTGGTGAACGAGATCTTCGACGCCAAGGAGTTCTGGGAACAGGTCCTGCTGTACGCCAAGCAGTTCTGCCCGCCGCACAAGGCTTCCAAAGCCGTCGGCCTCATCAAGCGCTCGGTGCAGTCCGGTGCCGAAGTGCCGTTCGAATCGGGTCTGGCGATCGAGCGCGAGCTCCAGCAGCAGTTGTTCCAGAGCGATGACGCGAAGGAAGGGATCGCCGCGAATCAGGAGAAGCGGATGGCGGAGTTCAAGGGGAAGTGAAGACCGACCTCTTCATTAATAACGAGTGGCGCGCGGCCACCTCGGGAAAGCGCTTTGCCGTAGAGAATCCGGCCACCGAAGAGGTGTTGGCCGAGGTGGCCTCGGGTGATGCGGCCGACGTCGACAACGCCGTCCGTGCGGCCAAAGCGTGTTTTGAATCGCAAGCGTGGCGGGAGATGTCAGGGAGGAAGAGAGGAAGACTCCTCTTTAGAGCGGCGGATCTGCTGGAAGCGCGGCTGGACGAAGTCGCCCGGCTCGAGACGGCGCAGAACGGCAAGACGCTGTTCGAGTCGAAGATCGAAATCGGTATGACGGTCAACACGCTGCGGTATTACGCGGGGTGGGCGGACAAGATCGCAGGCGACACACTCCCAGTCGAAGGGCCGTTCTTTACCTACACGCTGCGCGAGCCGGTCGGCGTCGTCGGCGCGATCGTACCCTGGAATTTCCCGCTCAACATCGCGAGCTGGAAATTCGCGCCGGCGCTCGCCGCGGGCTGCACCGTGGTGTTGAAGCCCGCCTCCGAAACGCCGCTCACTGCCCTGCTCTTCGCCGAGATCGCCCTCGCGGCCGGCCTGCCGCCGGGCGCCTTCAACGTGGTCGCGGGTGGCGGCGCGACGGCGGGTGCCGCGCTCGTCCGCCATCCCGACGTCGACAAGATCTCGTTTACGGGATCGACCGAAGTCGGCCGGCAGATCATGAAGATGGCCGCCGACACGAACAAGCGCGTCACGCTCGAGCTGGGCGGCAAGAGCCCCAACATCATCTTCGCCGACGCAGACCTGAAGGCGGCCGTGCGCGGCGCGCAGACGGGGATCTTCTACGGGAAGGGCGAGGTGTGTGCCGCCGGATCCCGGCTCCTGGTCGAGAAATCGGTGCACGCGCAGGTGATCGATCAGCTCGCCGAAGGCGCGAAGAAGATGACGCCGGGCGATCCGCTCGATAAGAACACGCGGCTAGGAGCCCTCGTCTCGAAAAAGCAGCAGGAGACGGTGCTCTCCTACATCAAGAAGGGCGTGGACGAAGGCGCGCAGCTCGTCGCCGGCGGCAAGGCGGCTAAGCCCAACGGCAAGGGCTATTACGTCGAGGCGACCGTCTTCGACGCCGTGAAACCCGAGATGACGATTGCGCGCGAAGAAATCTTCGGACCCGTACTTGCCGTCCTGACGTTCGACGACTTTGAGCAGGGGGTGAAGCTCGCGAATAACACGATCTACGGGCTCGCCGCCGGGATCTGGACCAAGGACATCCAGAAGGCGCATCGCGCCGCGAAAGCGATTCGCGCCGGCACGGTGTGGATCAACTCGTACAACTTCTACGATTCCGGCGCGCCGTTTGGTGGGTTCAAGGCGTCAGGGTTTGGGCGTGATCTGGGACGCGAAGCCCTGGACGGTTACCTCGAGACGAAGACGGTGTGGGTGGGATTGTGAACGACACGTTCATCTCGGTCGCGCTGCGAACGCCCGTTGGAAGGCACGGCGGGTCGCTCGCCGGCGTGCGGCCAGATGATCTCGCGGCAATTCCTATCAAGGCTGTGGTCGAGCGCTCGGGCGTCGATCCGAGCTCAATCGATGATGTGATTCTCGGCTGCGCGAACCAGGCAGGCGAGGACAATCGCAACGTCGCGCGCATGGCACTGCTCCTGGCCGGGCTGCCCGTCGAGGTGCCCGGTCAGACGGTGAATCGTCTCTGTGGATCCGGGCTGCAGGCGGTTGCCAGCGCCGCGCAGGCAATCAAGGCGGGCGAGGGCGAGACATTCGTCGCTGGCGGCGTCGAAAGCATGACGCGCGCGCCGTATGTCATGCTCAAGTCGGGCGAGCCGTGGAGTCGCAAGACGCCCGAAACCGCCGACACGACAGTCGGGTGGCGGTTCGTCAATCCCCGCATGAAAAGGCAATGGACGATTTCGCTGGGCGAAACGGCCGAGGTTGTGGCCGAGCGCTACAAGATCAGTCGAGCCGAGCAGGATGCGTTCGCGGTCGAGAGCCAGCGCCGCGCGGAGAAAGCACTCAAAGAGTGCGTATTCACGGATGAGCTGGTGCCCGTGCCGCTTCCGGATGGCTCGACATTCTCGAAAGACGAGTATCCGCGGGCCGGAACGACGATGGATGCGGTTTCGAAACTCAAGCCAGCCTTCAAGCAGGATGGCACGGTCACTGCGGCAAGCTCGAGTGGTATCAACGACGGAGCAGCAGCACTGCTTGTGACGAGCGAGAAGAAGAACGCGATCGCGCGAATCGTCACGACCGCCGTCGCCGGCGTCGATCCGAGCTGCATGGGACTCGGTCCGATCCCCGCGACGAGGAAGACGCTCGAGCGCGCCGGCCTCACGATCGATCAGATCGATCTTATTGAGCTGAACGAAGCGTTCGCGGCGCAAGCGATCGCGTGCATTCGCGAGCTGAGGCTCGATCCCCAGAAGGTCAATATCTACGGCGGCGGGATTGCGCTCGGTCACCCGCTCGGCTGCACCGGCGCCAAACTGTTGGCCACGCTTGTGCACGCTTTATCACGCCGCAACGCGCAGTTTGGGTTAGTGACCATGTGCATCGGTGTGGGCCAGGGTATCGCGATGATCGTGGAGCGCGTCTGATGGCAGCCTACGACCGCGTGCTCGTCGAGATCACCGATCACATCGGGACCGCGACGCTCAACCGCCCCGAAAAGGCGAACGCGTTTGATCCCGACATGTGCGAGGATTTGCTCGAGGCGCTGCGCATGCTCGCGAGCGCCGACGCGGTGCGCGTGATCGTCGTGACCGGCGCGGGCAAGGCGTTCTGTGCGGGTGCCGATCTTGGCGTACTCGGCACCGAAGGCGAGAAACTGGTCAAGGCCGGCAAGGACATCGCCCTCACGATTCGCAACGCGCCAAAGCCCGTCCTCGCCGCGGTCAACGGTGCGGCTGCCGGTGGGGGAGCGAACCTCGCGCTCGCCTGCGACTATCGCCTCGCCTCGGATCGAGCGTCCATCGGGCAGGTATTTCACAAGCTCGGACTGGGGCCCGACTGGGGTGGGAGCTATTTCCTGCCCCGCCTCACCGGCATTTCGAAGGCGCTGGAGCTGGTGTGGAGTGCGCGGATGGTCCCCGCGACTGAGGCAGTACAGTTGGGGCTATTCGATCGCGTCGTACCGCATGACTCGCTCGCCGCCGAGGCGACAGTCCTCGCGGGGCGCTGGGCCGGGATGGCGCCCCTGGCGGTGCGCAAGGCGAAGGCGGCGCTGTATCGCTCGCTGCACAGCACCCTCGAAGAAATGCTCGACGTCGAGATCGCCGATCAGGAAGCGCTGTTTGCCACTCCCGAAGCACGCCAACTCATAAGGAATCGCTGAAATGGTCCGCAAACTCCACAACTTCGACGACTGGATCGACTACTTCCGCTACTGGCAGGATTCGATCGGTCTCCCGCAGGGCGATCTTCGCAAGTACGGGTTCGAAGCAAAGTTCGGCGATCCCGAGGTGCCCTACATCGAGTTCGGACACTACAAAGGCCAGCGCAAATGGCCGACCGTCATGCACATCCCCGATCAGCGCATCCGGGACGCGTTGCTCAACCTGATCGTTTATCAGGGCGACACCGAATTCGCGTCCGTGGAGCAGCAGCGCAACCTGCTGCACCACGCGCCCTCCGCCTACGACCTCTTGTCGCTGCAGCGGGTGATGACCGAGGAGATGCGGCACGGCTGGCAGATGTCCTACCTGCTCTGCTCTCATTTCGGAGACGAAGGCAAGCGCGAAGCGGCGAAGCTGCTCGAACGACGTGCTGACGAAGGTGAGCGGCTCCTCGGCTCCTTCAACGAGATCGTCGACAACTGGCTTGACTTCTTCACGTACACGCAGTTCATCGACCGCGACGGCAAGTTCCAGCTGAAGATGCTGTCGGTCTCCGCCTTCGATCCGCTCTCGCGCTCGATGGGGCCGATGCTCAAGGAGGAGTCCTACCACCTCGGCACCGGCAACAACGGGCTGCTACGCATCGTGAAGGCCGGCAAGATGCCGCCGGAAGTGATTCAGCGCTTCTTCTATAAATGGATCCCCACGGCCTTCGATCTCTTTGGCACGGACAACTCGTCGTCCGCGCATTGGGCATATGTGTGGGGGCTCAAAGGTCGGTACGATGAACGTGAGAATCCGACCAACGGCGCCGAGCCGGACAAGAGCAGGCTGAACGAACTGGCGCGCAATCTCTATCGCCAGGAGATCGTGAAGCTCGTCGAGCGGCTGAACATGTTCATCCCAGAGCGCGAGCGGCAGCTCAAGGTGCCCGATCTCAAGTTCAACCGCCGCATCGGGATGTACGCACACCAGAAGTTCACGGTCGACGGGCAACCGATCGACAGCGCGAAGTATCCGGCGTATCTCGAATCGGTGATGCCGCGGCCGGAAGACATCGCCATCGTGCACGACATCGAGAAAGAGCCGGACTGGATCGAGCCGAAGAAAGCCGACAGCCTGCAGCAGTGAAGCCCCCCCCCGCCCCGCTGGTCATCGCCCACAGGGGCGCCTCCAGCGTCGAGCTGGAGAACTCCCTGGCCGCGTTCCGTGCCGCTGCGGGCCAAGGCGCCGACGGCGTGGAGCTCGATGTTCATGCCACGCTCGACGGGGAGATCGTCGTCCATCACGACCCGTCTGTGCTCGGCCTGCCGATCGCCCAAGCGCGGTGGCGTGACCTCTCCACGGTGCCGCTCGCCAATGGCGAACCCATCCCGACGCTGGCCCAGGCGCTAGAAGTGCTGGACACGCTCAGGGTGTTCGTCGAAGTGAAGGTGCTCGACCCACGCTGGGACGATCGTTTGCTCGCGACGCTCGATCGCGGGCCGAACCCCGGCGGGTATGCAGTGCACAGCTTCGCATTTCAGGTGATCCGGCGGCTGGGCGCAAAGCGGCCAGCGCTGCCCCGCGGAGTGCTGTCCGAGGTAGCGACCAAAGATCCTCGCGAGACGCTGGCCGACGCGTCGGCCCAGACGCTTTGGCAGGAACGTTCGAAACTGGACGACCAGCTGGTGAAAACCGTGCACGGTCTCGGTGCAACGATCATTGCGTGGACCGTGGACAATCCGCGGGACATGGAACGCTTGGTGCGCTGGGGCGTCGATGGCATCTGCTCCAACCACCCTGAGCGGGCCCGCCGTATCGTAGACGCTTCCCGCGCGGCATGAGCACACGCGTCGCCGTGATCGGTGCCGGGACGATGGGCCACGGCATCGCCTACGTCGCGGCGGTGGCGGGATGCGACGTCCGGCTCTCCGATGTTCGTCCCGAGGTCTTGCCTCAGGCGCTGGACAAGATCGAAGCGCTACTCGTCAGCGGCGTCAAACGCGGTAAGCTCGCCGCGGACGAGCACGCAGCGGTGCGCAAGCGGGTTCGCACGGAGCCGCAGATTCGCGCGGCCGTGAGCGATGCGGACATCGTGATCGAAGCGGTCGTGGAAGATCTGGCGATCAAGCAACGTCTCTTTGTGGACGTGGAGGGTGCCGCCCCGCAGGACGCGCTGCTGGCCTCCAACACCTCGTCCCTGTCGATCGCGGACATCTCATCCGTGATGTCACAACCCGCGCGTCTCGTCGGGATGCACTTCTTCAATCCGGTTCACATCATGAAACTCGTCGAGGTCGTCACGCACGGATCGGGCAGCCGACCGGCGGCCGACCGCGCGGTCGAGTTCGCCCGCCAGCTCGGCAAGGACCCGATCGTGGTGCGCGATTCGCCCGGATTCGCGTCGAGCCGGCTGGGTGTCGTCCTGGGGCTCGAAGCCATGCGCATGCTCGAACAGGATGTGGCGAGCGCTGAAGACATCGACAAGGCGATGGAGCTGGGCTACAACCATCCGATGGGACCACTCAAGCTCACCGATCTGGTGGGGCTCGACGTGCGCCTCGCGATCGCCGAGTACCTCCATAAGACACTCGGCAAGCCGCAGTATGAGCCCCCGAGGATCCTGCGAGACAAGGTCAAGAAGGGGGAGTTGGGCAAGAAGTCGGGAAAGGGGTTCTACACCTGGAGCGACTGAGTAGGATCACTGACGTCCACATCCACATTCAGCCGTGGCGGGACCTCAAGCCCAAAGTCCAGGAGGCGATGCGCAGGGGGAAGGAAGATCATTGGAGCTTCCTGATCTCCGTCATGGACGATCCGCGCGCCTTGCTCGAGGTGATGGATCGCTCGGGCGTGTGGCGCGTGGGGCTCGTGAATTACCCCAGTCCCGACATCATGGGCTTCGATGATTCGACGAACACCTTCGCGGCGAGCTACGCGCGCGCGAACCCTGAGCGGCTGATTCCCTACGGCGGTGTGCACGCGCGCTTCACGAAGGACCCCAGCGGCGACGTCGACCGCCTGATCGATCTCGGCATCCGGTTGCTCAAGATCCACCCGCCCCATCAGGCGTTTCCCGCCAACGCCTATACCAACGGTCTCACGGCGCTCGGCAAGATTTACCGGCGGTGCGAAGAGCGCGGCCTGCCGGTGATGATTCACACCGGCACCTCGATCTTTCCCGGGGCGCGCTCGAAGTACGGGAATCCGCTGGAGCTCGACGACGTCGCCATCGATTTTCCCGATCTCCAGCTCATCATGGCGCACGGCGGACGCCCGTTGTACATGGAGGAAGCGTTTTTCATCCTGCGACGTCATGGGCAAGTCAGGCTCGATGTCTCAGGCATTCCGCCCTCCAAGCTGCTGGAGTACTTTCCCCGCCTGCTGGAGGTCGCCGACCGTGTCTTGTGGGGCACCGATTGGCCCAGCCCCGGTGTGAAAGATCTTCGGCAGAACATCGATCAATTCCTGGCCCTGCCGCTGACGAAAGCGCAGCAAGAGGCGATCCTCGAAACCAACGCTCTGGCGCTCTTCCCTATGGAGCCTCGCCCACATGCGTAAACTGTTCGCGCTGCTGTTGGTGATTCCTGGAACGTTGGCCGCGCAAGCCACCGCCCCCGCTGGACGAATCGCGTTCGAGCAGTTCACGCTCCCAAACGGCCTGCGCGTCATCTACTCCGAAGACCGCTCGACCCCGATCGTCACGGTCGACGTCTGGTACGAGGTCGGCTCACGCAATGAGCGGCGCGGTCGCTCCGGCTTCGCGCACCTGTTCGAGCACATGATGTTCGAGGGGTCGGCGCACGTAAAGAAATCGGAGCATGGGCAGCTCGTCGAGCGCGCCGGCGGCAACTACAACGGCAGCACCGCCGAAGACCGGACCAATTTTTGGGAGACGGTGCCGTCGAACCGGCTCAACCTCGCGCTCTGGCTCGAAGCCGACCGCATGCGGTCACTGGCGATCACGGAAGAGAATTTCGAGAATCAGCGACAGGCGGTGAAAGAAGAGCGCCGGTTGCGTGTCGACAATCAACCTTATGCCGCGGCCTTCACGGACGGCCTCACGTGGCCGTTCGATAGCACGAGCTGTTTCCCCTATGCCCACACGGTGATCGGATCGATGGCCGACCTCGACGCGGCCAAGGTGCCGGACGTGCAGGCGTTCTTCGATACCTACTACGCCCCGAACAACGCGACGCTGGTGGTGGTCGGCGATTTCAGCCCGACCGAGCTGCGCCGCCTGGTGAACCAGTACTTCGCCGGCGTGCCGAGTCATGCCGCGCCGGAGGCGCCGCGCTGCGACACCGGGGGGGGCGCGGCGTCCGCCAAAGGGGCGCAACGGCGCGAAGTGCGCGACCCGCAGGCCAATCTCGATCTGGTCATGCGGCTCTACCGCATCCCGGAACATCGCAGCGCGGATACGCCGGCCCTCGAGATTCTCAACATCATCCTTGGCCAGGGCGAGAGCTCCCGGCTGAACGTTTCGGTCGTGCGGCGCGACAAGGCGGCGGTGGGGGCGGGTGCGGTCCTCAATCCCTACGGCTCGCGCAACGGTCCGGGCGTCCTCGCAGCCTACGGCATCGTCAATCAGCGGGTCTCCGCTGATCGGCTGGACAGCCTCCTGAGTTTGCAGCTCGACTCGATCCGCGCCAACGGCATCACGGCGGACGAGCTGGACAAGGCGAAGAACGTGCTGCGCGCGGGCTTCATCGACAATCGCGAGACAACGTTGGGGAAAGCCGAGGAGCTCCACCATTATCTCACGTTCCACTCATCGATCGATGAGATCAACACCGATCTCGACAAGCTGCTCGCGGTGACGAGCGACGACGTGAAGCGTGTCGCGAATACATACCTCGCTCCCGCGAACCTGACGCTGCTGATCGTGCGTCCCGGTGCCGCTCCGGCGTCGGGAGGTCCACAATGAACTCGGTCCGTGCACTCGCCGCGCTGCTCGTGGTCGCAGCGCCGCTCGCCGCCCAAGAGCCGTTTCCCCCGCGTCCGCCGAAGCCCGACCGGCTGCGCCCGGTGCAGTTCCCGCCGTTCAACGAGCTCGCGCTGCCGAACGGGATGACGTTGCTCCTGGTCGAGAACCATGAACAGCCGACGCTGTCACTCAGCCTGAGCTTCCGTGCCGGGAGCGCCTTCGATCCGGCCGGCAAAGAAGGCGTCGCGGCGTTCGTCGCCGAGCTGCTCACCAAGGGGACGCCGGCGCGCAACGCCGACCAAATCGCCGCGGCGATCGAAGGCGTCGGCGGCAGCATCGGCGCGAGCGCGGGCGACGATTTCCTCACCGCCTCCGTCGACGTGCTGAGCGATCACGCCGACCTCGCGTTCTCGCTGCTCGGCGACGTGACCCGGCGCGCGACGTTCCCCGAGCAAGAGCTCGAGCTGGCGCGGACGCGCTACCTGTCGGCGCTCGAGGTGGAGCTGTCGCAACCGCAAAACGTCGCGGCCCGGACCTTCCAGCAGGAGATCTACGGGCGCCATCCCTACGGCCGGAACACCAGCGCCGCCGCCTACAAGGCGATCACGCGCGACGACGTCGTCGCGTTCGCCGGGCGACGACTCCGCCCGGGGGGCGCGCTGCTCGTCGTCGCCGGCGATATCACGCTGCCGCGCGCCCGCGAGCTCGCCATGCAGGCGTTCGGCGGCTGGAGCGGCGCCGCGCCGCCCGCGCCCGCCTTCCCCGCTCCACCGGCCAAGCGTGGCACCGACATTCTGCTCGTCAACCGGCCCGGTTCGGTGCAATCCAACATCGTCATCGGGAACACGACGTTCCTGCCGACCGACACCACGTATTACGCCGCGCGCCTCGCGACCCAGGTCCTGGGCGGCGGCTCCGATTCCCGCCTCTTTACGATCCTGCGCGAGCAGAAGAGCTGGACGTACGGCTCGTATGCCGCGCTGCGTCGCAACCGCGGGATCGGGTTCTGGCAGGCGACGTTCGAGGGACGCACCGAGGTAACCGATAGCGCGCTGACGGAGCTGCTGCACCAGATCGACCGCATTCGCACCGAAGCGATTCCGGACAGCGAGCTCGCCGCCGCGAAGGGATTCCTCGTGGGCTCCTTCCCGCTCACGATCGAGACGCCGCGCCAGATCGCTCAGGTGGTGTCGACGGCCCGGCTGCTCGGACTGGGTCCGGACTACGTGCAACGCTACCGCGAACGATTGTCGCGGGTGAGTGCGGTGCGCGCGCGTGCAGCAGCGCAGCGCGTGATCCACCGCGACGCCCTCGCCATCGTCGTGGTCGGCGATGCGAAGGCGCTGTACGAGAAACTCAAACCGATCGCGCCCGTGCGCCTCGTGGATCTCGAAGGCAAAATGATGGATCCGGTCGAGCTCAATCCCAAGGGTGGGCCGGTCGCGTTCGATCGTAGCCAGATCGTGGCGCGCCGCGACAGCTTCCAGGCGCTCGTCCAGGGCAACGTGTTCGGCGCCCAGACGGCGAAGGTCGAGGTGACCGGCGACTCGATCGTCTATACCGAAGCGACGACCATCGGCCAGATCCAGCAGCAGTCCCGCGTCGTGCTGAACGGCGACCTGTCGATGCGGCGTAGCGATCAGACCGGCACCGTTCAGGGACAGCACACGGAAACCCACTTGACCTATGCGGACGGGCGCGTCAAAGGCACCGCGATGTCGCCGCAACCCGGTGGCACGCCGAAATCGATCACGGTCGACACGACCATCGCAGCGGGGACGGTCGACGACAACGCCCTGGCGCTGCTGCTCGCCGCGATGTCGCTCGAGCAGGGGAAGACGTTCAATCTGAATGTGTTCTCGACCGGCGAGGGCACAACGAAAGTGGTGAGCGTGAAAGTGGCGGCCGTGGAGAACGTCGCCGTGCCGGCGGGCACGTTCCCCGCGTATCGGCTCGAGCTGTCCGGCATGCAGCTCCCGATCGTGATGCATGTGACCCGTGACGCGCCTCGGCGCGTGGTGCGCATCGCGCCGACGGGAGCGCCGCTGGTGTTCGAACTCGTCAAATAAACGGAGCTTCGCCATGCGATTCGCGACGATCGTCTTGGGGGTCGTAGTAGCCGCCGGCTGTGCCTCGGCCGGCGCTCGCACCACGACGTCGACAGCACCAGCCGCCGCGGCGGCGCCGGCCGCCGTGCAGGACACAACCGGAGGGGGTGGGGGAATCGGCCCACAGTATCCCTCGACCTATAAGCGCCATCCCAATCCGCCGGTGCTCATCCGCAATGCGACGATCATGACGGCGGCGGGTCAGGAAATCCAAGGCGGCTCGATTCTGTTTCACGAGGGGCGCATCGTCGCGGTCGGCACGAATGTCAACGCGCCGGGTGATGCCACGGTGGTGGACGGCACCGGCAAGTGGGTGACGCCGGGCGTGATCGATACGCACTCGCACATCGGTGTCTTCGCCGCTCCCGGCACGTTCGCCGAATCCGACGGCAACGAGGCCACGCGTCCCGTGACGGCGGAGGTCTGGGCCGAGCATTCGTTCTGGCCGCAGGATCCTCAGATTCCGCTCGCCATTGCCGGCGGCGTCACGACCATTCAAGCCTTGCCGGGGTCAGCGAATCTCATCGGCGGCCGCAGCGCCGTCCTGAAGCTGATTCCTGCCCGCTCGGTGCAGGAGATGAAGTTCCCCGGCGCGCATTACGGGTTGAAGATGGCCTGCGGCGAAAACCCCAAGCGGACATACGGCAATCGCGGCGGTCCGTCCACGCGCATGGGGAACATGGCGGGCTATCGCGAAGCCTTCATCGCCGCTGAGACCTATCGCCGTCGCTGGGACAAGTGGAACAAGGACCATCAAGGCGATCCGCCTGAGCGCAACCTGCGCAATGAGACGCTGGCCGAAGTACTGCGCGGCAACATCTACGTGCAGAACCACTGCTATCGCGCCGACGAGATGATGCAGATGCTCGATCTCGCTCACGAGTTCGGCTTCAAGATTCGCTCGTTCCACCATGCGGTAGAGGCGTACAAGATCGCAGACGTGCTGGCGCGCGAGGGCACGGCGGTGTCCATCTGGTCGGATTGGTGGGGCTTCAAAGAGGAAGCGATGGACGGGATCTACGAGAACGCGGCACTGGTGCAGCAGGCCGGCGGCCGCGTCGTGATCCACTCCGATGACGCGTCAGGCATTCAGCGCCTCAATCAGGAAGCGGCGAAGGCGATGTATCACGGCCGGCGCGCCGGGATTCCCGTCACGCGCGACCAGGCGGTGCGGTGGTTTACCGCCAACCCGGCGTGGGTGCTCGGAGTCGATTCGATCGTTGGCACGCTCGAGCCCGGCAAGATGGCAGACGTCGTCCTGTGGTCGGCCGATCCCTTGTCGGTGTATGCCCGCGCCATTCAGGTCTATAACGACGGCTGGCTCGTCTACGACCGCAACGATCCCGCACACCAGCCCAAAACCGATTTCACGTTGGGGCAGCCATGATCGCCTTCCTGCTCGCCCAGACCATCGCGATCACCGGCGGCACCGTGTACCCGGTCTCGGGCCCGAAGATCGAAAACGCTACAGTGTTGATTCGGGACGGCCGGATCGCGGCCGTCGGATCGAACGTGGCGGTGCCCGCCGGTGCGACGCGCATCGACGCGTCGGGGAAATGGGTCACGCCGGGCTTGATCGATGGCGCGGGCCAGATGGGACTGCGGGAGATTGGAGCCGTCCAGGGCACCAACGAGTACACGCAGCGCGGCAATGAAGTCGCGGCCGGCTTCAACGTCCTCGAGGGCATCAACCCCGCGTCCACCCTGATCGCGGTGAACCGGATGGAAGGCGTCACGACGACGCTGGCCGTGCCTGGATCGTTGGGTGTCCCGCCGAGCGGCGGTTTGATCTGGGGCCAGGCGGCGCTCATCGATCTCGACGGCGCCACGATCGAAGCGATGCGGATCAAATCGCCGGCGGCGATGGTCGCCAACTTGAGCGAGGCGGCGAAGGACGCGGGCGGCGGCTCCCGCGCCGTCGTTGCCCAGCGCCTGCGCCGGCTGCTCAACGACGCGCGCGAGTATGCCACCCGGCGCACCGATTACCGCCGTCGCCAGATCCAGGATCTCAGCGCCAGCGCCGCGGATCTCGAAGCGTTGCAGCCGGTGCTGCGTGGGGAGCTGCCGCTGGTGGTGGTTGCGAATCGCCGCAGTGACATCGAAACCGCGCTGCG
>WNGP01002263.1_pt1 | contig 30492 bp, 22 predicted proteins | sample 5407671 | NCBI WGS metagenome assembly WNGP01 (sample SAMN13153381, study PRJNA577476) | soil metagenome | isolation source: 40 cm soil or saprolite under Garry oak tree replicate 2 | place: USA:California | collected 2016-06-15 | reverse complement strand
ACGACCCCGGCGAAGGTACGACGTGCTGGCCCGCACCCGAGTCGACCGACAACATGAACACCAAAAAAATGGGGCGGCTGGGCCTGTCGGACGCGGAGGAGGATGCGCTCGTGAGCTTCATGCAGACGCTGACGGACGGCTTCATGCCTCGGTAAGGTGCGTCGCCCGGCGCGTCGGCGTTGAGAGGGAAAAATATGCCGCGACCTGTGAGATCCGTTTCTTGTGCGCCTCGAGATCAGATCTCTTGCTGTGCTCAATATCCCGCCGTGCGGTCGACCACGTGCTCGAGCGGCAGCCCGCGCTCGAAGCGCTCGATCTGCGTGAGCACGTTCTTGGCCAATGCGCGCGGGTCGGAGACCCCGGCATTGTGCGGCGTGATGATCACGTTCGGATGATTCCACAGCGGGCTCTCGCGCGGCAGCGGCTCGGTCGGGAACACGTCGAGGCTCGCGCCCGCGAGCGAACTCTCCTCGAGCGCAGCGAGAATATCGGCGTCGACCTGCAGCATTCCCCGCCCCGCATTGATCAGATAGGCGCCGCCGAGCGCGCCGTCGCGCTTGAGCTTGCGCAACAATGCCAGGTTCAGAATGCCTTCGGTCGCCGGCGTGTGCGGCAACAGGCAGACCAGGATCTCGGTGCGGGCGAGAAATGCGTCGAGGCCGTTCTTGCCGTGGAACGTCTCGATGCCGGCGAGTGATTTTTCGGTGCGGCTAAACCCCGCCATCCGAAAGCCGATCCGGGCCAGCAGTTCGGCGGCTTCGCGCCCGAGCACGCCGAGCCCCAGGATCCCCACAGCGACTTCGCTCGCCGCGGGCTGCGCATGCTCGTGCCAGATTTTTTCGCGCTGCTGCGCCCGGTAGAGCCGCAAGCGGCGATGATGCAGGAGTACGTGCAGGACCACGTACTCGCTCATCCGCGCCGTGAGATCCCGGTCCACCACGCGGACGAGAGGCACCGCCGGCAGCAGCGGATCGCCGATGAGGTGATCGACGCCGGCGCCGAGCGAGAAGATCGCCTTCAGATGCGGGAATTGCGCCAGCAGGCCCGGCGGCGGCTTCCAGGCGCACACATAGCCGACCTCGGCGGGATCTCCGGCGCGGTCGGGCCAGATTCTTACTTCGCGGCGCGGCGCCAGCGCCAAAAATCGCGCCTGCCATTCCGCCGGATCCCATCCGGCTCCGGTCATGGCCAGCAGGATCGCCGACATGCCGCCCGCCCCCGGGGAATCATCTATTGCGCCACCACGCCCTCGACGGCGGTCTCGAGGTTGAACGCGGCCGCGAACAGCGCGCGGGTGTAGTCGGTCTTCGGCCGCGCGAACAGCTCGGCGGCCGGACCCTCCTCCACGACCTTGCCGTGGCGCATGACCACGACGCGGCTCGCCAGCGCCGCCACCACGCGCAGATCATGCGAGATGAACAAATAAGTGAGCTCGCGGCGTTTCTGCAGCGCGCGCAACAGATCGACGATCTGCGCCTGGATCAGCATGTCGAGCGCGCTGGTCGGCTCGTCGAGCACGATGAAGGTCGGCTCGAGCACCAGCGTGCGCGCCACCGCGATGCGCTGGCGCTGGCCGCCGGAGAACTCGTGCGGATAGCGGAACCGCGTTTCCGGATCGAGCCCGACCTCGACCAGCGCCCGGATCACCCGCTCCTCGCGCTCCGCCTTCGGCATGCCGGGGTGATGTACCCACAGGCCTTCCTCGATGACGTCGGAGAGCGACATGCGCGGCGAGAGCGAGCCGTAGGGATCCTGGAACACGATCTGCATGTCGCGCCGGAACGGCAGCATGCCCTTGAACTTGAGCCTCTGCAGCGGCTTGCCCATGAACACGATCGGGCCCTGCGAGGAGATCAGCCGCAGGATCGCGAGGCCCAGCGTGGTCTTGCCGGAGCCGGATTCGCCGACGACGCCGAGCGTCTCGCCCTTGCGCACCTCGATGCTGACCCCGTCGACCGCCTTGATGTGGCCGACCGTGCGCCGCAAAAACCCGCGGCGGACCGGGAACCACACCTTGAGGTCATCGGCGCGAATCACCGCCGGGGCGCCCGGCTGCAGCGGCGCGGGATCGGGCTTCGGCTCGGCCGCGATCAGCTCGCGCGTATAGGGATGCTGCGGATCGGCGAACACGTCGGCAACCGCGCCCTGCTCCACGATCCGGCCCTGGCGCATCACGCAGACGCGCTCGGCGGTCTTGCGCACGATGCCGAGATCGTGGGTGATGAACAGCACCGCCATGCCAAGCCGCGCCTGCAGATCCTTGATCAGCTTGATGATTTGCGCCTGCACGGTGACGTCGAGCGCGGTCGTGGGCTCGTCCGCGATCAGCAGGTCGGGCTCGTTGGCGAGCGCGAGCGCGATCATCACGCGCTGGCGCTGGCCGCCGGAGAGCTGGTGCGGATAGCTCGCCAGCCGCGATTGCGGATCGGGAATGCCGACCTGGGCGAGCAGCTCGACGACCCGCGCCCGCGCCGCCCCCCCGGACACGCCGGCGTGCAGCTCCAGCACTTCGGCGATCTGCCGCTCGACCGTGTGCAGCGGGTTGAGCGAGGTCATCGGCTCCTGGAACACGATGGTGATGTCGTTGCCGCGCACGTGGCGGATCTCGCGCTCCGATAGCTTCATCAGCTCGCGGCCCTTGAAGCGGATCGAGCCCGAGGGATGCCGCGCCGAGCCGGGAAGCAATTTGAGGATCGACAGCGCGGTGACCGACTTGCCGGACCCGGATTCGCCGACCAGCGCCACGGTCTCGCCCGGCTTGATGTCGAACGAGACGCGGTCGGCCGCCAAGAGCTCGCGCTCGCCCTGGCGGAATGCGACGGAGAGGTCGCGGATGGAAAGGAGCGAATCGGTCATGTCCGCTGCAGCGCTCATCGCCGGTCCCATTCTTCACGCAAAGCGCGAATGTGCGCGACGACTGCCTCGCCGGAGGCGAAATGCGACCGGCGAAGCCGTTTGAACCGCGAGAAATGCCCTTCCGGCCTCGCAGGCTCGACTTCGGGCGCGGAAGGCGAGAGCGAGAACAGTTTTGCAACAGTTCGCATAAACCGGCACCAACATATGTACTTTGCAAGCCGCATTACGCAAACGCCTTCCTGGGATCGAACGCATCGCGCACCGCCTCGCCGATGAAGATCAGCAGCGAGAGCATGATGGCGACCGCGAAGAACCCGGTGAGCCCGAGCCAGGGCGCCTGCACGTTGGCCTTGCCCTGCGAGAGCAGCTCGCCGAGCGAGGGCGAGCCCGGCGGCAGCCCGAAGCCCAGGAAATCGAGCGCCGTCAGGGTCATCACCGAGGAGGAGAGGATGAACGGCAGGAACGTCATGGTCGCCACCATGGCGTTGGGCAACAGATGCCGAAACATGATTTTCGGATTGGAAACGCCGAGCGCGCGCGCGGCCTGAACGTATTCGAAATTGCGCCCGCGCAGGAACTCGGCGCGCACCAGCCCGACCAGCGACACCCAGGAGAACAGCAGCAAAATCCCGAGCAGCACGAAGAAGCCCGGCACCAGCACCGAGGAGATGATCAGCAGCAGATAAAGCGAGGGAATCGAGGTCCAGATCTCGATGAAACGCTGGAACAGGAGATCGGTCCAGCCGCCGAAATAGCCCTGCACGGCTCCGGCCGCCACGCCGACGATCGAGGAGATCACGGTCAGCACCAGCCCGAACAGCACCGAGATGCGGAAGCCGTAGATCAGCCGCGCCAGCACGTCGCGGCCCTGGTCGTCGGTGCCGAGCCAGTTCCATTCGAGGTCGGCGCAGCCTCTCAGCCCTTTGCGCTCGACCACCGGCTGACACTCCTTCTCGGTGAGCAGCCAGGTCGGCTTCGACGGCGCCGGGGTGGGCAGATCGAGATTGTGGGTGTCGTAGGAATAGCGGATCGGCGGCCACACCATGTAGCCGGCGCTGTCGGAAATCAGCTTCTGCACGTAAGGATCGCGATAATCCGCCGCGGTCTCGAACTCGCCGCCGAACGCGGTCTCGGTATAGGTGAACAGTGCCGGGAAATAATACTGACCGGCGTATTTCACCAGAAACGGCTTGTCGTTGGCGATGAACTCCGCGAACAGCGAGAGCAAGAACATCGCCGCGAACAGCCACAGCGACCAGTAGCCGCGGCGGTTCGCCTTGAAATTCTGCCAACGCCGCTTGTTGATCGGCGAGACGCGGATCCCGCCGGCACGCGGCGGCGCGGCGACGCCGAGCGGGGTGATGCCGCTCGTCTCCTGCACCTTCGGGCTGGTCGTCGCATCCATTTCAGACTTCCCGGGTCTCGAAATCGATGCGCGGATCGACCCAAGTATAGGTGAGATCGGAGATCAGATTCACGGCGAGCCCGATCAGCGAAAAAATGTAGAGCGTGGCGAACACCACGGCGTAGTCGCGGTTGAGCACGCTCTCGAAGCCGAGCAGGCCGAGCCCGTCGAGCGAGAAGATGATCTCGATCAGCAGCGAGCCGGAGAAGAACGCATGGACGAATGCGCCGGGGAACCCGGCGATGACCAGCAGCATGGCATTGCGAAAGATGTGGCCGTAGAGCACCTGGTGCTCGCTGCAGCCCTTGGCGCGGGCGGTGAGCACGTACTGCTTGCGGATCTCGTCGAGGAACGAGTTCTTCGTCAGCATGGTCATCGTGGCGAAGGCGCCGAGCGACATGGTGAGGATCGGCAGGGTGAGGTGCCAGAAATAATCGAGAATCTTGCCCCACCACGGCAGGCTGTGCCAATTTTCCGAGGTGAGGCCGCGCAACGGGAAGAAGTCGAAGAACGAGCCGCCGGCGAACAGCACGATCAGCAGAATGGCGAACAGAAATCCGGGAATGGCGTAACCGACCACGATGACCCCTGAGGTCCAGGTGTCGAACCGCGAGCCTTCGCGGATCGCCTTGCGGATGCCGAGCGGGATCGAGATCAGATAGGTCAAGAGCGTCATCCAGATGCCGAGCGACATCGAGACCGGGAGCTTCTCCTTGATCAGATCGAGCACGCGAACGTCGCGGAAATAGCTCTTGCCGAAATCGAACCGGCTGAAGTTCCACAGCATCAGGAGGAAGCGCTCGTAGGCCGGCTTGTCGAAACCGAACTGCTTTTCCAGGCTCTTGATGAATTCCGGATCGAGCCCCTGGGCGCCGCGATATTTGGAGTTGATCACCTCGGATCCGGCCGCGCCCTGGAACTGATTGCGGGCCGCAAAATCGCCGCCCGCCGATCCCGAGATGCGCGAGGTCGCGCCGGTATCCTGGCCGCTGATCTTGGCGATCATCCGCTCGACCGGGCCGCCCGGCGCGAACTGCACCACCAGGAACGACACCAGCATGATCCCGAGCAGCGTCGGGATCATGAACAGGATGCGTCGGGCGATGTAAGCGCTCATCTCCTCGATCCGATCGGCGCCGGCTCAGCCGGCGCGCTCGAGTTTCGCGGCCTTGCCGCGATCGTACCACCAGGTCTCGGGAACGCCGCGCGCGTAGCGCGGATTTGCCGCAGGCCGCGCGAACACGTCCCAATAGGCGTACCAATGCGTCGGCTTGTACCAGTGCGGAATCCAGTATCGCCCGCAGCGGATGACGCGGTCGAGCGCCCGGCAGGCGCTCACCATCGCGGCTCGCGTGTCGGCCCCGATGATCTTGTCGATCAGGGCGTCGATCACCGGATCGGCGATCCCGGCGAGGTTCTGCGAGCCCTTCAGCGTCGCCGCGGCGGAAGACAAATACGAGCGCAGCGAATCGCCTGGCGTCGTCGAGAAGCTGAAACGCTCGACCGTGATGTCGAAATCGAACTGGTCGACGCGGGCGCGATATTGCACCGGGTCGACCAGCCGCAGCGTGGCCTCGATGCCGAGCACGCCGAGATTCTTGATGAACGGCATGTGGTGCGGCTCGAGCCCGGGCTCGTCGATCAGGAATTCGATGGCGATCGGCTCGCCGCGCGCGTTGACCCGCTTGCCGCCCTTCACCGCCAGGCCGGCTTGCTGCAACAGCTGGTTCGCCTTGCGCAGCAGGCTGCGATCCTGGCCGGAACCGTCGGAGACCGGCGGCACAAAGGGCTCGCCGAACACTTCCTCCGGCAGGGTGCCGCGGAACGGCTCGAGCAGGGCAAGCTCTTCCGGACCGGGCTTGCCGGCCGCCATCATGTCGGAATTCTGGAACACCGAATGGGTGCGCTCGTAGGAGCCGTACATGATGGTCTTGTTGGTCCATTCGAAGTCGAAGGCGTCGATCAGCGCTTCGCGCAGGCGGGAATCCTTGAACTTCTCCCGCCGGGTGTTGATGAACCAGCCCTGCGCGCCCGAAGGCGTGTCGTCGGGCATCACTTCCCGCTTCACGCGTCCGTCGCGGATCGCCGGGAAGTCGTAGCGCGTCGCCCAGATCCGCGAAGTGAATTCCTCCCGGAACAGATAGTTCTTGGCGGTGAAGCCCTCGAAGGCGACGTCGCGGTCGCGGTAGTACTCGAAGCGAACCACGTCGAAATTGTTGTGGCCGCGCGCAACGGGCAGCTCGGCGCCCCACCAGTCCGCGACCCGCTCGTACTCGATGAAACGCCCGGGCTCGAAGCGGCCGACCTTGTAGGGGCCGGAGCCGAGCGGCACCTCCAGGCTGGTCTCGTCGAACGTGCGGCCGGCATAATAGGCGCGGGAGAGGATCGGCAGCGTGGCGAGGAACAGCGGCACGTCGCGCGCGCGCTTATCGGCGAACCGCACGACCAGCGTTGCCGCATCCGCGGCCTGCGCGTCCTCGAAATCGCGCAGGAACTGCCGGATGATCGGGTGTCCCTTGGCTTTGAGAGTCGTGAGCGAGAACGCCGCGTCGTGCGCCGTGAGCGGCGAGCCGTCGTGGAATCGCGCCGCCTCGCGCAACAGGAATTTGTAGGTGCGCCGGTCGGGCGAGATGCGCACCGCGCGGGCGGCGAGCCCATAGACCGCGTCCGGCTCGTCGGCCGCGCGCGCCATCAGGCTGGCGAACGTCAGCTCCATCCCCTGCGCGCCGTCGCCCTTGAGGATATAGCTGTTGAGCGAATTGAAGGTGAGGAAGGATTGGTTGTATTGCCGCTCCGGACCGACCTGGGAAAACATACCGCCCTTCGGCGCGTGCGGATCGGCGTAGTCGAGATGCGCAAAATCCGCCGGATATTTGAGGTCGCCGAACGCGGAGAGCCCGTGAGTCTCGATCTCGCCGCCGGCTTCGATCGCCGCCGCGCGCCGCGCGGGCGCGAGCGCAAGGACGCCTGCCCCGAGCGCCAGCACGTTGCGGCGCGTGAGCGTCCGCCCGGCGCCAGACCGCCGGGCCGGCATGCGGTCGAGCCCGCCGCGCACTAGCGCGTCCCGACCTTGGTGGCGCGATCGCTGTCCCACCACCAGACCCCGGGGAAATCCGGCTCGTTGTAGCGCGGCAGCCGCTGCGGCCTGCCGAACCGGTCCCAGCGTGCGGTTCGCGCCTTGTCATAGGTCCATTGCGGCACGACGTAGAAATTCCACAACAGCACGCGATCAAGCGCCCTGGTGGCGGCAACGAGCTCGGCGCGGTCCTTGGCGAAGATGACGCGGCCGATGAGCGCGTCGAGCGCTTCGTTCTTGATGCCGATGAGATTGCGCGACCCGGGCATGTCGGCCGCCTGGGATCCCCAATAGCCGCGCTGCTCGTTGCCCGGCGAGAGCGATTCCCCCCACGACGCGATGATCATGTCGTAATCCCATTGCCGCAGCCGGTTCTGGTACTGGACCTCATCGACGGTGCGGACGCTTACGGCCATGCCGAGCCGCTCAAGCGAGGGCCGGTAGAACAGCACGATGCGTTCGTAGCTCGGATCGTCGACCAGGATCTCCAGGTTCAGCTGCTCGCCGGTCGCGGCATTCACCAGCTTGCGGTCGCGAATCTCGTAGCCGGCTTCCTTCAGCAGTTTCAGCGCTTCGCGCAGGTTGGCCCGCACCGCTTCCGCGTTGCCCGCGACCGGGTTGGTGTACGGCGTCGCGAACAGCTCCGGCGGAATCTTGGGGCGGACGGTCTCGAGAATCTCCAGCTCCTGGCCCCCCGGGATGCCCGACGAAGCGAGCTCGGTGCCGTCGAAATAGCTGGAGATCCTGCGGTACTGGCCATAGAAGATCTGCTTGTTCATCTCCTCGAAATCGAACGCGAAATTGAACGCGCGGCGCAGGCGCGGATCCTTGAACTTGTCGCGCCGGATGTTGAAGGCGAATGCCTGCATCACCCCGCGGCTGCGCATCGGAAATTCTTCGATGACGACCCGCTTGTCGCGCACCGCGGGAAAATCGTAAGCCGTGGCCCAGTTCTTGGCGCTGTTCTCGGTGCGCCAGTCGATCTGATCGCCCTTGAAGGCTTCGAGCGCGACCGTGGAGTCCCGGAAATACTCGAAGCGGATCTCCTCGAAATTGTTCTGCCCGACGTTGACGTTGAAGCGGTCGCCCCAATAGTCCTTGACCCGTTCGTAGGCGACCGAGCGCCCCGGCACGAAATCCTTGATCCGGTACGGGCCCGCGCCCAGCGGCGGCTCGAGCGTGGTGACGGAAATATCGCGCTTGTTGCCGTTCTTGTCGCTCGCCTGCCACCAAAGCTTGGGCAGCACGGTGAGCTCGCCGACGATCAGCGGCAGCTCGCGATTGCCGGCCGAATCGAACGTGAACGACACCTCGCGCTCGCCGATCCGCTCCGCTTTGACGACGTGCCGGTAATAGGCAGAAAGCTCGGGATCGAGTTTCTTCCACGATTCGAAGGAGAAGATCACGTCCTCGGCCGTCACCGGCGTCCCGTCGTGCCAACGCGCCTCGGGACGCAGGCGGTAGGCGACCCACGAGTGGTCGGGAGGATAGTCGACCGCCTCGGCCAGCAAGCCGTACATCGTCGTCACTTCGTCTTGCGCACTCGCCAGCATCCGGTTGTAGATCAGCCCCAGCCCCGCTGCGAGCTGGCCTTTGACGCTCGCCACCGCGACGTTGAAATTGTCGAACGTGCCCAGCGCGCTCAGCCGCACCGTGCCGCCCCTCGGCGCGTCGGGGTTGACGTAGTCGAAGCGCGGAAACCCATCCGGGTAATGCAGATCGCCGAACAGGGAGAGGCCGTGACGCCAGTTCCGCGACGGTGCGGGCGCGGTTTGCGCCCCGCCCGGCAGCGCCTGCAAGATGCCCGCGGCGGGCGCGGCAAGCGCGAGCGAGCCGATGCGCAGGATGGTTCGACGGGTTAGACGCACGGACGGCTCCATGGCCGATGAACGTGAACGCGATGATCCCGCCTATGTCTGCTGCGGCTAGCGGGTCCGCAATGACATCCCGGTGAACCATCTGCCGCCGCGACCGCGCCGGCCCGCAGAATCACCCAGGTCCGGCGTTCACTGGCTCTTCTGACCGGGGGCGGGGCTCGGCGGACTGCCCGGCTGCGGCGGCTGCGACTGGCCCGGTGAAGTGGTCTGCGGCTGCGCCGGCGATTGCGTCTGGGCTTGGCCGGGCGGCGGACTCGGCTTGGCGCCCGGGGCGGACTGGCCCTGCGGAGCGGCCTGACCGCCGGCGGGCGGCTGCGCCTGAGCGGAAGGCGCTGCCGCGGTCGGCAGCGGCCGGGGGCTATCCGAAAGCGTGTTCAAATAGGCGATGGCGTCGGCACGCTGGTTCACCCGCTGCAGCCCGGCGAAGCTCATCTTGGTGCCGGGCGCGTAAGTGCGCGGGTTCGTCAGGAATTTGTTCAGGTCGTCCACGGTCCACTCGCCGGCCTTGGACTTGAGCGCGTCCGAATAGGCGAACCCGGCTTCGCTGCCCTTCTTGCGTCCCACCACGCCCCACAGGTTCGGCCCGATCTTGTTGGGGCCGCCCTTCTCGAACGTGTGGCAGGTCTGGCACACCTTTGCGGTCTGCTGGCCGCGCTTGGGATCGGCGTTCGCCAATGCCTGCTCGATCGGCTCCTCGGCCGCAGGCGCCGCCGCCGGCGCGCCGGCGGGCTCCTCCTGCACCGCGATCTCGTAGCCCGGCTTCTTCGGGGGCTCCGGGGTGAACAGGGCTCCCGCCGTGATGTTGAGCGCGAGCAGAACCAGACAGGTGAACAGGACGGCGCCGAGGATCTTGTTGACTTCGAAGGAATCCATCGGGGAAGCGCTCTTTGCATGGCGCGGGCGGCGGGAATGCGGCCGGACAGATAACCGGTTGCCTCGCCTCTGGCAACCCGTATAAGCACCACGCAACGGCCGCGGTTCAAGCTTCAGCGGCGTGATCGAAACCAAAAGCGTGTCGAGCCGGAGCAACCCGGAAACCGATGGCCGCAGGCGATGTCCTCGTCCTCATTCCAGCCCGGCTGGCCTCGATGCGGCTTCCCGGAAAGCCGCTCGCCGACCTTTGCGGCAAGCCGATGATCGTGCATGTGCTCGAACGTGCCACGGCGGCCGCAGTGGGTCCGGTCGTGGTGGCGACCGACAGCGCGGAAATCATCGCCGCGGTCAGCAAGGCCGGCGGCCGCGCGGTGATGACGCGAGGCGATCATGAATCGGGCTCGGACCGGGTCCACGAGGCCGCGGACCTGATCGATCCCGAACGGCGTGCCGGCGTCGTCGTCAACGTGCAGGGCGACATGCCGAGCTTCGATCCCGGCGCGATCGCGGCCGCGCTGCGCCCGCTCGCCGACCCGCAAGTCGACATCGCGACGGCCGCTGCCGAGATCCGCGATCCGGCTGCGCGAGAGAATCCGAATTTCGTCAAGGTCGTCGGCTCGCCGGTTGCGGTCGACCGGCTGCGCGCGCTGTATTTCACCCGTGCCGCCGCCCCGTGGGGCGAGGGGCCGCTTTACCATCATTTCGGGCTCTATGCGTTTCGCCGCGACGCGCTCGGCCGCTTCGTCGCGCTGCCGCCCTCGACGCTCGAGCGCCGCGAGAAGCTCGAGCAGCTGCGCGCGCTCGAGGCCGGCATGCGCATTGACGTGGCGATCGTCGATCGTGCCCCGCCCGAGGTCAACACGGCGGAGGATCTGGAATTGGTGCGGGCGGTGATGCGCAGATCGGATCGACAAACCCGCTGATGGGAAAACGATGAGCACATCGAACCGAATCGTGTTCCAGGGCGAGCCGGGCGCCAATTCGCACATCGCCTGTCATCAGGCCTATCCGGATTACCAGGCGGTGCCTTGTCCGACCTTCGAGGACGCGTTCGCGGCGGTCGAGACCGGCGAGGCCGCGCTCGGCATGATCCCGATCGAGAACTCGGTCGCCGGCCGCGTCGCCGACATTCATCACCTGATGCCGACGTCGGGGCTTCACATCGTGGCCGAATGGTTCTTGCCGATCCGGCATCAGCTCATGGCACCCAAGGGAGCCAAGCTCGACGACATCCGCTCGGTCGAGAGCCACGTCATGGCGCTCGGCCAGTGCCGCAACATCATCCGCAAGCTCGGGCTGAAAACCATCGTGGCCGCCGACACCGCGGGCTCGGCCCGCGAGGTCGCCGAGCGCGGGGAAAAAACCCGCGCCGCCATCGCCTCGAGCCTCGCGGCCGAGATCTACGGCCTCGAGGTTCTCGCCGAGAACATCGAGGACGAGGCGCACAACACCACGCGCTTCATCGTGCTGGCGCGCGAGTCGCGATGGCCGCGCGCCGACGACGGCACCGTCATCACCACCTTCCTATTCCGGGTGCGCAACGTGCCGGCCGCGCTCTACAAGGCGCTCGGCGGCTTCGCCACCAACGGCATCAACATGACCAAGCTCGAGAGCTACATGATCGAGGGCAATTTCTTCGCCACGCAATTCTATGCCGACGTCGAAGGCCATCCGGACGACCGCTCGCTCGCGCTCGCGCTCGAGGAGCTGGCGTTCTTCTCCAAGGAGCTGAAGATCCTCGGGGTCTATCCGGCGCATCCGTTCCGCGCCACCTTCGAGGAGCAGGTATAGTCCGGGATGGTCATTCCGGCCGAGCGCGTCGGCGCGAGAGTCGGAACCCATGAACGCCGACTTCGAAGACCGCATCGATGGTGGTCATGGGTCCCGGGTTCCCTCACTCCGCTCGGGCCCCGGGACGACGGCCTCGGATGTCTTCCCCCGCTCCAGCTCGTAGCGCGCGACGAAGCGCGGGGAGAGCCGGCGCAGGCGACCCAAGTCGATGCGGCCCGAGCGCATCACATAGCTCATCGCTAGATCGATCGGCTCAAGCGCCATGTGCTCGGGAAAGCGCTCATACCAGCGCGCGCTCCGATCCGCGGCGGCGACGAGCTTTTCCAGAATCGGCCGGCGCGACGCCTCGAACGATGGCAACGCCTCGCGAACATCGCGCGGATGCCGGGCGAGCGCCCGATCGAGGGCGATCGCGTCCTCCATCGCGAGCCTGGTGCCGGAGCCGATGGAGAAATGCGCGGTGTGGAGCGCATCCCCGATCAGCACGCATTTATCGCACGACCAGCGCTCGTTGCGCACGTTGGGGAATTGCCGCCAGATCGAGCGATTCGAGACTAGCGGACGGCCTTCGAGGTCTTCAGCGAACACCCGCTCGCAAATCTGCTTCGCCGCGGCTTCGCGCATTTGTCCGAAACCGGCACGCTCGAAGCTCGCCGCGTCGAGCTCGACGATGAACGTGCTCATGTCGTCGGCGTAGCGGTAATGGTGGGCGTTGCAGTACCCGAACTCGGCGGTGCGGAACGTCTGCGTCAGCGTTTCGAAGCGCTTTGTCGTGCCGAACCAGGCGAACCAATTGCCCAGATGACTCACGCCGGCTCCGAGCTCGGGGGCCAAGCTCTGCCGCACCAGCGAGTTCGCGCCGTCGGCGCCGACGATGAGATCGGCGCCGACGAGCTCCTCGATCCGCTCGATCCTGCGCGCGTATTCGGGCTCGACACCGACCGAGCGCGCCCGCTGCTGCAGCACGGCAAGCAGCTGCAGCCGGCCCACCGCGGCAAAGCCGACGCCGTCGATCGCGATCCTCTCGCCGCGATGCACGATGGCGATGTCCCGCCAGACCTCGAGATGCGGCGCGATGGCGTCGTAGGTTCCGGCGTCGTCGTCTTTCAGGAACTCCAGCGCGCGATCGGAGAACACCACGCCGAAGCCGAAGGTCGAATCCGCGCGGTTCTGCTCGACGAGGCGGACTTGCGTCTCGGGACGGCGCCGCTTCAGCAAATAGGCGAGATAGAGCCCGGCCGGCCCGGCGCCGAGGATGGCGACCTTCATCAAAACCTCAACTCGTCATGCCCGGCCTCCACGATCTTTGAATTGTGAGCAAATTAAGGACGTGGATGGCCGGGACAAGCCCGGCCATGACGAAATGAAGAACCTGCCGTCAGATCGTCTGGTTGTAGGGGCCGACCTCCTTGTGCGCGCGTAGCACGTGATCGACCGCCTTGAACATTTCGCGCATGCGCGCATCCGATACCGGGCTCTCGACCACGACCACGAGCTCCGGCTTGTTCGAGGACGCTCGCACCAGGCCCCAGGTGCCGTCCTCGACGGTGACGCGCACCCCGTTGACGGTGACGAGATCGCGGATGTTCTGGCCGGCGATTTTCTCGTGTTTTTCGCGGGCGGCCTGGAAATGCTTCACCACCTCGTCGACCACGCGGTATTTGATCTCGTCGTCGCAATACGGCGACATCGTCGGCGACTGCCAAGTCTTGGGCAGAGCATTCTTCAGCTGCGCCATCGACTTTCCCGGATTGCGGTCGAGCATGTCGCACACCGCGAGCGCCGAGACGATGCCGTCGTCATAGCCGCGGCCGAGCGGCGCATTGAAGAAGAAGTGCCCGGATTTCTCGAAACCGGCGATCGCGCCGATCTCGTTGACACGGCGTTTGATGTAGGAATGACCGGTCTTCCAGTAATCGGTCTTGGCACGGTTTTTTTGCAGAACCGGATCGGTCGCGAACAGGCCGGTCGATTTCACGTCGGCCACGAAGGTCGCGCCCGGGTGCAAGCTGGAAATGTCGCGCGCGAGCATCACCCCGACCTTGTCGGCGAAAATCTCCTCGCCCTCGTTGTCGACCACGCCGCAGCGGTCGCCGTCGCCATCGAACGCCAATCCGACGTCCGCCCGGGTGCGCTGCACCTCGTCGCGCACCGCGTGCAGCATCTTCATGTCCTCCGGATTGGGATTGTATTTGGGGAACGTGTAATCGAGCTCGCAGTCGAGCCGGATCACTTCGCATCCGATGCTTTCCAGCACTTTCGGCGCAAAGGCCCCTGCCGTGCCGTTGCCGCAGGCGGCGACCACCTTGAGCCGGCGCTCGAGCTTGGGGCGATTGGTGAGATCGTCGATATAGCGCGCGGCAAAATTTTCGACGAAACCGTAGGAGCCGCCGCCCGCAAGCTCGAACCTCGCGTTCATCACGATGTCCTTGAGGCGGCCGATCTCGTCCGGGCCGAAGGTGCGCGGGCGATCGGCCCCCATCTTCATCCCGGTCCAGCCGTTGTCGTTGTGCGAAGCGGTGACCATGGCGACGCATGGGACGTCGAGATCGAACTGGGCGAAATATGCCATCGGCGACAGCGCAAGGCCGATGTCGTGAACCTTGCAACCGGCAGCCATGAGCCCGGACACCAGCGCCATCTTCACGGCGGTGGAATACGCGCGGAAATCATGGCCGGTGACGATCTCAGGTCTCACGCCCATTTGGCGGATCAGGGTCCCGAGCCCCATGCCGAGCGCCTGCACGCCCATCAGGTTGAGCTCTTTGTCGAGCAGCCAGCGCGCGTCGTATTCGCGAAAGCCGGTCGGCTTGACCAGCGGCTCGGACTCGAACGCGTAGGTGTTGGGCTTGAGCGCGGAATTCGGTTTGGGAAACATCAACGACCTCGGGCCGCAAGAACCGGCCGAGCACATAGCGGAAGCGGGCGGGTGTGGAAAGCGGCCGGTTCGGAACGCGCCGCGTCGCGGCCGGTTCCGAGCTAATCCTCGAGCACGAGCCGGCCGTCGCGATATTCGAAGCGATGCAGGCGGGAGAGGAACGAGAGGCCGAGCAGGTTCTCGCTCAGCGCCTCGTCGGGGAGAACGACGGCCGTGACGTTGCGCAGCATCAGTCCGCCGATCTCGACCATGTCGAGCCGCACCGGCGCGCCGCGCACCGTGCCGTTGGCGGTCTTGAGCTGCGCGACAAAGTCGCGCGGCGCGGGATGAAAGCCCAGCCGTGCCGCATCGCTCTCGGTCAAGGTGACGACCGAGGCGCCGGTGTCGACGACGAAGTCGAGCCGGCGTCCGTCGATGGCGCCCTCGACGCGGAAATGACCGCGCGCGTCGGGCTCGATCACGACACGCGATCCGCCGGAAACCGGGTCTGCGATCGCGGCCGTGGGGGCGCTCGGCGCACCAAGCGGAGCAACGGCCGCGGCGCCGCCGAGCTGGCCCATATAGCGAGGCACGACCGCAGCAGCGATCAGCGCCAAGAACGCGAAGAAGAAGATGGGCCGCATGTCCGCCGCAGCTCGAGAGTCCGCGGCAATTCCACCATGGCCGCGCCGAGCGCGGTCCTAATGCAGCGCGGTGGAAGCGGGCATTTCATGCGCTTTGGAAAACGATCCCTGAACGAGAACCAGAAAATTAATCGGACCATGCGGGAGCGTTCCCCGGACGCGGCGCAGCGCGAAGCGTTGCGCCGCAGAGCCGGGGTCCAGGTTTGAAATGGATCCCGGTTCAGCAGCGCACCACACCGCAAGTCGGATGTTTCCGGCTTGCGGCAATTCTTGACGTGCCGGAACTCGGGTATACCCGAGTTCCGGTGTGCTGGCTGCGCCCGGGACACGAGCCATCACTTCGACTTGGCGCGGCGCGACGGCCGTGCCGAGATCGGATCGTCCGGCCAGGCATGCTTGGGATAGCGGCCCTTCATCTCGGCCTTCACGGCCCGATAGCTGCCGGATGGCGGTCGAGCCCGAACAGCTCCTGCACGCGGATCGACACTCTGGGTCCGCCCTCGGCGGCGTAATCGATCGGAAGGCGCGATCCCGAAGGCGCGGAAAAATGCGTCGGGGCCTCGGCTTCCAGCCTGCGGCGCAAATCCCATGGGACGAGCCCAAGCAGCGCATCGGCCAGTTCCCGCTCCGATAGCTCCGAAACTGCCGTCTTGCCCGCGAGCGCCGGCGCGAGCCAGTCCAGAGCATCCGACGCAAGCGCGCGATCGGAAAGCTCGGGCCAGCGATCGCCCTCGAGCCGCCGCAGGAAGGCGACGCGATCCACCAGCTGGCGCAGCGCCGAGGTCCAAGGCAAGCGTTCGATGCCAAACCGAGCGAGTCCTTGGGCGATCGTTTGCGCGGCATGTGCATCCGGCTCGACCGGGATCGGCTGTTCCGAGATCACGAGCGCGCCCAAACGCCGGATTCTTCGGCCGCGCAAGGCGGCGGTCGCTCGATCGAAGGTCACCTCGTCGCGCGCTTCGATGCGATCGCCGCAGATCGCTTCGATCTCGGCGAGCGTGATCGGCGCCGCCAGCAGGATTCGGCTCTGCGTGGCGCTGCCGGCAAGCTCGCCGACGGCGAGAAAAAGCTCGCGCGCGAGCGGCAGGGCGGGGTCGACACGGGCGCCACGACCGTTGGCGAGCAGGAAGGCGCCGCCGCCCGGGGCCCGGCTCTTGGCGATCCGATCCGGATACGCGATCGCCAGAATGGCGCCGGGCGATCGATCCGCGTGCGCCGCCCGGGCGGCGGCGCGGCCGGAACGCTGCGGCCCGGAGCCGGCCGCTGCCGCCCAGCGCCGGACCATGCCGCGCGCATCGGCGGCGCGGCGCGAACGCTCGCGCCGGAACGCCTCGAGCCGATGCGAAAGATCGACCGCATCGCCGCCGAGCCCGCGCTCGGTGAGCACCATGGCGATTTCGGCGCCGAGGAGCCCGACGCCTTGCTCCGCGGCGAGCGCCAGCATGTGGGCGAGGCGAGGCGGCAGCGGCAGCTTGCGCAGCCGCCGGCCCCATTCGGTGATGCGGTTTTCGCCATCGAGCGCGCCGAGCTCGCGGAGCAGCTCGCGCGCCTGATCGAGCGACGGCTTCGGCGGCGGATCGAGCAACGCAAGCCGATCGGCATCGCTGCCCCAGAACGCGAGATCGAGGACGAAGGCGCTGAGGTCGGCAACCAGAATCTCAGGCTTGTTGTGCGGCTCGAGCGATGCGGTCTGCGGCGCGTCCCACAGCCGCAAGCACACGCCGGGCTCCTCCCGCCCGGCGCGGCCGCGGCGCTGATCGGCGCTCGCCCGCGAGACGCGAACCGTCACCAGGCGCGTGAGCCCGACGCCGGGCTCGTAGCGCGGCACCCGGGCAAGCCCGCCGTCCACGACGATGCGTACGCCCTGGATCGTGAGCGAGCTTTCGGCGATCGACGTCGCGAGCACGATTTTCCGGCGGCCCGGCGGTGCCGGCGCGATCGCCCGGTCCTGCGTGTCCGCGTCGAGCGCGCCGTAGAGCGGGAGCGGCACGATGCTGACCGCCGGATCCCGCACGCGCTCCGCCAACAGGGCCTCGGTACGGCGGATCTCGCCGGCGCCCGGCAGGAATGCCAGCACCGAGCCGTGCTCGGTGCGCAGGGCGGCCGTGATGGCGTCGGCCATTTGCGGCTCGATCTTTTGGCGCGCGTCGCGGCCGAGATAGCGCGTGCCGACCGGGAACGCCCGCCCGCGGCTCTCGATCCTGCTTGCGCCGCCGAGCAGCTCCGCCACGCGGCCGCCGTCGAGCGTCGCCGACATGACCAAGAGCTTGAGATCCTGGCGCAGCTCCCGCTGCACCTCGACGGCGAGTGCCAGTCCGAGATCGGCATCGAGCGAGCGCTCGTGAAACTCGTCGAACAGGACCGCCGCAATGCCTTCGAGCGAGGGATCCTCGAGGATCAGCCGCGTGAACACGCCCTCGGTGACGACCTCGATCCGGGTTAAGCGCGAGAGCTTGGAGCCGAACCGCAGTCGCAAGCCCAATGTGTCGCCGACCTGCTCGCGCAAGGTGGCCGCCATGCGCGCGGCGGCCGCGCGTGCCGCGAGCCGCCGCGGCTCGAGCAGCAGGATCTTCTTCGCCGCGGCCCAGGGCTCGGCGGCGAGCACCAGCGGGACGCGCGTGGTCTTGCCGGCGCCGGGCGGCGCGGTCAGCACCGCGCTCGATCCCTCGCGCAACGCCGCGCGGAGATCCGGCAGCGCACGATCGATGGGCAGCGGCGGGGCGAACGAATGCATCGGCAGGTGCGACGCGAGACTGGAGGCGCCCACGCCGGAATCTTAAGGATGTCCGGAGCGGCCGACGCTGTGATAGGCGAAGCCGTATCTCGCCATGTCCTCGGGCCGGTAGACGTTGCGCAGATCGACCACCACCGGCCGGGCCATGATGGCCTTGAGCCGCGCCAAGTCCAGCGCGCGGAACTGCTCCCATTCGGTGACGATGACGAGCGCGTCGGCGCCTTGCGCGCACGCATAGGCGCTGTCCGCATAGGCGATGTCCGGCAGCAGCGGTTTCGCCTGCTCCATGCCGGCCGGATCGTAGGCGCGCACCGCCGCGCCCATGTCCCGCAGGGCCGTGATCAGGGCGATCGCGGGCGCTTCGCGCATGTCGTCCGTGTTCGGCTTGAAGGTGAGCCCGAGCACGGCGACGGTCTTGCCGCGCAGATTGCCGCCGAGCGCGGCCGCGACCTTGCGGCCCATGGCGCGCTTGCGCTGGTCGTTCACCGCCATGATGGTCTCGACGATGCGCAATGGCGCCTCGTGATCCTGCCCGGTCTTGATCAAGGCGAGCGCGTCCTTGGGAAAGCACGACCCGCCGAAGCCGGGACCGGCGTGCAAGAACTTGGCGCCGATCCGATTGTCGAGGCCGATGCCGCGCGCAACCTCCTGCACGTCGGCGCCGACCTTTTCGCATAGCTCCGCAATCTCATTGATGAAGGTGACCTTGGTGGCCAGGAAGGCGTTGGCCGCGTATTTGATCAGCTCCGCGGTGCGACGGTCGGTGTATAGCAGCGGCGCCGCGTTGAGATAGAGCGGACGGTAGAGCTCGGCCATGACCTCCTTGGCGCGCTCGTCCTCGGTGCCGACCACGATGCGGTCGGGATGCTTGAAGTCGCGGATGCCGGCGCCTTCCCGCAGGAATTCCGGATTGGAGACCACGACCGCGTCCGCTTGCGGCCGCACCTCGCGGATGATGCGCTCGACCTCGTCGCCGGTGCCGACCGGCACCGTCGACTTGGTGACCACCAATGTGAAGCCCTCGAGCGCGGCGGCGATCTCCCGGGCCGCGGCGTAGACATAGGAGAGATCGGCATGGCCGTCGCCGCGCCGCGAAGGCGTGCCGACCGCGATGAACACCGCGTCGGCCTCGCTGACCGGGGCGGCCAAGCCGGTCGCAAACCTGAGCCGCCCCTCGCGCACGTTCGACTGCACCAATGGCTGCAGGCCGGGCTCGTAGATCGGCAGGTCGCCGCGGGAAAGCGCCGCGATCTTGTCCGCGTCCTTGTCGACGCAGATAACGTGATGACCGAAATCGGCGAAGCAGGCCCCGGAGACGAGGCCGACATAGCCGGTGCCGATCATGGCGACGCGCATGGCCGATCCAAAGCGAAGGGGTAGCAGGGTCCGGGCCCGAGGAGCCCCAAGTGCCTCACAAAGCGCCTCATAGCAGAGGCGATTCCGGCTGGCGAGGGCCGCCTCCCGAGGTGTCGAGCCGGGTAGCGCACCGGCCTTGCGGAGTGTTATGGCCAGAACCAGATCAGGCCCAACCATGCCCTCAGCCCCCAAGCCGCGTCCGCCGCAGCCCGGCGACCACGTATTTTTGGTCGACGGCTCCTCCTATATTTTCCGCGCCTATCACGCGCTGCCGCCGCTCAACCGCAAATCCGACGGGCTGCAGGTCAACGCGGTGCTCGGTTTCTGCAACATGCTGTGGAAGCTGTTGCGCGACATGAAGCCGGAGGAAAGGCCGACGCACCTCGCGGTCATCTTCGACAAGTCCGAGCACACGTTCCGCAACGAGTTCTACCCCGCCTACAAGGCGCACCGGCCGGACGCGCCGGACGACCTCGTGCCGCAGTTCAAATATATCCGCGAGGCGGTTCGCGCCTTCGACATTCCCTGCCTCGAGCAGGCCGGGTTCGAGGCCGACGACCTCATCGCCACCTATGCGCGCGAGGCCTGCGAGGCCGGAGCGACGACCACCATCGTGTCGTCCGACAAGGACCTGATGCAGCTCGTCGGCGACACCGTGGTGATGTACGACACCATGAAGGATCGCCGGATCGGCCGCGAGGAGGTGCTCGAACGCTTCGGGGTGGGACCCGAGAAGGTGATCGAGGTGCAGGCGCTGATCGGGGATTCGACCGACAATGTGCCGGGCGTGCCCGGCATCGGGGTCAAGACCGCCGCACAGCTGATCGCCGAATACGGGGATCTCGAAACGCTGCTGGCGCGCGCCGGCGAGATCAAGCAGGAGAAGCGCCGCCAGTCGCTGATCGACTTCGCCGAGCAGGCGCGCGTCTCGAAGAAGCTCGTCACGCTCGATCTCAACGTGCCGCTCGAAACGCCGCTCGCGGAGCTCGCCGTGCACGAGCCCGACTACCGGCGGCTGATCGGGTTTCTCAAGGCGATGGAATTCAGCGGGCTCACCCGGCGCGTCGCCGATGCCAGCGCCATCGATCCGGCGAAGGTCGATCCGGATCCGCGGTTGCGCGCCGAGAGCGCAATGCTTCCCCTGGAAGGGCAGGCTGGCGCCGCGGCAGCGGTGCCGGGCGGCCTAGGCGCCCCCACCCGCACGCCCGGCTTCGCCGGCCGCGCGCCCTCCCCCAAGGGGGGAGGGAAAGAGTTCGCGGCGATCCCGCAGGCGCTCGCCGGCGCGCGCGCCGAAGCCGCGCGCAACACCAAGGTCGATCGATCGCAATACCAGACGGTACGGAGCCTCGATCGCCTGCAAAGCTGGATCGAGCGCGCGACCGCGACCGGGCTTGCGGCCATCAAGGTCGAGACGACGAGCTTCGATCCCATGCAGGGTGAGCTCGTCGGCTTCGCGCTCGCGGTCCAGCCCAACGAAGCCTGCTACGTGCCGCTCGCGCACCGCCAGGCCGCGGGCGACGGCGCGTTGTTTCGTCCCGATCCCCTGCCCGATCAGATCCCGGTCGATGCCGCGCTCGACGCGCTGCGCCCGCTGCTCGAAGATCCGTCCGTCCTCAAGATCGGCTACGACCTCAAATTCGCCTGGCTGGTGCTGGCGCTCCACGACATCGAAGTCACGCCCGCCGACGACGTCCTGCTGCTCTCCTACGTGCTCGACGCCGGCAAAGGCTCCCACGAGATGGACCGGCTGGCGGAGCGCTGGCTCGAATATCGGACCATCCGCTACGACGACGTCACCGGTACCGGCAAGGGCCGGGTCACGTTCGACTGCGTCGGCATCGACAAGGCGGCCGAATGCGCGGCCGAGCACGCCGATATCACGCTGCGGCTGTGGCAGGTGCTGAAACTGCGGCTCGCGGCCGAAGGCGTGACCCGGGTCTACGAAACGCTCGAGCGTCCGCTCCTGCCGGTGCTGGCCCGCATGGAGCGGCGCGGCATCTCGATCGATCGCGAGGTGCTGTCGCGCTTGTCGGGCGAGTTCGCGCAGAAGGCCGCGGGGCTCGAGGCCGAGATCCGGGCGATCGCCGGCGAGGAGTTCAATCCCGGCAGCCCCAAGCAACTCGGCGACGTTCTGTTCGGCAAGATGGGATTGCCGGGCGGCAAGAAGACCAAGACCGGCGCGTGGTCGACCTCGGCCTCCGTGCTGGAAGAACTCGCCGAGGAAGGCCACGAGCTGCCGCAAAAGATTCTGGGCTGGCGCGAGGTGTCGAAGCTCAAATCGACCTACACCGACGCGCTGCCCGGTTTCGTGCATCCGCGCACGCATCGGGTGCACACCTCGTTCGCGCTGGCGTCGACCAGCACCGGCCGCCTCGCCTCGTTCGATCCCAACCTGCAGAACATCCCGATCCGCACCGAGGAGGGACGCCGGATCCGCCGCGCCTTCATCGCGGACGAGGGATTCAAGCTGGTATCGGCCGATTATTCCCAGATCGAGCTGCGCCTGCTCGCCGAGATCGCCGAGATCCCGGCGCTCAAGCAGGCGTTCCGCGACGGCCTCGACATCCACGCCATGACCGCGTCGGAAATGTTCGGCGTGCCGATCAAGGGCATGCCCGCGGAAGTACGCCGGCGCGCCAAGGCCATCAATTTCGGCATCATCTACGGCATCTCGGCGTTCGGGCTCGCCAACCAGCTCGGGATTTCCCGCGAGGAGGCCGGCGCCTACATCCGCAAATATTTCGAGCGGTTCCCGGGCATCCGCGACTACATGGAGGAGACCAAGGCGTTCTGCCGCAAGCACGGCTACGTGCTCACCCTGTTCGGCCGCAAATGCCATTATCCGGAGATCGCGGCGAGCAACGCGTCGCTGCGCGCCTTCAACGAGCGCGCCGCCGTGAACGCGCGGCTGCAGGGCTCCGCCGCCGACATCATCCGCCGCGCCATGATCCGCATGGAGCCGGCGCTGGCGAAGGCAAAACTCTCGGCCCAGATGCTGCTGCAGGTGCACGACGAGCTGGTGTTCGAAGTGCCCGAACAGGAAGTCGAGCGCACACTGCCGGTCGTCATCAAGGTGATGGCGGAAGCGCCGCACCCGGCGCTCAGCCTCTCGGTGCCGCTGCGCGTCGATGCCCGCGCCGCCGACAATTGGGACGAGGCGCATTGATCTCTCAACCGGCGCTCACCTGATGTAGCTCGCTTCACTTCGCGCGGTTGCTCGCGGACCCGGTTGCACGGCATTGGCCGACGCCGTGCTCATTCCCGTCTTCACGATCCTGACCCCATCTCCATGCGGCGGGCGCCGCAACCTTTTCGGCGTTTCCACGTTGACATGGCCCGAGGATCTGCATGGCTTTCGCGCGACCATTCCGTTTCTGCCTGGCGGCAAGTTTGCTGGCGACGGCGGCTCTCGTGCCGGCGATCCCCGACGCTTCCGCCCAAGGGCTGTTCGATTTTCTGTTCGGCGGCTCTCGTCACTACCGCCACGCACCCCCGCCGTGGGGCTACGGCTACGGCCGTCCGGGAGACGCCCCGTTCTTCGAACGCGGGTATCGAAACGCGTCGCGCGAGGGCGCCTATTGCGTGCGCCTGTGCGACGGCAGCCATTTCCCGATCCAGGTCCAGGCGGAGACGGTGCCCGGCGAGCTGTGCAACGCCCTCTGCCCGGCCAGCAAGACCGCCGTCTTTTACGGCGGCGAGATCGCCGACGCGGTCGCTCCCGACGGGAAACGTTATTCCGACATCGAGAACGCTTTCCTCTATCGCCAGCGGCTGGTGCCGCAATGCACCTGCAACGGCAAGGATGCTTTCGGTCTCGCGGCGATCGGCGTCGCGGACGATCCCACGCTGCGGCCCGGCGACATGGTCGCGACGCAGCGCGGCCTCATGGCCTTCACGGGGGCGCGGTCGCGCGACGGCGAGGCGCGCAATTTCACGCCGGTCGAGCATTACGCCGGGCTGCCTCGGGATCTCCGCCGCCGCTTGGCGAACATGACGGTCAAGCGCGGCAATTAGTCTAGCGCGACCCCTACGCTTCGAGCTGCGCAACGACCTCCTCGGCGAGAGAGAGCGCGCTGGTCAGTCCCGGCGATTCGATCCCGAACAAATGCACGAGCCCCGGCAGACCGTGGCCGGCGGGACCGTCGATGACGAAATCGGCGGCCTTCTCCCCGGGCCCGGTGAGCTTGGGGCGAATGCCGGAATAATCCGGCACCAGCGCGTTTTCCGGCAGCTGCGGCCAATAGCTGCGAATGCGAGCCGCGAACAGCTCGGCCCGGCGCGGGTCGACGTCATAGAACTCGCGGTCGACCCACTCGACGTCCGGGCCGAAGCGCATGCGGCCGGACAGATCGAGCGTCACATGGATGCCGAGGCCGCCGTCGACCGGCGTGGGATAGATCAGCCGCGAAAACACCGGACGGCCCGAATAGGTGAAATAATTGCCTTTGGCGAACACGAGCCGCGGGACGCGCGCGTGCGGATAGCCCTCGGTTGCCCGTGCCAGCGCCTGCGCATGGAGCCCGGCCGCGTTCACCACGGCGTCGATCTCGAGCAGGCCCGGCTCCTGCCCGCCGAACTGGGCCGCCCAGCCGCGTGCGGTCGGTTGCAATTTCTCGATCGGCGTCGCAAACGCGATCATGCCGCCGCGATCCTCGAGATCGCCCTGGAGCGCCAGCATGAAGGCATGGCCGTCGATGATGCCGGTTTCGGCTGAATGCAGCGCGCCGATGCACGACAGCGCCGGCTCGAGCCGCCGCGCGGCGGGCCCATCGAGCATCGTGAGCCCCTCGATCCCGTTCGCCCGGCCCTGCCGCTCGATTAAGGCGACTTGCGCCTGTTCGGCCGCGTTGGTCGCGACGATCAGCTTGCCGCACTTGCGGTGCGGCACGCCGTGCCGGGCGCAATAGGCGTACAGCATGCGCCGCCCGCGCGCGCAATGGACCGCGCGCAGCGAGCCGGTCGAATAGTACATGCCGGCGTGGATCACCTCGCTGTTGCGCGAGGAAATGCCGCTGCCGATGCCGGAGGCCTGCTCGGCGGCGACGACATCATGGCCGGCGAGCGCGGCCGCGCGCGCGACCGCGAGCCCGATGACACCGGCTCCGATGACCAGGATTTGCATGGACTAAGGTCTCGGCCTGTCATCCTCCGCGAAAGCGGAGGATCCAGTAATCCCTGCGCTGGCGATTAAAGAACCGCGGCGCATCGGGGAAGTCCCGGGATACTGGATCGCCCGCATGCGCGGGCGATGACACGGCCGGGTCCCTACTCCGCCGCGATGCGCACCTCCGGCGCGGCGGCCTTCACGTCGGCGTCCACCTGGCCTTCGAAGCGCACGAAATTGTCGCGGAACATCCGCACCAGCTTGCGCGCGGTCTGGTCGAAGTCGGCCTTGTCCCGCCAGGTCTTGAACGGATAGAGCAGGTGCGGCTCGACGCCCGGCACCGAAGTCGGCACCGAGAACCCGAAATAGGGATCGGTGCGGAACGAGGCGTTCTTGAGCGAACCGTCGAGCGCGGCGGAGAGCAGCGTGCGCGTCACCTTGATCGGCATGCGCCGGCCGGTGCCGAATTTGCCCCCGGTCCAGCCGGTGTTGACCAGCCAGCAATCGACCGCATGCGCGGCGATGAGCTCGCGCAGCAGGTTGCCGTATTCGGAAGGATGCCGCGGCATGAACGGCGCGCCGAAGCAGGTCGAGAACGTCGCTTCCGGATCGACCACGCCCTTCTCGGTGCCGGCGACCTTCGCGGTGTAGCCGGACAGGAAGTGATACATCGCCTGGGCGGGCGTGAGCTTGGCAATCGGCGGCATCACGCCGAACGCATCGGCGGTGAGCATGATGATATTGCTCGGAGGTCCGCCGCGGCCGGTCTTGGACGCGTTGGGAATGAACTCGAGCGGATACGCGCAGCGGGTGTTCTCGGTCTTGGATCCGTCGTCGAAATCGGGAACGCGCGTCTCCGGGTCGAGCACCACGTTCTCCAGCACGGTGCCGAACCGGTGGGTGGTGGCATGGATCTCCGGCTCCGCCTCGGCGGAGAGCCGGATGGTCTTGGCGTAGCAGCCGCCCTCGAAATTGAAGATGCCCTGCGGCGCCCAGCCGTGCTCGTCGTCGCCGAGCAAGGTGCGCGAAGGATCGGCGGAAAGCGTGGTCTTGCCGGTCCCGGACAAGCCGAAGAACAGGGCGACGTCGCCGCCGGGCCCGGCGTTGGCCGAGCAATGCATCGGCATCACGCTCTCGGAGGGGAGCAAATAATTCAGCGTGGTGAACACCGCCTTCTTCATTTCGCCGGCGTAGCTCGTGCCGCCGATCAGCACCATCCTTCGGCTGAAATCGATGGCGATGATCGTTTCCGATCGCACGCCGTGTCGCTTGGGGTCGGCCTTGAAGGAAGGCAGATCGAGGATCGTCAGTGTGGGGACGAAATTCCTCAGCTCGGAGGATTCGGGGCGAATCAACAGATTGCGGATGAACAGCGAGTGCCAGGCGTATTCCGTGAAGACCCTGGTCTTGAGGCGATGGCGGGGATCGGCGCCGGCATAGAGATCCTGCGCGAACAGCACCTTGCCTTCGGCGTGGGCGAGGAAATCCTGATGCAGCTGATGGAATTGCTGCGGCGTGATCGAACCGTTGTTGTCCCACCAGACGATGTGCTCGGTCATCGCGTCCTTGACGATGAACTTGTCCTTCGGCGAGCGGCCGGTGTGGACGCCGGTGTCCGCGACGAGCGCTCCCCCGTAGGCGAGCTTGGCCTCGCCCGCCGCGATCGCATGTTCGTAGAGGCGCGGCGCCGTGACGTTCCAATGCACGGCCTCCAGGCCTTCCAGGCCGAATTTGTCGGCGCCGTACGCGCCGTTCCGCATACCGCTTTCCTGCACGGCAGACCCTCCGATTGCGCTCCGGTGCGCCGATCTACCGGAGCTTCCTATTTCCTCCGCAGCATCGGGGCTCGTTCGGCCCCATTCCGACCGCTGTCGCCGAGTGTCGGCGGATTGCGGCAACGCACAGGCCCCTGTCAACGAATATCCGGCCACTTTGATCCCGAATTTTCTCCGCGATCGGCGGAATTCGAGGCGGGCAATCATAATCGCCATCCTGGTCCGTGCCAACCTCGTCCGCTCTCAATTGGTTTACGGCGGCAGCGCTCCGACGGCGAGAATCAGCGACCGCGCGCCGCCTCTGCGAGTTCCTCGAGCACTTGGCGCAGCGCGCCGGGGCTCACGACGCGCCGCGGGAAGGGCAGTCGCAGCGCCGAGCGGCCGAGCTGCAGCTCGAGCCCTTCCGGATCGCAGCCCGCACAGCGCCACGCGCCGTCCGGCGCGCCGAGCAATTTCGTCGCGTACATCCGCAGCGTTTCGGCGTGCTCGGCGTTGAGATGATCGACGATGTCCGCTTCGGCGTCGATCAGCGCCGCGGCGTCGTCGACCGCGATCAGCACGTCGCCGGGCGCAAGATCGACGATGCGGCCGAACCCGGCGACCAGATGCGCGGTTTTCAGCGCGAGGCGATAGAAGCCGAAATCGGCAAAGCCCGCGAAGGATGCCGCCTGCGGATGCCGCGCAAGATAGCGCCGGCGGTCATCGGCATCATCGCTGGCGACGGCGGTCCCCATCAGCATCACGCGCGCGCCTTCGAGCGGGTCGCCCTGCTTGCGCTCGTCGAGCATCAGGGATATGCGCGGGTCGGCGAGGAGATTCCTGGTGTGTATTGCCAGGCGTGAGAGCAGCAGCAGCGGCGAACCTTCGGGCGCGCTCGCCACGTTGACGAGCGAGCAATACGGATCGCCGGAGCCGGGCGTCAGCGTCGCGAGCGCACCCGAACGCGTTTCGCGCAGCAGCTTTTTCGCGGCGGACCTGGGATCGAAATCGGGCGCCGGCTGCAATGACGATCCTTTGGGTTTGCTGATCGCCGCATGGCCGTGTTATGACGCATTGCGCTTCCGGCCGCTAGAGCGTGGGATGCGGCCCCGGCTCCGATACCGGCGGGAACAAGGCGCTGTCACATTTCGGCCCATGTTTGCAGGCTTCAAGGTGGAAGTCTCCGACTCGTTTCGGAGCATTACGGGAAGGGTAGGCCATGCCGACCATCGCTCTCGTTGACGACGACCGTAATATTCTCACTTCGGTGTCGATCGCACTCGAAGCGGAGGGCTATCGCATCATGACCTACACCGACGGCGCTTCGGCGCTCGACGGTTTCAAGACCAGCCCTCCCGATCTCGCCATTCTCGACATCAAGATGCCGCGCATGGACGGGATGGAGATGCTGCGCCGGCTGCGGCAGAAATCCGACATGCCGGTGATCTTCCTCACCTCCAAGGAGGAAGAGATCGACGAGCTGTTCGGGCTGAAGATGGGCGCCGACGATTTCATTCGCAAGCCGTTCTCGCAGCGGCTGCTGGTGGAGCGTGTCAAGGCCGTGCTGCGGCGATCGACCTCGAAGGACGGCGCCAATCCCAAGGAGACCGACGCCAAGGTGCTCGAGCGCGGACTATTGCGCATGGACCCGGAGCGTCACATCTGCACCTGGAAGAGCGAGGCCGTCACCCTGACGGTCACCGAGTTCCTGATCCTGCAGGCCCTGGCGAGCCGGCCGGGCGTGGTCAAGAGCCGCAACGCGCTGATGGACGCGGCCTACGACGATCAGGTCTATGTCGACGACCGCACGATCGACAGCCACGTCAAGCGGCTGCGGAAGAAGTTCAAGTCAGTCGACGAGGCGTTCGACATGATCGAAACACTTTATGGCGTCGGATATCGCTACAAGGAGGCCCTACCATAGACTAACCCCTGGAACCGGGTGAACGTCGAGGGGGTGCGGTGGATGGATACCGAGCCAAGGACGCGATCAAGTTCACGGACAGGGGGCTGGTCGAACAAGCCGCCAGAAAACGAGGCCACGCAGAGCCGCCGCATTCCTCGCTCGGTTACAGGACGCCAGCGGCCTATGCGATCATCTCACCGCGCCGAAGGGCGTATCAATCGCCGAGGCTCTATTCGCCGCCGGATTGAAAGTTCAGTGGCAGGTCACTGGCGCGCGATCAGAAAATCGGCTTCATCAAGGTCGACGCCGTACGAAGCCAATGGCCCGGTGTCCGTGCCACTATTGCTCAATGTTTGGACCGGCACCGCTGATGTGCTGCGACTAAGGAGTTCGAGCATTTGGCTCTCATCACGTCGATTCTTCTCAGCAACGGCCAGCGCAATCTCTCGCGGAATTTCATAAGCTGGGCACCATCCAGTCGGGTTGAATGACGGTGCCACTGCTGTGGTCGCAGCCGCAAAAACATCATTTTGCCGCGGAACCGTTTCGTTCCGAATTAAGTCATTCGCAACCCCGCCGACTGGTTCAGCATCGAAGACGTACCGCTTCTCGCAAACATCCACTTTCGGTTCGAGCCGCGTCACCTCGAAGTGATCGTTGCCATCCTTCAGCATCCTCCAAAAAAGCATGTTTGGATTGTCGCGGCGCTTGACCAGATTAACTGGAGTCATGCGGAACGGATAGGCCTGTACCTGGAACGATCGCTGATTTCCGTAGAAGGATTCCCGTGCGAGTGCATAGATTTCGGCGATCTGTTCATCGGTCACGGCGTAACAGCCGGCCGAGGAGCAGCCGCCATGCATCATTATGTTTCCGCCTGTTCTGCCATATGCGCGGTCGTACACGTTCGGATAGCCAATGTCGAAAGACAGGTATTCGTGTGAGTTGGGGTTCATCTGCCCGGGTCTCACGGTGTAGAACCCCTCGGGTGCCTGACGGTCGCCTTCCCTGATCTTCGGGCCAAGTTCACCCGACCAGCGACAGATCGGATAAGTTTTGAGCAAAGCGAAGCGGCCGCTGGTATCTTGTTTCCAGACCTCGACTTCCGATTCTTCCTTGAACAAGCGGATTAGAATCCGCGAGTCTATGGGCATATGCTCGCGTTCGAGCTGTGTCAGCATCTGCGGAGACAAAGGCTGGAGCCCGCGAGCTACGGGCCTATCGGTCTCGCATCCAGCGAGCATGATAGCTGCCGCGCAAGCGGTCAGGGCAGGCAGCAAATGAGACGATTTCAACGCCATGGCACCGTTCGGCACGCCGAATGCTGTTCATTGAACAATTGTCGCTCTTAATATTCAGCTATCGCAAATCCGGGAGCGTGCTCATCAGCCTTCACCCGGGGCCATGGTGAACCAAAGGTAAAGAAATGGACCAGCGCACCGGTGCCACTCCTCGTCGCGGCGTCGACTTCCTCGGACGAGACGGAGGACGCCCGCCGGGAAACGCGGTTTCTCCGTCCACGCCCACATGCTCCGGCACGCCTGCGGCTTCAAGCTGGCCAACGATGGCGTCGATACCCGCACGATCCAGGCCTACCTCGGCCACAAGGATATCCGGCATACGGTGCGCTACACCGAGCTCTCGCCGGTGCGATTCAAAGGGATCTGGAAGGATTAACAGGCCTCACCACGGGCCAGGGAAGGCCGCTGGCGTGAATTCGTTGCCGTCAGAATCCTCTTTGTGACCACCCTCGCCGCTGGCCCTCTCCGTACACCCTCTCTATTGGCTGGTACCATCGGGCCGAACCTTTGGCACCGTCTTACGAGTATATTTGCGGTCATTTTTTTTAAACAGAGAGTTGTCGATTGATCTGGTAGCTGACGAGCGGCTCGGCCGGGTAACCGGAAGGGCTGGAGCCTCGTGACAAAGGTCGCTTTAGGCGGCTGAGCGATCCGGCGGGCCGTAACGTGAGTGAAGCCTGAGCAGGCCTCGAAAGTGACAATGCGGATGCCGACCCTCCTGCCATTTGGGGAAGGCCGCGTGAGTGGGGAAGCAATCGACACGCGCACCCGCTCGATCCGCCGGGGTAGTGGGCACAGCACGTCGGAAAGGTGGTTCGGGTAATCGGGGGATACCCGTCATGCGCGAGGGTAGCGGCCTCAACGTCGCTAAAGGCGGCGGTCATGGCGGGAGTCGGACAGGGTCATACGACCGATGAGGCCGGGTAATGCCGGCGGAGGAAAGGACCCTGCCTTCTGG
>WNGP01002183.1_pt1 | contig 30515 bp, 28 predicted proteins | sample 5407671 | NCBI WGS metagenome assembly WNGP01 (sample SAMN13153381, study PRJNA577476) | soil metagenome | isolation source: 40 cm soil or saprolite under Garry oak tree replicate 2 | place: USA:California | collected 2016-06-15 | reverse complement strand
ATGTAAGCGCCGGGCGAGAAATCAGCCCATGGGGAGTGCTCATCGCGGTGGTTCTGGCCACGCTGGCGGGCATGGCGCTCACGGCAAGCGCGCAGGCGCCGAAGAGGACGGTGATTCGCGCGGGACGCGTGCTCAACGTGCGCACCGGGGAATTGCGCGCCAACCAGGCCATCGTGATTGAAGGCGATAAGATTTCGCAGATCGCGCCGTCCAGCGAAGTCACGGCGGCTGCCGGAGACGCGACGATCGATCTGCCGGATGCCACCTTGCTGCCCGGCTTGATCGACATGCATACGCACCTGACGTTTGATTTGAACTCGCTGGGGTACCAGGGGCTGTCGATTTCAACCGCGCGAGAAGCGCTGCACGGCGCAAGAAACGCGCGGCGGACGCTCGATGCCGGCTTTACGACGGTGCGCAATCTTGGCGCGAAAAACTACGCTGATATCGCGCTGCGCGATGCCATCAATGACGGCGACGTCGTCGGGCCGCGCATCGTCGCGTCGGGACCGGCGCTGGGAATCACCGGCGGCCACTGCGACGAAAACCTGCTGCCGCCCGCGTTTCATTTTGAGGGAGAGGGCGTGGCGGACGGCGTCGAGGGTGTGCAGCACAAAGTTCGCGAAGTCATCAAATACGGCGCGGAGGTGATCAAGATCTGCGCCACCGGCGGCGTGCTATCGAAAGGCGATGACCCGAACGCTTCGCAGTATACGCTCGAAGAAATGAAGGCGATTGTTGCGGATGCCCACCGGCTCGGCCGTCGAGTGGCCGCGCATGCTCACGGCGCCGAAGGCGTGCGCTGGGCTTCGGAGGCCGGTGTCGATTCGATCGAGCACGGCCACCTGATGGACGACGCGGCGGTCGCCACGCTGAAGAAAAACGGAACTTATCTCGTGCCGACACTCTTCCTCGGCGAATACATGGAAAAGAACATGGACCGCAGCGATGTGCCGGAGTTCTCCAAGCAAAAGATGCGCGATGTAATCGCCGCGATGCGTAAGAACACCGGGAAGGCGTTTGCTGCCGGTGTGAAGGTGGCGTTCGGCACAGACGCGGCGGTGTATCCGCATGGACTCAACGCGGGTGAGTTCCACGTTTACGTGCAGCTGGGAATGACGCCGCTGGCGGCGATTCAGACGGCCACCATCAACGCTTCCGACTTGCTGGGGTCGAAGTATCTCGTCGGTACGCTGGAGCCGGGCAGGTGGGCGGACGTGATTGCCATGGATGGCGATCCGACCAAAGACGTCACCATACTGGAGCACGTGAAGTTCGTGATGAAGGGCGGAACGGTTTACAAGAACGACTACTCGAAACGGTAATCGTCAAAGAACGGCGGAATGGCGGAAGCGGGATCATTTGCGGAGAAGGTCAAGCAGCAGGCGGACATCGTTCGCGTGGTGGGGGAATACGTCCGGCTGAAAAAAACCGGCAAGGACTTCAGCGGGCTCTGTCCGTTTCACCAGGAAAAGACGCCTTCCTTCACAGTCTCCCCCATCAAACAAATCTTCTACTGCTTCGGGTGCGGCAAGGGCGGCGACGTCTATAACTTCGTCATGGACATGGAGAAGTGCGAATTTCCCGAGGCCCTAAAGGTTGTCGCGGAGAAATGCGGTATTGCGATTCCCCGGCCAAAGGAACGCTCACCGGAGGAACGCAAAGAGAATCAGCAGCGCGCGGTTCTGGTGGATATACATCGCGAAGCGCAGACGTTTTTCCTGGAGCAGCTCGAAGGGACGCCGGAGGGGAAAGCGGCGCGGGCGTATCTCGAGGACCGCGGTTTAGATAAAGACGCGATCGCGTGTTTCGGTATTGGCTACGCGCCCAGCGGCGGCGATTCGTTGCTGCGTTATCTGAAGCCAAAATACAACGACAAATTGCTGGTGGATTCCGGAGTCGTCTCCCGCGACCAGAGCGCGGGACGTTTGTTCGACCGCTTCCGGCGGCGCATCACGTTTCCCATCTCGAATGAATCGGGAAAGATCGTGGCGTTCGGAGCCCGCGCGCTCGGCGACGACATGCCCAAATATCTCAATTCACCCGAGACGCCGATCTATTCCAAGAGCTACGTGCTGTACCACATGGACCGCGCGAAGGACGCGCTGCGGCGGCAAGACTTCGCAATTCTGGTCGAAGGGTACATGGATGCAATCGCGGTGGCGCGCGCGGGAATCAGCAACGTGGTCGCGAGCTGCGGCACGAGCCTCGCCGAGCCGCAGATCAAGCTGCTCGGGCGTTTCACGCGGCGCGTCATCGTGAACTACGACCCGGACACGGCGGGACAGACGGCCACGGAGCGGTCGCTCGCGCTTCTGCTCGAACACGATTTTGAAGTGCGCGTGCTTGCGCTGCCGCCGGTTGGCAACAAAAAGGCTGACCCCGATTTATTCATCCGCGAAATGGGGGCGGAGGCTTACCTCAAGTTGCTGAAGGAGGCGCCGCCGTATGTGGACTACCTGATTGCGCGAGCGCGGCAGATGGATTTGACGACCGGCGAAGGAAAGCTGCGCGCCGTGAATTTCCTCTTGCCGTACGTGCAGAAAATCCCCAATCGCATCCTCCGTTCGGAGTGGGCCACGCGCATCGCGCAACAGCTTCGCCTGGACGAACCCGTGCTGCGCGCGGCGTTGAGCAAAGCGGCGACCGAGCGCCGCGGCGAAGTAAAGACGCAGCCGGAACTCGTCGGACGCGCGGCCAAGCCGGTGGAGCGGCGGCTGATTCGCATGCTTGCGGAGGCGGAAGGCTTCCGGCAGGAGCTCGCCAACCATCTGCAAAATGCTCATCTGTATCACGGCCTGGAGACGGAGAAGATTTTTGCAGCGCTGGTGATCGCCAGCCTGTCCGGCCAGCCTGTGCAGGCCAGCGAAGTGGGCGCCCTGCTGGAAGATCGCGACCGGCTCTTCGAAATTCTGTTCGAAGCGGCCAGCGAGCCGACCTGGGAAGAGGCCATGAGCTGCATCGAGGCGCTCGAAAACCGCCAGGCCGAACAGGAGCTGGCCGACGTGCAACGCAGCATCGAAGCGAACCCAGCAGCCCCAGAAATGCGCGGCTTGCTGGAGAAAAAACAGGAATTAATGCGCCGGCTCGCCGCAACGAGGTGACCGTCGAAACGCTCTCCGATCCAAATTGGAGCGGCTAACTGCTCCCAAGTGTTGATTCTAAAGAAGTTGCGCGGGGCGAAAAGGACAGGTCGTGGACCGCGAATTTCGACGCAGTGCGGCACCGCGGGGGTCGCCCGGTCCCAAACCAAATGAATTTCTGCGCCTTGAAACATGGGTGACATTCCGGGCTACGTGGAAGGCCCAGCTCGCCGACGCATCAGCCAGACCGAAAGTGCCAGCAGCGCCGCAGGCAGCCAAATCCAGAGGAGCTCGCTCTGGAGGACATCAAGACCGCGATTGGTGAAAAACCGCGCAACACCGATCGGTGACACCCGAATCGGAGTCCAAGGAAGAAAATAACGGTGATTGTCGAACGGGGCCAGGAAGGCGACTCCCAGACCGCCGTCCGTCATGGCGTCCAACAAGCCATGGCTGGCGGTTGCCAGAAAGAAATACACCCACATGGGGAGTCGGCCAAGGCCGGGCGCCGCTTGGCGAAATCCTGTGAGCATCACAGCGCTTGCTAGCAGAGCGGCGAAAAGAAGTGAGTGCGTGAATCCGCGGTGGCCCCAGAAGTCACCATAATGTATACCGAATCGGAATCCGATCACATCAAGATCGGGAATCACCGAGCAGAATGCGCCCATGACCCAAACTCGTTTTGGTGTGCCTGGACGGTAGAAACATGCTGCTATTCCGAGGGCTGCCACCGCATGTGAGAACGCTGATGCCATTCTGGTCTCTCCCTGCTAGGTGGTAGCGAGGTTAAACCCGAACGGCAAGGTCTTCCACAGATTTCCACGAATTAAAACATTGACGGGATGGGACTTAAACGTGTAGCGTAATAGGGTTTCGCGAGTAACGGTTTTGCCCTTAAACGCATCTATATTAGGTGTATTTAGAGGCAGGGGCCGGGCTCCAAAAGTGCGGGAAGCGGGCAACGCACGGGGCCAGCGGCGAGCATGCGGCGCGGTGCGGAGTTATTCAAACAACAAAGCGAGCGATCTTCTATGGGAAATTCTCCCGTGGTTTGCGCCTGCGCGCCAGCCTGTGCGTGTCTCTGCGAATAGACTTGACCTCCGATATGCCAGGAAGTTTTTGGGATGGCGGTCAATTAGCGGGAGGAATTTGTGGCAGCAGTAGGTCTTGAAGAGAAATACGATGCGGTACGCCAGCTCATTGCGGTGGGCAAAGAGCGCGGCTACCTGCTCTATGACGAAGTAAACGATTCGCTTCCGGCAGAAGTCCATTCCTCGGAAGAAATCGACGATCTGCTCACAACCTTCGAGCGGAACGGCATCGAGATTTATGAGGATCAGGCCTCGGCGAAAGCTGCGCGCGCGGTGGAAGTTTCCGCGGAAGCCAGTGACCGCGACGTCGTCGTCAAGGACGATGCGCACTCCGACGAAGGCGGCAGCGACCTCGACCTGACACCCGGTTCGCTTGAAAAAACGAACGATCCCGTGCGCATGTACCTGCGCGAGATGGGCACCGTACCGCTGCTGACGCGCGAGGGCGAAGTCACCATCGCCAAGCGCATCGAGCGCGGGCAACTGGTGGTGATGAAGGCGATCACCCGCTCGCCGATTGTCATCAAAGAGCTGATCGCCGTTGGCGACGATTTGCGCAAGGGCGTGCGGTCCATCAAAGAGATCGTGCAGTTTGACGATGAAGAGCTGACCGAAGAGAAAATCGCCAACAAAACCAAACAGACGCTCAAGTACATCGACAAAATTGCGAAATTGTACGAGACCGCCCTGAAGCAGGCCGCGAAGCTCGATAAAACTCTGAAGTCGAAGAAAAGATCCTACATCCGCGCGAAGTGGGAAGTGGCGCGGACGCGTGTAGAGATTTCCGTCTCCATTCGCGACATCGATTTCAATCCATTTGAGAAGAAGCGGCTGATCGACAAAATGCGCGGCACGGTCGAGCGGCTGCAGGCGCTGGAACGCGAAGCCGGGCGCTTGGAGCGGCGCGCGGACGTGGCCAAAGGCGAGGTCGCGGCGGAAGCGCGCAAGGAACTGCGCACGCGCCGCACCGAGCTGAAAGACATCGAGGAAGCCAGCGAAGTCGGGCTCACCGAACTGAAACGCACGCTGACCTTCATTCACCGCGGGGAAGCCGAAGCCGAACAGGCCAAGAAAGAATTGATCGAAGCCAACCTCCGGCTGGTTGTTTCGATCGCCAAGAAATACACCAACCGCGGATTGCAGTTTCTCGACCTGATTCAGGAAGGCAACATCGGCCTGATGAAGGCGGTGGACAAGTTCGAGTGGCGCCGCGGGTACAAGTTTTCGACCTATGCGACGTGGTGGATCCGGCAGGCCATCACGCGCGCGATCGCCGACCAGGCACGCACGATCCGTATTCCGGTGCACATGATCGAGACGATCAACAAGCTGGTGCGCACCAGCCGCCAGCTCGTGCAGGAACTCGGCCGCGAGCCAACCAGCGAAGAAATCGCCAAGCGCATGGACATTCCGGTGTCCAAGGTGCGCAAGATTTTGAAGATCGCGCAGGAGCCGATTTCGCTCGAAACGCCGATCGGCGAAGAGGAAGATTCGCACCTGGGCGACTTCATCGAAGACAAGGCCGTGGTTTCGCCGTCCGATGCAGTCATCAATTTGAACCTGAAGGAACAGACTTCTTCTGTGTTGAAGACGCTGACGCCACGCGAGGAAAAAGTCATCAAGATGCGGTTTGGCCTGGACGACGGCAGCGAGCACACGCTCGAAGAAGTCGGCCAGTCGTTCGCCGTTACCCGCGAACGCATCCGCCAGATCGAAGCGAAAGCGCTGCGCAAGCTGCGGCACCCCTCGCGTTCGCGCAAGCTGCGTGCCTTCCTCGAAGGCCCCTCGCGCGACTACCTCTAGCAAAGCGCCTCCGCCCATTCCGGAGGCGCTTTTACTTGCCGTGAAATTCTGAAACGACCTCGATCAACCCTACAATGTTCTGGTTGAACTCGGCTTGTTTCTCCGCAGGTATCCAATATTCGAGGTGCAGTGACCCTCCCACCTTGTGCACAGTGAATTGTGATAGATACTCTGCCTTAACCGCAAAGCGTGTGACATATCCTGCTTTCGAGTGTGAATTCTTTGCGACCAGTCCCGCGCGACTTGAGTCGCGTACTCCTCATTGAGAACCGGATAAAAAAGGGCTGCCCCGGAAGACCAGGCGGGAAGGACCGAAATCCTGACTCTGCGATACGACCCAGTTCGTTCTCTACGACGGGCCGGAACAGAACGGTGGTTTCTTCCATGTTCAATGTTCCCGGAGCCAGGTCGTCGCCCGGCTTTCCCGGGACAGTTAGCAAACCTAGTTTAACAGAATGTTTGTACTGCCGATGACTGCCCCGTGGCCTTACGAGGAACCAACCGTCGGCCTCCAACATTCCTATCACCTCGCGGACTTTCACGGGCCAAAGTTATGCTTCGCGTGCAACCTCGTCAGTCCTGGAGTTTTACGTAACGCTCAACACATCTGTTGGTCGCTTTCAGAATGGCGCAATGACTTGCAGGTATGTATCTCTCATTTGGTGCTGGCGGAATCCTCTTCTGGCGGCCGGCCGAACCTCATGAACATCCGAGCGATCCACAGAACGATGAACGCAGAAAACCCGCCGAGGATGTACCACATGCGGGAAATGTCAGCCCGGTTGTTCGGGTGCAGATTGGATTGGATCGCGTAGTCGAAGGTGAGAATCATAATCAGGAGGACGGCGCAGCCGAACCAGGCAAAGTAGGCGCCCAAGAACTCCATCGTCTCCGCCAAGTGTTCGGGGGCGAGCCAGTAGCGTTTGTTCGGAAGGTTGATCAACTGGGGTGGCAGCGTGGCGATCATCCGCGGGATACCAAATCCGACCCCCGCGGCAAGCGCCCGTTGAAGTGCGAAGCTACGACATCGGGCAGTTGAGGGTAGTAGGACGAAAAATAGACCGCCGCGCCCACAGCGAGAACGACAAACAGCAATCTAGGGAGCCTGGCATCTCGCATAGTTGTTCTTAGCGGGAGCGTAAGCCAGAGAGGAGAACTGCACAAGGTTTCTGCGCGCGTCGGTGCTTCGGTAGTCACAGCATTCGCCGACTCGCCAGAGAACCACAGCGTGCAGATTGTGAAAATGATTAAACTGAGCGCGCCCCTATGGCCTCCCTGCGTACTAGAATAGAGCGCGGGTGGCAGCGAACGATGAAGACGAAGCGAGAAATTGCCGCGATTGTGTTGGTAGCGCTGCTGGGCGCAGTCGCGTATGGAATGTTCCGCACGGGACAGCCGGCAAGTGCGCCCGCGATGAATACCAAGACCGAGTATGGAGGGCCGGCGCAGGCACCCATCGTCGATCAGTCGCCACTCTTGACTGCGCAGCGGCTGGCGCTGATGCCGACCAGCACGGAGGAACAGCCATTCGCGGAGGAAGCGCTGCGGCTTGGGGACCACGAGATGGACCTTGCCTTTGCAGCGGCGGTGCGTGACGCCGAGGAGCATCCCCCGGTATTAAGCGCTGAGGCGAAGGAGATCCAGGCGCGGCTGCAGCAGGCGGAGAGAGCCGTCGAAGCGGACAAGGCCGAGGTCGCACGGCTCACAACGGCTTTCGAAAAGGCTAGCGCGGACAAGAAGGATGCGTTGGACGACCAGCTTGATGTTGCAAAAGCTCAGCTGGAGTTGGACCAGGACGAAGCCGACGATGCCAAGCAGGACCTGATCCGTTCGGGCGGAGATCCGAAGGGCCGAATCCAATCGATGGTTGAGGAACACGAAGCCGCTTCGCATGTGGCGGATACCATGCATGTGTCGGTCAGCAATGATGTCGAAGCGCAGGGATTGATTCACCGGGTGCAGCGATGGTCGGCGCTTCAGCAGAAGCAGCAACTCCTCTGGCACGCCAAGCAGGACGCGGAGTCCATGGCGAGGTCGCTGACGGCCCAGCACGATGCGCTGGAATCGCAGAGCAGCGCTGGAAAGTCCCGCGCAACACTGACGAGCAAACAAACAACAACGTCCACCGCGGACGCTGGTGGCGCCAGGAAACCTTCAAATCTGAACCGTGAAGAGTCGACGGCTCTGGTGAAGGCGACGAAGCTGCGTGCCTCAGAGCAAAACACTTTGGCAGGTTTTGGCAAGCGGATCGACGACCAAAAACAACTGGCCGAGGTGTACGCCAAATGGACGGAGCTCGTTGCGGCCAAGCAGCGGTCGGTCGTACACCGAATGTTGACGGGACTGGCTATTATTTTGGGAATCTTGCTCGTCGGAATATTTTTCGATAGCTGGCTCGAACGTTTGCTCGGAAAGTTGTCGCTGGACCGCCGGCAGGTGGAAACGCTCCGCACGGTGACGCGTGTTGCCGTGCAAGTGGCCGCGGTGCTCTTCATTCTGCTGGTGATTTTCGGACCTCCGAGTCAGCTCGGAACGATTCTAGGCCTCGCAGGCGCGGGCCTGACGGTAGCCCTGAAGGATTTCATCGTGGGTTTCCTCGGTTGGTTAGCGCTCATGGGGAAAAACGGCATCCGCCTCGGCGATTGGGTGGAGATCAACGGTGTGACCGGCGAAGTGGTCGAGCTGGGGATGTTCCACACCGTTTTGCTCGAAACCGGCAACTGGACCGATTCAGGCCATCCGACGGGACGGCGCGTGACGTTCACGAACAGCTATGCGATCGAAGGCCACTACTTCAATTTCTCGACCTCCGGGCAATGGATGTGGGACGAATTGCAAGTGGTGATTCCCACGGGGCAAGACCCCTACCCGGTGATCGATGCGATTCAGAAAAAGGTCGCCGAAGCAACATCCGAGACCGCAAAACAGGCCGAGCAGGAGTGGCAAAACGTGGCGCGTTCGCGGCAGATGAGCGCTCTCTCTGCTGCGCCTGCCATCAACGTGAAACCGGTCATTGGCGGCGTCGAGATCGCCGTTCGCTACATCACCAGCGCCAACGAGCGCTACCAGTTGCGCGCCAAGCTCAATCAAGCGGCCGTGGATCTGCTCGGACAGAAGGCTGTTCCTCCGCCGGCGGCCCCTGTATCCACGCCCCCTTCCAAGTAAACCAAACCCGCGGTCGACGGGCCGTCACTCTCGACCACTTCGCACGCGCATGGTGCGCTCGCCTACATTTCCGAAATATTGCAGGAATGGCTGAATGGTCCGGATTTCCACGGCTGCCTCGCGCTAAAGAATGCTCCGTCAGGGAAGCCTATCGCAAGAGCTGGCGTGCGCGGATGGCAGAGACGGTGGCTCCGGTGTAGAGCACGGCCAGCAGCGCGTACGCTACGACCAGGCCCGCACCCTCGGCCACCCATCCCAGCGCCATACTCATGAAAAGCTGCACCACCGTCGTCAGGATGGCCATCGCCGATTGCGTCCGCCCCATGAAATGTCTTGGCACGATGGTCATTAATGAAGACTGTGCCACGACTCCACCCAGCGCGCGGCAAAATCCAAACAGAATTTGCATCATCACGGCGCCCACAAGAAACGCGACGAACGGAGTCGCCAGGTGCCCCACCGCGAGCCCGGCACATGCCGCAACATACAGGGGCATGCGCAACGCCTGTGGCAGCTGGCTGGCGATGAGTCCTCCGATAATCGCGCCGGTGGCCCAGCCTGCTTCCAGAAAGCCCAGCCCCCGCGGACCGGCCCGAAGAATGTCGTTAGCCAGCGCAACGAGGACGACGTTTGCGCTCACCACTCCCGCCATCATGATGGCATGGGTGATGCCCAGTGCAAGCACCAGCGGTTGCTGCTTCAGATAGGCGAACCCCTCCTTCATGTCGGCGTAAACCGCGAGCGAGAGGCCCGCTTCAGCGACTTCCGGATTTTCTCCCGTTTCCAGTGCCTCGGCGGTCGCTGCGGTCGCTTCGCTATACTCCCGCGGATATTTCTGGCTCTCCCGCGGCGAGACGTATCCGCGGCGCACTTGATAGAGACAGTAGGCCGACACGAAATAAGTTGCGCCGTCGATGGCTAGAATTCCCGCGATGCCAGCAGAGTTGTAAAGGAAGCCGACGAAGGCGCCCGCAATGAGCATGCCGCTCTGCACTCCCACGAGCACCGCGGCATTCGCGCCGGTGAATTGGCTGGGTGGAATCACTTCCTGCACTAGGGCGTTCACGGTGGCCCAATACATCGCGGAGCCGATGCCGGTAATCAGCGTCATGGCGTAGAGATGCCAGAGCTGCAGATGGCCGCGCCACGCGATGTAAGCCGTGGCGAGGACGAAGAAGCCTCTCACGATGTCGAGCAAGACACCCAGGTAACGGCGATCCAAGCGGTCGATCAACACGCCGCCGAGGAACGGCACGAACAGTCCGGGCAGGGTGACGACGATGACCTGCAGGCTGACTTTCACCGTTGAGTGCGTGGCGGAGAGGATGTACCAGCTCACGCCGGCGAAGTTCATCCCGCTTCCGAAGAGCGACACGAACATGGCGAGAAAAAAATAGCGGAAGCCCCGTTGCGCCCAGATCACCTTCCAGTCCACGGGATTTGTCGCCGTCGTTGCCATGGAACGTATCAGTTTACTATCGCGGGCGCCATCGAAGGGCGAAACGCGTCGTCTAAGTGTTACGCTTCGGAAACAAATCCGCCGATGGGGAGGTGCAGCGCCGTGGGAAACGAAATGAGTTGCAAGGTGCGGTTCGGCAAGCAGGAGTCGGACGGGAAGGCCTTGCTCGAAACGAGCGAGATTCTCTTCCGCGGCGATTTCCGGCTGAAGATTCCCTTTTCCACGGTCAAATCAGCGAAGGCTGTGGATGGCGAACTCCGCTTGCAGACGGCCGAAGGGCTCGCGGTCTTCGAGCTCGGTAATGCCGCTGAAAAGTGGTGCGAGAAAATTCTTCATCCCAAGTCGCGCATCGAAAAGCTTGGCGTAAAGCGCGGAGCGAAAGTTTCTTTGGTCGGCGGCTTCGATGCCGGATTTCTCACGGAAATAGGCAAGCTCAGCAAGTCCGTGAGCAAGAGCAAAACTGCAGCCGATTCGGAATGGATCTTTTTCAGCGCTGATTCGAAGGTAGACCTCGGCGCCTTGCCGAAAACCTCCAAATCAATGAAAGGCGCGGCCGCGCTTTGGATCGTCTATCCCAAGGGTCAAAAACACATCACCGAAAACGATGTTCTCGCCGCCGGCCGCAAGACCGGCTTGAAGGACGTGAAAGTGGTCAGTTTTTCCTCTACGCACACCGCTCTGAAATTCGTAATCCCGCTCTCTCAGCGCTAGTTGGGCAATTTCCACGCGCTGGAAAATCCGTCCGAGTTTCGTGTTTCGAGTTTCGAATTTCGTGTCTATGATGACCGCATGAGCGGATTGCTCGAAGTGTGCGGGCTTACCGTGGAACTGCCGACGGCGTCGGGATGGGTGCGGCCGGTAAACGAAGTGTCTCTGCGCATCGCTGCGGGAGAATCGCTGGGTTTGGTCGGCGAATCCGGGAGCGGCAAAACAATGCTTTCACTGGCGCTTATGGGGTTGCTCCCGCCCGGGACACGGGTCAGCGGCGAAGCATCGCTTGCGACGGAAGCGTCCATGAAACAGTTGACGGCGTTGAGTGAGCGGGAGTGGCGCAACGTGCGCGGCGGCGAGATTGCCATGGTCTTCCAGGAACCGATGACCTCGCTGAATCCCGTGATGCGCATCGGAGCGCAAATCGAAGAAACGATTCGCGCGCACCAACCAAAGCTTAGCGCCAAAGAAGTGAAACGCAAGGCGGTCGATTCTTTGCGGCGGGCGGCGGTTCCCGAACCCGAGGTCCGCGCGGAACAGTTTCCGCACCAGCTTTCCGGCGGCCTGCGTCAGCGCGCGATGATTGCCATGGCGCTGGCCGCCGGGCCGCGGTTGCTGATCGCCGACGAGCCCACCACGGCCCTCGACGTGACGGTGCAAAAGCAAATCCTCGATCTGCTGGATGGCCTTCGCCGTGAGCTGCAACTCGGTCTTCTCTTCATCACTCACGACCTCGGTGTCGTGGCCCAAGTGGCCGAGCGCGTCGCGGTGATGTACGCCGGACGCATCATCGAAGAAGGGCCCGCGAGGAATGTTCTGGAAAGGCCGCTGCACCCCTACACGCAAGGATTGCTGAGAGCGTCACCAACACTCAAGCGTGGCATGCTCACGCCAATTCCCGGCGCCGTTCCGCAGCTCACGGCACTCCCGCCCGGATGCGCGTTCGAACCCCGCTGTGAACTTCGCCGCGACGAATGCACACTGGCCGTCCCCGCGTTTCGAATCATCGGGAGCGATCACGCCGCCCGCTGCATCCTGGTCTGATGGAAACTCTTCTCACCGTGCGTGAATTGCGGAAGACCTACCGGCGAGGCGGCGGTGTTTTTTCGCAAGGAACCGAAGGCGCGCGCTTCACCGCCGTCGACGGCGTGAGCTTTTCCGTCTCCCGAGGCGAGACCTTTGCCGTTGTCGGCGAGAGCGGCTGCGGGAAAACCACGCTGGCGCGCATGCTCCTGCGGCTGATCGAGCCCGACGGAGGTGAAATCCGTTTCGAAGGACGCGATCTTCTCACGCTTCGCGGAGAAGAATTACGCTCGCAGCGCCGCCAGATGCAGATGGTGTTTCAGGATCCCTTCGCCTCGCTCAATCCGCGGATGCGCGTCGGCGAAATCGTTGCCGAGCCTCTCACCATTCACGAGCCCGGCCTCTCCGCGACGGAGCGCCTTGCGCGCACGACGACGATTCTTGGCCGCGTCGGCCTAGATAAAGATGCCATGCCGCGGTATCCACACGAATTCTCCGGCGGCCAGCGCCAGCGCATCGGCATTGCTCGCGCTCTGATCCTCCAGCCAAAGCTCATCGTTGCCGATGAACCGGTTTCCGCCCTCGATGTTTCCGTCGGCGCGCAGGTTCTCCTTCTGCTGCAGGAACTCCAGCGCGAATTCGCGCTGACCTATGTTTTCATCTCCCACAGCTTGCCCGTAGTGGCGCAGGTCGCCACGCACATCGCCGTCATGCGCGCCGGCCAATTCCTGGAGGTGGGCCGCGCCGAACAGGTGCTCCACCAGCCAAAAAACAACTACACCCGCGAATTGCTGGCGGCCGTCCCCGAATTACCTCGAATGTGACTTCGTCCTGAGCCTCATTCCTGATCCCTATTCGTCCTCTTAGAACTGACCACTGAAAACTGACAACTCCTCTCCCATTGCGCTAGAATCCCTCAACTGAAATATTTCCCGGTACTCGTGCGTAGTCCCGGTCGGAAGGCAGAACTACCTAGCCTTGTGGTGGAGGAGTCCTCGATGGCTACAACCCCTATCCCTGCGCCGGAGCCGCAAGCTTCAATCAGCCCGTTCGGCCGAATCATCGGCGTTTTGTTCTCTCCGAAAAATACCTTCGAAGACATTGCTCGAAAACCTTCCTGGGTTGCCCCCCTTGTCTTATTGACTCTTATTGGCCTCTCCATGAATCTCCTGCTGGCGAAGAAGGCGGACTGGAGATCTTTCTCGGAAGAACAGTTGATGAGTACTTCTCGCGGTCAACAGATCCCCGCCGATCAAAGGGATTTGGCAATTGAGAGACAAGCAAAGGGAAGCCAGTTCTTTTGCTATATACGCGGAGTCATTGGAACGCCGTGTTTGGCGCTGTTTCTGGCCTTAATCTACTGGGGAGCGTACGCACTCATTGGTGGAGCGCGGCTTACGTTTGGAAAGTCTCTTGCGGTGATCGCCTTTGCGATGGTGCCCGGGGGGATTCGCGAACTTCTGGGAATCCCCATTCTTATCTTGAAAGATCCGAGCACTCTCGGCAACCCGTACAACTTCGTCGGCTCAAATCCCGGGGCTTACATGAGCATGAGCGACGCAAAGTGGCTAAGTGCTCTAGCCTCTTCGTTCGATGTTTTTATTATCTGGTCCGTAGTTTTGACGGCGATCGGTTTTCATTGCATGGACCCGAAAAAACTCCCGATGTCAAAATCGGCCGGCATAGTTGTAGGCGTCTACTTGTTTTTCACCTTGCTGGGTACCACCGTTGCATGGGTTTTCTCCTGATACACTCCAAGAGTGAAGTTTTCCTTTGAAGTAGCGAAGACCGACCCGTCGGGCGCGCGCCGCGGGCGCTTGACGACGCCACTTGGCGCGATCCAGACGCCGGTGTTCATGCCCGTGGGCACGCAGGCGACCGTCAAGGGCCTCACCCAAGAAGTTCTCGAAGAGCTCGGCGCAGAAATCATCCTCGCCAACACCTATCATCTTTATCTCCGCCCGGGCCACGAGCTGGTCCGCAAGCTTGGCGGGCTTCATCGATTTATGTCCTGGCCTCACGCCATCCTCACGGATTCCGGCGGCTATCAGGTCTTCAGCCTTTCCGATTTGCGAAAAATGACCGATGAGGGTGTGCGCTTCCGTTCCCATCTCGATGGCTCGGAGCATCTCCTCACACCGGAAAAGGCTGCGGAGATTCAGCTCGCGCTGGGATCAGACATTGCCATGGTCCTCGATGAGTGCATCGAAACACCCGCGCCCCGCGACAAGGCGGAAGCTGCGCTGACGCGAACCACGGAATGGGCTCGACGCGCGCGCATCTATTTTCAGGAATGTGCGCAACGCAACGGAAATCTCAGCCAATGGCAATTCGGCATCGTGCAGGGCGCGACCTTTGCCGATTTGCGTCGCGAAAGTGCGCGGCAACTTCTCGATCTAGACTTTCCAGGCTACGCCGTCGGCGGCCTGGCCGTCGGCGAACCGCATGAAAGCACCTGCGAAATGGCCGCTGAAGTAACGGCGCTGCTACCCAAGGACCGCCCGCGCTACCTGATGGGCGTTGGCCGCCCGGAACAGCTTGCGGATTACGTCGCGCTGGGCATCGACATGATGGATTGCGTGCTCCCGACACGCGCCGCGCGTCATGCCTGCCTGTATACCAGCGAAGGCCGCGTGCTCATCAAGAACGCGCGCTACGCCCAGGATCAGCGGCCCATCGATCCCCAGTGCACTTGCTCCGTCTGCCGCCGCTACTCTCGAGCCTATCTTCGTCATCTTTTCGCCGCGGGAGAACTCATTGCGGCGATTCTCGCTACACATCACAACGTCCACTTTTACCTTGACATAATGCGCCAAATCCGCGAGGCTATTGAGTTTGGGAACCTAGTGAATTTCTCATCTGACATGCACGCGCGCTATGCTAGGGGTCCCGCCTGAGGGCGGCATTCTGAGGTGTGCGCGGGCCGTCCACGGGGCGCCAAAACGAATCGAAGATGTCTGCGACGCAGGAGCGCGGGTGCTGTGCCTGCGGCGCGGCGTTTCTGTCGTTACTTCTTTGGGGAAGAATGCCTGCGCCGGCCAGAACTCAGTCAGTTCGCACTAACGAGTTGAGCGTAGAGGACAGATGAACCGGAACCGGGCGAAGACACCAGAGTTCGGTTTCAGCATTGATTACTGAGAACTGAAAACTGACCAGTGAAAACGCAGATCGAACGAAGAAGGGCTAGACCAAAACGAAATGAGGGCAGCCATCCTATTACAAGCTTCTGGCGGCGGTTTCGGCGGCTTTCTGATCCCGCTCGGCCTCATGTTCGCTATCATGTATTTCATGGTGATCATGCCCCAGCAGCGCCAGCGCAAGAAAGTCCAGTCCATGCTCGCGGAGCTCAAGTCTGGTGATAAAGTGATCACCAACGGCGGCATCTATGGCACCGTCAACGGTATCGATGGCGATTCGGTCATTCTGAAAATCTCCAGCGAACCGCAGGTTAAAATTCGCATCGCACGTGCGGCGATTGCTCAGGTGGAGGCATCGGAAGATGCAAAATAAGCCCACCCTTCGCCGGACTGCACGTCTTACTTTCTGACCATGAATCCCAATCTGAAGTGGAAAGCGCTTTTCATCTTCGCCGTCATTCTGTTCTGTATCTATTTCCTTTTCGGCTACCCGGTGTTCCCCACCTCGGTCGCGCAGATGAAGAACAATTTCTCCAAACAGATCAAGCTCGGCCTCGACCTCCAGGGCGGCACGCACCTCATCCTCCAGGTTCAGGTCCAGGAAGCCATCGCGCAGGAGACGGACACGACCGTGGACCGCCTGACCACTCTGCTGCGCTCGAAGAATATTCATTTCGATGAAGTGCGCCGTGTCGACGACACCCACATTCTTGTTCGCAATGTCGATCCCGCCCAGCTCTCGCAATTCCGCGACATTCATAGCGCTCAATTTGCCACCGACTGGGACATGTCGGCGGCCGCCGGCGATCTGAACGGTTATACCTGGACGCTTCGTCCGAGCGCCGTCGCCCGCATTCAAGAATCGACCATGACGCAATCGCTCGAGACCATCGAGCGCCGCATCAACGCGCTTGGTTTGACTGAGCCGACCATACAGCCGCGCGGTGGCCGCAATGCCAACGAAATTCTCGTGCAGCTTCCCGGCGAAGGTGATCCCACTCGCGCCATGTCCGTCATCCAGGCCGGTGGTCAATTGGAATTAAGACTGGTCGAAGACCCAGTTCCCTACGCTTCGCAGGCGGAAGCCCTCAGCCGCCATGGAGGCGTTCTGCCTCCGGGCACGGAGCTCGTCCCCGGGCGCTCGGAAACGCGTAACCCTTCAGGTGGATTCGACACCGCCGAAAGCTGGTACGTCTTGAGCCGCGCCCCGGTCGTCACCGGCCGCGACTTGCGCAGCGCCGTGGAAACTCGCAATAGTTCGAATCCTGGCATGTGGCAGGTGAACTTCACACTGTCACCGGAAGCTGCCCGCCGCTTCGGCCCTTTCACCGAGCAAAACAAGGGCCGCCAGATGGCCATTGTACTGGAGCACCGCGTCTATTCCGCTCCGGTGATCAATGGCCGCATTGATGATTCCGGTTTGATCGAAGGAAACTTCAGCCAGGAAAGTGCCCATGATCTGGCACTTGTCCTCCGCGCCGGCGCGCTTCCTGCCTCTATCAAATATCTTGAGGAGCGCACTGTCGGGCCATCGCTCGGCGCGGATTCCATCCGCCATGGCGTGCAGGCTTCCGTACTCAGCCTGTTCGTGGTGATGCTTTTCATGCTCGTCTATTACCGCCTTTCCGGTGGCAATGCCGTGCTGGCCTTGATTCTGAACCTGGTGATTCTTCTCGCAGTTCTAGGCCTCTTCGGTGCTGTGCTGACGCTGCCTGGCATCGCCGGTGTCATCCTCACCATCGGCATGGGCGTGGATTCCAACGTCCTGGTTTTCGAGCGCATCCGCGAAGAACTGCGCAACGGCAAGTCTGCGGCGGCCGCCGTGGACGCCGGTTTTGACAAAGCCTTTCTGACGATTATCGACACCCACGTGACGACCGTGGTCTCGGCCTTTTTCCTATTCCTCTTTGGAACCGGCCCTATTCGCGGCTTTGCTATCACCCTGACGATTGGTTTGATCGCCAACGTCTTTACCGCGATCTACGTTTCGAAAACGATTTTCCAGTATCACCTGACGAAGATGGACCGCCAGGCCGAATTGAGCATTTAGGGCGTACTAGGACTGCTGGGGCGAGTGTGCCATTCGAATCCCAACGAGTGGGGAGTAGGTTCTCTTCGCAGATTCCGCTACCTTGGGTAGTCGGTTTCGCGCCGGGAACTTTCCCCAACCCGTTGGAGTCTAAGAAAGGGAATTGACATCCTCCCCGCCATGAACGGCGGGGATTCCTACGGAGGTTTCCCGCTGGTCTTGCGGTAATCTCTCCGGCGGGTTCCTCCCACAGCGCCCTTACTTCAGGCGAGGACAACGAAGGGGCTTAACTTTTGGGCTGCCCGCCCATAGGTCTTTTGGACGAGAGGAGATTATAGTGGAGCGAAACAAAAAGCAAGCCTTATATCCCCGGCCTGAACGCCGGGGCTTTACGGCCAGGTGGTAAAAGCGGAATGATCGAGCTCTTCAAGCAGCCCAACATCGACTGGATGGGCAAAGCCAAGTATTTCTTTGCCTTGAGTGGCATTCTTCTCCTCGCTGGGTGGACTTCGATTCTTTTCGGTAGTGGAATTCGCTACGGGATCGATTTCAAGGGTGGCACCAACGTGGATGTCCGTTTTTCCCAGCCTCCCAATGTGGACAAGCTTCGCAGCAGGCTTGGCAATACTGAAATCCAGAGTATCAGCGACATCGCCAATCCCAATTCCAATGAAGTCGTTATTTTCGTCGACGGCAAAGGTCAGGACGAGTCGGCTCGTCAGTCCAGCAGGGAAAGAGTCCTCGGCGCCTTGGACGCCGCCTACGGAGTCTCGGAATCGAACAAACCAGATTTCCATAGAGCGACTCCTACCTCTCTAGCCGCGTTCCTTACGGAAAAAGATCCCCTGAATCTTTCCGTCACCGCCGCTGATCGTTATCAGCAAATCGCCAAAAAGCTTCTCGACTATCGCGATAAAAACGCCAACGGTGTGCTCACCAATTTCGACGAACTCTCGAAAGTGGATGGCGTGACCGCGCCGGTCCTCGCCGCCATAAAGAATAACTACGTGCTCGGACCGTTCGCCATTCGCAACGTCGAGATCGTCGGCCCCAAGGTCGGCGCCGAACTCCGCAAGCAGGCAATTTTCGTTACCCTCTATGCTTTGGGCGGCATGCTGGTATATATTGCCTTCCGATTCGAGTGGGTTTACGGGGCCGCCGCGGTTCTGGCCGTCTTTCATGACGTGCTGATCACTTTGGGGTTTTTCTCGTTGCTGCATTTCGAGATTTCGCTGACGGTCATCGCGGCCCTGCTCACGCTGGTCGGTTATTCCATGAACGACACGATCGTCATCTTCGATCGCATCCGTGAGAACAACCGCTTGCTGCGCAAAGAACCGTTCGCCGACGTGGTCAACAAGTCCATCAATCAGACTCTTTCGCGAACGATCTTGACCAGCGGTCTGACTTTCCTTACCGTGCTCGTCCTGTTCCTGATGGGCGGCCAGGTGCTTCGGGCTTTCTCCTTTGCCCTGGTGGTAGGGATTGTGGTAGGAACATACTCCAGTTTTGGTATCGCTGCTCCGCTCGTCGTCGCCTGGAATCGCTGGCGCGGCCAAGGCGTGGCGGCAGGCGCCGGACCCGCAGCCGGCAACAAAGCCCGCGGAAGCGAAAACGTCCCCGGACGTCTTGCTCCCGCTGGGAGGAGGTAGCATCCATGTTTGAAGAAATGGTGATTTCCAGTCCGAATCCGAAGAAGACCAACAAGACGTGGACGGTCTTCCTTTCGATGGTATTTCAGGTCGTCTTTTTGGGGATGCTGATTCTCATTCCGTTGATCTACACCGAGGCGCTTCCGAAGACCATGATGGCGACGATGCTCACCGCGCCGCCTCCGCCGCCGCCACCACCACCTCCTCCGGCTCCTGCCCAGGTTGTCCACGTCAAGCCGCAGGCCCATTTAATGGATGCTGGCAAGCTGATGGCGCCGAAGGTCATCCCCAAGGAAGTCAAAATTATTAAGGAAGACGCCGAGCCTGACATGAATACCGGCATGCAAGGTGGCGTCCCGGGCGGCGTTGCCGGTGGCTCCATGGGCGGTGTGCTCGGTGGCGTCATCGGAGGCATGGGCGGAGCGCCGCCTCCGCCGAAGCCCAAGCAGACCGGTCCGCTCCGCGTCGGCGGCAACGTTCAGGCAGCGCGAATCATCAACCGTGTCCAGCCGGTCTATCCGCCGCTGGCGCGGCAGACGCGCATCTCCGGCACCGTGCGTCTGCACGCCATCATCGGCAAGGACGGCACGATTCAGCAGCTCGAAGTCTTGAACGGCCATCCCTTGCTGCAGCAGTCCGCTCTGGATGCCGTGCGTCAGTGGCGCTATCAGCCGACGCTGCTCAATGGCGAGCCGGTGGAAGTCGACACGACGATTGACGTGATTTTTTCTCTCAACCAGTAGTGCGGTCGGGCGTGCCGGTCGTGGGACAGGCACGCCAGTCCGGGTAGCAATTGCAGCACACACTCTCGCTGGCGCCCGCTGGATCGGCGTCACTTGAAACTAAGGAGCAAACGAATGGTAGCCACCGTGAACGTAATCGCAGTATTTCTGCTGCAAGAGGCCCCCACATTTGACCTCCGCAGCATGTGGGCGTCGATGACCCTCTTGGTAAAAGTTGTCGTCCTCATCTTGTTCATTCTTTCAGTCTATTCCTTCGGCGTGATGATTGACCGCGCCCTGATGTACAGCGCGGCGCGCAAGCAGTCCCGTGTCTTCGTGCAACAGGTTGCCGGCGCCCTCAAGGAAGGCAAGCTCGACGAAGCCATCGCCATCGCCGAACGCAATAAGAAGAGTCACATCGCCAAGGTTGTCGCCACCGGCCTCTCCGAGTTCCAGTCCGCCTCACAGCAGGTTTCGGACTCCGACGTCATCGACGCCGCCAAGCGCGGTCTCGAGCGCTCCGTCGCCATCGTCCACGCTGAAATGAAGCGCGGCCTCTCGGCACTCGCCACGATCGGTTCGACCGCGCCTTTCGTCGGCCTCTTCGGCACCGTCGTCGGTATCTTGAACGCGTTTAAGGGCATCGCCGCGAACAAGGCCACCGGTCTGTCGGCTGTTGCCGGCGGCATCTCCGAAGCGCTCGTCACCACCGCCTTCGGCCTCCTCGTGGCCGTCCCTGCCGTCTGGGCTTACAACTACTTCACCAACAAAGTGGAAGCCTTCGACGTCGAGATGGACAACTCTTCGATGGAGCTCATCAACTACTTCATCCTGCGCCGCGGCGCGAAGAAGTAACCGGCCATGGCCTACAAGCCACAAGCCGGCCCCCAGATGTCGGCCCCCAACGTTATTCCCATGGCCGACATCATGCTCGTCCTGCTGATTATTTTCATGGTGGTCACGCCCATGTTGCAAAAGACTCATCAGGTGGACTTGGCTCCCACGGAAAACCCTCACGAGATGAAGGACGCCGACAAGGACGATGCCATCGTAGTGGCCGTCACTCGCGATGGCAGCATTTTTCTCGGCAACACCAAGGTCAGCAAGGAAGACATCACCGGACAGGTCAAGGATCGCATCTCTACCCGTATTGACAAGACCGTTTACGTCAAGAGCGATGCTCGCGCCAAGTACGGCGACGTTGTCGCCGTTGTCGATGAGATTCGCTCTGCCGGTGTCGATCAGCTCGGTCTGCTCACCGAGAAAAACCAGAAGGAAAAATCGGCTGCTCCTTCGCCACCCGCGGATTGAGCGCCGTATGGTCTGTTTGCTCCGTTCGTTTGCTGATTCTTTAGGGCCGCGCCGGATCCCACCTGGCGCGGTTTCATGGCCTGCGGAGATGCTCTACCTCAGGCCCACAGGAGACTCGCTATGGGGATGGATGTAGGAGGAAAATCTGGCGGATCGATGGCCACGCCCAACGTGGTCCCGCTGATCGACATTCTGCTGGTGCTGATCATTATTTTCATGGTCATCTCGCCGCTTATTCCCAAGGGCCTGGATACGCTCGTTCCTCAGCCCTCGCCGAACCAGCAGCAGAACGTCGAGCTTGAAAACAAGACCGTGGTCGTCCAGGTGAACATGAACGGCAAGCTTAAGATCAACAACGAGGACACCACTTGGGATGGTCTTGGCTCGCGTATGGAGCAGATCTTCAAGGAGCGCGCCGAGAAAATTGCTTTTGTCAAAGGCGACAACGATGTAATGTTCATGGACGTCGCCCGCGCCATCGATATCATGCGCGGCGCCGGCATTGACAAGATTGGTTTGATCACCGCCAAGCTCGAAGCGGGCCAGTAAGTTTTCTTCGATTTGCAAGGGTGGGGCTTGCTCTACCTGTTTTCGCTGGATGTGAGAGTCCTCCTCGCGGGGCATTTGCTCCGAGCGCTGACTCCGACCCGGTCGGAGTCGCCAAAAACGAGGTGGATTATGGGCATGTTAGTCGGCGGTAAGCGTGTTATCGTCTCGGACATGAACGTCGTTCCGTTGATCGATATCCTGCTGGTGCTCTTGGTGATCTTTATGATCATCCCGGTATACTCCACGGGCTTGGATGCGCAGATTCCCCAGCCATCCACCGAGAAGACCCGCACGGCTCCGCGCGAAGAAGTGGTTGTGATTCAGGTGCTGGCGGACGGGACGCTGCGGATCAATCAGGAGCCGGTGAGTTGGGAGCGGCTGGGCAACCGGATGGAGGAAGTTTTCAAGCTGCGCGCGACGCGCGTGGCGTTTGTCCGCGGTGATGGAACGGTCGAATTTGGGGTGGTGGCCAAAGTAATCGATGTCATGCAAACTTCGGGGATTGCGTCGGTTGGCCTGCTGACGCCGGATCTGGATAAAGGCCTCTAAGAGCTTTAAAATGCCCCTCGCAGGGCGGACGTGAATATCCGGGCGCTGGCCCCGGCAATCTTGGGGTCGCGCACAGCAGGGATGGATGCTTCGATGACTCATGCATCATCGGTGATCAGTGCCAGCTCAACCCGGCCGGGATCAAAACCATGGCTGACCCCAGCTTGGGCCGGGCCGCTTCGCTTCGCTCGCCGCGCTTCGGCCTCGGCGGCGCTCTTGATTCTCGCCGCAGGCCTCTCCGGCTGCAGCAAGCTGAAGGCTCGTGACCTCCTCAATAAGGGTGTCGCCGCTTACAAGAACGCCCAGTACGACACGGCCATCGAGGATTTCAAGCAGGCCAAGGACCTCGATCCCGGTTTGATGAACGCCCGCCTCTATTTGGCCACCGCTTATGCCAGCCAGTATATTCCCGGCGCGCCCTCGGAGCAGAACGTGCGCCTCGGCACCCAGGCCGTCAATGAATTCAAGGAAGTTCTGCAGCTCGATCCCAACAATCTGAGCGCCATCGATGGCATCGGCTCCATCCTCTTCCAGATGGCCGGCACTCCCTACGATCCCAAAAAGTTTGAGGAGTCCAAGTCCTACCATCAGAAGCACATCGAGCTGAACCCCAATCACCCCGAACCTTATTATTGGATCGGCGTCATCGACTGGACCCTCGCCTTCCGTGGCAACGGCGAATTGCGCGCGGCTTACAACCGCGAGCATGTCAACAAGCAGGTGCGGGATGACGATGCGCTCCCCCCGGCGGTCCGCGCCGATTACGTCTCTAAGTATGGGGCGCTCGTCGACGAAGGCATCGCCTACCTGCAGAAAGCCATTCAGCTCAAGCCCGATTACGACGACGCCATGGCCTACCTCAACCTGCTCTACCGCCGCAAGGCGGACATGGTGGAGTCCGCTAACCTGAAGAAACAGGCCGACGAACTCATCGACAAGGTCAAGGAGATCAAGCAAAAGCGCGCCGAGCAGCCGCAGTCGCCGTCTTGATCTGAGAGCGCGTTTCGCCTCTAATAAATCGATTTATCTCCAAGGACGTCGACGGCGGAGGCCCTTTCTTTTTCCCCTCTTTTTCTCTTCTCCGCGAACGCTCTCCTGGTTTGCGCTCTGATTTCTCTTCGAACAAAAACTTCTTGTCTTCATCCCACCATGTCAATGGAAACTTCCCGCGTGGCCTTCGTTGTGGGGCACTCGCCTCGACTGCCAGGCGCTTCGGTAATCCACCGGCCCGCGGCAGTTTGTGGAAAACCTGTTTTGTATATTCTCCTACAAGAATATGTCTTGACAAGAATATTCGCTTTGAGGCATATTGGCGTTCGCCATGATGGCCACACTCAGAGCGCTGGCCGAGCCCAGCCGTTTTCAAATCGTCGAACTCTTGCGTGAAGGGCCACGCCCTGTCGGCGACATGGTGCATCGCCTGGGTCTCCGCCAGCCGCAAGTCTCCAAACATCTGCGCGTGCTCAGTGCTGCCGGACTGGTGGACGTTCGTGTGGACGCGCAGCGCCGTATTTATGCCTTGCGGCCCGCGCCGCTCCAGGAGCTTGAGGTGTGGCTGGAGCGGTACCGGCGTCTTTGGGAGGCCAACTTCCAGCGTCTGGACGCCCTCCTCGATGAGCTAAAGACCGGCGAGCTGAAGACCAAGCAGAAAAAACGTGCACGCACCAAGCGCTAGAGAAGATCACCGATGAAGAGCACTGGAAATCTAAAACTGACGACACAGGGTGACCGTGAAATCGTCATGACGCGCGCCTTAGCTGCTCCGCGCCGCCTGGTCTTCGACGCCTTCACCATGCCCGAACTGGTCAAGCAGTGGCTTCTCGGGCCGCCCGGCTGGTCGATGCCAATCTGCGAGATCGATCTAAAGGTGGGTGGCGCCTATCGTTACGTGTGGCGGCGTGACAGTGACGGAAGTGAAATGGGGATGGGCGGCGTTTATCGCGAGATCGCAGCCCCGGAGCGGCTGGTCGCCACCGAGAAGTTTGAACAGCCGTGGTATCCCGGTGAGGCAGTCGGCACGGTCGTTTTCGTCGAGCAAGGCGGAAAGAGCACGATCACACAGACGGTACTCTACCAGTCGCAAGAAGCCCGCGATGCGGTCCTCAAGAGTGGCATGGAGCGCGGGGTCGCCGCGAGCTACGACCGGCTTAGGGAGCTGTTGGCATCGTGGGGGACCCCAGGCATGGAGAAAGGAGGAGCGAGCAAGTGATGAGCGAACCGCAACCTCCGCGACGCATTGGTCGAAGCATCGGCGCCGTGCTGGCGGGCATGCTCGTGGGCATCATTCTCACCATCGCTACCGACATCGTGCTGCACGCCATCGGCGTCTTCCCACCCTGGGGCCAATCGATGGTCGGCTTCGACGGGGCCCTCTTGCTTGCAACGGTCTATCGCACAGCCTACGGTGTCGCGGCCAGCTACATCATCGCGCGGCTCGCGCCAGATCGGCCCATGCAGCACGCCTTGGTGGGCGGCGTCGTGGGCCTTGCCGTGAGTATTATCGGAGCCGCGGTGACGTGGAACAAGGGACCGGCATTCGGGCCCCACTGGTATCCACTCGCGCTCGTCGTGCTGGCGATGCCGCAGTCCTGGGCGGGCGGCAAACTCCGCCTCATGCAATTGCCCGCACGCGCTGACGCCTAATAAGCAGAAGAAACGTGGTCGCACGAAACAAAAAAGGAGATCACCGATGAAGAACACTGGAACGTTAAAAGTAACTACGCCCACGGAGCGGGAGGTCGTGATGACACGAGTCTTCGATGCTCCGCGCCGCCTGGTCTTCGACGCTTTGACCAAGCCCGAACTGTTCAAGCGTTGGTTTGGGCCGCGGGGCTGGTCGCCGGCGGTCTGCGCTATCGATCTGAAGGTGGGCGGCGCCTGGCGCTCCGTGTTGCGTGGCCCCGGTGGCCAGGAGCTGGGGATGCGCGGCGTCTACCAGGAGATCGTGCCGCTGGAGCGCCTCGTCAGCACCGAGTCCTTCGATGACTACCCGGGCAAGTCGCTCAACACGCTGGTCCTCTTCGAGAAGGATGGCAAGCCGACGTTCACAATCACGGTGCGGTATCAGTCGCAGGAGATTCGCGACGCGGTGATCAAGTCCGGCATGGAGCACGGCGCGGCCGAGTGCTACGACAAGCTCGCTGAGTTGTTGGCGTCTCCAGAGACCCGTGGGATGGAGAGGGGAGCAGAAGCGTGAGCGACACGCACCGTCTCCGCAATTCCCCGACGGCGAATAGACCGGAGACGATCTCGATACCAAAACTCCCACGGGCAATTCAGCGAATGGGCACCTTTCTCGTCAATGGAGACATCCAGCGACCCGCATCGGGGGCACGGGGCTGTGCGTACTCTCCTACTCCTGTCACATCAAATTTCTCCGGGATTCGGTAGTGACTCATTTTGAAAAGAGCTTGCCTCTGCGTTGGGTTAGCACCTTGCAGAGATAGCCCACAATATATTCTCTGCGCTCAATTTCCTTCAGGTCCTGATTCTCAACTAAGTCGCTGATTCCTTTATTTAGAGCTTTCCAAAGCCCCGTCTTTTCAAACTCTTGGTAGGGATGTGGAGGGTCGGATTTATGCTGCCGTCGCATTGAAATTCTCCTCAAGCAATCCTACCCGCTCTTCTAACGTCCATACATTGTCTGCAATACCCGCTTCCATCGCAGGAGTTACGCGCAACGTTTGGTGGGGTGGACCCGGCAGAAATTGTAGTGCATGAAGTAAAGCGCGACAGCCCAGCCGTGATTTTCAACTTTCTTTGAAAACGCGTTTGTCAGCCGTGTAAAACGACGCATTCTCATGCGCATGGTCAAGTTCTGGCGCTCAACGTAGCTGGTAGACCTTCGGCGGATGCCGTGGGCAAATTTACGGTCTTCAACGTTACCTCCTTACTTCAGCTCATCTTTTCCCGAGGCACCCATTCAGGCGTAAACTAAGCCATGCCCTCGCCAAGCAATCTTCCGCTGAGCTTCAATCGCGACCGCGCGGTTCGCCAGCTCGATGCTCGCCTCGAGGAATTGCTCGAAAAGCTGCGCAAGAACCGCCCTTCGGAAGATCCCTGGATGGTCCGTCGCGCCTACGAGATTGCCACCGAGCGCCACCACGACCAACTCCGCAGCTCCGGCGAGCCCTACCTGTCCCACCTGCTCGAAGTCGCGCACATCCTCGCGGACATGCGCCTCGATGCCACCACGCTCACTGCCGCGCTTCTCCATGACGCCATTGAAGACACCGAGTATCCCCTCTCCCGCATCGAGGAACGTTTCGGCGCGGAGGTTGCGCATCTCGTCGAAGGCGTCACCAAAATCGGCCGCCTCAAGATGATGGCGCCCGAAGCGCGCCAGGCCGAAAACGTTCGCAAAATGCTGCTCGCCATGGTGAACGACGTTCGCGTCGTCCTCGTCAAGCTGGCCGACCGGCTGCACAACATGCGCACGCTCGAATACCTCGAACCCCCCAAGCAGCACCGGATTTCCCGCGAGACGCTGGACATCTACGCGCCCATCGCGCTCCGCTTGGGAATGAGCGTGGTTCGCGGTGAGCTCGAGGATCTGGCATTCCGCTATCTCGAGCCGGAAGCCTTCTTTGCCTTGCAGAAAGAAATCAGCGACAAGGCCCCCAGTCACAAAAAATTTCTCGAGGAAGTCCAGGCTACCATCCAGACCAAGCTCGTCGAAGCCAGCATTCCCGCCGAGCTCGAATTTCGCGTAAAAGGATTGTATTCGGTGCACCGCAAGATCGTGCGCCAAGAAATCGGCCTCGCACAGGTCTACGATCTGCTCGCCGTGCGCGTCATTACCGATTCGGAGCGCAACTGTTACGCGGCCCTTGGCGTGGTCCACCACATCTGGCGCCCCGTCCCCGGGCGGTTCAAGGATTACATCGCTATTGCCCGCCCGAATCTTTATCAGTCCCTGCATACCACCGTGCTCCACAGCAGCCAGCCCTTCGAGGTGCAAATCCGCACGCAGGAGATGCACCGCATCGCGGAGGAAGGCGTTGCCGCACACTGGAAATACAAGTCCGGAAAACCGGGATCGCAAGATGACGACCAGCGCATCACCTGGATGCGTCAGCTCATCGAATGGTCGCAGGAACTTGAAGAACCGGGAGAATTTCTCTCCACGCTGAAAGTGGATCTCGCGCCGGTCGAAGTCTACGCGTTCACGCCGAAAGGCCGCGTGCTGGAACTTCCGCGCGGCGCTACCCCCGTCGATTTTGCTTACATGGTTCACACCGAAGTGGGGCACCAGTGCGTCGGCGCAAAGGTGAACGGCCAGATGGTGTCTCTGCGCCATGAAATCACGAGCGGCGATGTGGTTGAGATTCTCACCCAAAAGGGCCACCACCCCAGCCGCGACTGGCTCAGTTTTGTCAGGTCGTCCTCGGCGAAAAGCAAGATCCGCCACTGGATCAACGAGCAGGAACGCGAAGAAGCCACGGAAATGGGCAAGCGCCTGCTCGAAAACGAAGCGCGTCACTTCGGCCGCAGCCTCAAGAAAATTCCCGAAGCCGACATCCTCAAGCTCGTTTCCGATTACGGCCTTTCCAAGGTTGAGGATCTCTACGCCGCCGTCGGTTTCGGGAAATATTCCGCCCGCCAGGTCCTCACGCGCGTTCTCGGAGAACCGGAAAAATCCGCGGAAACCGAAGCAACGGACGCCAAGCCCACACTCGTCAAAACCGTCAAACGCATGCTGGGTTTTGGCGAAGCGCCCCTGGTCGTCAAGGGCCATGACGACTTGCTAGTTTATCGCGCCAAATGTTGCAATCCCATTCCCGGCGACGAAATTGTCGGCTACATCACGCGTGGCCGCGGTGTCGCCGTGCACACCCGGGCGTGTCCCAACGTGCAGAATCTCATGTACCAGACCGAACGCCGCATCGCCGTCGAGTGGGGCGGCGGATCCGAAGCCAAATTTCCCGTCCAGCTCACCATCCGCGCGCGGGACCGCGCCGGTCTGCTTGCTGACATCACAGCCGTCATCAGCGGAGCCGGTTCGAACATTCACAACCTCGAGAGCCGTCCCGATCGCACCAACGCGCGCATTGACGCCAACGTCGAAATTGCCGACAGGCGCCAGCTCGAAACCATTCTCGTCAATATCCGCAAGATTTCCGGCGTTTTCGGCGTCGAACGCGTCTACCAGCCCGGCCATTAAAATGTTCTAAGCTTGTACTTCACACTACGCGGTATTCAGCGCCGCTAAGATTTTCTTCGAGACTTGGCCTTTTCTTCTATCGCGCCCCACTGTCCTTTCGCCGGGTATCTCGCACAGCACACTTTCTGTGCTACCCCTTTGCTCCCGATACAATGGAGCTATGCGGTACAGACTCATTACTCTCGGCGTGCTCGTCCTTTTCCGGATGAGCGGGTGCCACCAGCATCCGCTCACGGATTATCGTCCCCTCGATCAGGCGGGGATGTGGTCCAGCAACGTAGAACAATTAAAAACGCTGAACACCTCGGATATGGAAGTCGCGCAACTCGTAAAGTTGAAGCAAGCCGGCATTGGTGACGATGCTTGCGTAACCCTGATTTCCGGCGCGCACCAGCGCCAGCATCCTTTTACGAGCGCCGATTCCGCAGTCAACCTTGTACGCGCTGGGTACACCGAATCGGTGATTCTGGAAATTGCGAAAACGGATCAGTTGGATATCATCGGCGGCGATGCCGTCATGCTGCGGCTGATCAGTCTTTCCGATTCCGCCATCGATTTGATCTTGCACAGGAGATTGAAGGGCCAGCCCACCATGAGCAGCGCGGAAATCGGCCGTCTGAAAAATACCGGGCTTACCGAGAAACAAATTCTCGAGCGCATCAATCAGGGTATGACCGACGCGCAGGCCGACAAGGAAGCGTCATTGCGCGAGGCCACGCGCAATCACGCGAACACGGGATTCGTCCGAACGCACGGCCGCCGGTCTCGCTAGTCTTTCACACCGCATTTTTAGCAGCGCCATCCTTCATTTGCTGTATGCTCGCCTGGAGTGCCTGGTGAATTTCACCCGCGCCACCGAGAAACTGCCGGGCGGCGGCCCCATCTGAAAAGGAGACTGCACCATGAGAGACGTCATTCTGACTGACCGGGGGCCAAAACCCATCGGACCGTATTCGCAGGCCATCCGGACGAATGGATTTCTGTACGTCTCGGGGCAGGTGGCGCTGGATCCGAAAACGGGTGAGATGACGGGGGCGGACATTCGCCAGCAAACGGAGCGGACGCTTGAAAACTTGAAGGGAATACTGGAGGCGGCGGGTTCGAATCTCCATCATGTCGTGAAGACGACGGTTTTTCTGAAGGACATCAACGACTTTGCGGCCATGAACGAAGTGTACGCCAAGTATTTCACGTCGGCCCCGCCGGCGCGCTCGACCGTACAGGTGTCGCGTCTTCCGAAGGACGCGCTCGTCGAGATCGAAGTCATCGCCGGGTTGTAGCGAAGGCCGCCTCGGCTGTCCTGGAAGCGCCCATTCAGGTTGCCGCGGCCACGGAATCGGATGGCAGACGCCGGATACGGCGGTCAAAGCTGTCGGAGAGGTCGTCGGTCAATCTGCCCCAAAATAGAGAGTCAAATGGGGAGTTCCGCATGCGACTCTCGGAAGACTTACGGGCGGGCGGCGCTTTCGAAGACTTCCGTAAAGCCGAACACGGTGACCACGCCGGTGGCAGCGACGGCGAACCAGACGAACCGGCTTTTGGCGGCTTTCATCGGCGATCCGCCATAACCCTTGCTGCCTGCGCCGCGCGGCCCCTGCGGGTCAGCAGCGTTGGGATCGAGAACGATGCGATAGGCGGCGCCTTCCGGAATATCGCGCACGTCATCTTCGACGGCGATACTCAGCGACCCGCGAGTGCTCTTGACGATCAATTCCTTGGGATTCAGAACCGTAACTCGTCCGATGGTGGGCTGGTTGGTGTTCGGGCGAATCACCGCAGAACCCACGTGCAAGGCAAAAGCATTTGAATTGGCGGTTGAAAAAGTGGCGGAGCCGAGAGTAAGCGTTGCGGCCGGGTTGGCGTCTTCTTGAAACAACGTAGCGATGCTCGCACCGGAAAGGAGCAGGCGGGCGGCGCCGGCGCGGACCTGGACACTTCCGGATTGTTCGGTGCTGAGTCTGTCACCGCTAAAAACGGTCGCGCCAACGGAAGTCCGTGCGGCGCCAACGTGGGCGCGATCGGCGTAGACGACGGTACCAAGCGAAGAGGAAGGCGCGGCCCAGACAGG